>Ga0208863_1001294_pt1 | contig 16526 bp, 12 predicted proteins | sample RifOxyD3_FD_184040 | JGI IMG/M metagenome (GOLD analysis project Ga0208863, IMG submission 184040) | Soil microbial communities from Rifle, Colorado - Rifle Oxygen_injection D3 (SPAdes) | ecosystem: Environmental > Terrestrial > Deep subsurface > Rock core/Sediment | place: Rifle, Colorado...
GACACGTTGGTTGATTTTTATACTCATATCAAAGGGGTTGAGTATATTATCTGTGCAGCATTCCTTGGAGCATTCCCGGCATTTTTCAAATATGTTAATCGCGCCGGAGCACCTATTACCAACAAGTGATTTTTTAAAATTTGTAAATGCAAAAAATGGCCCGGATGTTTTCATCCGGGCCATTTTTTGTTAAAAATGTTTATTGATTTAACTGGGTGAGACATTAGAAAAACACTAATGTAATAATTGTTGTGATTTGCCATAATTAGTATTTAATTAAGATCGATTATAGATCCTCTTTTAAAAATAGCCATAGCGGTATAACACACATTATGTTTTTTCATGATTTCAACAACAGATTTAAATTGGTTCATTTTTTTATAAAACAAAAAAATTATTATGTTGTTTCCCAATAATAAGGGGGCGAATAGTGTCAAGTCGATATATCCGTAATTTTTTATTTGTTTTGCTTCTGACTATCGTTGCAGTGGTTATTTATAATGTCTGGAACACTGAAAACAAGGCGCCAAGTGTTGAATATTCGACTTTTATAGAAAGTCTTGAAAAAAGTGAAATTCAGAAGGTCCATTTAAAAGGGGGTGAAATAACTTTCATCGATAAATTCGGTAGATCATATTCATCATTCACCCCGGATGTCACCAGCCTCCTGCCAAAATTAAATGAAAAAAAAGTAGTTATCTCTGCTAGTTCTGACAGGCCATCTTCAACGTCCGGCTTTTGGACTGCTGTTTTCCCTACTCTGATTATTATGGGTGGGTGGATGTTTTTCATGATTAAGAACCAAAAGGGAGGCGGCGGCTTTACTGATTTTGGTAAAACAAAATCCTCTATTACATCGGATAGTACAAAAAAAATTACATTTGATGATGTTGCTGGCGTGCCAGAGGCTAAGGCGGATTTAATTGAAATTGTCGAATTTTTAAAAAAACCTGAAAAATTTACTCGACTTGGTGGGCGAATTCCTAAAGGTGTTTTATTGCAAGGGCCGCCTGGAACAGGGAAAACACTTTTAGCTAAGGCAATAGCCGGTGAAGCAGGAGTCCCTTTTTTTAGTCTCAGCGGTTCTGATTTTGTTGAAATGTTTGTTGGTGTTGGAGCATCCCGTGTCAGAGATCTTTTTAAACAAGCGAAAAAATGTTCACCATGTATTGTTTTTATTGACGAAATTGATGCGGTAGGAAGGCACCGGGGTGCTGCTGCATCTCAAGGTGGCCAAGATGAGCGAGAACAGACACTTAATGCTTTACTGGTTGAGATGGATGGTTTCCAGACCGGTGTTACCGTGATTATTGTCGCAGCAACTAATCGTCCTGATGTCCTTGATCCGGCGTTGCTACGCCCAGGTCGTTTCGATCGACAAGTTACCATAATGCCTCCGGACGTAAAAGGGAGAGAACAGATACTTGAGGTGTATGCCGTTAAAATTCTGATGGCTGCAGATGTTCGATTAAATCAAATAGCTCGTAGCACGCCTGGGTTTACAGGAGCTGATCTTGCAAATCTGATGAATGAATCAGCCTTGATGGCAGCTCGCAAGGACAAGCAGACTGTAGAAATGATCGATATAGAAGAGGCTAAAGATAAAATTCTGATGGGCGCTGAACGAAAAGGGATGGTCATCAGTGAAGAAGAGAGACGTACAACTGCCTATCATGAGGCTGGTCATGCTGTTTTGGCAAGGCTGCTGCCTAATACTGATCCGTTGCATAAAATAACTATCATTCCACGTGGGCAAGCCATGGGCATGACTCAGCAAATGCCTATTGATGATAGACACTCATATTCAAAGGAGTATCTCACTAACAGGATAAAAATTTTATTAGGAGGGCGGACCGCTGAGGAGATAGTTTTTAATCAATATACTACTGGCGCAAGTAATGACTTGCAGACCGCTACGGAAATAGCTACAAAAATGGTGTGCGAATGGGGCATGACAGAACTTTTGGGTCCGAGAGCCTATTTGATTGCAGATAAGGGCTTTTTAGGAGGGGCATCAAAACAGAGGCATTACAGCGAAGACACTGCTCATGCAATAGACAAAGAGATTAATAAGCTTATCGAAGACTGTTATCAGGAAGCCATGATAATTCTTGAGGGGAAAATAGACTTTTTGCATAAACTGGCTGCCTTGCTACTCGAAAAGGAGACTATTGGTCCAGAAGAAATTGAGAATATTGTTGATTGTCCTCCTGTTAAAATTGATAATGTGCAGAACCTGGAGCCACTCAACTTATAATACAAGTTTTTGATTGGAAATGAATAAATGTTCTGTTATCCGATTCATTCCCGCTATGAAATAGACATGTTACCAGCCAATTTTTTCTGTTTAAGTTGCCTTTATCTAGTCTTTTAAATTTTTGATTGATGTAGTTGTTCCTCTAGAAATCCCTAAGAGTCACCTTCCCATGTTTAACTGGATTGAGCAAAGTTAAAGCAGCGTTTAGCTCTAGCCAGATAATAATCTGTAGCGCTCTCTATTTTTAATGAGATCAAAGTTTTAAAAAAATTATTCACACTACCAGAATTTGTGTTGCGAAATTTAGAATTATTGAGTTGTGTGATTTGAGTTATATGTGTTGTACTGCAACAGATATGCAGCAGCACATATGTTGCAGTACAACACATATTTATCGACCACGACACTTGTTGAAAATTTTCACAACTTGGTCGTGGTTTGGTTCTTCTCATTTTATGGGGTTGGCTCAATTTGGTTGTTAATAAATATTATGTTTTCTATTTATTGTAAAAGCGTTTTGTTTTCAAGAGGTTAATAGGTTGGGTCCTAGGTTTATTGATAGGCGGCATAAATTATGCAAGCATATCAAAATCGTTCTAGTATTTATAATATATCTAACTACTACAGGAGGGAAACTTTGCAGATTATAATCTTGATTGATACAACCTGATATTGTGTGAAGGAAGGGGAGAATAAACGATTTATTGACATGAATCGTTGTATCTATTTGGCAATACACTACTTTTATGGAGACAAAGGGTTATGGTTGACAAGAAAAAAATGCTGCACGGGGGAGGGTTTATTATTGTCCTGCTGGTGATTGCATTCGGTGCAGGATATGTTCAAGCTATAGAAACATCGGAAGGGCCAGCTACGATCATCCTTGATAGTATTGCAGAATATTATGAACCTGTCCAGTTTGATCACGCATTACATATTGAATTTGCTGAAAATGATTGCGCCAAATGCCATCATCACACAATTGGAACACCAAGTACAGGTACAGGAAATTGTATTCTTTGCCATAAAAAAGAAGCCATTTCCAAGATAATTGCTTGTCGTGGCTGTCATCTTTCCGATCCCTATTCTCCTGAAGGCCGCAAGGTTGTTAGTGAACGTGGTGAAGTATTTCACAAGGATAAGCCTAGCCTGAAAGGTGCCTACCATCAATTTTGTATCGCTTGTCATGAAGAAGTAGACGGTCCTTTCACTTGTACCGGCTGTCACGAAAGAACCGATAAGGGAGATGCTTTTTTCCATTCTGGTAAGCATGCGCCAAAACATACGGGCACACCTAAACATTGATCATCGATTGCTGAGATTTGTTTTAATTTACATCTAATAAGAGGAAGATTTCATGGATAAGATGAACCGAAGGTTGTTCCTGAAAGGGGGATTAGCAGGCACCGCTCTTGGTGCTTTGGGGCTTGTTAGCAAGAACGCATCTGCCTCATCAGGGTTTTCCGGCTACAGTGAGGGGTTTGGTGTCCTTGTCGATTTGACCCGTTGTATCGGGTGTCGGACATGTGAAGCTGCTTGTAATAAAGAACAGCAATTGCCTGAACCAGATAAGCCTTTTGATGACTTTTCAGTATTTGATGAAGTCCATGAAGGTGGACAAAAACGACGAACATCGGAAAAAGCCTATACAATAGTAAATAAATATAAGGTTGAAGGGCATGACAAGCCCATATTTAGAAAGGTTCAGTGTAATCATTGTAATGAACCAACTTGTCTCACCTCCTGTTTTGTTAATGCTTATACAAAAACTCCTGAAGGGGCTGTAACATATAACTCCAAGGTCTGCGTGGGTTGCAGGACCTGTATGATTGCTTGTCCTTTTTATATTCCAGCCTATAGTTATTCGAGTGTGCTTAATCCAGTTGTTAAGAAATGTATTATGTGTTACGACACTCGTCTTAAATTTGGTCGGCCGCCAGCTTGTGCTCAGTCTTGTCCTCGTGAAACCATGACCTTTGGAAAAAGAAGTGATCTTATTTATCAAGGTCATCAACGCATCAGACTTAACCCCGGCAAGTATGTCGACCATATTTATGGTGAAAATGAGGTGGGAGGTACAGCATGGATGTATCTGTCAAGTGTTCCTTTTGAAGATTTAGGATTTGACACGACCTTGGGTAATGCTCCAATTATTAACAATGTCAAGGAGTTCCTTGCTATTGTGCCCATGGTATTGACCATTTGGCCCGCTCTTTTTGCCGGCTTTCATCTTTTAGCAACCAGAAAGAACGTTAACAACCAAGGTCATGAATCCGAGAAAAAATAGGAGTATTAAGGATATGAACAGGAGTGTAGAAACTATGGACAGATATGAGTCACAAAGTTGCGTGCCGATTGATTCTGATTATCGCGAAGAGGGTAAGGTCGCATGGTCAGTTCAAGATAAATTATTACTAGGATTATCTCCTAAGGGCTATTTGATTCAGCTTGTCAGGAATCCGGTTAATTGGGCCTTTGCCTTAATATTTGCAATTGGTATTCCGATTACGATCGGGCGATTCATTTTTGGCTTGAGTTGGGTCACCCATAGTTCTTATGATTATCCATGGGGACTTTTTTTGGGATTTGGGCTTTTTACCATGGTTCCCTTATCAGCATCAGGTTTCATGTTGGGAACCACTGTTGAGGTGTTTGGTCGAGATGACTTTAAGCCCATAGAACGTCTAGCCTTATTGAATGGGTTGCTCGGGTATCTTTTTGCAGTCGTATTTCTCCAGGTCGACTTGGGACAGCCATGGCGGTTGATTTATCCAATGTTTGTTTCGCTGGGTCCGGCTGCCGTACTTTTTCTGGTCGCCTGGCATGTCGCTACCTATCTTTCAGTACAGGTAGCGGAGTTGGTACCGGCTTGTTCTGAATGGATGGGCTGGCCATCAGCAAAAAAATTCATTAAAAGCATAGTGTTGGGACTTACAATCGCTGGTATTATCCTTTCCACCCTGCATCAAGGGGCGTTGGGTGCGTTATTCACCTATGCGCCCGGTAAAGTGCATCCCCTGTGGTATTCATCTCCTTTCCAATGGTTTCATTTCTTCTGCTCGTCAATTTTTGCAGGGTTGAGCATGCTGATCGTGGTAAGTACCTTGTGTAAGAATTTTATGCGCTGGCGATGTGATGCCAATTTTCTGGATAATCTTGATCGCCAGACACTTGGTTTGGCAAAAGGTTGTTCCTTGGCGCTCATTACCTATTTTGTCATTAAGATAATTGCAATAGCCCATGATAATGAATGGAGCTATCTTTTTACCGGATGGGGGATGTATTTTGTGTTTGAAATCGTCGTCGGCACAATTGTCCCGATGATTATGTACACCATTTCTATTCGTAACGAGAATGCCTCGCTGGCCAGAGTTGCTGCTGCAATAGCAGTGTTCGGCATAGCTTTGAATCGTCTGAATACAGCGCTGGTAGTTTTTAATTGGAAATTGTATCCTGAGATCCCTCACTGGCGAGAATTTGTGGTTGCTATCACGGTTTACTCTATTTACATCGTCACTTACCGTGCAGTCCTTTACAGATTGCCTATTCTTTACAAGTGGAAGGCTCAGGTAAAGGTCGCTGGAAATTGATGAATTAAATTGGTCAATAAAAAGGGAGATTACAATGCAACATAAAAAAATTTTGGAAACGCTAATGGCGTTTGTTGGTCTTATGTGTCTTGCCGGACCGACATTGGCCGGACAATCTCATAAGACTATTAAAGGCCCGTTTACTACACCTGAGTCTGTCACCAAGAAGTGTTTAGAATGCCATGCCCAGGCTGCTGTAGACATTATGAAGACACAACATTGGAACTGGCAGGAGATGCAGGTTGTTAACGGTAAAAATCAGTTATATGGCAAAAAAAAGGCAATGACCAATTTTGCCATTACAGTTGATGGCAACTGGCCGCGATGTACCGGTTGTCATATTGGTTATGGCTGGGCAGATGCCAGTTTTAATTTTCAGGACAAAACCAAGGTCGATTGCCTGATTTGTCATGATACCACAGGGACTTACAGCAAGGCCAAGATGGGTGCCGGCATGCCTCGTGGTTTTACCGAAACCAAGGAGCGTGCTGCTGCGGTTGATCTGTTATTTGTTGCTCAGAATGTCGGCAAGCCCAGTAAGAAAACCTGCGGTAATTGTCATTTCGGTGGTTGCGGTGATGCTCGGGTCCAACATGGCGATCTTGATACATCATTTGCCGGGCCCTCTATTGAAATAGATGTCCATATGGCAGCAGACGGGCAAGATTTTGATTGCCAGAAGTGCCATTATCCCAAGGAAGAGCATAATATTAAAGGACATTACATGATGCCATCTTCTGATGGTACATATCAGTCCGGATGTGTTGAATGTCATAAATCAGCGCCACACAAGCTGAAAATTCTTAACTCCCATTATGAGGCGGTTGCCTGCCAGACCTGTCATATTCCGACTTTTTCACGCCAGAATGCTACCAAGACCCATTGGGATTGGTGTACAACCGAGTGCAAAGTTACGGAGTGGTCATCTGAGAAGTATGGCACGTCTCAGGCAGTAAAGGGTATCGGCGCCTTTACCTGGAACAAAAATGTTATTCCAACCTATGAATGGTATAATGGTAAGGAAACTGTTTATCTTCGTGGGAACAAGATTGATCCTGATAAAGTAACTCTTATCAATCAACCGGAAGGCAGCATTAAAGACCGGCAGGCTAAGATTTTTCCATTCAGGGAGCATGGCGCTAAACAGATTTACGACACCCAGTATAATTATCTGATTACCCCATATATCTCCGGTAAGGGAGAATTAGCCTTCTGGAAGACATATGATTGGGATAGCGCCTCCAAAAAAGGCATGGCATTCAGCGGCTTGGCTTACAGTGGTAAATATGGATTTACCGAAACGCGGATGTTCTGGCGGATTAATCATGGTGTGGTCAAAGTTGAGCAGGCCCTGGATTGCTTGAGTTGCCATGGCAGCAATGGTCGGATGGATTGGGATTCGCTTGGTTATAAGGGCGACCCATGGCGAATTAAAGGACTTTCGCGCAGCAAGCACGATTTTCAATAATTCCTTGAATTAGGTGCATACCAAATAAAAAGCCCCTCTGAAACATGAGGGGCTTTTTATTTGGTGTTTGTTTTTTTAACTTATTTGGGATGACAACTACAATCCCATCATCTTTTGAAACATATTAAGAGGTACTGGAATAAGGGTCGAGTTGTGATCAGACATGCCTATCTCTCGAATAGTTTGCAGGTAGCGGAGTTGCATAGCTGCCGGGTGTTGGTCGATAAGAGCTGCTGCTTCGCATAGTTTAACAGCTGCCTGTAATTCTCCTTCGGCATTTATTACTGATGCGCGTCTTTCTCGTTCTGCTTCCGCCTGCTTGGCCATGGCCCGCTGCATCGATTCAGGGAGATCAACCTCCTTAACTTCAACTCTGCTTATCTTTATGCCCCAAGGTTCTGTTTCATGATCAAGGATAGTCTGCATTTTGTGGTTGACAGCATCACGTTCGGACAGCATATGATCCAAGTCATCCTGGCCGCAGACGCTTCGCAGGGTTGTCTGGGCTAGCTGAGATGTGGCCATTTTGTAATTTTCAACTTCTATTAGTGCCTTTATCGAATCAACTACCCGGAAATATACAACAGCACTTACCCTGACTGAAACATTATCTTTAGTTATTATGTCTTGACCGGGTACATCATGGGTAATTGTCCGGGTATCTACTTTTTCAAGTCTTTCCATGATAGGAACAATGATTGACAGTCCCGGGCCTTTTGTAGCAACAACTTTTCCCATGCGGAAAAGTACACCCTCTTCGTACTGATTGATTTGCTTAAGTAGTGAGAATATGAACATCAGAATCAATGGGACAATAAAAATCATGACATAAAGCAGCATTCAAATTTCCTCCTTTTGGTTTGATAATCTATGATTTAAAACTATTGCGTCATCAACTTCAGATGACAAAGTTGTTTACTTTTATAACACTGAGATTAAGTTATTATCTTCTGTTATGCATAATACACAAACTATGCCAATAGACACAAGTATTGTATTTTTATCTAACAGTTTAAAAAATATTATAGTATTAATTAGTTTGTTGAAGACTTTGTTGTGTAACTGGATGGAATTTTTCTGGTAGATGCTGAGACAAGCAAGTACCTTTGGTGGTATAGTATAACTCATTGGCAGGTTTTTTATAGTCAATGTAATTGGTTATAAACCTGTTGGGGTGTTTTCCTGGCCGATTAAGAAAGTAAAGCCAGGCAAGTCCGGCATTGGTGAGATCCAGACTGCCTGGCCGTAGATGAGAGTAAGTTTTATTTGTTAGTGCTCTTCCTCATAGCCTGTAAACATGGCCTTGAAATGGCCTAACGGTGTATGTCCAAGGGTTGCCAGATAAGAGTGAACGATTAGGAACGCCGCAAAGAAGAAGAACAGCAGAACATGAACGGTATCAATAATCTTTACCCCACCAAACATATCAATATAGACTTGGAATTTTTTTACCCGCCAGAGGAAGAGACCGGTTAACATCTGGGCAGGAAGGAAGAGAAACATGAGCCCGAGGTAGGCTTTTTTCTGGAGCGCATTGAACTTGTTGGTGGGGGTCATATGATGTGGATTGGGGTCTCCTTTGAAGATGCCGCCGCCATAATATTTAATTTGATTTATACAATCCTGAATAAAGGTTTTTGGATTGGGAAAGTAGATTTTTATTTTACCGGTTCCCATATAAAAGGCGAACCATAGTGCGTAATCGGCGATTACCAGAAACCCGATATAATTGTGCAGGTTGATGGCTTCTTCCAGGGAGAAAAAATCGAACATTTCAATAAAGCGGATTTGAACTCCAGTGATTACCAGAAGAACAATTCCAGCCGCATTAATCCAGTGCCAGACACGTACAGGCGCAGGATGGACATATAGTAATTTGTTTTCAGTCATGTGCTCCTCCACTAAAATCCGTATTTTTTTTCTTTCTCTTTTTCTTTTCTGCGGGTGCGGGTCGGTATGGTAACGATTCGGGCCAGCAGATGACCGAATACCACACTGATTCCGCCGACCACAATAGCTACTCCGATCTTGTCAAGCAGTCGTACTCTCGTGCCGCCGATCGCATAGAAATGGTTGACATAATAGGTCGATAGCACACTACGATCCACAACATGACGGTCAGTATCTCCATCTTCTTTATTCAGGGAGATAACGACATCTTCGAAAAAAGGTGATATGGGATTATGGCACTGCTCACACTCTCTGTTTGCTTTACCGCGATTGACGTGGTGCACAACCGGCACCAAGTCGACAATGAGTTCTCCGTGGAAGGTTCCAAACACATTATTTTCACGGAGTTTAAAAACCATCTGTTCGAATTCATCTGCATCGATTTTATTATCTTTGTTTTTATCAATAAGCGGCATAAAACCGGTAGAATTTGTTTTTAATGCTGTCAGAATTTCAGTGCCGGAAAGAAATCGTTTTTTGGAAAAGTCCCAGAAACGTAAATTGACAAATAGCGGTACATTTTCAGCATGGCACACCGTGCATTCAACAAAATTGAAATGGGTATCCATCTGAGGCAACCAGCTGTGAAACTTTTCCGGGTTATGGCATTTTAAGCAAAAGCCGTTTTCTCTATCGATGACGGATTCTGCTTCCAGATTACTGACATAGTGGTACCCGTGACAAGCATAACAGGGGATTGTTATGCCTTTGCCGCCGGCCTTTTTATGGACACTATTCACATATGCTTTGGCCTCTGCTTCGTGGCATTTGGAGCAATCAACGCTTTTAAGAGATGTGGCGTGAGGTACGTCTTTGTCCATCTCTAATTTTTCTATGTCAGCATGACAATCAACACAAGTGATGCCATTGATATTGTGTACAGATAGTATAAACTGGCTGTTATTGACATATAAGCCCTCTTTCATCCCTTCGGATTGCTGGCGGACGAGTGATGTGTCGCCATGGCAGTCAAGACATTCATTGTTTTCAATTGACCAGACAGGGGGGGACCATAAGAAAAAAAAGAAGATGAGAAGAAAAATGCGCTTATTTTTCAAAAGTTGTGAAGGTTCGTCCATTTTTTCGCCTCCGTTAGAAAAAATAATAAGATTTTTCACAAAAAAACTGAACAGATATAATGAATTAAAAAATTATAAGGTTTAACTGTCGATGTTATTATCGCACGGGTATTGCTTTGGTAATAATGATGGCAACTATATATTATTATTTACCAGTCACGCAATTGTGAATTTAAAAATTGATGTTGAAGTGAAAAATCGGTTCTTCTTCCGCTAAGTAAAGGTGAAAACATTTAGAATAGTAGTTTATAGAAATATTCTAATAAATTGTAATATTAATATATCGATTTTATTAACAATTTAAATTTCAATATTATTGAATTTTCATGCACATGTTGTGCCATATACAATTTACAGTTGTAGCAATTCTATGTAATCATTCGAAGTAACGTTGATAAAATTATATTCATCAAGCTGAGAGGTCGGTTTAAATCATTAATTACCAACTGAGAAATTGATGTAAATGTGTTGCAAGCATCAGATGTGATGTGTAGAAATGATCGTTTTTGCAACAGCATGCTACACTTTGCAATAAGATGATGAAACAATATGAAACAGTATGCAGTATTTGTTGGCAAACCATTCGGTGAGTAATTATCCAACAGTAAGGAATTTGAATTTTTACGGATAATTTATATTTTTCAGATGGTCCATAAGTCCTATCATATTTAACGAGATTTTTTTCATGAATAACTTGTATATTTTCTTAACCAAAAAAGCAATAAAAGTAAGTTGTTTTGGTTGCAGGCATTGAATTTGCATTAATATGCAGAGGCAATGTTTCGCTATACTGCCAATTGTCAGCATCGGTTTGTAGATTAAGGAGAATGTATGACCTTTCCTCTCAGGAAAATTATTTTTGCAATTGCGATCTTCATTATCTTTGTTCTTGGTTGTCTTTTGACTTTTGGTTTCAGGCAGTACCAACTACAAACAAAACTTGTGACTGTAATAGCCCAGAGTGAGAAAATGTTGTTTCAGTTTGCTGCCATCAGAGAACATATTGTCGAATCGATAGTAGATGGACGTTACGATCAACTTTCTGGGGTTATCAAGGATGTTGAATCCCTGCACGTCGCTATTTCAGACGTTATCGCTAATAATTATATACCAAACGAATACAAGCTCTCTTTTCTCAACCGGATTGACTTGCAGGGTCTTATCTTACTTCTTCGCCAAACAAGTTCTAGTCATATAGATAATGGGAGAATTCAACAGCTGAATCGCGAGAGCCGGATCATGAATGAACGTTTTCTCATGTTTGATCGGGTTATTGTTGATTATGCAAAAAGTTCGGTTATTGCCTTTCAAAGTGTTGTTATTGGTACTCTAGCAATAGTTGTTTTTATCATAGTTATAATTTTAGTGTTGGGTCATAGATATGTCGCACTCCCTCTGCTTGAGCTCGTCTGTCAGGTTCGAGATGTTGCTCAAGGCAAAAGAAATGATGTTTTTTTACAGCCTTTTATGATTTCATCCGAGGTTTTCAACCTTGGAGAAGCCTTTCATAATCTTCTCCAGACTCGTCTGCTTGATTCAGCTGAGATTGCTAGGCATAATCGAATACTTTATGCCGTTCATAAAGCTGGATTTGCTATCAGTCATGCTCGTTCGCGGGAAGAGTTGTTTAAAGACGTGAGTAGAGCGCTCAGGTTCAATGAAGACTATGTTTTGATATTGATCAGCGTAAAGGTTGAACCAAACGGTCAACTTGCTTTCTTAATGGCTGAAGAAGCCAATTCGAACAGTAAAAGAGGCACAGAGAGCAATATAATAACATTGCTGAGTGATGGCCCGGAGAGCAGTGAAAGGATCTACCCAGCCCAACGGGCAATTCGTGAAAACAAAAACATTATGGAACATGACATTCTGGTTGATGTCCCAATGGGCTATTTTAAAGATACTCCTTTGGAACAGGGAGTGATCAATTGTGTGGCATTGCCCTTGAGCTGGGACAACAAAACATATGGGGTGATTACCCTTTATTCAGGAATGCCGGAAAGTTTTCAAAAGGAGGAGTTGAAGCTTCTGAGCAAGATGGCAAGTGATGTCGCTTTTGCCCTTTTTCATCTGGATATGAAAAACGATCTTGTGATGGAGAGAGAAAAGAAAACCGAGTTGGAACAAAGTCGACTAAGTCTTGAGTTGGCCCTTTCAGAGCAGCGTTCTCTTTTTGATGCTATACCCAACATGGTTTTTATTATCTCCGGCAGTGGCATTATTCTAGATTTAAATATAAAAGCTCTTGAAGCTTTAAAAAATGAAAGGAGTGCCATTTTAGGACAGAATATCTTTCAATATATCTATCGAGACCGGGCTGCTGACTATCCAAGCCTTCTGAAAAACGCCTTGCGTGAGAATAAGAAAATGAGTCTCCGGGAACGATTTGATAATCTCGCAGGAGAATTTCTTCTGACCGTTGCGCCGTTACCTTCCCCGGCTGGTGATGAGCCTCACCTTGTGTTGACGGTCAACAATATCTTTTTGGGAAATGACAACCGTACTGATGAGGTTGTCCGGGCGTTTCAATTAACCAACCTTGGAGAACTAGCCACTGGAGTAGCCCATGAAATTAACAACTTAAGTAATGGCATAATTAATTATGCACAGGTGTTAGCTGATGAAGGTGTTGAACAAGACAGCAAGATTGACCATGAGCGCTTTGAATTGCTGCATAAAATCATCAGTGAAGGCGAAAGAATTGCCAAGATTGTCCAAAAGCTTTTGTTCTATGGACGAGAGAAAGGAAGAAGCAAAGATTTGATCAGTATTCATGATGTCATTGAGGATGTTTTGTTGCTTGTAAAGCATCAGTTTAAAAATGATGGCATTAAAGTTGATTTTGATATCCAGAATGACTTACCACCGGTAACATTTGAGTCTCCCCATTTGCAGCTCGTTTTTTTAAATATCTTGAATAATTCGAGAAGGGCATTAAACGAAAAGTACTCAGGAAAAAATGATAAAAAGCTGCTTGAGATTAAAGGTGGCATGGAGATCCGTAACGGCAAAAGTCTGCTTAAAATCAAAATTACTGACTGGGGCATCGGAATAAGCCCGGAGATCATGTCCAGGATTTTTGATCCGGTATTTACAACGAAACCCTTGGGTGAGAACGGTGGTATGGGACTAGCGATCAGCCGTGAATTGCTCTTGAAGAATAACGGCGCTATTTCGGTGGTGAGCGAACCTGATGCTTACACCACCGTCACTATTGAGTTACCTGTACAATTCGGTCAAGTAGTTTCAAGCGCCGCCTGATCTTATATCCGGCGTCATTATATTAAATATGCTTTCGGTTTAATCAATTTTTTTGCTCAAAGATTTGAGCAGGGGAGAAGGCCATGATTACTGACAAAGCTTTTTTTACTATTGGTACAGCATCGACTATTTTGAATCTCCATCCTCGAACGCTCCGTATTTATGAGAAAGAAGGGCTTTTCAGCCCGGAAAGAAAGGGGGCTTGGCGTTATTACAGCGTCAATGATCTCGATTGGATAAAATGCATTCGGATAATGATCCATGAGCGGGGGATTAATACCAGCTCTATAAGAAAATTATTGGAACATATGGCCTGTTGGAAAATTGTTGATTGTCCTCCTGAGAAGAGAAAGATGTGTACGGCGCACCTGGCAAGCAACTTTAGCCTGAAATGGGTATAGTTCTTTATTGTTTGTTAATAGTAGCAATGAGCAAGCCTGCATGAATTTTTATTTACTCAATTGTTTTTCTCTAGTAAAAGATTTGATCCTGCGATCATCTTTTCAGGATGCAAACGGAGAGTATTGATATTAGTTTGTCGGATCAAAATTCATTAAGGCGTTATTTATGAAGGTTGTGCAATTGGGCCGGGCTTTGCTCGTGCTTGCTTTGATTCCTTTTTTGACTATTCTAACAAGTGTTATAACCTTGTTTTTTAGTATTTTCTTCCGTTGGACTCCAGAACAGATCCAGATCCTGCCGCGCTTTTGGGGAAGAATAATTGCCCGGATGAGCGGTGTTACGGTTCGGGTCGAAGGTCTTGAACATCTTGTCGCAGGTAGACCGTACATCTTCTCAGCCAATCATCAGAGCCAATTTGATATCTTTGCTCTGCAAGGCTATCTGAGTGTGGATTTTCGCTGGATGGCCAAGAAGGAACTGTTCAGTGTGCCTGTTTTCGGGCGAGCCATGAAGGCTGGTGGCTATATAGAGGTGGATCGTGCCCACGGCAGACAGGCCATGAAGAGTCTGGATGAGGCTGCCAAGAGAATCGCCGACGGAACATCAGTCATAATATTCCCTGAAGGAACGCGCAGCCCGGATGGTAATCTCATGCCGTTCAAGGCTGGCGGCATGGTAATTGCCATTAAATCAGGTGTGCCTCTTGTGCCAATGGCCATTATCGGTACCCACAAGATTCTGCCCAAGGGCCATTTTTTGGTTAAGGCCGGCGATGTGCTTATCCGGGTCGGCGTTCCCATAGAAACCAACAGTTATTGTATGAAGCAGAAACACGAACTGGCGGAGCGCCTGCACGATGCTGTGGCCGGCTTGATTGCTACGCCAGCAGAGCAAGGGAACTGCTGACTTTAATGTTCGAGTTATCTAACGCACGCAAGGGCCAAGTAATCGCAGTTGACCGGCGTTAGAATCCATCAGAACATCAAGACCGAGTGGTAGGATTTGATTGGTTGCCCCGTGTCCTGCAGGAAATGCTGCCCAGACCGGGATCAGCGAACTCTTGGTGAGCTCGATCACCCTTTGCCAGATAAGATCAGTTCCCTCGCAATCCTTGAACTCCCCCAGTATGATACCGGCAACGTCTTGCAGTCGTCCGGCCTCTTGTAGATGAGTCAGCATCCTGTCAACCCGATAGGCTGGCTCATGCACATCTTCAAGAAAAAGTATTGCGCCAGACCAATCAAACTCATAAGGAGTTGCCACCAAATGAATCAAGCTCGTCAAATTGCCCCCCAGCAATTTGCCCTTTGCCTGACCGTTCCGGATTATTTCGAGTCCGGTTGATTTGATGGGCTCAGGCTCCTGTCCGGTCAACATTGAGAAGAAGGAGTCAATGCTTTTCCGGGTACATTTAGCCAGGGTGGTGAGCATGGGGCCATGGAAGACAATCAAGCCGGTTTCTTTATGGATGGCGGTCAGCAGGGTGGTAATATCGCTAAAGCCGATAAAAGGTTTAGGGTTGCGTCTGATGCAGTCCATCGGAATAGCAGAGAGTATTCGGAGAGCCCCGTAACCACCGCGCACTGCCAGGATGGCTGCTACATCCGGATCGCTCCATATAGCGATCAATTCAGCTGCCCGGTGCTGGTCTGAACCTGCCAGATATGGCTCGAAATGGTTTGCAGGTTCTGGTAAAAATTTGACATGGAAGCCCATATCCTTAAGGAGTCTGACCCCGGAAACAAAATCATCTTCGACCATTACCGGGCCGGCAGGTGACACCAGGCCGATAACATCACCACGTTTCAGTCGGGGTGGCAGGACATAATCAGCACTCATGATTTTTTTCATAAAGTAGATAGAGACCTTCCAAGGTCAGGAGTGGATGGACTTCTTCTATGGTGTCGGCATACGGTTGGATAAGGTTTGCCATGCCACCTGTGGCGATTACCTTTGGCTGAAACGGCAGCATTGAGTTGGCTATTTTTTTTACCAGGCCATCCACCAGGCTGCCGTATCCGAAGAGGATGCCGGACTTGATAGCCTCCACGGTGTTTTTACCGATAACCCCTGGCGGCGTAGTCGAGATGTCAACCCGAGGCAACTTGGCGGTACGGCTTCCCAGGGCCTCAAGCGATATGGCTATACCGGGCGCTATGATGCCGCCAAGATAGTCTCCACTCACCGAAACACAGTCAAAGGTGATGGCCGTGCCGAAGTCAACCACGATCAGAGCGGTTTTATAACGCTCATACCCGGCAATGGCATTGACTATACGGTCAGCGCCAACCTCTTCAGGATAGTCGATAAGAATTCGCATGTCGGTGTGCATGGCATTGCTGACAACAAGCGGCGTTTTACCCAGGTAGCTCCGGCAATAGCTATTGAGTGCAGGTTGCAACGGCGGAACTACGCTGGCAATGATAACATCGGATATATCCGTCAGTTTTACATCTGCCATGTTGAAAAGGCCGAACAAGAGTCCGGCAAGCTCATCGGTTGTCGTGTCATGGCGGGGG
>Ga0208863_1001296_pt1 | contig 16521 bp, 14 predicted proteins | sample RifOxyD3_FD_184040 | JGI IMG/M metagenome (GOLD analysis project Ga0208863, IMG submission 184040) | Soil microbial communities from Rifle, Colorado - Rifle Oxygen_injection D3 (SPAdes) | ecosystem: Environmental > Terrestrial > Deep subsurface > Rock core/Sediment | place: Rifle, Colorado...
CACTGCGCATAGCACAATTTTTTTTAATTATGATGCGAGCCCTTCGGGCTTTTGGGTTTAGATACAAGTTTAAAAAAAACTGTGCCAGCGCAGGGAACGTTAGAAGCAAGTCTCCAAAAAATCCGTACCATGACAGATAACCGGATTGACAAAAATAATTATATCAATAATGACAATAATAAATAATAAAATGATAAGACAGCCCTCGCACATTTTTAAAATAAAATCAATCTCACAGGCGACCCTATCAGCCCACAATCAAGTACAATTTCTTTTTTTTGAATCTAATTGTTTTCTATGGTAAAAAAAAGAAATAGAACTTGCTTTTTGCCAGACCACAAGCCGATAAGGTATAGCTTACCCACATTAGTCAATTCGTTGTTTAGTTTACTTTTTTGCTTGCAATTCAAGATAAGCAAAAAAGAAACTTGCTGCGCACCAACAACAAATTCACTAATCTGCCATCGCTCACATTTATTAGTTTTAACCTCACAGGCTCCCCTATCAGCGTTTAGTCAAGCACAATTTGTTTTTTTTGAATTAAATTATTTTCTAAGGTAAAAAAAACAAATAGAGCTTTCCTTTTGCCAGCGTATCGAGCCAATAAGGAAGAAAAAATTTTATTACAGCCCTGACGGGCTGATGTATTAAAGTTAAGTTTATATGTTCTAATTTATTTGTTCAAAATTGAAATACTAAATGATTAAATGACAAAAAGAATAATTCTAATATTTTTAACGATTGTAAGTTTATCTACAAGTTTATTTGCAAAAACTAAAAAACAAAAAATTGACAATATTATAACTGAAATACAATCCAATTATAATGTCAAATTATTTTATGACACAATCCCTGCAAGTACATGGCAGACATATATAACTTATGAGAAAATAACTGAATCAGATTACAATCAGTTTTATGACTTTTTAAAATTATTCAAAACAGAACTTTACAAATATCCTGTAAAATTTATAGACACTACAAATTTAAAGTATGTTTCATTTGTTAAAGAATTTGCATTATCAGGACAAAAGCGAACCGCTTTGCCTGATTATGTAAAAGAAATGTTGATATATGATATTTACAGAGGTTGTGAATACAAAACTTATGTAAGACATATCATACATCACGAGTTTTACCACATGATAGAAGAACAGTTTCATAAAACTGCTTATTATAAAGATTCTGTTTGGGCTACATTTAATAACAAAGAAATAAAATACGGTGATGGTGGTGCAAGCGTTCAAGATAAAGGAAATGTATATTTGTTTACTCATCCATTACAAGGTTTTATAAATTTATATGCTCTGTCAGCAATTGAAGAAGACAAAGCAGAATTATACGCTTCGCTTTTTATTAGAAAAGAAAAACGGAAAGTTAAACGCTGGTCACGGCATGATGAAATTTTAGAGAATAAAGTTTTGTACATGAAAAAGTTTCTTGCTTCTTTGTGTTCAGATAAAAAGAAACGTATTTGGAAAAAAGCTATAACATAATATGCAAACTAAAGTAATATTTAATTGTCTGCCTCCATCTGACAAAATCAACCCCTCTGCTGCATTATCAATATTAAAAAGTTTCTTAACTCATAATAATATTGAGAGTGAAATTATTTACTGGAATTTTCTACTTGATAAATATTTTGAAGCAGAAAAAAAGAATTCTGATTGGGTTTATCGCCCTGTTGTTTCTTTGTTGCCTTATTATTTGTTATTAGCTGACGAGTTTTGCGATACGGAAGCACTTGAAAGGATTAAATCATTTTACAACAGATTAAATTCTGACAATATAATTTTCAATCGTAATAGTTTTGACACATTTGATGAAGTAAGAACAGAAATAATTGATACCATTTCTACAGAACTTGATAAAATCAATTTTGAAAATGTACAGCTTTGGGGAATTTCTGCAAAATGTTTTCAATGGATACCAGGGCTTATATTATCTCGTGAAATAAAGAAGAGAAACAAAAATACCAAAATAGTATTTGGTGGTTTTGGAGGAATTGATGATGCAACCGAAGTTTTGAAATCAAGTAAGGATATTGATTTTGTAATATATGGAGAGGGTGAATTTCCTTTATTGGAATTATACAAAGTTTTAAAAAATCAATCCTCTGACTTCTCAAATGTTCCTCGTTTAATTTACAGAGAAAACAACGAAATAAAAATAAACCAACAATCAAAAAGTGATTTTCTTGATTACAATAATTACTTAATTCCTGATTATTCTGAATTTTTCACAAATGCAAAAGAACGATATAAATTAGACGATTTACGTTTTCCAATTAATTCAATCCGTTCTTGTCGTTGGAATAAATGTAAATTTTGCAATTACAGTGCTGGCAGTAAATACAGGGAAAGAGAACCTGAAAGTATTGTAAATGAAATAGAATATATTTCAGAAAAATATGATATATCTTCTTTCAATTTTGTTGATAATGATATTATCGGTAAGGACCTGAAACGTTTTGATAAATTATTAGATTTATTAATAGATTCATCTTACAAAAATGAAAGACCATATTCTTTGTGGGCACAGTTTATCTTACATAAAGAGATGGAATCAGATATTTACAAAAAAATGTCATTGGCAGGATTAAGATATTTATTTGCAGGATATGAATCTGTCTCCGATAATTTGTTATCAAAAATGGGTAAAAGCAATAGTTTTGCTCATAATATTTTATATCTAAAATTCTGTGTAAAATACGGTATAAAATCTGATGCAAATATTATCAGAGGTATTCCGGGTGAAACAGCAGAAGATGTAAACGAAGCAAGCAAAAACCTTCACTATCTAAGGTTTTATTTTCATGGCAGACATTTAAATTTTGCTCATACATTTGGAAATTTCACGCTTTATAAAGATACAAAATTTAATAAGTCTGTTACAGATGATGAAAAACAAAAACTTCATCTTGATACATTTTACTCTTATTTACCAAATAAACTTTTAAATGAACCATTCAATATTTTTGGTTTAGTTCCTCATAGATTAGAAAACTACGATGAATGGTTTAGTTTTACAAATGTTGAAGATTATTATAAAGCACAAAAATTTCATTACGACATTTTACTCCATCAAAACATTGTATATTATAAGGAATATTTAAACGAACTAGAGATTAATACAATTGTATTTGATGAACCTGAATATATTGAAACGCTTAAATTAGCCAACAATAAAGTTATTTCTTTTGACACTCTTAAAATTAATCTGAAATCATTATTTCCTGAAATAACAGACGAACGAATAACAAAAATTATTACAGATTTAAAGTCCGTTTTTTTACTTTATGCAAGTGATGATTATTCAACAATAGTAACAGTTATTGATATGTCTTTATTAAGTTAATTGAAAATCAGAATTCAATTTTTAGAAAGCCTTAATAAAACATTGATTTTTTCAATTTAATCATCACTTTCATGAGGGCAGCAATCACCGTGAACTTTATAAACACTTAGTTCATTTTCATATTTTCTTAATAAACTGATTTTATATTCTCTAATATCATCGTTAAGCAGTGAGCCATCAGATTCAACAACATTACCACACCAACCACATCTATAAAATATTTCATCTAATGCTGATGAATATTCGCTTTCCTTTTCTTGTTCTTCCAATTCTATTTGTGTTAATCGTGGCGTTTTATTTTTATTCTTTTTAACGTGAATCGTGTTAAATGCTACTAAAACATTTTTAGATGTATCAAGCAAAACGCTAATTAAGTAATATGGTTTTTGAGCAGGTTTTGAATATGTTTTTCGATGTTCAAGAATTAAATCATCGTAGTTGTCTGGATGTAGATAGATTTTATCTTGTGGACTTAATTTTTCATCAAGAATATAATTTCTAACTGTTTTAATTGTGATTTTCCCCAAAGATGTGAAAGATATTGTTTCCATTTTAAAATATGAATTAAGATTTAACAAAATATTTTTTCCAAAATTAAACCTTAACGGAGTATATTATATTTGTATTCAAGTAGAGTTATAAACATTTTTGTAAGCTTATATTAACCACTTATTAACAGGTCAGTAAATTAAATATCCACAAATCAAAACATACATATCTAAAGTACTAAATTTGCCGACTTACCCTGTTATATTGTGATTTTTAATTTTAATTTTACAATTCATAAAACATAAAATGATTTTTATAAAATGTCTTTAAGTTGGAATGAAATAAAAGAACGAACATCCCGATTCTCCAAAGAATGGGAAAATGCTTGTAACGAAGATGCAGAAGCAAAAACTTTTTTATATGAGTTTTTTAATGTTTTTGGAATCAGTCAACGTAAAGTTTCTACGTTTGAACACAGAGTGAAAAAACTTGATTCACACGACGGATATATTGATTTGTTTTGGAAGGGAACTATTCTAATAGAAATGAAAAGCAAGGGAAAGAACCTTGACAAAGCACTTATACAGGCAAAAGATTATTTACAAAAATTACCACAACACGAACTACCAAAATATATCCTTGTTTCAGACTTTGAAAAATTCCGTCTGATAGACATTGACGAAAACACAACATCAGAATTCATACTAAAAGACCTCGTTAAAAATGTTCATTTATTCGGTTTTATTGCAGGTTATCAAAAACGAACTTACAAAGAAGAAGACCCTGTAAATATCAAAGCTGCCGAATTAATGGGCAAACTTCATGATAGATTAAAAGTAATAGGTTATTCTGGTCATTCTTTAGAAAAATATTTAGTCCGTTTACTATTTTGTTTGTTTGCAGATGATACCGGAATTTTTGAGAAAGGAATTTTTCAAGATTATATCGAACAAAAAACAAAAGAAGACGGGAGCGATTTAGCTTATCATATAGCTGCAATTTTCAATATTTTAAATTCTCCAAATGATTCACGATTAACAAACATAGATGAAAGCCTTGCGGCTTTTCCCTATGTCAATGGAAAGTTGTTTGAAGAAGTTTTGCCCTTTGCTTCGTTTGATTCTAAAATGAGACAAACTCTCATTGAATGTTGTTTTCTCGATTGGGGAAAAATATCTCCTGCAATTTTCGGTTCATTGTTTCAAAGTGTAATGGACGAGAAAACACGCCGAAACATGGGAGCTGAATATACAAGTGAGAAAAATATTTTAAAACTTATAAAACCCCTGTTTCTTGATAAACTCTGGAAAGAATTTCACGAAGCCAAAGGAAATAAAAACAAACTTAAAAGCCTTCAATTAAAAATCAGTAATCTTCGTTTCATTGACCCAGCTTGTGGATGTGGGAATTTTTTGATTATAATTTACAGAGAACTCCGTCTGCTTGAAATGGAAATTGTAAGAAGTCTTTTAGATGGTCAAAAGGTAACAGACATAGGAACTTATTTTTTAGTTGATGTTGACAAATTTTATGGAATAGAATACGAAGAATTTCCGGCACAAATTGCACAGGTCGCCATGTGGTTAATAGACCATCAAATGAACATGCAAGCCAGCGTATTATTTGGCGAATATTATGTTCGTTTGCCATTGCGAAAAAGTGCAACAATTATTCACGGTAATTCTCTGCAAATAGATTGGCAAAGTCTTATTGAGCCTATGCCGTGGGAGAAAGAAGAACCAAAGTTTCATTTTATTGTAGGTAATCCGCCTTTTATTGGGAAGTCATTACAAAATCAAAATCAAAAGAAAGATTTAGAGCAAATATTTTCTGGTGTAAATGGTGCAGGAGTTTTAGACTATGTTGCTGCATGGTATATAAAGACAGCACAATATTTACAAAAATATAACAATGAAAAATCAGAAATAAAATCTGCTTTTGTTTCAACAAATTCGATTGTTCAGGGCGAACAGGTCGGAGTTCTTTGGAACGAAATGTTTAATAAATATCACATCAAAATACATTTTGCACATCGTACATTCCGTTGGAATAACGAAGCCAAAGGCAACGCTGCCGTTCATGTGGTTATAGTTGGTTTTTCTAATTTTGATATTTCAGAAAAGTTAATTTATGAATACGAAAATATAAAGGCTGAACCACACGAAATTAAAGTAAAAAATATTAATCCGTATTTGGTCGAAGCAAAAGATTTTGTAATTAGTTCAAGAAAGAAAGCAATTTGTAATGTTCCTGAAATGGTAAAAGGTAGTCAACCAACTGACGGAGGGAATTTACTTTTATCAAATGAAGAAAAAGAAATATTTGTAAAAAATAATCCGATTGCAGAGAAATACATTTTTCCATTTATCAGTGCAAAAGAATTTCTGCATAATGAAAAACGATGGTGTTTATGGTTAATAGATATTAAACCCGATGAAATTAAAAAAGCACCAGACCTTTTGCTCCGAATAGAAGAAGTAAGAAAAATGCGACTTGCAAGCACAAAACAAGCAACAATAAAATGGGCAGATTTTCCAACCTTATTTACAGAAAATAGGCAACCTGTTTCAGATTATATTTTAGTCCCTCGGCATTCTTCTGAAAATAGAAAATATATTCCTTTTGGTTTCTTTGATAAATCAAATATTGTTGCAGATAGTTGTAATTCTATTCCAAAAGCAAATCATTTTCACTTTGGGATTATCTCTTCTCAAATGCACATGGTTTGGATTAAAAATATTTGTGGTCGTATCAAGAGTGATTTTCGCTATTCAAATGATATTGTTTACAATAATTTTCCATGGCCTGAAAATCCAACAGAAAAACAAGTAAAATCTGTAGAAGAAGCTGCACAAAAAATATTAGACATAAGAGCAGAATTTCCAGAAAGCAGTTTAGCCGATTTATACGACACTTTAACAATGCCCCCAAAATTGGTTAAAGCGCATCAAGAATTAGACAAGGTAGTTGATTTATGTTACCGACCACAACCGTTTATTAACGAAACAAAACGGATTGAATTTTTGTTTGAATTGTACGATAAGTACACGGCTGGGATTTTTATTAATCAGAAAAAAAATAAATGAAAGAATGAAGACAGAACCTATACCAAGAATAATTCCAGTAGTTAATTATTTGAAAAATTTGAGTATCGAAGACTATTTATGTTCAGATAAATTTATTAGATATTGCATAAAGAATAATTTGGAAGAACTTTGGCAAAGCGCAATAGAAGAAGCAGGTAGAAGAAGGAGCTATTTTTCGTCAGGATTGAATCATTCACACTTAGACGCAAATGATGCATTAATAATTTTCCTAAATCATTTTTATAGAACCAACACTGTAGTCTTTTTTTCATTTTTAGTTGATTTACTTATTGGTTACTGCGAATTTAATAAATGTTCCATTGAAAGTTTTGATATAATTGAAAGCATAGAGTTACTAAATGCACCTGCTAATTTTATTTATGCAATAAAAGCTTTAGATAAAAATCATAAGCAAGCGGTTCCAAATGTTGTTTTAGATGATGTTCTTGATTCAAAAAAATTAGAGGAATATTTAAACAAAATGGATATTTCAATAGTTGAAAAAAATTATAATCAGACATTAACATTTTGTTACTCTTGTCTTGAAGGATTGTTTAAAACATATATTCAGAAAAATAATTTAACAGAAGTTGAAACAGATAAATTAAATTCTTTATCAAAAATTGTAAAAGAAAATATTAAACAAAAATTAGAAAAAAGAAAAGAGAAACATCCTGAACAAATTTTAAACTTGTTAACTACTATTCCAAGTGCAATTTCAGAAGCAAGAAATCATTATAGTGTTTCGCATTTTGATAAAGATGCAAGCGAATGGTTAGCTGTATTTTCAAGAGACAGTGTAAACTCTATTGGTCGTTTGGTTTTAAAGTTTGTAGATATTAATTAAATTCTTTTTGATAGCAAGCTAATATTTTTTCTCAATGTGAAGGCACTAGGAAACAGGTATCTGAAAAAAAAAGGGCATAAGCTAAAAGAAGAAGGTAATAATCAATAAATAGAAATTTAATCCAATAAATAAACAACTTATTCGTTTCTAAAAATAGCTATAACATTTAGAATAACAGGTTATAAGTATAAAATGAGAATTGACAGTTTTAAAATCATTTTTGACACATTTAAAATTAGATTTTTGTCATTTAAAATCGTTTTTGATAGCTTTAGAATTGCTTTTGATACATTTAAAATTGTTTTTGACAACTTTAAAATGAAAATATTTATACTTAAAATCAATAGTTTACAAAAAATCATTAAATTTGTGTATTATTAATTAAAACTTACAATCATGACAGCCAGAAAATTCACACTTAGAATTGAGGAAATGCCAGTAGTTGGCGGTTTTCTTCTAAAAAGCTTTGAAACTGACATAGCAGAATTTCAAGCTTATTCACCTGATTTTAATCCAGCTTACAAAACAGCGTTTGAATCTAAATTAGCGACTGTAGAATCAATTGTAAACCCTAAAAAAACTACAAGGTGAGTTAAAAAAGGTTACAGACAATATGTATGCTTCAACCGAAGGTCTCCGTTCACAACTTCAATTACTCGAAGGTTATATCAAAAGAGCAGAAAATTTAACGATTTTACCAAAAGACTTTGGAATTTCCGCCTTGAGAAATAAGATAGCAAAGAAAGACCAGGAAGCAGTAATAGAAAATCTAAAGGTATTATTCCAAAACATTGATGATAATCTTGCAGCGATACAGGCAAAAGGTTTTACGGCTGCTGCATATAATAAATTAAAGGCAACTCGTGATTCAATAAAGACAGCTAATCAAAGTCAAAATGAGAAAATGAATCAAAAACAGAAATTAGTTGAAGATAATATTGGAACATTAAACGAATTATGGGACATAATGAATGACATTATGGACGCAGGAAAACGAATTGCAAAAAGCAATACAACATTAAGAATTGACGATTACACAAAAACAAAATTACAAAAACGTGTTCGTCATGAATTTACAAAAGCTGATACATTACAAGAACCACCGATTGTAAATCCAAAATAATAATATAGTCCAAATTAACCACACGGGCTTACGCTTCCGGCGCTAATGGCCTTGCACATTTTGCTTTTCCCACAATGCCCTCACGATAGGCAAATAAAAGCAAAAAGAGCAAGTCCATTTTGCCAGCCCTTACCCAAAGCGGAATGAGTAATTATTTATTTTAAAAATCTCCTCCCTTTTGAAAGACAATTTACAAGCCCTACCTGAGAACCAATCGCTCAAAAATTATTGATATAGTATTAAAAATAAGATAGTTATGATGAAGTCGACCAGCTTCTAACATCGTGTAAGTTTCATGTTTTTTTTATTGATACGCTAGGCTACGCCATGCGCGTAGGTCTAAGGTAAAAAACACGCAAACCTACACGAGGACCGTTATGCACAATTAAATCCGTCCTAAATTCAATTCGATTATTTTACAGGATTATGAAAAGGAATTGCTTGTCAAAAAATAATAAAAACCTGCATTTACAAAAGGAGGAAAAAGATAAACCTGATAGGGTTTATACAAAGCTTTTTTGGGGATACTGTTAAAAATGGATTTTTATAAAGGAGCACGAAAAAAGCTTTGTGAGGGCAAAGTTATATGAAATATTTTAAAATTGCAAGTTTAGTTTGTTTTAACTTTGCTCTTTTTTCCATATCTTATATAGATAGATGCAGGTATAGACTAAATTTAAAACAAGCAATGGATTTAATTTTTTTTTCATAATCCTGACAAATTTTAAACTATTCCTATTGTGTATAAGAATAATAAAAAATTTTTAAAATAATCTACTTTTTTTAAGGTAGGACAGATTTAACGAGTTGCAAAAATTTAAGGAGTAAATATTTTTATGAAATATTTTATTAATTTTAAGTGGCAACTGTGCATAACACGGCGCGTAGCACTATTTTTTTTACATTTAAACGCTAGCCCTATCGGGCATGCGCGTAGGTCTAAGGTAAAAAAAACAGTGCCAGCGCCGGGAACGTTAGAGTTCATGCTCAAAAAAATCCGGAAATAAAGAATATCCTACGAAAAGATAGAAATATTGCGATGAAATTTTAATAATAATCCAACCCTTCGCATTTGCAAAAAATATCAACACACATGCAGCACATTTGCAAGTCACACGAATCCACGCTTATACCAAAACTTGCAAAAGAGCTGCAATTTACCCAACGCTGACAATGTTAATAACTTTCAAAAGACAAATTTTGTCCTTTATTATTTTGTCTTTATTTTTAAGACATTATTTGACCTAATTTAATATGAATAAACAAAAAATAATATCTTTTGGTGAACACATAAGAGAATTAAGAGAGAAAGCAGAATTGCCTATTAGAAAAGTTGCTGCTCAATTAGACATAGACCCATCTTTGCTAGGGAAAATAGAACGAAATGAAAGACAACCAAGCAAAGATGTTATATTTGGTATTGCTAAAATATTTAAACAAGACAAGAAAAATCTTCTTCAAGAATATTTGAGTGACCAAATCGCATATAAAATAATTGAAGAAAATGCTGAAATTGCTACTTTAAAAGTTGCAGAAAAAAAAGTTACATATTTCAAAAGCTTAAAATAATGGGAACAACTTTAGTTAGAAATAAAGAATTGCCAACTTTTTTTGGACAAGTACAATTAAAAGGAGAAAAATTAAATATTGATTCATCAACTATTGAGTATGTGCCACAAATGTTTTATAAACATTTAAATGGTGAACTGTGGCAGGGTAACAGTATTGAATGGATGAAATCAATAGCAAGTGAAAGTATAGATTTAATTTTTGCAGACCCACCATATAATATTAAAAAAGCAGATTGGGACACTTTTGAAAGTCAAGAAGAATATATAAAATGGTCGATTAAATGGATTGAGCAAGCATCAAGAATATTAAAACCAACAGGCTCACTATATATATGTGGATTTTCAGAAATATTAGCAGACATAAAACATCCGGCATCTAAATATTTTAAATCATGTCGTTGGATAGTTTGGCATTATAAAAACAAAGCAAATTTAGGTAACGATTGGGGACGAAGCCACGAAAGTATTTTACATTTTAGAAAGACAAAAGATTTTAAACTTAATATTGATTATATTAGAATTCCATATAGTGAACATACTTTAAAATACCCAAGTCACCCACAAGCTGAAACCAGCCAATATGGGAATGGTAAAAATGATAATCATATATGGGAACCAAATCCACTCGGAGCAAAGCCCAAAGATGTAATGGAAATACCCACTACATGTAATGGAATGCACGAAAAAACACCACATCCAACTCAAAAGCCCGAAGAACTTTTGAGAAAAATAATTTTAGCATCTTCTAATATTGGAGATACTATTTTAGACCCATTTTGTGGTTCAGGAACAACTCCAGTTTGTTCAGAACAACTTCAAAGAAAATGGTTGGCTTGTGATTTATCCTCAGAATATTTAGATTGGGCAATAAATCGTTTGGAAATAGTTGAAGAATGGTCTATTGAAAAATGGATGAAATATGATTTTGAAAATTTAAAAAGAAGGAGTTCAATACGATGACACTAAAACAAATTGTAGCTAAAGCCAAGGATAAAAGCAATTTCAAAGATTTGAAAGCGTATATCTCATTTTGTGATTTATATTTGAGTTTTGTTTCAGATAATCTTCAAGCAATAATTGTTTCTCAAAATGAAAATCATTATCAGTTTTATCAATACAAAAAGGAAGGCAATTATCAAATCACAAGACCAATAAATTCAAATTTAATGTATGATGCTGTTTCTTTTAAAGTAGCATCTACTGAATTTTTGAAAATTATGAGTAACATCAAAACGATTGATAAAAATGATAATTCAATTCGACAAATTCTCAATAATTCAACCTATACAATTCAGCAATCAATTGGTTCTGCACTGGACGGTTTACCCGCAGGTCAATCAAATACTGCAAGGAAATTAAACGGTGATTTATTTGAACATTTTATTCGACTTATTATTCGGGAAATTGGAATTGATTGCAAATCTGGTGTTGTTCAAATACCAATAATAGTAAAGGATGAGAAATTATTTAACTTTAGCTATCAACATGACTTAATCGTTGAATTTGACAACGAAATTAAACTAATTGGTTCTATTAAAACATCAAGCAAAGACAGAATTGATAAGATATTTATTGATAAATTTCTATACAATAAATTGACTGAAAAATCAACACCTCATATAGCTATCTTTTTAAATGATGTTCAAAGAAAAAATACGAAAAAAGACAATGAATATGGAATAAATTCTACTTTTTTACCAGGACATTTTAAGGGATATACTGTAAAACTTAATCCTTTGGATGGTGTTTATTATTGCGATATAAGACCAAATATGAAAACAGAAAGTATTTTGAAAGACCATATAAAAACATTTGATAATTTATTGATTGATGATATTTGGAAACTAATATAATCGACCTTTTTTGCAAGCACATTTAAAAGCCACACAAATCAACGCTATACCAAAGCTTTTAAAAGAGCTTGCAAAGCCTACCTGATAATGATTAATATAAATGCCCCGACACACTGAAAACAAAAGAATAAAATTTTAACAATAAAGACTAATAAGATAATCGCACGAAACTCTAACATCGAACTAGCGCAATTTTACATACATTTAAACCCGCAAGCCCTACGGGCATGGCGGTAGGTCTAAGGTATTCCAAACATGCGCCAGTTCGAGGATCGTTAGAAGCAAGCTGTCAAAAAATCCGAACTTGATAAATTCGTATATGATAAAATGAATTGATTGATAAAAAGATAAATAAATTATTGGTTAATTAAAAAACAAAATTAAAAGAATGATAATTATAATTATGAAGACAGCCCACGCTCAAAAAAAAGAAAAAGACTTTAATCTCACTGTCAGCCCAAACAACACACGTCCAAATACAATTTATTTTTTTGAATATAATTGTTTTCTAAGGTTAAAAAAATAAATAGAATTTGTCCTTTTGCCCGACCACAAGCGAAAGCAGTATAGCTAACACACATTAGTAAATTTGTTGTTTAGTTTACTTTTTTGCTTGCAATTCAAGATAAGCAAAAAAGAAACTTGCATTCGCATCAACAACAAAATCACTAATCTGCAAACACTCACATTTATTAGCTTCAATCACACCGGCAACCCTGTCAGCCCACATCAGGCACATTTTGCTTTTTTATGAATCAATTAATTTTAAAGGTATAAAAAAGCAAAAAGAGCCTGATTTTTCAACCTGTCAAGCCAGAGCGGAATAGATTTAATTATTAAAAGAAGTTCAATTTATAATGAAAAAAAATCAATAATTTTAAGAATTTAATAATTGTAAAAAACAGAAATAATCATAATGCAAAGAGAATTTGATATAACCGAAAATGAAATGCTTGAAGCATTGAAAAAATCAGGGTACTTACTTGAGTCTGAAATTTCAAGGATACTTGTAGAATCTGGTTTTTTTATTGAATCCAACCAAGTAATAGAAGATCCTTTTACTGGGAAAAGCCGAGAGATTGATTTAATGGCAGAGTATCATTTTTATAAAAAAAATCGTACTAATTATCAGGCTGCTTCAATAATCAAATTTGTATTTGAAATAAAAAACAATCTTTTTCCAATAGTTCTACTAAGTAAATGGGAATTTTCGCCAAATATTGAAGATTGGATTGGATTAAAAGAGGCATTAACTATTCCAAATGATTTAATTAATTTAAAATATGATTGGACAGAAAGTTATTACAATCAGTTGATCCTAAATAATGAAAAAATATTTACTCAATATTGCTCATTTCAAAAGAAGAAAGCTAATGATGATCTAATGGCTTTACATCCAGATCACATTCATGAAGGTTTATCAAAAATAACACAAGTTTGCGAAGAAATGGTAAAGTTGTGGGATAAAGAGTTATTGTATGATTCTCCTAATAAAAAAGAGAACTTTTTTCGACATTTTTTATTCATGCCTATTTTATTAATTAATGATGAATTGTACGAATTAAACGATAATAAGCTTAATAAAGTTGAGTCTTCAATATTAGTGTTTAATTATTATTTTAATAAAGAATCTAAAATGGCTTATATATTTATTGTGACGAAACAAGGATTTCCTAATTTTATAAAGCAAATGGTAAAACTCGAAAATGATGTTGAGGAAAAAATGATTAAAATGAAAAATAATACACAACAATAAAAAAAATGGAATTACCTAATCACAATGACACTAAGTATTTAAATATACTACGCTATCAAACAGGGTATAATCCGTTTACTTTTAAATATGATAAAAAAAAGAATCAAGCATTATATAATCAAGCAAAAACTGAAGGTGTTAGCTCTGATGCCTTGAATATTATTGGCGTTGGTGATTATTTCAATACAAAATTTCATTTAAAATTTACTAATGAGCTGGTTGCTTTACACAAGAATATTGTTATTTCAAATGAGGACTTGAAAGAACTATTTATTGCATTTCTTAACGAGCAGGAACTACTGAATAAAATAAATCAAATGAAGTTTTTAGATACAACAATACAACTAAATGCATTTGATCTTCAAAATTCGGTAATGATTAGAAACCATTTGCCTGACAATCCTCAAAATTTTATAGCTTTATCAGAGGCAATGATTAGCCTTGGGAATTTATTTTTAAGGTACTTGACTTATAGTAAGGTTAATGACCCTCAAAACACTACTTCTAATATTTCAGAAGAAGACTTTTTTAAAATTCTCGGAAATATATTTCAAGTTACAAATAAGTATTATGTTATAAAAGATCATTATGACGGATGTTTATTTTACAATGGAAAGATTGAAATTTTTAATGATGAGAAAATATATTTTAATTCCTGCGAAAATGAATTGCATTTATATGAACAAATATCTGTTACATGTATAGAAAATCAAAGGATGAATAGGTTATATTATTACGAATTTATTGCAAAACAAAAAAATGGATTTAAAGAATGGGTGTTTGAAAATTCTGCTAAACAAATATTATTAAATGTAACCGTTGAAAAAGGGTTTGTGAAATATAGATTACGAAAAAGAACCTTTGATGATTATAGCGTATATTTAGATTATATGAGGTCAATACATGACTACTACCCTTTTTATTCTTTAAACCCATTGGTTAATTTTAAAAACCTAACCGTTACAAATCTACTACGTTTGCATTCTGAATTAAAAAATTTGGTTGTAGAATTATATTTTAAAGATTTCCCATCGGAAAATAAGAATCAAATTAAAAAATTTATAACTAATTTTCTTCCCAAAATAAAACATAGCGTACTAAAAAGCTATCTGATGTCTGTTACAAAATATGGCGAATCTCAGGTGGAATTATTTATTGAGTTACTTACTGTCGTGAACAATGGAACTCTTGATCTTTATGAAACACCTCTTTTAAAAAAAGACGATTACTATTATTTCCCTTATTTACCTCTTGCAAAACCAAATTATTTATTTTTAATAGATTATTGGCTTGAAAGAGCAGGAGAATCACTCGATACTAGAGGTAAGGCTCTTGAAAAATATGTTAAAGAGAAATTGAAGTCTGTAGAAAATAATGAATACAATAAATTTCGACTTATAGAAGAATCTAATTTTAAAATAGATGATAAAAACAAAGAGGAAATTGATCTTGTGATTCAAACAAAAAATACATTGATTGTGGGCGAAATTAAATGTTCTAAATATCCAATGTATGAGCGAGATTATTATGGAATACTAAACAGCGACGTTATTAAAGCTGTAAAGCAATTAAATAGAAAGTGTCAATTTCTCATAAATAATCAAGAATATTTCAAAGAATTATACACAATTGAAGGGAAGAAAATAATAAAAGTAATAATTTTAAATTTTCCTGTGTTTACAGGAGCAGAAGTAGAAGGAATACCAATAATTGATATAAATTATTTTCTCGCATATTTTCAATCTGATAGCATGGTAATAAGGGAATTTGGTGAAAATGAAATGGAAGAGGTCAAAACAATTCCTTATTATATAAATGAGAATGAATTTTGTGATAATCTTGAATCATATTTAAAAAATCCACCTATTGTAAAAATGTATTTAGATCAACTTGAAACATGTGATTGCTCATATAAGTTAAATGGCCTTCCAGAAATTATTTTTCGTTCTGTAAATCCTGTCAATGAAAAAAGTAAATTAATTGAAAATAATAATAAAACACCATGAATTATTGCAATATGATTAAATAATAGACGCCATAAAACTACTCAGAAAGGTACATTACTAAGTTAATAATCATACAACCAAAATTTATTAAAGAGCCTTCCTGTTTTCCAAAGTCTTTTTCTTTTTTTCTCCTCCCTTTTTTAATTTTGTATAATAAAAAATAATATTAAATTTGTCTGAAAGTATGATAAATAGGACAATACAGCCAGCTTCTAACATTGTGCTAGCGACCATATTTTTTTTATTGATACGCTAGGCTTCGCCATGCGCGTAGGTCTAAGGTAAAAAAAACGGCGCCAGCACAAGGACCGTTAGGCACCAGCAACAGAGACCCGACCTGAGTTCAAAATAGAAATAAAATTGTAATTGCCAATTAAAAATAGAATGAATAAAAATAATTTTCAATACTTTTCTTTAAATGGGTTTTTAGAAA
>Ga0208863_1001299_pt1 | contig 16505 bp, 10 predicted proteins | sample RifOxyD3_FD_184040 | JGI IMG/M metagenome (GOLD analysis project Ga0208863, IMG submission 184040) | Soil microbial communities from Rifle, Colorado - Rifle Oxygen_injection D3 (SPAdes) | ecosystem: Environmental > Terrestrial > Deep subsurface > Rock core/Sediment | place: Rifle, Colorado...
CCAGGCCGTGCCCTCGCCCAGGCCCACGGTCTTGGTGCTGGTGTGGCAGTCAACGCAGGTGCGGCCCGCCTTCTGGGTGGTGTGCGGGCTTAGGGCTGCCATGGTCAGGGAGTTGAAGGCGCCTGCTGGTTTGCCCTCCTTGTCGATCAGGGTGACGATGTCCTGACAGCCGGGGGTGACGGTGACGATCTTGTCCTTCCACACGGCCAGCATGGGCTTCTCGAAGCGGAGATAGGAGCGGCCCTCCTCCCACCAGCCCGCAGTTTCCTTGCCGGTCAGCTTGTCGAGATGGGTTTCTCGCATGTCCCGCTTGGCGTGGCAGCCGTAGCATTGCGGAATCCAGCTGGAGTGGCAGGAGGCGCAACCGAGCCGCTGGTGGCCCTGATAATCGCAGACCCCGGCCTTGGGTGGGTTGAGGGGATGCTTTTTGCCGGTGAGCTTGCCGGTGAGAAGATAGCGGCCATCCTGGGTTTGGGTCAGGTTGTTGAGCAGCTTCTTTTTTCTGGTGAGGCCAGGCTTGCCGTCCTTGGGGTTTACATGGCAGAGGGGGCAGGAGATCTCCAGGGCCTGCTCGTAATGGGCGTGGCGCTCGCCATCGCCCATGATCTCGTCGCGGGTATGACAGTCGATGCAGGCCAGGCCCTTCTGGTGGTGGATGTCTGCGGGCAGATCCAGGTAAAAGCGGTCGCCAGGCAGCTCGTTTTTGGAGGGGCCGCCTTTCTCGTAGGGGGTGCCGTAGCTTTCTCCTTCGTAGACGCCGATGAAGGAGGTGCCCACCCGGCCGCTCCGGTTATGGCAGCGGAGGCAGTTTTCCATGGGTACCTTTTTGTTGATGAGCGGGTGCGGCTTTTTCTTGAGCTGGCCGAACTGGAAAAAAGTTTCCCAGGGCCGAACCGCAGTGGGCGCCTGGGGCCGGATGTAATGACAGGCCGTGCAGCCGCCGCCCTTCTCGCCGAAGAAGCCTTCCAGATCGCCCTTTTGCTTCCAGAGATGACAGGTGGCGCAGAGCTTGCGGTAGTAGTCGAGGGCCAGCGAGGTCTGGCCGGTTTTGAGCAGTTCTTCCACCGAGAAATCGCCGTTCTGGGTGGGGGCCTCGCCCCAGTAGTGGCGCAGGGTGGCAAGTATCCCCCGGTTGGTGGCCATCAGCGAGTTTTTTACCTTCTTGACGTCCTGGGCGTGACAGCCTTCGATCCCGCAGGTTTTTTCCACCACCCGCAGGTCGCCGGGGTTCTTGACCATGCCCTGGTGCGCTGCTTTCTTGCCAATGGCCAGCGGGTTGCCAAGATGGCAGGCAGAGCAGCCCAAAACCTCGCGGCCATGGGCCGGGTCGAGCTTTTCCTCTTTGTGGCAGGAGAGACACATCTCCACCTGACCGTTGACTAATTGGTAAAGCCTGTCCGGCCTCTTGGTCAGATTTTCGCGGATTATCAGGGCCAGCACTACCAGAAGCAGGGCGAGGATCATCCACCGTGAGGAAAGCCGGGGGAGCTTCATGGCCGGAGGCCTTCCCGGTAGCCCTCGGCGGTTGGGTAGCGGCGACCCAGGCCAAAGGCCTTGGTTGTGACCTTGAGACCGAGGGGGGCTTGTTTGCGTTTGTATTCGTTGACCAGGATGCGGCGGATCACGTCTTCAACTATCGCCTGGGCAAAGCCCATGGCCACGATCTCGGCAATGCTGCGGTGCTCCTCCAGATAGGCGGCCAGGATCGCGTCCAGCACCGGGTAGGGCGGCAGATCGTCCTCGTCTTTCTGGTTTGGGGCCAGCTCGGCGCTGGGAGGTTTTTCGATGGTGCGCCAGGGGATTACCTCCCCGTCTCGGTTGAGATGGCGGCACAGGGCGTAGACCAGTTGCTTGGGCACATCGGCGATCACGGCCAGGCCCCCGCTCATGTCGCCGTAGAGGGTGCAGTAGCCTACCGCGTTTTCGCTCTTGTTGCCGGTGGAGAGCAACAGGCGGCCCTGTTTATTGGCAATGGCCATTAACAGATTGCCCCGGATACGGGCCTGGAGGTTCTGCTCCGTTACATCCGGCTTGGCCCCGGCAAAGATGGGAGCCAGGCTGGCAAGAAAGGTCTCAAAAAGTCCGGTGATGGGCAGGATGGTAAAGTCGAGACCCAGATTCCGGGCTACCTGTTGAGCGTCTTCAATGCTTTCCGGAGAGGAGTAGGGCGAGGGCAGGGCCAGGCCCAGCACGTTTTCTGGCCCCAGTGCCAGGCTGGCGATGGCTGCGGTCAGGGCCGAATCCACCCCGCCGGACAGGCCGATGACCACCTTGCTGAAGCCGCATTTTCGCACATAGTCACGGGTACCCAGCACCAAAGCCTCGCAGACCTCGGCAATCTCATGCTCTGTCTCGGCGGGTGCCCCGTGGATCTGACCTTGCCAGCTCTCGGTGTTAACCACAACCATGTCTTCCACAAACCGGGCAGCCTGGGCCGCAATGACACCTTGTTTATCGAGGGCTACGCTGTTGCCGTCAAAGATCAGCGAATCCTGCCCCCCCACTTGGTTGACATAGATAAGTGGCAGGTGGTGACGCTGGCAAAGGTTGGTAAATATCTTCTGCCGGGTAGCACCTTTACCAATATTGAAAGGAGAAGCAGCGATATTGATCAAAAGATCCACTGGGGTCTCGGCCTTGGCCAGCATGGCGGGTACCGGATCGGTGGCATAAAGGGGACGAGAAAAGAGGCTTTTATCGTTCCAGATATCCTCGCAGATGGTGAGGCCCAGATGCAGGCCTTGGTAGCAAAAGGTCCCATTGCCAGTTCCTGGTTCAAAATACCTGGCTTCGTCAAAGACATCGTAAGTGGGGAGCAGTTGTTTTTGGGTGGTGAACAGCACAACGCCGTCGGCAAAAAGTACGGCGCTGTTGTGCAGGGGTTTGCCCATGAGGCCGGGGTTCCGAGTAACCAGGCCGCAGATCACCCCGAGGCCGATTTGATGAGCTTTTGCCACCAACCGGATAAAGGCTCGGTCCTGGTCGTCGAGAAAGGCCGGGCGTTCAAGCAGATCCTGGGGCGGGTAGCCGCTGAGGGCAAGCTCCGGCAGCACCGCCAGTTCGCAGCCCGCCGCCTTGGCTTTTTTCAGCCAGCCGGTGATGCTGACGATATTTGCGGCAAAGTCGCCAATGCGTGGATTGTATTGGATCAGGGCGATTTTCATAGAGGTGCATTATAGCACAGTCCCTGCCGGTTGGCATGGGAAAAGAGGGGGCGGCGGGTGAGGGCTACTGTTGTCTTATGGTTCTGTCCGCAGTCGGTAGCCTACTCCGGATTCGGTGAGTAACAGGCTGGGGCGGGACGGGTTTCGTTCAATTTTGTGCCGTAGGTTGCTGATGTTTACCCGCAACACATGCGGCTGCTCCAGGTGGGAGACTCCCCAGATTTTGCTGAGCAGCTGGCGGTGGGTTAGCACCTTGCCAGCATGGGTCACCATTATCCGGAGGATCTCGTATTCGGTGGGAGTGAGCTGCACTTCCTGGCCAGCCACCAGCACAACGCGTTTGGCCAGATCCACCTCAAGTTCGCCGCTGCGGAAAACCGGCTCCGAGGCCTGGCCGACGACCCGTCGGAGCGACCCCCGGATGCGGGCCAGTAGCTCCGGCACGCCAAAGGGCTTGGTTAGATAGTCGTCTGCGCCTGCATCCAGGGCGGCCACCTTGTCATCTTCCCGTTCTCGTACCGACAGCACGATGATCGGTGCGGGAGACCATTCACGCAGTCTTCGGATTACCTCTACCCCGTCCAAGTCTGGCAGTCCCAAGTCGAGAAGGATCAGGTCTGGTCGTACTACCGCGGCAGCAGCCAGGCCGAGGCGACCGTTTTCTGCTTGATGTACGCTAAAGCCACTGCTGCTAAGCACGGTAACAAGCAGGCGCCGAATGGCGGTTTCATCGTCCACCACCAGGATACGGGGCGGATGGTCGTGGGACTTTGTCTCATCCATGGGCGTTGACCTCTGTCTGGGATGGCGGCGGAGTGAGGGGCAGTCTAAGCGTGACGGTCAGCCCGCCACCCTGGGTGATGGCGGCGCTGATTTTTCCACCATGGGCCTGGACAAATCCTTTACAGATAGAAAGGCCGAGTCCGGTACCGCGCACGCCCTCCGGCGCTGGTACCCGATGGAACTTATCAAAGATCCGTTCCAGGTCTGCCTCGGCAACGCCGGGGCCTTGGTCGACCACCTCTATGACCAACCACGCTCTATCGATTTGGGCATTGATACCGATGGGTTGATCCTGCGGCGAATACTTGAGGCTGTTATCCAGCAGATTGACCAGCACCTGAATCATACAGCCCATATCCAGCATTACCAACGGCAGGTCTGCTGGGAGGCGCACCGCTATCTCCCTCTTTCCCAGACGCGGATCTATCACCGATAGGGCGCAGCCGATCAACTCCTCTACAGCGCAGGCGGTGTATTTCAGCCGCACCGCGCCAGCCTCCAGACGGGTCATGTCCAACAGGTTGCCGACAAAGCGGTTCAATCTGGTCGCCTCCTCACAGGCGGTGGCCAGCAACTCGGTCTTGGCTGTCTCATCCAATCCCTTCTGCTCTTGCAGGCTGCTCAGGGCTCCGGTTATAGAGGCCAGTGGGGTGCGCAGATCGTGAGAGATAGAGTTCAGAAGAGCCCGCTCCAGGTTTTCTCTGGCCTGTAGGATCTGGGCTTGCTCTGCCTGTTGGGAGAAGCGCACCCGTTCTATGGCCATGGCGGTCTGGCTGGCAAAGGCATTAAGCAGGAGCCGGTGCTGCTGGGAGTTGTAATCGGCCAGGTCCGTCAGCTTCACTCCCAAGACGCCAAGAATACTGGTGGAAGTTTTGAGTGGCAGGTAGAGCAAAGCGGCTGAGCCAAGGGTGGTGGTACCGTGGCCAGCCTCTTTGTGATTACGGAAGGTCCAGTCCGCCACCGCCCGTTCCTTGAGGTCGAGGTCCAGTTTTTCGCTGGCGGAGATGATTTTGAGTTGCTCCCCATCGGCCAGGAAGATCACGATCTCTGCCTTCAGACTTTCCTTTAGGTTGCGGAGCACCGCGCCGGTGACGGCAACTAAGTCGGCGGCCCCCGCCAGGTCGCGGCTCAGGTAGTAGAGGCTTGCGGTTTGCACTTCACGCAGTCGCAGCGATTCCGCCCGTTCGCGGCTTCTGGCCACCTGGGTGCTGATTACCAGACCCACGGTGAGGAAACCGGCAAAGGTCATCAGGTACTCGGCATCGGCTACGGCAAGGCTGAATCTTGGGGAAACGAAGAAGAAGTCGAAGGCAAGTACCCCAAGCATGGCGGTAAGCACGGCCGGTTGCAGTCCGAGGCGGATCGCAGCCGCCACAACCGCCAGCAGGTAGAACATCACTGTGTTGGTTGGGGAGAAAAAGGGCTGAACCAGGCTGCAGAACAGGGTCGTCCCGGCCACCAAGACCAAGGCCGCCATATGTCTGGCCCAGGGGATAGTCCGAATCTGGCGGCGTTGCTGCGTTGTCGCCCGCCGTTCGTCTGGGCTCATGCTGACCACGTAAACGTCGATTGGGCCACTTTCCCGGATGATCTGGTCCACGATGGGTGGCCGCAACATTTCGCGCCAACGGGGCCGAGTGGGCTTACCCACCACAATCTTGGTGATATTATGCCGGCAGGCGTAATCAGCCACCGCCTCGGCCACCGTGGTCGCAGTGACCGAGGCTACGGTGGCGCCCATGCTTTCGGCCAATCTGAGATCGCGCCAGATCCGTTCCCGATTTTCGCGGCTAAACCGGCCAGTATCCGGGGTTTCGATGTATATTGCATGCCAGGGGGCCTTCATCTCGTCGGCCAGCCGTCGGGTGGTGCGCATCAGCTTCTCGCCGAAGGGACTACCACTGATGCAGACCAGAAGTCGCTCCGCCACGGTGTGAGGTCCTGGGATGGCGCGGGTTTCCATGTAGGAGCGCATCTGGTCATCCACTCGCGACGCGGCGCGGCGCAGGGAAAGCTCACGCAGGGCAATGAGGTTACCAGGTTGGAAAAACTTTTCCATGGCCCTGGTCGCCTGTTCGGGGATGTAAATCTTTCCCTGGCCCAGTCGTGCCAGCAGCTCGTCTGGCGGAATGTCCACCAGCTGAATTTCAGCAGCCAGGTCGAGCAGGAGGTCTGGCACGGTCTCCCGCACCACCACCCCGGTGATTTTCTCCACCACATCGTTCATACTCTCGAAGTGTTGAACATTGACCGTGGTGTAGACGTCGATGCCGGCAGTCAGCAGTTCCTGTACATCTTGCCAGCGTTTTTCATGCCGGGAGCCAGGCGCGTTGGTATGGGCCAGTTCATCTACCAAGGCGATCTGTGGATGTCTTTGCAATACTGCATCAATATCCAACTCAAAAAGCGACACTCCTTGATATTCAAGGCGCAACTTGGAGATGATGGCCAGCCCCTCGAGCAGGGCATCGGTCTCAGTTCGACCATGAGACTCCACGTAGGCTGCTACCACATCCAGGCCCTCGCGCTTACGCTGGCGGGCCGCGCTCAGCATGGAGAAGGTTTTCCCAACCCCGGCCGCATAGCCAAGGAAGATTTTGAGCCTGCCCCTGCCTTCCTGAGCTTCCTCGGCCTGGGCCAGTTTGAGCATGGCCTCCGGCGAAGGACGGATATCGTCGTTGTTGTTGATCACCGTTTGAAATCCAGTGCCCGGTTGAGTAGCAGGACATTGACCCGTGGCTCTCCCAGCAGACCGAGCAGGCGGCCCTCGGTGTGGATGGCCATAATGTCGGCTACCGCATCTTCAGAAAGATTGCGGGCTAAAGCGATGCGCGGAATCTGCAGCCGGGCTGCTTCGAGTGAGATATGCGGGTCAAGGCCGCTGGCCGAAGCCAGCACCAGGTCGGCGGGAATAGGGTCGGTGACGCCGGTGGCTCGCAAGTCTGCGATCCGTTCTGCCACGGTGTTGAGGAAGGCCGGATTGGTGGGGCCAAGGTTTGAGCCGCCCGAGGCCATGGGGTTGTAGGAAAAGTCGGCGGTGGCCGAGGGCCGGGGCCAGAAGTAATGCGGGGCGGAGAAGGGCTGGCCGATGAGGGCCGAGCCAACTGCCTGGCCGTTGGCATCGGTGATCAGGCTGCCATTCGCCTGGCGGGGGAAGATGGTCTGGGCGATGCCGGTGACCAGGGCAGGGTAGAGCCCGCCGCAAAGTATGGTGAACAAAAGGCACATCAGAATAGCTGGTTTCAGTTCTTTCATGGTTTGGTTCTCCAAATACGTAAATATCAAGCTTGATGCCGAAATTAGATGAAGATCACGGAAGGTAACTATTCAGCAGTGCCGCAGATGCGCGTGTCAATCGTCGGCAGAAGTGTCCGACAAAGAGGTCTGCGAAGTGTGTTATTGCACATGAGCAGGCCGATGACTGTCAATCATCGGCAGCAGTGCCGATAACGCAGATGTGGTGCGGCTGAATAGTTACCATTATACAAATAAACCAATCACTAAGTCGATAGCCTTGATGCCGACAAAGGGAACGATAATGCCGCCCACCCCGTAAACCATCAGGTTCGAGATCAGCAGCTTTTCCGCCGGCATGGGGCGGAATTTGGTGCCCTTAAGGGCCAGTGGCACCAGAAAAGGGATGACCAGGGCATTGAAAATTACCGCCGAGAGAATGGCGCTCTGTGGGCTGGCCAATCGCATGACGTTCAGCGCTCCAAGCTGAGGATAGATGGAGAGCAAGGCCGCCGGGATGATGGCAAAATACTTGGCGATGTCGTTTGAGATGCTGAAGGTGGTGAGGTTGCCTCTGGTCATCAGGATCTGCTTGCCCACCTCTACGATATCCAACAGCTTAGTGGGATTACTATCCAGATCGATGATGTTGGCTGCTTCCCGAGCCGCCTGGGTGCCGGTATTCATGGCTACCGCCACGTCGGCCTGAGCCAGGGCCGGGGCGTCGTTGGTGCCGTCGCCGGTCATGGCCACCATGAAGCCCGCCTCCTGGCTCTCCTTGATCAGGCGTAGCTTGTCCTCTGGCGTGGCTTGAGCCAGGAAATCATCCACCTGGGCTTCAGCGGCGATGGCTGCGGCGGTGAGTGGATTGTCGCCGGTGATCATCACTGTCTTGATTCCCATGGCCCGCAGCTGGCAGAAGCGCTCCTGGATGCCGGTTTTGACGATGTCCTTGAGGTTGACTACCCCGAAAATCTCGGTGCCGCAACAGACCACCAGCGGAGTGGCGCCGGCCCGGGCGACGCGATCGACCACCTGGGCCAGATCGGAGGGGATGGACTCCCCTTCCAATCCATGCACAAAGGCGACCAGGGAATCGGCAGCGCCCTTGCGATACTGCTTTCCTGCCGTATTGAGGCCGGAGAGACGGGTCCCGGCACTGAACTCAACCGGCTCACCATCGATGGGCATTACCTGTTGATCAAGTTTAAACCGCTGTCTGGCCAGGGTCACGATACTTCGGCCCTCCGGGGTTTCGTCGGCCAATGACGCTATCAGGGCCGCCTCGGCCATCTCGCGCTCGCTGTGGTTGCCCACCGGAATGAATTCCACCGCTTCCCGGTTGCCGTAGGTGATGGTGCCGGTCTTATCCAAAAGTAGTATGTTGACGTCGCCCGCCGCCTCTATAGCCCGACCGGAGAGAGCGATAACGTTTTTCTGGAATAAACGGTCCATGCCGGCGATGCCGATGGCTGGCAGCAGCGCGGCGATGGTGGTGGGTGCCAGGCAGACGAACAGAGCCACCAGCACGGTAAGCGATACCGGGTGGCCAAGGCCGGTGGCCGCAACACTGTAGATGGAAAGTGGGTAAATGTTGGCGCAGACCAGCAGGAAGACCAGGGTGAGCGCGATGAGCAGCACCTCTAAGGCTACCTCGTTGGGGGTTTTGCGTCGCTTGGCCCCCTCGATCAGGGAGATCATCCGGTCGAGGAAGGTTTCGCCGGGATCAGCGGTAATCCGTATCACCACGCTGCCGGAGACCACGGTAGTGCCGCCGGTCACTGCGCTGCGGTCGCCGCCGGACTCGCGCACCACCGGGGCGGACTCGCCGGTTACTGCCGACTCGTTGACCAAGGCAGCGCCGTGGATGATCTCGCCGTCTCCAGCAATAACTTCGTTTGTTTCTGCGAGAATGTGCTCGCCCTTGCGGAGCTGGCTGGCGTTCACTGTAGTAGTGGTGCCACCAGGGTCGGCGCTGGCTAACCGTTTGGCAACCACATCGGTACGCGATTTGCGTAGTGACGCAGCCCGTGCCTTGCCCCTACCCTCGGCCAGCGCTTCGGCAAAGGTGGCGAAGAGTACGGTCAGCCAGAGCCAGACTGAAACCTGACCGGTAAACCAGGCTGGTTCGCGGCCTGCGCCGGTGAGCGACATGATGAAGGTAATTACCGTAATGCAGCTGGCGATTTCAATACAGAGCATCACCGGGTTTCGCCACAGGCTGCGCGGATCAAGCTTCTTGACCGCCTCTACCAAGGCGGCGCGCAGCAAGGCGGCATCAAAGATCGATTTTTGTTCAGAAAGATGTTTGGACATGGCTTAGTTGACTCCCGTCATGGAAAGATGTTCGACAATCGGCCCTAAAGCCAGAGCCGGGAAAAAGGTCAGGGCACCGACGATCAGGATGACTATGGTCAACCAGAAGGCAAAGGGGAACTGATCGGTGGGTAACGTCCCCAGACTGGGGGAAACGTATTTTTTCTCCGCCAGACCGCCTGCCATGGCTAACACGGCGATGGCGGGAACGTAGCGGCCGATCAGCATAGCCAGCGCCCCCAGCAGGTTGTAGAAGTTGGTGTTGCCGGTAAGGCCCGTAAAGGCGCTACCGTTGTTATTGGCCATGGAGGCAAAGGCATAGAGTACCTCGGAGAGGCCATGCGCCCCCGGATTTGCCATGGAGGCAGTGGCGGAGGGGGTGATCATAGCCAGCCCGGAGGAGATCAAGACCACGATGCCGGAGATTAGGATGATGACAATGGACATCCACATCTCCCGCACCTCAATCTTCTTGCCCAGGTATTCTGGGGTACGGCCGATCATCAGGCCGGAGACGAAGACAGCGATGATGGCAAAAGCCAGCATGGTATAGAGGCCTGAGCCAACCCCGCCGAAGATAATCTCACCCAGCAGGATCAGGGAGAGTGGCACCAGCCCGCCCAGCGGGGTGAGGGAGTCATGCATGGCGGTAACCGCGCCGCAGGAAGTGGCGGTGGTGGCCACAGAGAACATGTTGCTGCCGAGCAGGCCGAAGCGAAGTTCCTTGCCTTCCAGGTTGCCCCCTATGAGCCCGAGATGGTGCAACATGGGGGTGGAGGCCAACTCACTCCAGTGGAGCACAGCAAAGGCGGCGATAAACAGGAAAAGCATCACTCCCAGAAGCGCCCGCCCCTGCCTGGGATTGCCCACCATAACCCCGAAGGTACGGGTTAATGCGGCGGGGATTAGCAGGATGAGCAGAATCTCCATGAAATTGGAGAGCGGGGTGGGGTTCTCAAAGGGATGGGCCGAGTTGGCGTTGAAAAAACCGCCGCCGTTGGTGCCCAGCTCCTTGATCGCCTCCTGGGAGGCCACCGGCCCCATGGGGATGGTGGCCTCTTTCGCGATCGCTTTTTCGGTGAGCGGCTTGCCGGCCTGGTCCAACATGGGACTGCCCATTGCATTCAGTTTCGGTTTGTCGTAGCTGAGTGACTGGGTGAGCGGTACTGTTTTATAGTCGCTGAAGTTCTGGATTGCTCCCTGGGAGACCAGGAAAACGGCGGCGACCAGCGATAACGGTAGAAGGATGTAGAGAACGGATCGGGTAAGGTCTACCCAGAAGTTGCCTATGGTGGCGGTGGTGCGCCGGACAAAGCCACGGATCAGGGCGATGACGATGGCCATGCCGCTGGCGGCGGAGACAAAATTGTGTACCGTGAGCCCGACCACCTGGGTGAAATAGCTGAGAGTGGATTCGCCCGAATAGTTCTGCCAGTTGGTGTTGGTGATAAAGCTGACCGCCGTATTGAGTGCCAGGGGCCAGGAGAGGTCAGGCAGTCCCTGGGGATTGAAGGGCAGGACTGGTTGGGCCAACAGCATGCCCAGCAGGGTCAGGAAAAACACCAGGTTAAAGAGCAGCATGGCTAAAGCATAGCGCTGCCAGCTCATCTCGTCGGTTCTATCCACTCCGCAGATCCGATAGAAAAGATTTTCGCAGGGAGTCAGGATTGGGGAGAGAATGGTGCGCTCGCCGTTGTAAACCCGAGACATGAAGGTACCGAAGGGGCGTGCCAGCAGCAACAAGGCTCCAAGCAGCCCGAAAAATTGGAATAGGTCGTTTGGAAGGGTCATGGTAGGTGTTTTTCCTCCTTATGGTGTTCCGTCATGGTCCGCCCGGGGCGGTTGTTTCTTGTTGTAGTCATTATAGCGTAATCGGTATCAAGGTGTGGTTAAAAGGTGGGCGAAAACCATCAAGGATGTATCAAGACGATCGGTATCATTTCCCTTGCCAACAGGTCGTTGAACCGGCTACCTTGCTCTAAACTACTGGTTGTGCTTAGACCAGACCATCCAATTCAGGAGTCCTCCCTTGAAAAAATACTTTGTTCTCGATACCAACGTTCTCTTGCATAACGCCGATTCCATCACCTCCTTTGCCGACAATACCGTGGTTTTGCCTATCTCGGTCATTGAGGAGCTGGATAAGTTCAAGAGTCATAACGACGAGCTGGGCCGCAATGCCCGGCATGTGATTCGTCAGCTTGATGATCTGCGTCAGAAGGGCAAACTGGGTGAAGGGGTGCCCATGAACGGCGGCGGCGCTTTGATGATTTACATGGAAAAGGACAGATGTCTTGATCCTGGCCTTGATATGCAGCTGCCTGACAACCGGATTCTGGCTGTAGCTTTTACTCTGTTCAAACAGGGGGAAAAGGTCATTTTTGTTTCCAAGGACATTAACGCCCGGCTAAAGGCCGACGCCCTGGGCCTTGAGGTAATGGATTTTGAGAAACAGAAGGTGAATATTGACGAACTTTACCAGGGCCAGAGAGAAATGCTGGTGCCGGGTAGTGTGATCAACGAATATTATCAGAATAAGCAGTTGCCTACTGAAGGTCTCAACTTGATGCCTAATGAGTTTGTTCTGCTGCGCGACGAAGCGGATGAAAAACATACCGCCCTCACCCGTGCCCAGGGCAGTGAAATGCTTGGGCCACTGCGCGATGAATATGAAACCGTCTGGAATATCCGTTCACGCAGTAAGGAACAACGCATCGCCTTTGAGCTGTTGATGGATCCGGCCATCCAGCTGGTGACCTTGGTGGGTCAGGCGGGCACCGGCAAAACCTTGCTGGCCCTGGCCGCAGCCCTGGAATGCGTGATCAGCCTCAAGCGCTACGACCGGATTCTGGTTTCCCGTCCTATCATCCCCATGGGTAAGGATTTGGGTTACATGCCCGGCGACAAGGATGAGAAGCTGGCCCACTGGATGCAGCCTATCTTCGATAATCTCACCTATCTGATGGCCGATGGCCCCAGGCGCAAGGAGCACGAAACAGACCAATCGGCCAAACAGAAGGTGGATAAGCTACTGCTGGCCCATGTGGTTGAGCTGGAGGCATTAACCTATATCCGGGGCCGCTCCATCCCTAAGCAGTTTGTGATTGTGGACGAGGCGCAGAACTTAACGCCGCACGAGGTGAAAACCATTATCAGCCGGGCCGGAGAAGGCACCAAGATGGTGCTCACCGGCGATCCAGACCAGATTGACAACCCCTATCTTGACAGTAGCAGCAACGGCTTGACCTACGCGGTTGAACGTCTGAAAGAGCAGAAGATTCACGGGCACATCACCTTGCGCAAAAGCGAACGGAGTGAGTTGGCCGCAGTGGCAGCGGATTTTCTGTAAGCGTTCAGCAACACCCCACCTGCTTTGTCATCGGTCTGCTCATGTGCAATAGCACACTTCGCCGACCTCTGTGTCGGCACTGCTGCCGACGATTGACACGCGCATCTGGGGCACTGCTGAACGGTTACAATGCCAAGGGTATCGGCAATTTTTGGTACCTTGGTGGACGATGATGATTTTCTGTTACACTATCAATACCTGCTTGTTCTTTTAGCGGCGCTGGGTATAGTAAGCCCGTCATGCCGGTGATACGGCTTGTCTTAAATATCGTGAGGTCCAACTGTGGAATTTGAACCAAAATGGATAGCCTGGGAGATCACCAGGCGCTGCAATCTCAAGTGTGTTCATTGCCGCTCTTCTTCAGGGCTTGAGGCTAAAGGTCATCCTGATTTTACTCTGAACGAGGCCAGGCGGGTTCTTGATGATATCGCCTCCTGCGGCAAGCCGGTGGTGGTGCTTTCTGGTGGCGAACCCCTTTTGCGGTCGGATGTGTTTGAGATTGCCACTTATGGCAATAGTCTTGGGTTGCGCATGTGTTTGGCCACCAACGGCACCCTGGTGACCCAGGAGGTCTGCGTCAAGATCAAGGAAGCCGGAATCAAAATGGTTTCCCTTAGTCTGGACGGGGCCAGTGCCGAAGTACATGATGATTTTCGCTGCCAGCCCGGTGCTTTTGCCGGAACACTCAATGCGGCCAGGCTTTTCAAGGAGAACGGGATCTCCTTTCTGATCAATTCTTCCTTTACCAAGCGCAACCAGGATGAAATCCCGAAGATCTACCAGCTGGCCAAGGAAATTGGGGCTACGGCCTGGTACATGTTCATGATCGTGCCCACCGGTCGGGGCGAGGATATTATGGAGGAATTAATCGCCCCGGAGGATTACGAGAAGCTCCTGATTTGGCATTATGAGATGGAAAAGGGTGAAAAAGATATTCTGGTTCGGCCCACTTGCGCTCCGAATTATTATCGGGTCGTGCTTCAGCAGTCTAAGGAACAGGGCGATGATTATCAGCGGCGTACCCTGCAATTTTCTACTGGCGGTTCCAAGGGCTGTCTGGCTGGTCAGCTTATCTCCCTGATCGATGTTGATGGTAATGTGCTGCCATGCAGCTATTTCCCCCTGGCTGCGGGAAATATCCGTGAAAAATCTTTCAGGGAGATCTGGGATAAATCGGAGCTTTTTCATGACCTGCGAACCTTTAAGGCCTACAAGGGCCGTTGCGGTTCCTGCGAGTATGTCAATGTCTGCGGGGGCTGCCGGGCCAGGGCCTATGCGGTGACTGGTGACTATATGGCTGAGGAGCCTTATTGTACCTATGTACCTGTGAAGATGAGAAAATAGGATTCAGAAGACAGATAAAAAAAATAAGGAGGGGCATGGACGGGTTATGCTGATTCCTTACTTATGCACTTGGAGAACGTAATGAACGATACTTTTTTGAAGGCCTGCCGTGGAGAAGCGGTGGATTATACCCCGGTCTGGCTTATGCGGCAGGCGGGCCGTTATCTACCCCAGTACCACGCGGTCCGCAGCAAATACACCTTTCTGGAGATGTGCAAGACCCCGGAGGCTGCGGCGGAAGTAACTATCCAACCCGTGGATATTTTGGGGGTTGATGCGGCGATCCTGTTTTCCGATATCCTGGTGCCGCTCGAAAAAATGGGCGCGCCTCTCGAATTTCATGAGAATCGAGGGCCGGTTTTTCTTGAGCCGATCCGGGATCGGGCCGGGATGGAGAAGCTGCATGTGCCCGATCCTGAGACTGAGCTTGGCTATGTTATGGATACTATCCGTATCCTGCGTCGAGAGCTGGCAGACCGGGTGCCGCTCATCGGTTTTTCTGGAGCGCCCTTCACCCTGGCTACCTATCTCATCGAGGGTGGCTCGTCGAAGAATTATTTTCTAACCAAGAAGATGATGTTTACGGACCCGGAGCTTTACCGCGACCTGTTGAACAAGATTACCGATTGTACGATCGAGTATCTCAAGGCTCAGGCCGCAGCCGGGGCTCAGGCCCTGCAGATCTTTGATTCCTGGGCCGGAGTCCTGGCGCCAAACGATTTTGCCGAGTTTGCTATTCCTTATGTAAAGCGGATCATCGCGGCGCTAAAGGAGAGCGGCGTCACGGTGCCTATCATTTATTTCGCCAACAATGGGGCGACGTTGCTGCCTCAGTCTCTTGAAAGCGGAGCTGATGTGATCGGCCTTGACTGGCGGTTGCCTTTAGACGAGGCGGTGAAGGTGGTGGGGCAAAGGGTGTCGCTCCAGGGCAACATGGACCCCATAGCTCTCCTGCTACCGCCGGCTAAGATGGAGCGGTTGATTCAAGATATCCTTGCTCAGGCCAAAGGCGCACGGGGGCATATCTTCAACCTCGGTCACGGCATTGTTCCGGAGATCCCACCGGAACAGGCCAGATTTTTTGTTGAGGCGGTGCATCGGCTGAGCAGGGGGAAATAAGATCTGATGATCCCCCCGGTTGAACAGTGCCTGGCCATGATGGAACGTTACGGAATGCTGGCCAATATCCGGGCCCATTCCCTGATGGTCGGTCGGGTGGCCGGTCTTATTGGGACGTCGTTGATTCAGGCCGGGCTTGATCTTTCCCTTGAGCTTATTGTTTCTGGGGCTCTGCTGCATGATATTGCCAAAACTCAGGCTCTGGGTGTAAATGAGTTACGCCATGATGAACTGGGCCGGGCTATCTGTCTTGCGCACGGCTTTGATGAACTGGCTGAAATCGTTGGTCAGCATGTGATGTTGCAGGACGGTCTGCCGGAGCGGTGCGCCGAAAAGGAAATTGTTTATTACTCAGACAAACGGGTACTCCACGACTTGGTGGTTGATCTGGACGCGCGGCAGGCCTATGTTCTTGAGCGTTACAGCAAAGGAGACAAGGCCATGCACCAGCGGATAAGGGATAATTTTAGTCAGGCTCGGCTTGTTGAAAAAAGGCTGTTTTGTCTGCTCGACTTTGTGCCGGAGGCAGTGGCTGAACTGGTGCAACAAAGCGTACTTTACGGTTTGCCGGAGGTGAGTAGTGGCTGAGACCATCGGTGTTGTTCTCCTTAACCTCGGCGGGCCTGAAACGCTGGCCGATGTCGAACCATTTCTGATCAATCTCTTCTCTGACCGTAAGATTATCCGGCTTTCTCCCTTCCCATTTTTGCAGAAATTCATTGCCAGCAGGATCGCGGCTAAACGAGCGCCTAAGAGTCGGGAGGCCTACAGGTTGATCGGCGGTGGTTCACCATTAGCGCGGATCACCGGCGAGCAGGCCCAGGCGTTGGAAAAGGTTCTGGTCTCTGAGGGTGATTTCAGGGTGCGTATGGCCATGCGCTATTGGCGACCAGGGGCAGAGATTGCCCTGGCAGAATTTGCCAAAGCCGGGGTTCGCCGCATTGTGGCCTTAACCTTGTATCCCCATTATTCCCGTGCCACCACTGGTTCCTCCCTGGAAGAATTGCGCCAGGCTGTTGCTGTATCGGGGCAGTTCGAGCTTGCCGAAATCAGAGAATGGCCGGAACAAGCGGAATATGTTGAGTGTCTGGCGGAAAGCATTCGGGAAGGGATGGCAGGATTTGGTGAAGAACCGGTACAGCTGGTTTACAGTGCGCACAGTCTGCCGGTTTCTTTTATCAGGGAGGGTGATCCGT
>Ga0208863_1001303_pt1 | contig 16454 bp, 16 predicted proteins | sample RifOxyD3_FD_184040 | JGI IMG/M metagenome (GOLD analysis project Ga0208863, IMG submission 184040) | Soil microbial communities from Rifle, Colorado - Rifle Oxygen_injection D3 (SPAdes) | ecosystem: Environmental > Terrestrial > Deep subsurface > Rock core/Sediment | place: Rifle, Colorado...
CCTCGCTCTTTCATCTCGCGAAAATAGGTATCAATCACAGCCATGAGAATTATGCTCTCCTACCATCAAAAAAATTAAAGGACGCTTCACGCAGCCGGCGGGACAGGTTCAGTCGCATATTTCTTGAAGAGATTTTTATTATTGGCATTGAACAGTGCTGCAGCTCCGGTAATCTTGCCTGCCTCAAGCAGTTCAAGAATCGAATCGTCAAGCAACCGCATCCCGACGTTTTTACCGGTCTGCATGAGCGACGGGATCTGATAAGTCTTGTTGTCACGAATCAGGTTGGCCATGGACAGAGTGCCGATCAGGATCTCACAGGCCAGCTCCATCCTGCTGCCGTCAACCCCGGGAATAAGCCGCTGGGTAATGACTGCTTTCAAAGCCTCGCCGAGCATGGCCCTGATCTGATTCTGTTCGCCCGGCGGGAATGAATCAATAATCTTGTCAACCGTCTTATGGGCGCTGGAAGTCGCCAGGGTACCGATCACCAGATGGCCGGTTTCAGAGGCGGAAATCGCCAGGGCGATAGTATCAAGGTCACGAAGTTCACCAACTACAATGACGTCGGGATCCTCTCGGAGCGCTCCCTTGAGCGAATTGCCATACGAAAGGGTGTCCCTGCCCAGCTGCCGTTGATTTACCACCCCTTTCTTCAGCGGATGGACGAATTCAATCGGATCTTCAATGGTCAGAACATGACCGGCGCGATTTGTATTGATATAATCGACAATGGCTGCCAAGGTGGTTGATTTGCCGTGCCCGGTCGGACCGGTAACCAGAATCAGGCCCTGGTGATTATCAAGGACTCTAAGAATAATCTCAGGCAGTCCGACCTCTTTAAGAGCCGGAATCCGCGGCGGAATTACCCGAAATACGGCGCTCAGCCCCCGATTATGCTGCATGGCGCTGCCCCGGAATCGACCCAGCCCCTCGACCTCAATGGCAAAATCAAGCTGCAGATCCTGGCTTAGAATCTTCCGCTGCTCTTCAGTAAGGATCTCAGAGATAAGCTGTTTTGTATTATCCGGTGTCAGGACAGGGCTCTTGAGTTTGATCAGTTTGCCGACCTTACGGATAATAAAAGGTTCTCCCGGAATGACATGGATATCCGATGCATTACTGTCAACCGCCGCCTTGAAAATCTTGTCCAGTACAGCCATGCATCCTCCGTCGTTTGTGCTGAGATTCTAGTAAACAGTTATTCATAAATTGCCCACTTTGACCCTTCCGTTTTCCCTATTCTTTTGACGGACTATTTTTTCCTTGTAGCCATTTGCTTAGAGAGATTTGACTTTCTCCCGAGGGTTTCCCAAAAATCAGACCTTCAACACTAATATCTTCATCAATGTCTTCCCAGTGGATTCCGTGCCCGTTACCAATGAGCCGCCATTTTTTTCTCTCCTCGGGTGTGGCATATTCCAACCTTGGATACCAACCAAGAGGAACAAAAATAGTTCTCCCGTCACTCAGATCCACAGATAATGCATCATCAGTCACCTGAACACTAACAGCTAAGGGCAAAGAGGTAACCTCAACCGGACGTTTTTCGGCAAAACTGTGTCGATGCATCTTGATCCGCTCAATTTCATGAAGTGTCTCGGCTGTCATATAGCTTTCACCGCATGAAGAGCACCACACAACCGGAATGTCCTCAATTATAAGCAGATCCATTTTTTTGCCAAAACTTCTGGTAACCTGCTTGACAATTGCCTCATCTTTACCACACAAATCGCATATCATAACCAATCCTCATTTATCATGCAGCATACACCGTAATTGAATTCGGTTTCTGCTCAACAATAATCCGCAGGAGTTCCTGATTCTCATTGCTCAGCACCTGGGCCATGGACTGCATCGACTCGAACCAGATCTTTGGTTCGTCGCTCTTTGGTTTATACGAACCTCCGGCAATTGCCAAGGTACGTTCCCGGTACTCCTCACGCGATAGGATGCCAACCTTCATAACCTCACCTGCCATTCCATCACCTTTTTAGCCCTCGGCATGTTGCATTGAGCCATTAAATCAAGGCCCCTCTTATTACCCGTCAAGTATCCAGGCTCTTAATACGTTCAAAAAGTTCAGTTGGGGCAAGCACGTTTGGCCTATCACCGAAATCAACCTTATTCCTGGTGATCAGCGCATCACAATTATTGCGCATACTTATGAGATACTGCACAGCATCCTCAAAGTCGGTCATATCCGTGTTGAGAGCCTCCCGAAATCCATCCTCATCGATATCCGCCAAGGAAAACGTATCGAGGATGTCGGAAATGAAGCCTCTGGCTGCCTCTTGCCCCGTATGTTTTCGACAAATATAATAAATATCAGTAATGCTGGTGTTGGAGAGGCAAGCCGTAATTTCCTTCTGCTCAGTAAGCCGCCATAAAAGCGTTGCCTGCTCAACGAACGGTTTTCTATTCAAGGCGATGTCAAGAATGATGTTTGTATCAATAAGAACTTTCACGAGATTTCCTTTCAATAGCGCCGCGACGTTCGGCCTTCCAGTCTACCAGTTCGGCCCCTTCGATCATGCCGACCCATTTGTCAACGGTGCTTTTCTTGCTTTGCACCTTGTCCAAGTCCACCGTATGCCTATGCTCCGGCTCTTCAGCATCAAGAAAAATCACCAAAGCCCTGGCTTTTTTTATTCCTGCGGGCTTCTGCTTGAGCTCCACCATCCCGTCATGATAAAGAGCTTCCACTGTTTGCGGCATGGCAACACCCTCCTCTTGCCTGTTGTTAAACAGGGATTTTAATTGCCGGTATTTGTAAGGTGGGAAAACTGTTTCATCATTTGCCCACACGGTTGCAACTATCTCGGATTGTAAAAATAAATTTTTATTGCTGTGATCGTGATCCATACCAGTACAATGCATGGATTTACATGGAAATTCAAGCGGAAAATGGGGCGGGGAAACAAACCGGAGCAAAGCCGTTACCGGCCCTGCCCCGGGGACAAATCAAAAATCAGCACTCTAAAATCAAAAATTACTAACTCACTGCCCAGCTCGGACACAACGGACATACATCTTGGTAGTTTTGGTGTTAGTGCCATCGTATGCGATGAGGCGGCCCGAATTGAAATCCACGAACCACGCATTAGTTGCACTGTATATACTATTTGCGTAGGTAGTGGACGACCAGTAATAGTAGTCTATTTTTATGCCAGGAAAGGCGATGGTGTCGATTGCCGGGCCATAGCTGCCATACTTAACAATGCCAACCAGCTCCTGCTCGGTTGGCAACCGCCATTCGCCATAGTAACCCAACAGCCCGAGATCATGACAGTAGGTCGTGGCTTGACTCCAAGTATGTCACCTGGCGTAAAACTTGTCGCCGTTGTTTCTATAGCGCCCCCGGTTGAGATGTAAGCATCAAGCTTATAACGATAGGTTCCGTTCCCGCCACCACCTGGCGTCCAGGTCCAAGTCGGAGTTGCATTGTTTGTAGGCGTTACACCGCTGACTACCGGCGGAATAGTCACCGCCTCGGCAATCGCCGTGCCGTATCCGATAATGATGGCCAAGGCTATGACCACCCGACCGATAATGGCCTGCCATTTACCGGTCGCTTTGCTTTTTGCACTGTTTGACATACTACCCCCTTTTAATTTGTTGAGTTGATAAATGACAAAGCCCCGGTAGCTCTGATGGCTAACCGAGACTTTTGCATGATTATGCAATTACAGAAGAATGAAAACCGAAAAAAGTTGGGTTGAAGAACTAAAAAATTATGAGGCGATGAGGCGATGAGGCGAATTTTGGCTGTCAAGAAAAAACTGCTCTTAATTTGTGTTGAGTGGCAGTATCTAATTCTGAAGGACCGGCATTATGCAACACACCATCTGGGTGGCAACCAGGTGAGTAGGGGCGAAAAATCTTTCGCCCCTACATCGGTCGATCATAACTGGAAGGTTTTCGGGATCAAATGAAGGGCTTCCGTTATTCGGTCCACCCTCCGCCCAGGGCCTTATACAGGCTCACCCGGTTCAAGAGCACCGCCGCCCGACTCTGGGCCAGCAGATCATCGCTCAGCAGCACCTGGCGCTCGCTGTCCAGCACCGTGAGATAGGTGGTCAAGCCCTGCCGATAGAGATCGAGAGAGGAATTCATGGCCCGCTGACTGGCTTGAGCAGCCTCAACCAGGGCCTGCTGCCGGATGATCTCCCTGTCCAAAGCGACAAGAGCCGACTCGACATCGCCAAGCGCGGTCAGGATAGATTTTTCATAGACGGCCAGCAATTGTTCAACCTTGGCATCCTGTACCGCGATATTGGCCCGGACCCGACCAAAATCAAAGACGGACCAGCGCACTGTTGGACCGATCGAGAATAACCGGCTGGACGTAGAAAAAAAGTCACCCGCTTCAAGGCTCTGCAAACCTGCCGCGCCGGTCAGAAAAAAATGGGGGTAGAGATCAGCCCGGGCAACACCCTTCCGAAAAGTCGCCGCCAGGAGCTGACGCTCGGCGGTCCGGATGTCCGGCCGCCGCCTAAGAAGATCAGATGGCAGACCTAAAGGAATGCCAACAGTCACTGCCCGTTCCGGCAGAGGAGATAGCTGGGTCAATTCCGGCAACAAAGCGCCTGGCGGACGACCGGCAAGGATAGAGAGCCGATAGATCAACAATTCGACCTGGGTCTCGAAGGCCGGCACCTGAGCGCTGGTGGCCGCAACCAGGGCCTCGGCCCGGGCGACATCCTGATCAGCCGCCAACCCGGCATCAAACCTGCTACGCACAAGCGAAAGAGTCTCCTGCTGGGTTGCCAGATTTTGCCGGACAATAGCCAGGCGCTGTTGCTGGCTGCGCAACTGCACGTAATTACGACCAACTTCGGCCAGCAAGGAGATCAGCACATCACGGCCGGCCTCCTCGGCGGCCTGGACATCGGCAGTCGCCACATCGACATTGCGATGGACAAAACCGAAGAGATCGATCTCCCAGCTTGCATCAAAGCCGGATTCAAACAACTCACCCTCAAGATTTGCCTGGGGTTGTCTACCCTGCGGCCCGTTCTCACTGATCCGCTGATGCACGGCCCTGCCGCTTGCACCCAAAACCGGTGCCTGCCCGGCATTCGCACCCCGCAATCGGGCGCGAGCCTCAAGCAGGCGGCCGGCGGCAATCCGCAGATCATGATTGGCAGCCACGGCATCACTGATAAGCCGGGAGAGCAGAGGATCTTCAAAACTTTTCCACCAGGCGCCCAGATCCACGTTTACCAGCGGAGCTGCAGCACCTGGCTCTCCAGGTTGCCTCTCCTGCCAGTGAGCCGGCAACTCACTCTGCGGCTGAGGAGCCTGGATGTTTCCGCCGATGGCGCAACCGGCAAGAATCAGTATGACCGCAGCGGCTACTCCTAAACCTTTCATGACTTTGTCTTATGCTCCGCGGGTAGTACAGTGCCGGTCACCGGCTGGGTAGACGCCGGTCTCTCCGTTGCCTCTATAAAGACATCCATCTGTTGTCCGACATAAATGGGCAAGGAACCAGCTTTTTTCTCCGGAACAATTGCGTAGACGATCTGGAGGACCCGGGTATCGACGCGTTCCGTACTCTCACCGGTCAAAGATTTCTTTGGCACCACCAATGGTTCAAATTGCACAAACGAAAGAGACACGCTGATCTCGCGATTACCGCGGGCAAAGGCCTGGGCCGGATTGCCTGCCATAACCCGCCAGGCATCGTTTTCATCAACATCCACCCGGACATGCAGGCTGGAGGTATCACCCAAAACCATTAACGGTACAGCAAGGGTGCCGGCCTGGGCAAACTCTCCGGGCTGGATCTGCACCTGCAGCACCTCAGCGTCGATAGGCGCCAGGATCTTCAAGCGCTCCAGTTCTATCCGGATCGCCTCAACCCCGGCACGCGCCGACTCCTCCTGGGCGCGAGCCACGTCAAGATCCGGCTGCCAGGCCCCTGATTTCAGCTGAGCCAGCTGGGCCTCGGCCTGTTCCATCTGCTTTTCCGCGGTCTGGACGCTGAAACGATGCCGGATCACCTCATCCTGACTGACCGACCGGGGGTCTTTAACCCCTTCCAGCCGGGCCAACTGGGCTCGCAGGTCCTCAAGATTAACCTTCTGCTGGGCAACCTTGGCCGTAAGCGGCGGCAGGTCTTCCGCCCGCGGCAGAGCGGTAAGCTTGGCTACCTGGGCGCCGGCCACCCGCAGCCCGGCCTCCTGACTCAGCAGCTGCGCCTTGAGCTGCCGGTCATCAAGCTGAAAAAGCACCTGACCGGCCTTGACCTGGTCCCCGACCTTGACCTTGACCGCCGTAATCAACCCGGAGACCGGCGTGCCGATCGCAATGTTATCACTTGCCGCTTCAACCAGGCCGGCGGCACTGACATAACGGGTAAACCTGGTCTGTGGCGGCGGGTTGACCGGCTCGGCTGCCGGCACAACCCGGTTGCCGCGCGAAACCATAAACATCGCGAATGAAAAACCGACAATCGCCAGGATGGGCAGCAGATATTTACGAATCATGGTTTACTCCATTTTGTTCAAACGACTTGATCCGACCGTCATCCATCCTGGCAATCCGGTCGGCAAAATTAAAAATCCGGGCATCATGAGTTACCACGACCAGGGCCCGCTCCTCCTGCAGAGCCACCCCCCGCAACAACTCCATGACCTTGAGCCCGGTCACATGATCCAGGGCGCTGGTCGGTTCATCACAGACAATCAATCTGGGTTTATGGACAACCGCCCGGCCCAAAGCCACCCTCTGCTGCTGGCCGCCGGAAAGGTCCTTGGGCAGCGACAACATCATCCGGTTGTCGAACTGCAACTGGCCGAGAACCTCCCGGGCGCGAATCAGGGCCTGCTTTCGGGGCCTGCCCAGGATCAACAGGGGCACCGCCACATTTTCTAGAGCAGTCAGGGTCGGCAGCAGGTTATAGGCCTGAAAGACAAAACCGATATTCTCGCCGCGGAACCTGGTCCGCCGACTGGTATCCATCCCCTGCATGTCCTCATCAAAGACGATGCAGCTGCCCTCGGTGCGATCCAGGATCCCGGCGATCACGCTGATCAAGGTGGTTTTGCCGCAACCTGACGGCCCGACCAGCATGAGCAGCTCGCCGACCATAACCTCAAGATCAATCCCCTGCAGGGCCTGAACACTGTTAGCGCCTTCGCCAAAGGTCTTGGTGATCCCCTGGCAGGAAACCGCTATTTTTTTGGAATGTAACGCCTGCATAGACCTGCTTCTAGCTCCTGAAAACCACGGCCGGTTCAAGCCGCATGACCTTACGGATACAGATCGCCGCCGACAGCGAACAGATTAACACCACTACCCCGGCCGTAATCAAAGGCAGCTGCCAGACAATCCGCCAGGCCGCCTCGGTGCCGGAGGCAAAATAGCCGAAAACCGAGGCTCCCCCCACCCCGATCCCGTAACCGATTATCCCGACCATGACCGCCTGCAGCAGAATCATGCGGAAAAGCAGAGAGTTGCTGGCACCCATAGCCTTGAGTGTGCCGAAATATCGCAGATTCTCCAGGGTAAATGTGTAAAAGGTCTGACCGGCGATCGCGGCACCGACCACCAGGCTCATGAACATGGCGATCCCCAGATTGATCGGGATGCCCGTATACTTCATAAAATACCAGAAGGTCTTCATCCGGAACTCCCGGGCAGTCAAAGCCCGAAGTTCGGTCGCCGCCTCTATCCGCCTGTTGAGTGTCTGCAGATCCTGGCCGGCCCGGGCCTTGACCAGGATAAAGGAGAGCATTTTCCGTTCCCGGGGCGCAAAACGCATGGCCCGCGTATAGGTGGTATAAAGGATTGGCTGATTCTGAAATGAACGCGACGACCGGCAGATACCGACGACCACGGCCCGATGGTCATTCAATTCAAGGACATCGCCAACCTTGAGCGGCACCGGCTTCTCACCAGGTAGGACCGGCGGTTTGGCCAGCCGGCCCTGGGCGCCGACGATATCGACAACCACGGCATCGGCTTGCCGCAAGTCCTCCAGACGGCCATCGATCATCTCGGGCGGACCGCCGATCATGGTAGCATCGTCCAGGCCCAGCACGCTGCAGCTCTGAAAATTACCGTCCGCCAAGCGAGCCCGCAGCAACCCCTTGTAAAGCGGTACTGCCCACTCAACCCCGTCAACCCCGCGCACCTGATACAACTGGGTATCACGCATCGGCTTTGAGTCGTCGATAAACTGGACCTTCGGGTCCATCACCCAGATATCCGGCAGACCAAGATCGGTGATAACGCTATAGGTCCGGGTCATGATCCCGACAAACACCGCCTCCTGATGGGTGATCAACAGGCAGGCAAAGGTGACGCCCATGAGCATGCCCAGGTACTTGCCCCGGTCGCCCACCAGCATCTTGATCGCCACACTCCACATCACGCACCTGCCATTTGGCGATTATCCGCCATGACCTGCCGAATCCCGGCCAACGAGAACCGAGTGACGTGTTCGGCCAGGCTTTCGATCTCAGCCTGATTATAGAGTTTTGGCCCGCTCATCCGCTCGATCACTGCCCGGCATTGCTGATGGATTAAGATCCGGCCCACCACGCTCGACAGCAAACGCCGGATCAAGAGATGTTCAACAGACAGATTCAACCAGGAGAATAACGTCAATCAATCTCCCTGACTCTTAAAAAAGAAGGGAATTTTGGAATGCCAAACTCACTCAGACCATAGTATTTAAAAGTGATCACGGCGCCGACTGGCGGCGGATTTGCCCGGATATAATCGCTGAACCCGGTGCCAATCCTGAACCTGACCAGCGTCTCAGGCAACTCTACCAGCAAGGAGCCCAGCCGACCGGAATTTTTTCCTTTTCCGGCGATCCTGGCGATCACAACTGCTTCAGAGTCATTATAGCTTTTAACCTTAACAATATCCGCACTCCGGCCTACGGTGTATGGAGAACCGGACCTCCTGAGAATCAGCCCTTCGCCGCCCAGACCTTCGATTCTTTTCAGTTCGCTCTTAAGCCGGTTCTCATCTTGAACCGGGCTATGCTCAATGACAAAAGCATACCGGGAAGGATGCTTCTCAAACCAGGCCTTGGCCACCTTAAGCCGCTCCTCAAAACCGCCCACTGCCCCTGGTACGTCGAAGATCGCAAATTTTAACTCCAGCCATCCCTCATCCGGAGTCTTTTTTTTGACAATGCCCCTGGTTTTCTCAAAAGTTCTCCGCCCGCCCCATATCTCACCCTCCACAGCGAAATCAGGGAAACTCTCCGTAAAGGCGGGGGGCGGATGAAAGGCATTTCCAGCTTTCGAGAAAAGCTGCTTACCATCCCAATAGCCACGAATGCCATCAAGCTTTTCACTCATCAACCAGTTTGCAACATCACTGCCCTCTTTATAGACAGTGGGCTGCATTATTTGAAACGCCTGCGCGCCGGGCGATAAAAAAACTGCTACAAAAAGTAATCCGCCAAGGATCACGATTGCCCGGATAACAGAGTACTGTTTCATCGCACACCTCCAAATCAAGCTAGAATGGTTAGGACGATGATAGCTAATAGCTTGAATATTCATCCCGCCATCAAGTATACACAATAATATGATTCATGCAAAAGTCATAAAAAAAATATGCTATCGCGAGCGACTCAACTATATCTGAAATCGCGCAGAGGTTAATCATGAAATATATCGGAGCCCACGTCAGTATTGCCGGTGGGGTGGAGAATGCACCGCTGAATGCCCAGCAGATCGGCGCCAAGGCCTTTGCCATGTTTACTAAAAACCAACGGCAGTGGCAGGCAAAGCCCCTGGAAGAAAAAAACATCCTGGCCTTTCGGGAAAATTTGGATCGAGTCGGGATTAAACGCCGGCACGTCCTGCCGCATGACGGCTACCTTATCAACCTCGGCAACCCTGATCCGGACAAGCGCCGTAATTCAGTCAACGCCTTCCTGGACGAGGCTCACAGGGTGGAGCAGCTAGGCCTGCAGCTCCTCAATTTTCATCCGGGCAGCCACCTCAATAAGATCTCCGAGGAGCACTGCATCGATCTCATCGCCACCGGCATTAAGCAAGCCATCGACCAGACCACGGAGGTCGTCTTTGTCCTCGAAGCAACCGCCGGCCAAGGCTCCAACATCGGCTATACCTTTGAGCAGCTGGCCGCGATTATCGAACGGGTTGACGCCAGGGAGAGGATGGGGGTCTGTCTTGACACTTGCCATATTTATGCCGCCGGTTACGACATCAGGGATAACTATCAAAAGGTCATGACCCACTTTAATCAGGTGCTGGGCTTTGACCTCCTGAGAGGGGTCCACCTGAATGACAGCAAGTCCACTCTCGGACAGAAGCTTGACCGCCACAACTCGCTGGGTGAAGGGCATCTGGGCTGGGAGGTCTTTGGGCAGATCATGCAGGATAGCCGCTTTGATCATATCCCGCTTATTCTGGAAACCATAGACAGTGATCGTTGGCCGGCAGAGATCAACCGGCTCTATCGCTTTATCGAGAAAGACCCGGCAATAAATCGGTAGCCATGCTCACCTTAAATCCTCTTGCATAAAAGGCGGCACATCAACATGGGTCAACACTATCTCAATTCCCTCTTCACACCAAAATCAGTGGCGGTATTCGGTGCCAGCAACCGGCAGGACTCTATTGGCCAGATTGTCTTCAAAAACATGCTGGAAGGCGGCTATCAGGGAGGTCTGTACCCGATCAATCCAAATTACCCCGAGGTTCAGGGGGTAAAATCCTACCCCACCCTGGCCAGTGTCGGCCAACCGGTGGAACTGGTAGTCATCGCCACCCCATCTCAGAGTGTCCCGGGAATTATCGAGGAGTGCGGCAGGCACGGGGTCAAAGGGGCTGTCATCATCACCGCCGGTTTTGCTGAGAGCGGGGCGCCAGGTCGAGCCCTGGAGCAGGAGACCCTGTTAAACGCCCGTCGTTACGGCATCCGCCTGATCGGCCCGAACTGTCTCGGTTTGATGCGGCCGGCTATCGGCCTCAATGCCACCTTCAACAGAGGCGGGGCCAAGAGCGGCAATCTGGCCTTCGTCTCCCAGTCCGGAGCCCTGTGCACCGCCATCTTGGATTGGGCCCAAAGCAACGATGTCGGTTTCTCAAGTGTAGTCTCGATCGGCTCATCTACCGATGTTGATTTTGGTGAAATTCTTGATTATCTACTATCGGATGGCAAGACCAAGAGCATCCTCCTCTATATCGAAGGCATCCGTAATGCCCGAAGCTTCATGAGCTCGATCCGGGCCGCTGCCCGCATCAAGCCGGTGATTCTGGTCAAGGTAGGACGCCATCCGGCCGGCTCCAGGGCCGCCATGTCCCACACCGCCTCCATGGTCGGTTCCGACGATGTGTTCGATGCCGCGGTGCGCCGGGCCGGAGTGGTGCGGGTCACCACCATCTCCCAGCTCTTTGTCGCGGCCAGGGCTCTGTCAGCAGGGTTCTGTCCGGTGGGCAACCGGTTGGCCATCGTCACTAACGGCGGCGGGCCGGGGGTGATGGCAACGGATCGTGCCGCTGATTTAGGGCTGATCCTCGCCACCCTCTCTGCACCAACCATTGCCCAACTTAATCAGGTCTTGCCTGCTAACTGGTCGCAAGGCAACCCGGTGGATATCATCGGCGATGCCCAGGCCGACCGCTATCGTCATGCGGTCAAAGCCTGCCTGGACGATCCCGAAGTCGACGGGGTTCTGGTTATCCTTACCCCCCAGGCCATGACCAAACCCCTGGAATCGGCCATGGCAGTGATTGAACTCTCCAGTCAGTCCAGCAAACCCCTCCTGGCCTGCTGGATGGGGGAAAAACAGGTGGCGGAGGCCCGGCTGGCCTTTGCCCAGGCCAAAAAACCGAGCTTTCGCACCCCGGAACCGGCAGTGGAGGTCTTCTCCTATCTGTCGGCCTATTATCAGAATCAGAAACTTCTGATGCAGGTTCCCGGTCCGCTCTCCCACCACCTGGAACCGGATGTGGAAGGGGCACGGATGGTCATTGAAGGGGCACTGCTCGAACGGCGCACGGTGCTGAACGAGATGGAATCCAAGGCCCTGCTGTCGGCCTTCCATATCCCGGTGGCCAATACCATGATCGCCCGCAGTCCTAATGAGGCCTTGCTGATCGCCGAACAGATCGGTTTCCCGGTGGCGATGAAGGTCAACTCCAGGGATATCACCCACAAGACCGATGCCGGTGGTGTCCTGCTCAACCTGGGGAATGCCCAGGCTGTTCGTTCCGCCTATCATGAAATCATGGAACATGTCCAACAATGCCGGCCTAATGCCCAGACGGATGGTATTGCAATTGAGCCGATGATCGTCAAGCCCAATGGTCGGGAGCTCATGGTCGGTGTCACCAGCGATCCGGTATTCGGTCCGGTAATCACTTTCGGCGCCGGCGGCACTACTGTCGAGGTAATGGGGGATCGCAGTGTGGCCCTGCCGCCGCTCAACACTTTGCTGACCAGGGACCTGATCGCCGGCACCCATATCGCGAAAATGCTTGGCGCCTTCCGCCATATGCCGCCCGTCGATATGCCGGCTTTGGAGAGCATACTGCTCAGGGTTTCGGAAATGGTCTGCGAACTACCGCTGCTTAAGGAGATGGACATCAATCCCCTGATCGTTGATGAAAATGGGGCTCTGGCTGCCGATGCCCGGGTGGTGGTGGAGTGGCGACAACCCAACCCTGACCGCTATGCCCATATGGCGATCTACCCCTACCCGGCGCACCTGGTAACCCTCTGGCACCTGGCCGATGGCCAGGATATTACCATCCGCCCTATCCGACCGGAAGATGCGACGATCGAGCAGGATTTCGTCCGAGACCTCTCCGAAGAGTCACGATACTTCCGTTTTATGCATAGCGTTCAGGAGCTGTCGCCGGAGATGCTGGCCCGCTTCACCCAAATCGACTTCAGCCGGGAAATGGCACTCATCGCCGTGTCAAAAGAGCAAGGCCGGGAGGTAGAGCTTGGGGTGGCGCGTTTCGCTATCCTCCCGGATGGTGCAAGCTGTGAATTTGCCTTGGTAGTGGCCGACCGCATGCGCGGCAAAGGGCTTGGTCAGAGGCTGATGTCCGCCCTGATGGATGCAGCCCGCTCCAAGGGCTTGAAATCAATGGAAGGTGATGTGTTGAGCGACAACGTCAGCATGCTGACCCTTATGACCCGTCTGGACTTTACTATTGAACCCGCCCTTGAAGATAACGGCATCAAACGGGTAAGCAAGGTGATCCTCTAACTGCTTACAAGAACGAGGTCGTACACCTATCCTGTCTGCGGCATGAGATCAAGCGCCTGGAGCGTATTACAAATAACCTTATCCTTAAGACTGCCGAGTGGTTTTCGGGTTCTTATCAGGCTGGTATAGAGTCCGGCCTTGCTGATATTGCCAAGAAAAATAGCACCGGTCAGGCGATCCTCTTTGAACACGAGTTTCCGATATGTGCCGGCTGACTGCCGGACATGCACCTCCTGATCCGGATCACCATCGGCAACCATACCGACCGCGACCATTGCCAGTCCAGCCAGCTCAGTGGCATTCATCACCGCCAGGCCGCCTGGGTATTTCCGCTTGCGGCCGGCCATGTTGCAGCCGGCGGTCCTGCCCATTTCAACGGCCTCGGACCATAAGGCGCTCACTAACGGCCGACTCTCGACCAGGTCAACAGTCTGGGCGCAGTCGCCGGCCGCATAGACATCATCAAGGCTGGTTCGTTGGAATTCATCAGTGACTATCGCCTGAGCAAGCTTTATTCCCGAGCTGGTGAGCCAATCCGTATTGGGCCGGGTTCCGGTAGCCGCCACAATCAGGTCCGCTTCGAGATCCTTTCCCGAAGCTAGCCGCAGACCGCGAGAATTAACCTCTCTGACGATCTCGCCGGTCATGATTTTAATCCCCGCCTCCTGCAGCCTTGCCGCCACCATGGCAGCGCCCTGGCGATCGATCCTCGGCAGCAAAATCTGACCCTGTTGCTCAACAACCGTCACGGACAGGCTCCGGGCTTTCAGGGCAAGGGCGGCCTTGAGTCCAACCAGCCCGCCGCCGATCACTACCCCGGTTCGCGCTTTTGCGCAGGCATCACGCAAGGACACGGCATCGGCCAGAGTACGCAGGGCAAAGGCCTTGCCGCTCTCCGCGAGCCCCGGAATCGTCGGAATGACGGCGCTGCCGCCGGTGGCGATAAGGAGCCGGTCATAGCTGTACTTATCCCCGGTCATCAACCGCACGGTTTTCTTGCCTGGATCCAACGACACTGCCCGACCCGGCACAATTCGCAACCCGGCGACAGCGAAGAAGTCAGGAGGGAACTCAAACTCGTTGGCGTTTCTTGCCGCCTCAACCAGTAAGGGCAGCATGGGCCGGAAGTAAAAACCTGGTTGTTCGTCAGAGACCACGGTGATGCCAGCCGTCGGCTCAACCGCCCGGATGGCCTTGATTGCCGAGGCCGACGCAATGCCGGCGCCGATGATGAGATATTGCATATCAGCCTCCTGTTTCGGCCTGGACGTATCTTCCCCTTTTCCGTCTGGCCAGTTCATCAAGATCAACCAGCTGCAGGGCCCTGGTCGGGCAGGCGCTGACACAGGCCGGCACCTCCCGCTTATGGCAACGATCGCATTTGACTGCCAGATGTTTGTTCTCATCCCTGGTAACAACCCCGAACGGGCAGGTCATCACACAGGTCCAGCAGGCGATACAACGTTCCTTGTGCCGGCGGATGAAGCCGTGTTCATCCCGGTACAGGCAGCCGGTTATACATGAGTTAAGACACGGGGCATCCTCGCAGTGATGACAGAATACCGGCATCTTTACACCCGGGCCGGCCTCGACAAAGATTCTTTTCATGGGCAGCGCTTCTTCAAAAACTGCCCCGAACAGGGTCTTTGATTTTGAGTGCTGGACAGCGCAACCGATTTCACAGCTTTTGCAGCCCATGCATTTTTGCGGATCAACATAGAGCGCGTTCATCATGGCACCCCCTTATGCGGAAAGCCCAAGGCCGGTTCTACGACTGGAGAGCGTTGCCAGAAGCAAGTCAGCCGCCTTGCCCGGATCGGGCTCAACCATAAAATAACCGCCGAACAAATCCTTGACTGTTGAGGTAAGTACTGTGGTTACCGTCTTGCTGCCCAGCACCGGCGGCGCCAGGCCCAGATGGGTTGGCAGACCGGCTGCCACGGCCCAGGTACCGATGGCCACCGCTTTCTCAGTGACCGGCTCCGGCGCCGAGGCGACAACCGGCAGGCGGTCCAGATCAACGCCCAGCTTGTTGGCCACGGCAACCGCCACATCAGCGGCCCGGGTATTGTCCACGCAAGAGCCCATATGTAACACCAGGGGCAGAGGGCCAGCCAGCCCGGCAGCCTCGCCGATGGCAGTCAATACTGCCTTGAGGCCGTCTCCCGCATAGCTGCGGGTGGCTTCCTGGGTCATAAAGCCCTGACGGGCAAAGGCCCCCGAGGCGCAGCCGGTCGCCAGAATCAGCACATTCTTGGCGGCCAACCGCTTTACCATTTCAATATAATTGGCATCCTGGGCTATTTTTACGGTGTTACAACCGGCAAAGAGACAGATCCCGTAGATATTGCCATTGACGATATTATCAATCAGGGGTTTGAGCGGATCTTCCGGGTTGACAAGGGCCAGGGCCGCAACCACGGCTTCGGCTGAAAAACCGACTATGGCGGCGTTTGTTTCTTGCGGAATCCTGATCTTATCCGGGTCACGCCGGCTGAAGGCCTCAATGGCTGTCCGAATAATTTCCCTGGCCGTTTCCCTGGCCTTATCCGGGGTGAACTCCATATGCGTGGCGCCCGGAATCTTGGCAATGGGCATGGTGGTGATGAGCTTCGTATGATAGCACTCGGCAACGCTCGCCAGGGCCGGCATGATGCATTGGTAATCAACCACCAGGGCATCTAGGACGCCGGTAACAATAGCGGTTTCCTGGGAGACCGAGCTGGTGGCGAGCGGAATCCCGTGGCGAACCATGATCTCATTGCCGGTGCAGCAGATGCCGACCACATTAAGCCCGGCCGGCGCTCCGGCTTTTTTGGCGGCCGCTACGAGCTCCAGATCTTCCGAGACCTGCACAACCACATCGCTCAGCAAGGGATTGTGGCCGTGCAGGGCAATGTTGACCGCATCCTTTTTAAGCACTCCAAGATTTGCCTTGGTCACCACCGGTTGCGGCGTGCCAAAAAGGATATCGGCCAGATCGGTGGCCAGATGACAAGCCCCAAAATCAGCCAGCGCACACTTGACGGTGCCAAGCAGCAGGTTCACCGGATCGGCGTCAACGCCATAGGTAGTCCGATGCATCATCTCCGCTACCGGGCTGTCAATACCGGTCGGGACCACGCCGTATTTGATGAAGGTTTCCACCCGACCCTTGGTCACGGCCGTGGCGGCCCAGAGGAGAGGAGTGTCCTTTTCGGAAAATTCAGCCATGGCGAGTTGCGCAACTTCC
>Ga0208863_1001305_pt1 | contig 16431 bp, 16 predicted proteins | sample RifOxyD3_FD_184040 | JGI IMG/M metagenome (GOLD analysis project Ga0208863, IMG submission 184040) | Soil microbial communities from Rifle, Colorado - Rifle Oxygen_injection D3 (SPAdes) | ecosystem: Environmental > Terrestrial > Deep subsurface > Rock core/Sediment | place: Rifle, Colorado...
AGACCTGGCGCACGCCGATTGAGAAGCACGGCAACAAGTTGCGCCGCGATCTGCTGGCACAGCGCGTCAAACCGTTCATCATGCGTAGACGCAAGGAAGATGTAGCCACCGAATTGCCGCCCAAGACACTGATCGTGCGGACTGTCGAGTTGGAAGGGACGCAGCGCGACCTGTATGAGACGGTGCGCATCGCGATGGATCAACGGGTGCGCGAAGAAATCGCCGAGAAGGGTTTTGCGCGCAGTCACATCATCATTCTGGACGCGTTGCTAAAACTCCGTCAGGTCTGCTGCGATCCGCGCCTGTTGAAGTTGACCAGCGCCAAAAAGGTTAAGGAGCACGCCAAGCTCGATTTGCTGATGGAAATGCTGCCTGAACTAGTGAGTGAAGGTCGGCGCATTCTGGTGTTTTCGCAATTTACCTCGATGCTGGAACTGATCGAAGAAGAGCTGGCGAAAGAAAAACTGAGCTATGTGAAGCTCACCGGAGATACGCAAAATCGCGAAGAAGTGGTGCGCCAGTTCCAGGACGGCGAAGTGCCGATCTTCCTGATCAGCCTGAAGGCGGGCGGGGTGGGGTTGAATCTGACCACGGCGGACACGGTGATCCATTACGACCCTTGGTGGAATCCGGCTGTGGAGAATCAGGCGACAGACCGTGCGCATCGACTGGGTCAGACCAAGAACGTGTTTGTCTACAAATTAGTGGTGGCAGGCAGTATCGAAGAGAAAATCTTGGCGCTGCAAGAGAAGAAGGCCGAGCTGGCGGCCGGCATCCTGTCGGAAGACAGTGCGGGGCTGACTAAATTTGGCGAGGCGGATATTGCGGCCCTGCTGGCACCGCTGCCTAATGACGAGAGCGCATAGCAATGAGTTGGATCACGCAATTGTTTGCCCATCAGCCGGAAAATGAATCGGTTCTGAACGGTGCCATCGAGCGTGCCGTGAATATGGTTGAACCGCGTCTGCTGCAGATCGGCGATTATCATGCGTACTATCGCAAACCGGTTGCGCATGCCCTGGCGTACGCCGCCGAACTTGCCTCACGGGTGCCCGGACCGGTGGAGCTTAGCCGGGAGTCGTATGCCCGCGATGTGCTGGTTCATGCGCTGTTTCCATCCGTCGATTTTGTTGCGGACGCGTTCTGTACTAGTCGTGCCTTACATGAATATCATCAACAGCATCCGGGTGCCGACGAACTTTATGCCCTGATGGGGATGCGGCGTGTGGAAAAGACGCAGTTCGGTATTGAGTTGTCAGGTGATTTTATTCAACACGATGTGATGCAAAATGCGGTTTATTTCACCAGTCATACGATAGAAAATCCGGCGTTCAGTGAACTGGAGGCCAGATCGCAGGTTACGCTGAGTTTTTTCGATAGTCTGGTGTGCAAGGTCAAAAAAAGGGTCGAAGCGCGTCGGCAGGAGCAGCAGTCGAAGTTGCTGGAGAAAGATATGCTGGTGGCGCGACTGCGTGCTGCAGATGACAGCGCACGTCCCGGACTGGAAGTTGAGTTTGCCAGGATGATCGCCGACATGCAGACTGAAGCAGGGTTGCCGGATTTGAATCACTATCAAGCGGATTTTGAGGCGGTGCTGCTTAACCCTGAGTTGTATCTGCGCCTGGCGCAAACGCCGATTATCCTTGATCGTATGGGCATCAGACGGGAGAGTGTGGAGAGCGGGCAGGCGGATCAGGTTTTGTTTAGCGAATTGATCGACTATGACCGCCGGAACTGGACAGTAACCATGGTGCATTGCAGTCATCTGAGTGATGAGTCTCTGACCGATAAGTTTGAAAAATCATATCGTCATCTTGCCGTGTGAGTGTTTTGATTCGCTGTTTGATTTTTTGCCTGTGCGCATTCCGTCTGCGGGCATGAAAAGTCATGCTAAGGTGCGGCTTTATGCAATGGTAGTTATTTTGTTTTTTAACTGATTGATTTTCATTGTATTTTTAATTTTGTCGGCATCTGTTCAGCAGGCGGGTGTATCGTTTCGTTTTATGAGCGATGTCGGTTCGCGGATGCATTATTGTGAGACTAAATGGGAGATTTTAGCTTTTCATTGTGTTTGATCGGCGCAAATACACAAAAATGGGCTAATTGGAGTAGAATTTTCAGCCACGCAGTGCTTCTGCGTATTCGTTTCCCGATTTAACCCTGTGTTGCAGCGCGAATAATGCACCTGATTCTTATGTTTCAGGCTCTTCTTTAACTGCGGCCCCAATTTTTGCATGGATCAGATTTATGAAGAAAACCACAAGTACGCTTATCCTCGTTCTGATTGCCATGTTGGCTGCTCCGGTCGCTCAGGCGGCGTTTGAAGATGACCTGATGGCAACGACTGCGCAGATAAATCCGCAAGCTTTGCGAGACTTGCGTGCAAAGGCGGCTGCAGGTGATGTCGCTGCCCAGTTAAATATAGGCGGCTTATTTTTTATCGGTCGTGAAGTCGAGCAGGATTACGTTGAGGCGGCAAAGTGGTTTTTGCTGGCTGCGCGCAAGGGTAACGTTCAGGCGCAATACAACATGGGAATGATGTATGCCACCGGGCGTGGTGTGGCGCAAGATATGGTAAAAGCGGTGTACTGGTATCAGCAGTCCGCCCGGCAGGGTTTGGATCTGGCACAGCTCAATCTCGGTGTGGCCTATGCAACGGGACAAGGTGTCACTCAAGACGAATTTGCCGCTGTTAAGTGGTTTTTACTGGCGGCCAATCAAAATGATGTGCAAGCGCAGTTTAACCTCGGTGTGATGTATGCAAACGGGCAAGGTGGTGAGCGTGATCTGGTTGAGGCTTACCGTTGGGCGAAGCGCGCGGCAGACCAAGGGCACGAAATGTCGCGATCCCTGAGCGCTGATTTGCTAAAACAGATGACCGATGAGCAAATTGCTCAGGCTAATCAATTGCTCAATCCTGTCCCCGGTAAAGCGGCACAGAAGGTGGCGCCCGAAAGCCGGAGTGCCATGCAAATCGGACTCGATGCTTACCGGAATGGCGATTATGCGGCAGCATTGACGCAGTGGATTCCACTGGCGAATAAAGGCGATGCACTGGCGCAGTTTCGTTTGGGTGAAATGAATGAAATGGGGCAGGGGGTGCCGAGGAATGACAAGAGAGCGCTGGAGCGCTATCGTCAGGCAGCCGAATCCGGTAATGCGGAGGCGCAGTTCAGACTCGCAGAAAAATATGAACTAGGGCTAGGTGTTGCCAAAAATAGCAAAATTGCAACAGCCTGGTATGTAAAATCTGCCGTGCAGGGGCATGAGGGGGCGCAGGTTAAAGTAAAGGCTGCGGAAGAAGCACGTCTGGGGGAGCGTGATCAGTTTGCCGGGAGGACGGTGTGGAAGGCCGACGCTGAAAGTCCGGGACAAACCAAAAAAGAAGAGATTAAGTCTGACTTGCAAACCGGCATGGAAGCATATCAGCGTGGCGATTATCCTGTGGCGTTAAAGATGCTCGTGCCCTTGGCGAATAAGGGGGGAGCGACAGCACAGTTGATTCTGGGCATGATGAATGAGGCGGGGCTGGGAACACCGCAGAATCATAAGCGGGCGGCAGAACGGTATCGACAGGCTGCCGATCAGGGTAATGCAGAGGCTCAGTATCGTCTGGCGAGTTGCTATATCTTGGGATTGGGTGTTCCGCAGGATAAGAAAATAGCAGATATGTGGTATGCAAAATCGGCTGAGCAGGGTTTTCCTGGCGCCCTGGCTAGAATTAAGGCAGAAGAAGAGGCGCTGGCGGGGAATCGCTTGAAAGAGGCGGCTTTGCTTGTGGAAACAGAGCAGGCTGCGATGCGGGCGAAAGAGAGCGCGCGTGTTCAGTCGAGTGCCGATGAGGAAGCACGCTTGGCGCAGGAGAAAAAAAATATAGAGGAAAAAGCTCGTGCGGAAGCCGATGCTAAAGCAAAGCTGCGTGTTGCGAACGAAGCTAAGGTTAAAGCGGATGCGTTAAAAGCGGAAGCAGAGAAACGTGCCACCGAGGCAGCTCAGGCTGAGAAGGTAAAACGCGCCGCTGAGGCAGCTCAGGCTGAGAAGGTAAAACGTGCCGCCGAGGCAGTTCAGGCTGAGAAGGTAAAACGCGCCGCTGAGATAGCTCAGGCTGAAAAGGAAAAGCGTGCCGCTGAGGTGGCTCAGGCTGAGAAGGTAAAACGCGCCGCTGAGGTGGCTCAGGCTGAGAAGGAAAAGCGTGCCGCTGAGGCAGCTCAGGCTGAGAAGGAAAAGCGCGCCGCTGAGGTGGCTCAGGCTGAGAAGGAGGTGCAGTATGCTGCGGAAAAGCGCAAGGCGGAAGTAAGGGCTGAAAAAGAAGCTAAATTGAAAGAAGCGGCCTTAGCCAAGGCTGAAGCAGCATTGCTCGCCGAAAAACGTGCCAAAGACGCGGCGGCTAAAAAGGCGGAGCGTGTCGCAGCGGAAGCAAAGCTTAAAGCGGAGAGGGCAAAGCACGATGCCGAAGTGCGTGCTGCGGAAAAGCTCAAAATCGAAGAGCAGGCTCGCTTGAAGGCGGAAGCACGGGTAAAGGCTGAAAATGAGGCCAAGTTGAAGGCCAAGGCTGAAGCAGATGCACTTGCCGGGAAGCGTGCAAGAGAGGCCGCAGTGGCGCAGGAGAAAAAAGAGGCTGAACTCAGACGTCTACAGCTGGAAGCGGATGAGGCAGCCAAAAAGGCAGAGCAGGTGAAGCTGGCTGCAGAAGCGCTGGCTAAAGATCAGGCAAAAAGGGCGGAAGAGGCAAAGCGGATAGCTGAAATTAAGGCCGCCGAGAAAGCGCATGCCGATGAACAAGTTAAATTATTAGATGCTGCCAAAGCACAGTCTGCCAGACAGGCTAAGGCGGGTGGCAGCGGGCAGACGGTAGCCAGTCTGCCAAAACAGGCCGGTAAAGCTTCCGATCAAGCCTTGATTGAGCGTTCGGTCAGGGAGTGGGCGCTGGACTGGTCGGGAAAGTATATTGAGGAATATCTTGATTGTTATGTGTCTGGCTATAAACAGGATGGGATGAGTCATGAGGCCTGGAAAAAACAGCGTATAGAACGCATCAGCAAGCCCAAGGTCATTGAAATTACCCTGCGAAATATCCATGTCGCCCTACAGGATGAACAGCATGCAACGGTGACTTTTGAACAAAGTTATCGTTCGGATAACTATCGCGATCAGGTCGGAAAAACACTGCGCATGGTGAAGCAGTCCGATCGGTGGCTGATCGCCGGTGAGACTACTGGTAGCGTCGTTGCAGCAAAAGCCAAGAGCGCGGAGAAGTCGAAAGCAAAAAGCAATTTACCTTAAGTGCGTTTAGCCGCTGCAAAGACGCATTCAGCCCTCGGGGGGGAAACGCAGCGTTTTCGCGGTCTGCACTGTGAGAATTTACAGACAAATTGCTTAGTAGATATGGTTATAATGCCTTCGTTTCGGTCTCGGGCTGAAACGTCCCATCCGGGGGGATATAACCAACTAATCAAGGAGATAGCAATGAATAAATTGATCATATTGGCTTGTTTGGGGTTTGCTGCACCTGTGTTCGCGGGTGCGCAGCAGGAAAAAATGAAAGGTTGTAATCAGGAGGCCAAAGCGGATGATCTGAAGGGTGACGCACGCAAGGCTTTCATGAGCAAATGTCTGAAGAAGGACTACGTGCTGAAGAATGCAGCACCGGCCGAAGAGTCCGCGAAAGCGACACCCGTTAAGCAACAGGATAAGATGAAAAGCTGCAATGAAGATGCCGCCAGCAAGGCGCTCAAAGGCGAGGAACGCAAGGCATTCATGAAGAGTTGTCTGAAAGGTTAAGGTTTTAGTCGGTTACAGAGGGCGCACGATGTGCGCCTTTTTAGTTTGGGCGGGTGGAAGTGCTGCCTGATTTGAGGTCGGGTGTATAATCGCCGCTTTCCAGCGCGCAAGACGCGTTTAATTCTCAAAATAATCAATGATCAAAAAATTTCTCAAGCGCGTATTCAGCCGCTCTGGCAAGGCTAAAAAAGTCGGCAATGCGCAGATCATTCCCCATGCCTTGCACGGCGTGCCGCGCGAGCAGATCAGCTACGGGGCAAAGCGCGTCACCGACGGCTTGCAGGCGGCGGGGTTCAAGGCTTATGTGGTGGGCGGCGCGGTGCGCGATTTGCTGCTGAATAAAAAGCCCAAGGATTTCGATGTGGCCACCGATGCCACGCCGGAAGAGGTCAAGCGTGTGTTCAGGCGTTCCCGCATCATAGGCCGGCGTTTTCGCCTGGTGCATGTGATGTTCGGCGAAGAACTGGTCGAGGTGTCTACCTTCCGGCGCATGATAGAAACAGAGGATGCGCAGACCGATGAACATGGTCGTTTGCTGCGCGATAATGAATTTGGCGATCAGGAGCAGGATGCGGCGCGGCGCGACTTTACCGCCAATGCACTGTTTTACGATCCGACTACGCAGGAGATATTCGACTACCACAACGGTTACAAGGATACGCGCGATCAGATTTTACGGATTATCGGTGACCCGCTGGTGCGCTATCGCGAAGATCCGGTGCGGATGTTGCGCGCCGTGCGCCTGTCCGCCAAGCTGGGCATTAAGCTGGATGCGGCCACCGCTGCGCCGATCGCGCAGATGAAATCGCTGCTCGACAACGTGCCTGAGGCACGCATGCTCGACGAAGTGCTGAAGATGTTGCTGTCCGGACATTCGGTCGAATGCATCACACAGTTGCACAAGATGGAACTGCATCACGGTTTGTTGCCGCTGCTCGATGTCATCTTTGAACAACCGATGGGCGAGAAATTCGTCATGCTGGCGCTGAAAAATACCGACGAACGACTGGAGCAGGGCAAGCCGGTCTCGCCCGCCTTTTTGTTTGCCGCCTTGTTGTGGCATGAAGTGCTGGTGACTTGGAATGGTCTGGTCAAGCAGGGTGAACGCCCGGTGGGCGCGATGCATACGGCGATGGATGCGGTGCTGGCGCGTCAGAAGAAAAAACTGGCAATCCCGCACCGTCACGATGCTGTGATGAAAGAAATCTGGTTGTTGCAGCAGCGCTTCGATCAGCGCTCGGGTCAACGTCCGTATCGTTTGTTGGAACAGCCGCGTTTCCGTGCCGGATTCGATTTTCTGTTGTTGCGTTGTGCCAGCAACGAGGTGGATAACGAGTTGGGGCTGTGGTGGGACGAATTTCAGGATGCCAATGAGACGCGCCGTCAGGAGATGTTGCAGCCGGAAGGGGTGGGGGGCGCAGCCAAGAAACGTCGCCGTAAACCGCGCAAAAAACCGGTCGCTGGTGTTCAAGCCGATGTCCAAACTGCCGTTGAGCGGGTGGATGAGTGACTGAATATGTCAGCTTTGTCGGCTTAGGCAGTAATCTGGGGGAGTCGGGCGATCAGTTGGCGCAGGCATTTGTGAGACTGGATCAGTTGCCGGGCACGCGTTTGCTGGCGCAATCCGCGTTGTATCGCAGTGCGCCGGTAGGTTATCTGGATCAGCCTGATTTCGTCAATGCGGTGGCGAAGATTGCCACTACCCTTGCGCCGCAGGCTTTGCTGGCTGCCTTGTTGCAGATCGAGCGTGAATGCGGTCGTGAGCGGACTTTTACCAATGCGCCGCGCACGCTGGATCTGGATGTGTTGTTATATGACGACAGACAGATAGTTGAGCACGGTTTGACCGTGCCTCACCCGCAAATGCACCGCCGCGCGTTTGTCTTGCTGCCTTTGCTGGATATTGAGCCGGATTGCATGATTCCCGCTGTGGGATCTGCGCGTGAGGCCCTGCAGGGGTGTCTGGATCAGGTGTTGAATAGATTGTAGTGTGTTGATTGTTAATAATAAACTCTGGGTCAGGGGCGTAAAGTCATGAGAACAACATTAACTGCACTCAAATCCATGCACAGCCGTGGCGAAAAAATCGCCATGTTGACTTGCTATGATGCCAGTTTTGCCATGCTGCTCGAAGCGGCGGGTGTAGATGTGTTGCTGGTGGGGGACTCGCTGGGGATGGTAGTGCAAGGTCAGGAGACTACGCTGCCGGTCAGCTTGTCCGACATGGTTTATCACACGACCTGTGTCGCGCGCGGCGCGGCGCAAGCTTTTATCATCAGCGATATGCCCTTCGGCACTTCTCAGGTCAGTCCGGAGAAAACCTTTGAGCATGCGGTGCATCTCATGGCTGCCGGTGCGCACATGGTTAAAATCGAAGGTGGTGCTGCGATGATAGCGACGGTGCGCTTCTTGACTGCGCGCGGTATTCCTGTCTGTGCGCATCTGGGTTTGACGCCGCAGTCGGTACATCAGTTGGGCGGTTATCGCGTACAGGGCAGGGAAAAAGATGCGGCCCTGCAACTGATCGAGGATGCGGCGGGGCTGGAGGCGGCAGGAGCCGGAATGATTGTGCTCGAAGTCGTGCCCGCCTTGCTGGCGGCAGAAGTCACCGCGCAGTTGAATATCCCGGTGATCGGTATCGGTGCGGGTGCGTCCTGTTCGGGGCAGGTGCTGGTGCTGCACGACATGTTGGATGTGTTTCCGGGCAAGAAGGCACGTTTCGTGAAAAATTTCATGCAAGGCGCGACCTCCATCACTGATGCGGTTTCTTGTTATGTGGCTGAAGTCAAAGAGGGGCGTTTCCCTACGCAGGAGCATGGATTCTGATGGAAGTTATTTCTACGATAGCGGCATTGCGCGCTCGTCTGAAGGATGAGGGCAGCATCGCCTTTGTCCCGACCATGGGTAATCTGCATGAAGGTCACCTTAACTTGATGCGGCAGGGGCATGAGCACGGCCGTTGTGTGGTGGCGAGCATCTTCGTCAATCCGCTTCAATTTGGCCCGAGCGAAGATTTTGATCAGTATCCGCGCACGCTGGATGCCGATTGTGAAAAATTGCAGGGCTTGGTGGATGTGGTGTTCGCACCTGCCGTCAATGAGATGTATCCGGTGCAACAAACGGTATTCGTCGAGCCACCTCCCGTTGCCAATGAACTGTGCGGCGCGGCGCGACCAGGGCATTTTTGCGGCATGGCGACGGTGGTGCTCAAATTGCTCAATATCGTCCAACCCGATGTGGCCTTGTTCGGCAAGAAGGATTATCAGCAACTGCACATCATTCGTCAGTTCGCCTCGCAACTGAATTTGCCGGTTAGCATCGTAGGCGGTGCAACGGTGAGAGCGGCGGATGGTCTGGCCTTGAGTTCGCGCAATCAGTATTTGACTCAAACTGAAAGGGCTGAGGCGGTATTTTTGAGTCAGACCCTGCAATTGATGCGGACGGCGGTGTTGCAAGGGGCGCGTAACTACGAACAATTGCAGCAACAGGCGAGCGCTGCGTTAACGGCTCGCGGCTGGATGGTAGATTATGTGTCGATACGCAATCAGACGGACTTGAGCCCGGCAGATGATAAACAGGCAGAATTGGTTATTCTGGCCGCAGCACGGTTGGGTAAAACCCGCTTGCTGGATAATGTAGAGTTGAGTATCGCCTAGTGCTAAGGGATAGAATTACTCCTTGCGCGATATCGCCCATTCACACGGACACTTTCAGCCGTGACTCAGAGAAATTCAAACAAAGATTCCGTGGTGAGAGCGCGTTTGCGCCAGGCTACGCACGCACACCATGTGCGGCTAAATGAACACCCTTTGCTGCATGAATTGACGCAGCGCGAATTGTCGCAGGGCGCGTATCGTCAACTTCTGCGTGCATACTTTCAACCCTACTCTCTAGTTGGAAGCGCGAATTCATCACTATCTGGAAAAGGTATCTTGTGCGTTTCATTATGCAGAGCGGAATAAATTGCCGTGTCTGATCAGGGATTTGGAATTTTTCCATGAAGAATTACCCGTTGTCGACGCACTAAGCTGGAATTTTCCTGTGATTGAGAGCATGGCTCAGTTGATCGGGGTGCTGTATACCCTCGAAGGTTCAACGCTAGGCGGTCAGCATATTTCCCGTTGTTTGGAAAAATTCCTCGGACTGACCCAGGATAGCAGTGTATGCTTTTTTAATGGCTACGGGGAACGTACCCAGGCTATGTGGCAGGAATTTCTTGATTTCGCTGAATCTATGCCGGTTGATGACTGCGGGGAGGCGGCGCATTCGGCGTGTCAGGTGTTTGATTTGTTTGAGCGTGTGCTAGGTGACTTGCCCTCAAGGGAATGCGAGACTAGGCAGGTAAACGTATGAAAAATCTGAGTCAGGATGATTTTGAGCTTGCTTTACGTCGATGTGAAGCTGAGCCCATTCATCATGTAGGGAAAATTCAGCCCCACGGAGCACTGCTCGTTCTGGGGTTGGAAAGTCCATATCTCGTTTTGCAGTGCAGCGAAAATCTGGCCGATTTCATCGACTTGCCAGTCAATGGCGCGTTGGGGCAAACGCTGGGGGGATCTACTGGATCACGCTGCCGTCGAACAACTCATGCAAGCTGCCGGCGAACAGCATTCGGTGTCCGGCAGGATCTGCGTGACCTGGCAGCAAAAGCGCAGCGATCTGACGGTGCGCCTGTTCGTGTCGGCTTCGGCGTATGTGCTGGAATTGCTGCACAACACGGCAGAGTATGCCACCGAACACTTGTCAGGTCTGCTGCGTACCGTTCAGCGTTCATTGCTGGCGCTGAGTGAGGATACCGATAGTTATCATTATTTTCAGCAAGTTGCCTGTGTGGTTCGAGAACTGGCCAGTTTTGATCGCGTCATGGTTTACCGTTTTGACAGCAACTGGGACGGTGAAGTGATCGCCGAGAGTCGGGAGGAGTCCGTGCATTCTTACCTGGGCTCACGTTTTCCTGCCGGCGATATTCCTCCTCAGGCGCGCAGACTCTATACGCGCAATCCGGTGCGCCAGATTGCCGATACCGAGGCGGTGCCTGTGGCGATTGTGCCGGAGCTCAATCCGCTCACCATGGCGCCGCTGGATATAACTTGCTTGGTGCTGCGCAGTCTTTCTCCGGTGCATATTGAATATCTGCGCAACATGGGGGTGCGTGCCTCCATGTCCATTTCCTTGCTGCAAAACGGTCGTTTGTGGGGTTTGATCGCCTGTCATCACCACGAACCGAAACACGTATCCAATGCGGTGCAGGAAGCTGCCTCATTCTTGAGTCAGATTGTCTCGTCCAAGCTCTCTCTGCTCGAAGTGCATGAATGGCGCAACTTAGGGATGGAGGCGAGTCGTATTATCGGCGCACTGCTGAAAAATATTACGATAGATACTGAAGAGGCTATCTACCGGCATTTGCTGCCTGATCTGCTCGACGTGCTGGATGCGAGCGGGGTGATCATGGTCGTGGAGGGGCGGCGCTATGTGTATGGTGATTTGCCATCTCACGCTGATACTGACGATTTGATCTTGTGGCTGAACTCGCAATCGGCTGCGGAGAGTGTGAGTTGTAATCATCTGGGCGAGCGATTCCCGTCCGCTAATCGTTATGCAGATGTGGTGTCGGGCTTGCTGGCGACCCCGCTGTCTGCGTATATGAGTAACTCCATTGTCTGGCTGCGTAAGGAGAAATTGCGTACGGTGCACTGGGCGGGTCGTCCGGAAAAAATCTTCCATGAGGATGCGGCTGGCGTGCGTTTGTCACCGCGTAAGTCATTTGAAGCCTGGCAGGAAATCTGGCGAGGTCGCAGTGCGCCCTGGTCTCACATTGAAGTTGAGGCGGCTAAATCGATTGCGCTGGCGCTCACGCAGGGCTTGGCGCAAAAAGCCCAGCTGGAACTGGCGCAGGCAGAAAAAAACGCGCGGATGAAGCGCTACGTGAAGTCGGTCAATACAGGGCGTTTTTTGAAAATAGTCCGATCGCGGTACATCTGATTAACATCGCATTACAAAGTGTGCTGCTGGCCAATCAGCGTTTTGCCGAATTGACTGGTGTTGATATAGCCGAGATAGCCGGGACTGACCCGAAACAATACTACGCAAAGTCGCAGGACTACGATGCGGTGCTGGCGGAATTGGCAAGCGGCAGGCCGGTGGCCAACGTTCTGGTGCAAATCAGCGTTCGCGGTTCCTCTGCGGGAGGGATATGGGTGCTCGTTTCCTGCCAGCAGCTCATTTACCAGAATGAAACGGCGATTCTGGTTTGGTTTTACGATATTTCTGAACTTAAACGTGCCGAAGAGGCGCTGCTCATTACGGCCAGCGTTTTTGCCAATATTCAGGAGGCGGTGTTGATTGCCGATGCCAACGGTACCATTATCGACGTGAATCCGGCCTTTTCGACGATTACCGGCTATACGCGCGATGAAGCGGTCGGCAAAAAACCCAGGATGTTGAGTTCGGGGCGGCATGCTAAGGAATTTTATGCTGCCATGTGGGGCGCCCTGAAGAATCAGAAGTGTTGGCGTGGCGAGATTTGGAATAAGCGTAAATCGGGGGAACACTATGCCGAAATGCTTTCCATCGCGGTCGTTCAGGATAACGAGGGCAAGGTGCTGCGTTATGTTGCGGTGTTCTCGGATATCACGCATCTCAAGGCGCATGAGGCCGAATTGCGACGAATTGCGCACTATGATGCGCTCACCGGCATTCCAAACCGGGCGCTGCTTGTTGACCGGATGAGGCAGGCGATTGCGCAGACGTTGCGTGAGAAAAATCTGTTGGCGGTCTGCTATCTCGATCTGGACGGATTTAAATCGATCAATGACACGATGGGGCATGAGGCGGGTGATCAGGTGCTGATCGATACCGCTTCGCGCATCGGTCAAACCATACGCGGCGGGGATACGGTGGCGAGATTGGGCGGGGATGAGTTCGTGGTGTTGCTGCCGGGGTTGAGTCATGTCGATGAATGCGTGCCTACACTGGAGCGCATGCTCACTGAGATCGCGACGCCGATCTCGATTAATGGTTTTATCTGCAGGGTCAGTGCGAGCATTGGTGTGAGTATTTTGGTGTGTAATAGGAAACGCCGGATACTTTGTTGAGTCGGGCGGATCAGGCGATGTATAAAGCAAAGCAGTCCGGAAAAGATCGCTACTGGATATACGGTGAGGCAGGCGGAAGTGATGAGTAATCGACCGGCAGAATAAATGGCTGTCCGGCTTTATGTGTGTCGCCAACTTCAGATATAATCCCGCCCCCAAATCGAAAGGTAGTCAGTCCATGCAAAGAATCATGCTTAAAGCCAAGTTGCACCGGGTGCACGTGACGCACTCCGAGTTGCATTACGAGGGTTCTTGCGCGATAGACGATGATCTGCTGGAAGCTGCTGATATTCATGAATATCAGCAAATCGATATCTACAATGTCAACAATGGGGAGCGATTCACCACCTATGCGATTCGTGCGCAACGGGGTTCCGGCATTATTTCGGTGAACGGTGCGGCGGCGCGCCGTGCGAGTCCCGGCGATATTCTGATCATCGCCACCTACGCGAATTACGATGAGTCAGAGCTGAAAAATTTCCACCCGCAATTAGTTTATGTGGACGAAGAAAATCGTATTGCAGATCGACGCAATGAAATTCCTGTGCAGTCGAGGTGAATAAGTAAACGCTGATGAAGCTGGTTGCCGCATAGCATAACTGTCCGCTAGATTGGACGTGATTAGGGCTAAAACAGGGTGAATCTTGTAATTTGTTGGAATGTTGCATTGACCGAAAGCTCATTCGCAGGTACGATTGCAGAACTTTAAAAGCACTATGGATTGATTACGATGCGCCGTAAACTAGTAGTCGGTAATTGGAAAATGTATGGTCGTCTGGCTAAAAATCAGGCGTTACTGCAAGGCGTAATGGATGGCGTGCGCGAATTGCGCGATGCCGACTATGCGGTTTGTGTACCTTATCCCTACCTGTCGCAGGCTCAGTCTATGCTTGCCAGCAGTAATGTGGCTTGGGGTGCGCAGAATTTAAGTCCGCAGGAAGAGGGCGCTTTTACCGGTGCTGTTGCTCCTGGGATGTTGGTCGACTTCGGTTGCCGTTATGTAATCATAGGTCATTCCGAGCGTCGCGGTCTGTTTCATGAGAGCAATGAAATTGCCGCAGCGAAATTTGAAGCGGCACAAAAAGCTGGTTTGACACCGATATTCTGTGTGGGTGAGACGCTGGCGGAACGTGAGTCAGGGATTACAGAGCAAGTGGTCGCAACACAGTTGGATGCGATTCTGGTTCGTCATGGTGTGCAGGCCTTGGCTAAGGCGGTCATCGCTTATGAGCCGGTGTGGGCCATCGGTACGGGTAAAACAGCCAGTCCTGATCAGGCGCAGGCAGTGCATGCGTTTATTCGGCAGCGTGTAGCTGCTCAGGATGCGCAGGTTGCGCAAGGTTTGTGTATTCTTTACGGCGGCAGTGTAAAAGCATCAAATGCAACAGAGCTGTTTGGTATGCCGGATATTGATGGCGGTCTGATCGGTGGTGCTTCACTGGTTGCAGATGATTTTGTGGCGATTTGTAAAGCAGCGCAATAATAATTTAAGTAGTTTGGAGTCGGTGTGGAAACATTAGTTTGGGTAGTTCATTTGTTGACGGCAATTGTATTGTGCGGTCTGGTGTTGGTGCAGCATGGTAAGGGCGCGGACATGGGGGCTGCATTCGGTTCCGGTTCTGCGGGCAGTCTGTTTGGTTCAAGCGGGTCGGCCAATTTTTTAAGCCGCAGTACGGCGGTGGCGGCAACGGTGTTTTTTATCACTAGTCTGACGTTGACTTATCTGTACTCGCATCCCGCGCAGCAGCAGGGTGTGATGGACAGGGTTAAGGCGGGCGAAGTAAAATCACCCGTTGTTGTTCCTGTGGATACTTCGAAATCTAGCGAGATTCCGAAATAATTTATTAGTAGTATGCGGTTGTGGTGGAATTGGTAGACACGCAAGCTTGAGGTGCTTGTGCCCGTAAGGGCGTGGGAGTTCGAGTCTCCCCATCCGCACCAGATTTATAAGTAGCATGGCGTCAAATATAACAAGCTGTAAAATCTATAATAAAAACAATATACTAAAAATCCAAGTCGATGCATGAGTGTTGACAATCTAAAAAAATCGAAAATACAGTGATAACCGCGCTACCCCCAAGGGGCAGGCATGCGGGTCACGTGCAGAGGGGGGAAGCTCAATGTTGGAAAACTATTTTCCGGTGCTGTTGTTCATCTGTATTGGTTTGGCCTTTGGAATTGCGCCTGTTTTGCTAGGGCGTTTGGCCGCACCGCACCGTCCTGACAATAAAAAACTGTCTCCCTATGAGTGCGGCTTCGAAGCCTTCGAGGATGCGCGCATGAAGTTTGACGTTCGTTATTACCTGGTTGCCATCCTGTTTATCCTGTTCGATCTTGAAATTGCCTTTCTTTTCCCCTGGGCGATCGTGCTCAAGGAAATCGGCATGTTCGGCTACGTGTCCATGATGATCTTTTTGGCTATCCTCGTGGTTGGTTTTGTCTATGAATGGATGAAAGGAGCCTTGGAATGGGAATAGAAGGTATATTGGAAAAGGGTGTGGTCACGACTACGCTCGACACCATTATCAATTACACCCGGACAGGTTCACTCTGGCCGATGACATTCGGTTTGGCTTGTTGTGCGGTTGAAATGATGCAGGCGGGCGCGTCGCGTTACGATCTGGACCGTTTCGGTATCGTGTTTCGCCCCAGTCCCAGGCAATCAGATGTCATGGTGGTGGCCGGGACACTGTGCAACAAGATGGCGCCTGCGCTTCGCAAAGTCTATGACCAGATGTCAGAGCCGCGCTGGGTGATCTCCATGGGTTCCTGTGCGAATGGCGGAGGTTATTATCATTATTCCTATTCGGTGGTTCGCGGTTGCGATCGCATTGTTCCTGTAGATATCTACGTGCCGGGCTGTCCGCCGACGGCAGAAGCCTTGTTGTACGGTCTGATTCAGTTGCAAAACAAGATCAAACGAACCAACACGATAGCGCGCTAGGGTGAGTTATGACGAGCGATAAGAAAACATTGCGTGAAGAACTGGAAAGCCGGTTAGGCGAACAGTTGGTGAGCGTGGAAGAAAGACTGGGTGAGGTAACCATCGTGGTTCGCGCGGCCGACATGCAGGAAGTGTTGGTGCGGGTGCGCGATGCGGAAGGTCTGAAATTTGCGCAGATGAGTGATCTATGCGGAATGGATTATTCCGAATACGGTGATGGGGGATGGTCGGGCAAGCGTTTTGCCGTTGTTTATCATCTATTATCCATTGTCCATAACCGTCGCTTGCGCGTGCGTGTTTTTGCTGAAGAGGATGATTTTCCGGTGCTGACGTCGGTGGTCGGTATCTGGCCGGGTGCAAACTGGTTTGAGCGTGAAGCCTTTGATTTGTTCGGGATTATTTTTACCGGTCACCCGGATCTGCGCCGCATCCTGACCGACTACGGTTTTGTCGGTAATCCGTTCCGCAAGGATTTCCCGTTATCAGGTCACGTGGAAATGCGTTATGACCCCGAGCAGCAGCGCGTGGTGTATCAGCCGGTCACGGTCGAACCTAGAGAAGTGACGCCACGCATAGTGCGCGAAGAAAACTTCGGTTGCCATTAAGGATACG
>Ga0208863_1001306_pt1 | contig 16428 bp, 13 predicted proteins | sample RifOxyD3_FD_184040 | JGI IMG/M metagenome (GOLD analysis project Ga0208863, IMG submission 184040) | Soil microbial communities from Rifle, Colorado - Rifle Oxygen_injection D3 (SPAdes) | ecosystem: Environmental > Terrestrial > Deep subsurface > Rock core/Sediment | place: Rifle, Colorado...
AAGTAAGATTTAAACTCATTAACATTGGCAAAGGTAAGGAATTGAATCTCATCCCCATTGTGTTGCCTCCGCACATTCCATGCATACCACACATACCCTGCATTGGATTTCCACAGTTACCCCACGTTGGTCTGCCACCTGTGTTATTATTCCACATTTTACCCTGTGCAAAGGCACTCCCTGAAAACAATGTTATACTGGCAATAAGAGTAATACCCAACAAACTTTTACATTTCATAAATTTATTCTCCTTTTTATAACTTTTTTCGTCTTTAATATTCCAGACGATTGAACATATAATGCGTTCCATTCTTATATAAAAAAATCGGATAAAATTTTAGTCTGTTTAAATAGAGCTAAGAACTTGCTAATTTTTCCTTCATGAATTTTTTATATGCCTCTACGCCGGGCTGGTTAAGCGGATTAATTTCCATAAGATAACCCTCAAGCACTGTTGCCAATTCAAGCATATACAATAATTGTCCTAAAGTAAAAGGATTTACTTTTTCAAGCATAATATCCATATTAGGACGGTTAGCTTCAGTATACGCACGTGTGGCACCAAATCTTGCCGAATGGAGTATATCAGAAACATTTTTCCCTTTTAAATAATTTAATTCGTCAAGGTCATCATCAGTTGGTTCTATTGGTATGTCATTTTTAAAATTTTGTACAACAATATTTGTAATTACAATATTTCGTCCTCCCTCCTGCAGCTGCTGTCCCCTTGAATGAAGGTCTCTTGTATTAACTGCCGTAATGGGGACTCTACCTTTTTCATCTTTGCCCAGACTTTCCGCACAAAGCTGGTCATACCAGTAACCTATGTATTCAAGACCTTTTGCCCACATAGTTTGAATAGAAATATTTTTACCTTTTTGGTAGAACAAAAATTGAATAATAGCGTAAAGATAAGCAGGATTTTCCAATAAATTATTAGTTTTACACCTATCTGCCATATCTTTTGCCCCATTAATAAGTTCATAGATATCAATGCCGGCAACAGCGGCAGGCAAAAGCCCTACAGGAGTCAATACGGAATATCTGCCTCCCACATCATCTGGAATTACAAAAGTCTTATATCCTTCAATATCAGATAAATTTTTCAACTTACCCTTACTTTTATCTGTTGTTGCAATAACATAATTATTATGCTCTTTACCATAAATCTTTTTTAATAAATTTTTAAATAACCTGAATGAAATTGCAGTTTCCATTGTTGTTCCCGATTTTGAGATAACATTTACCGTAAAAGCTTCATGTATATCTTTTGGGAGTTGTTGCGGCAACATCTCAAACAAGTCTCCCAATGAATCCGGGTCAAGGTTATTACCTTCAAAATAAATTCTTGGTCTGTTATTGCGTTTTTCACGATTGAGTTCATTGTAATAAGCAGGTAAAAGAGCACTTATAAGTGCCTGGGCACCAAGATACGAACCGCCGATACCAAGAACTACATGTATGTCACTCATTTCTGCCAGTTTATTTGCAGCATCAATAATAGGGTGTATATCTTCTTTTTTTTGATAAGGTAATTCCAAAAATCCAAGAAAATCAGCTCCTTCAACTTTATGTTCCCTTATTAAAGTATCTATTTGCTTTATTTTGCTTTCAAAAGAAAAAATCTCATCCTCTTTTAATCCATTATCATCCCCGATTTTAGATGCCATTATATTACTGTAATCAAAACTTATTTGCATATTTTTACTCCTTTTAAATTATTATGTTATTATAGCCAAAAAACAGGAAAAAGGATAGAGAAAAAATAACCTGCTAAAGGGAAACAGGGAATTTTAATGGCATAAATATTTGGATAGTTATTTGTAAATTAGCGTATAATTTAATTAAAAGCCAATATGGTTAAATAATTAATTTTGAAAAGAGGCATTACAATGAAAGCAAAGATTTTTTTTCTTTTGGTACTCCTCATAATATTATTTACTCTGCCTTATTCGTATGCCGATGTTGTCAGATTAAAAAATAATGATGTAATTACAGGTAATGTTTCATTAAAAAATAATGGTATAAGAATTCAGACGGATTATAGCGATTTATTATTTATTAATTTTAATAAAATCAAATCTATTGATTTTACACGTAAATATTTACCTTCAACCATAAGTGAAACAGGTGATAAACAACTGCTTGAACTGTTTAATAAGTCAAAAACAATAACTGAAGATATTTATCCGAATGCCGGGTATGTATATCTTTTAGATGAAGGATTTTACCAGATAAATAATGATAATACGGCAGAATATACGGAAAGAATGGTTTATAAAATATTAAAGGAAAGAGGAATAGAAGAGGCAAATGTTTTACGTACCTTTGATAAATACGATGAAGAGGTTAATATTATTCATGCCCGTGCAATTTCTCCCCAAGGGGACCTTGCTAATTTACGCGATGATGCAATTAAAGTAACAGACCGCTATGCAAACTATCCGCTTTATAACAGGCTTTACAATAAACAGTTTAGTGTGCCTGAAGTTAAACAAGGAACGATTGTTGATATAAAAATACAGACTAAATACAAAAATATTAAAAAATTTCTTAAACCCACTGGTTTTCTTTTTTATTTCAGAAGCCAGGAACCAGCTCTTTTATCTACTTTGACATTAAAATATCCTGAAAAACAAAAAATACACTTTAAAAATTTTTGGCTCTCCCAAAATCAACCTTTATGGGCAAAAAAGGAAAAAGGATGGAATATTGTCAAATGGGAAATGAAAAATATGGAAGAAATAATATCCGAATCTTTTATGCCGCCTTACAGAGATATTAATCCAAGGGTTCAGATTGGTGATTCATTTACTTATGAAGAAATTTGCAAGGAATTAAGAAATCGTATAGAAACCAATATCACTATTTCTCCTGAAATGAATAAAAAAATATCTTATTTAATACGTAATACAAAAAATGATACGGAAAAAGCAAGAAAAATCTATAATTTTATTGCAGGGGATATCCGGGATGTTAATACTATTATAGATATTACCAATTATTACCCTACAAAACCCTCTGTGATTTTCAAGGAAAAATATGGAAATCAGTTAGACCGGGCGGTGCTTTTAATGAGTATGCTCAGAGGGGCAGGGCTTAATGCTACTTTAGCTTTCGGACGCCCTTTAATTACAGGTGCTATAGATAAACAGTTCCCGAATATTGGAGATTTTACGGCTATTGCAGTTATTGTGAATAATAAAGACTGGTTGTACCCGGGGGCGGAATATTATTCTTATGGGATATTACCATCTTTTTATCAAAATTCTCCTTTTATCAATATTTATCAAAAAAAACCTCAAATTGAAATCTCGCCTGTTAATTCTCCTGAACCTAATACTATAAAAGATTCCTGTTTAATTACCATAAAAGAAGACGGCTCTGCCAAATTACGGGTTGATGCTGAATATAAAGGTTCAAAAAGTGCAGGTTTCAGGGAATGGTATAAAAATTTAAAACCCGTTGAACGGAAACAGGGTTTTGAAAATATAGCTGCAAATATTACTAAAGGGGCAGAAATGATAAATTATACAATTTCAGATTTAGGAAATTTAGATGAACCGGTAAAATATTCCATTGATATTAAAACAAACAGCTTTGCATCATTGGTTGGAGATAAGTATTTGCTTATTCAGATACCTTCTGTCTATTCTTCCATGTCAACTGGTTATGTTGCCAAAGAAGACAGAAAGTTCGATATTTTTTATGATGAACTGTTAAGCCGTGAAACAACTGTTATTATTAATTTGCCATCAAATTATAATATTACGTATATTCCATCCGGTTATTATGAAACAAACGGTTATATAGAAAGTAAAATTGATATTACCAAAGGTGGAGATAAAGTGAAATTTTTCAGGAAATTTTCTATCAATAAACAACTTGTGCCGTTAAAATTTTATTCAAGCCTGAAAAGAATTGTGGAAAACACAGGACGATATGGCGGCGAAAGAATAATACTTGAAAAAATGTAAAGGAGATTCATAATGAAAATAAAACCGGTTAAATCATACAAAAAACCTGAATATCCAAAAAAAGAATCATTTATTTCTCTTCCTAAATTATTGACTAAATATATTCCTGACTCATGGCAGAAAAATAAACTCCTGGCAATAGCTCTGGGAATATTTGCCCTTGGCAATTGTGGCGATTTAAATGCTGCACCGAACTCAAACAATCAAAAAATGCCTGATTTTCAAATTGCCGATAATTTAAACGCTAAGACGCTTATAGCACCCGTATTTCTTCATGGGGACGGTTTAGCCGCAATAGGAGGTATTGCAATGACCCCAACCGTAATAATGACTGAAGATGATGCCCGTAGAATTATAGAAGATGAGCTAAAAAAAGCAAATATAATTTTAGATAAAAAAAATGTAACAATAAATGATGTTTCTTTTGATTCCAAAATAATAAATTATAAAAACAATGCCATGGAAGAAAAAGTTGTCCAGGCAAATAAATATAAGCTTTGCCTGGACGGCCTGGACAGTAAACACAATATAGGTTATGAATTTGTTTCAATAAGAAACTATAGCGAATTGGGAGGAGTTAACTCCGCTAGCACAAGGCAGGAATATAATTTGGTTAAAGTTGCCCAGGGAGTGAAAGATAAATTGCAAAAATATGGAAAATTAAATGCTGTTGTATTTTATGACCCCATGCCTGTTAATAAAAAATCTAACTATAATGACAAAGAATTACGTAAAGAATCAGAGGAATTGCTTAGAGAACAGGTAAAAGATTTTGTAAAATGGTTAAAAAAAGAGGGATTAACTTCTTAAATAGACACCATTATTGAAAAGAATCAATGAGAAAAGCTATTGCAGTAAAGAGAACTAAAATTTTAAAAATTCCTGCCATTTAAAATAAAGTTTAGCAGTTGCTTTTGTATCTTCCATGCAATATTTAGCGATTTTTGTATACTTTCCTTCTTTAAACAGATTACCCACATCTTTACCGGAAATGCCACTGGCTTTGGGACTGACTATACCAAAACGCCTGCAATAAAAATCCAATGAAAAAGGTTTAGTAGCTCCATAAAAAGTTAGCTGAGACATTAAATCGCAGTGATGTTCATGAGAATATTTATAGGTCATAAGATTTCTTGTTGGTTTAATCCCTAATAGTGCGGAACGTAATAAAATAAATGGACAATCAAAACCGGAACCATTGAAAGTAATAAATTGTCTATAATTAACAATTAATGACCAGAATTGTTTTAAAACATCTTCTTCTTTTTCATAAGGAACAAATTTTAACGCCTCATCTTCTTCGCTGAATTCTTCCATTTGAGGGTTTATGTAAAAAACTTTACCTTTGTTGGTATCAGGATTAAACATGCTTATTGCAACTATTTGGGCAGTTAAAGCGTAAAAACTTAAATGTTTCATTGTTTCAGTTTCTTTTTTCTTTATCTGGTCTCTTTCATCCTGGGGAATATCAGCACGATTCAATAGATATTCCTGTTCTTCTTCTGAAAATACATTCCAGTTAAAACCCACTGTTTCAATATCAAAAACAATTTTTTCATGCATTTGGTCAATCCTTTCTGTTTTTACTTTTTATTAGTATCATTAATGTTATAATTTATTTTATAGTCTTTTGCAATAATACTAAAAAGGAGATAATTTTATGGCGACAAGCATCAATCGAAAAGATTTGGTTTCACTTTATGATTTAACAGTAGAAGAAATATATACTATCTTTAGATTGGCAGAAACTCTTAAAATGGACAATTTAAGTAAAAAACCACATCATTTACTTAAAGGCAAAACATTAGGCATGATTTTTCAAAAACCATCCACACGTACCCGTGTTTCTTTTGAAGTAGGCATATATCAACTTGGAGGAAGTGCTCTTTATTTAAGCGGCAATGATCTGCAGCTTAACAGAGGCGAAACAATTGCAGATACGGCAAGAACTTTAAGCAGATATGTAGATGGTATTATGGCAAGAGTTTTTTCTCATAATGATATTATTAATCTGGCAAAATATAGTTCCGTGCCTGTTATTAACGGATTGTCGGATTTTTCACATCCCTGCCAGGGGTTAACCGATTTTTACAGTATTTATGAAAAAAGACATTCCCTATCAAATTTAAAACTGGCTTATGTTGGAGATGGGAATAATGTTGCCCATTCCCTTATTTTTGGTGCTGCCAAATTGGGAATTAATATAGCTTTAGCCTGCCCTGCCGGGTATGAACCCAATCCGGATGTAATAGAAAAAGCAAAAAAAGATGCATATAATACCGGTGCGTATATTCAGGTTACACATGATCCAGAAGCCGCAGTCATATCAGCAGATATTATTTATACGGATGTATGGACAAGTATGGGGCAGGAAACAGAAAAAGATAAACGTTTAGCAATGTTTAAGGCATATCAAATAAATAATGAACTTATAAAAAAAGCAAATCCTGATTATTTATTTATGCACTGCCTGCCGGCTCACAGGGGAGAAGAAGTAACGGATGAAATAATAGACGGACCAAATTCTATATGTTTTGACCAGGCAGAAAACCGGCTACATATACAAAAAGCAATAATGGCGTTATTAATGTAATAATTGTTATTAAATAAATTTGCTGACTTTGACACAAGATAGGTCTGCAATAATGGAAAATACCGGGAAGCTCAATAAATCCGACTATTGGGACAATTTTGACTTTTAATAATTAAAGTATGAATTTAGCGATAAAAAAATAAATATCGAATCTTATTACGATTTAATTTGTTTTGAAATTTTTAATAATCTGCCAACAAACATTTCAGTTATGACACTGATGTCTTCCGATTCAAGGTAATGAGTTACACTGCTATCAAATAAAAGATTAACATCTGCGGGGAATTCTTCTGTTGCAAGATTTAAAATAATGGCAACAGGAACTTTGGGTAAAAGATAAAAGCAATAAGAAATATCTTTAAAGCCAAGTGGTAATGCGTTAAAAACTTTAGCAGCAAGGTGAAATGAAGAAGCGTCAATATTATATTCTCTTACAAGCGGTTCAACTGTTTTGACGCTAAAATTAGAACATGCCCCGCCTTTTACATATCTGAAAGGCTGCCATTCTCCGGTTATTTCTGTTCCATCCGCATTGGCAAGGTAATTTAAAACAAGGAGTTCATGAGCAGGATTGATATTTTTACCCTGTTCATCCGTAATTAAAAAATCCGGCAAAATTACATAATAAAGCTGATTAAAAAAAGGTATTTCAAACCTGTTATCTTTAAAAACCACACCAGCCTTTGACGCAACAATATTATGGGCAATTTTTTTTAATTGTTCTATTGCTTTTTCTTTTGCTAATTGAATACCAACTTCTGCGCTTTGCATTTTTAGCTTTCAGTCCTTAATTCTTTAGCCCATTCCCGTTCAACATTCAAGTAACTTTTTGGTTCATTAAGCTGATAATCTTTACGTAAAGGATAACCCTCCCAATCATCAGTAAGTAAAATTCTTTTTAAATTGGGATGTTCAGAAAAAATTATACCGTACATATCATAAGCTTCCCGTTCGAACCAGTCGGCTGTAATCCAGATGGAACTTACAGACGGAACTTCAGGATTATCTTTATCCGTGTATATTTTTAATACGACCTGATGGTTAAGAATTGTTGAGTAAAAATGATAAACAACCCCGAATTTATCCGGCTCTTCTATTCCGGAAAGACATGATAAATAATCGAATTTTTGTTCGGCATTATCTTTTAAATAAGCGGTTACAGCCGCCATGTCCTGTTTCTGAACTATAAGCACAGGAACGTTTTTTGCATCAAGCCCTTTAAAAACAAGCCCGGGAAATTGTGACAATAATTTTTCCAGTCTTTTTGGAATTTCTACTGTATTTTCCGTATTTTTTTCTATATTTTCAGACATGAGAAAGCACCTGCTCTTTTCGTTTTAATATAGTTTCTTTAGCAATTTTTTTACGTAAAAGTAAAATAGCATTTAAAAGTGCTTCAGGCGGAGGAGGACATCCCGGTAAATAAACATCAACGGGAATTATCCTGTTCACACCCTGAACAACAGTGGGTGATGAACTGAAAACACCGCCTGACACGGCACAATTACCCATTGCAAGTACCCATTTGGGTTCCGGCATTTGTTTATAAAGAGTGGTTACTATAGGAGCCATCTTTTTGGTAATTGTTCCTGCCACAAGCATTAAATCAGCCTGACGGGGCGATGCCCTGAATACTTCTGACCCAAATCGGGCTATATCAAATCTGGCGGCACTAGCCATTATCATTTCAATTGCACAGCATGCTGTTGCAAAAGTCAAAGGCCAGAGCGAATAACCCTTTGCCAGATTATATATTGCATCTACTGAAGTAATCAAAATATTAGATTTTAGTTCCTCAGGAACTTTTATTTCTTCTTCCATTTATTTCCTTTCTGTTTGGAGAATCCCGAAAGATTACTCCTTACATTTTTATTTTTTGGGTAAACACAGGGGTTTACCCCTACTCAATTACGTCCACTCTAATGCGCCTTTCCGCCATGCATAAGCCAATCCGATAAATAAAACAGTTAAAAATATAAACATTTCAATTAAAGCAAAAAGACCCAGTTGATTAAAGGCAACCGCCCATGGATAAAGAAAAATCGTTTCAACATCAAATATAACAAAAATCAAAGCATATACATAATATTTTATATTAAACTGAATCCATGCATCTCCTACAGGCTCAACCCCGCATTCATAAGTTGTATTTTTTGCCTCTCGCGGGTCAAAAGGCATAAAAATTCTAGCCATAATCAGAGCTGCTAAAGGCACAAATAAGGCAATAATAACCATTACACCAACAATTGCATAAAAATCAACTTTCATAATTCTTTTTACCTTTTATTCATTAATACTGGTAACAACGCCGGCCCCTACAGTTCGGCCACCTTCCCTGATTGCAAATCTCATACCTTCTTCAAGTGCAACAGGGCTGATTAATTCAACTCCCATCTGAATGTGGTCACCGGGCATTACCATTTCTACTCCTTCAGGAAGTTGGATTGTGCCTGTTACATCTGTTGTTCTGATATAAAATTGAGGACGATAGCCCGGGAAGAAAGGCGTATGTCTTCCACCTTCCTCTTTTGTCAGGACGTAAACTTCTGCCATAAATTTGGTATGAGGCTTGATACTTCCTGGTTTTGCCAGTACCTGTCCTCTTTCTATTTCATCTTTGTTTACACCTCTTAATAATAAACCGACATTGTCTCCCGCCATACCTTCTTCAAGGGTTTTACGGAACATTTCAACACCGGTCACTACTGTTTTTCTTGTTTCTTTAAAACCTATTATTTCAGCTTCTTCCCCTATCCGGATTTTACCTCTTTCAATTCTGCCTGTAGGCACGGTACCTCTTCCGGTTATGGTGAAAACATCTTCTACTGCCATTAAGAACGGCTTATCAATATCTCTTGTCGGAGTGGGTATATATCTGTCCACTTCATCCATTAATTTCCATATACTATCCACATTTTCATTATCGCCTCTCTTGATATCAGGATTTGCGGTCAAAGCTTCCATCGCAAGTTTGGCACTTCCTCTTACGAATGGAATGTCATCTCCGGGGAATTCATATTTAGACAATAAATCCCTTACTTCCATTTCTATTAAATCTAAAAGTTCAGGATCATCTACCATATCCACTTTATTCATATAAATAACGAGTGCAGGCACGCCAACCTGTCTTGCCAGCAAGATGTGTTCCCTTGTCTGTGGCATCGGGCCGTCGTCAGCTGCTACAACCAGTATGGAGCCGTCCATCTGTGCGGCACCTGTTATCATGTTCTTAATGTAATCCGCATGGCCAGGACAATCTACGTGGGCGTAATGCCTGTTTTCTGTTTCATATTCAACATGGCAGGTATTGATTGTAATACCTCTTGCTTTTTCTTCAGGAGCACTGTCGATTTCTTCGAATTTCATGATTTTGGCTTTGCCTGCCGTGGCTAATGTCCTTGTAATAGCACTTGTCAATGTTGTTTTACCATGGTCTATGTGACCTATTGTTCCTACGTTTACATGTGTTTTCGTTCTTTGAAATTTTGCTCTAGCCATTTTTATTTCTCCTTAACTTAGTGTATGTCTATGTATTTAGAGTTAAAAATATATTATCTCTTTTATTTATTAAATTGACAAGTATCTCTTTAATTATTTCTTTTTTTTATATTAACCTTTATAGCTTATAATTCAATGATAATCATGATTTTGCGGTTTTAAAGATTTTTTTATTTCAATTAAAACATCTGTACAAATCATTTCTTTGGAGGAATAAACACCATCAGGTTTATAAATTTCTCGAGCCTTTTTAAATCTAAGCTCTAAAATTTTTATCTTTCATTGCCTCTGCAGATTCTTTAATTTTATTTTACCACAATAATAAGGAACATAATAAATATCAAATTAAAATTAACGTTAAACATTTTATAATATAAGGACACATCCCATATTAATGGTAAACAGGAAGTAAATCAGGACATGATTTGAAGGAAATAAAAAATGAATTATAATTTTTCAAGAACAGATGCTGTAATTGTGGATATATCATCAAAATTGTCAGCCAGATAAGCTCCTGCTTCTTTCAATTTTTTTACTTTACCCTCATAAGTCCCTCTGTTCCCTTCCACAATAGCACCTGCATGTGAGAATCTTGTCCCTTTTTGTGCTGCCTTACCTCCGATAAAAGCAATTAAAGGTTTTGTAAATTCACCTTTTAAAATAAGGTCCGCAGTTTCTTCTTCCTGAGAAGTGCCAATTTCTCCAAACATTACAACTGCTTTTGTTTCATCGTCTTTTTCAAACATTTTAATGATTTCAGGATGAGGCAGCCCGATAACCGCATCGCCACCTACATGGACAATAGTTGTTTGACCAATACCGGCTTTGTTTAAATAATAAGCAATTGAAGAAGTTATACCACCACTTCTTGAAGTTACTCCGACGCAGCCTTTTTTAAACCATTTACGGGCTGATTCGGCACTCCCGCCAATCATACCAAGAACTCCTTTATCCGGGCTTAAGACCCCAAGAGTATTCGGCCCGACAAAATTAGCTCCTTTTTGTTTTGCCATATGTGAAATTTCCAATACATCATAAATAGGTACTCTATCAGGAACAAGCACTAAAAGCTTTATTCCTGCTGCGAGTGCTTCAAGTGCTGCTCCTTTGACTAATGGAGCAGGGACATAAATAACACTTACATCAATATCCCCAACATTTTCTATTGCCTCTAAAACTGTATCATACACCGGTATACCGTGAATTTCGACTCCACCTTTACCCGGTGTACAGCCTGCCACAACTTTTGTCCCGTACTCAATCATGAGTTTGGTTCTTATCATGCCTTCCCGTCCGGTAATTCCCTGAACAAGAACTTTTTTATTTTCATCAATTAAAATAGACATGTTTTTTACCTCATAATTTTTTTCTTACGTGTTAATTCGCGGCTAAACACTTACAAAACTAATAATATTTTGAATATACACGACCTGTTTGTTAGTGTCAATATATCTGTGCATGTGGCAAGGATATTAACTAAAAGTTCAAATAAACCCGCGTCTGTTTTAATGTTTTATCATTGGCGGGGGTTGGGCGGCAGGTATCACATAAGCTTTTTTCATGACATTTTGGTGATGTTGAGCTGTTTTCTTTTTATCTTTAAGAATTTTTGCAATAATTTGTGCTACTGCCATATAAAATTCAGATGGAATAGGTGCATCTACCTGTACTACTTTAAATAAAGCCTGTGCCAGAGGCGGGTCTTCGAATATCGGGATATCATGTTTGATTGCTAATTCTTTTATTAAAAGGGCAAAATATCCTTCTCCTTTGGCTGTTACAATAGGTGCCTGCATCCCGTTCTCATATTTTAAAGCCACTGCGTAATGGGTAGGGTTGGTAACTACGGCAGAAGACTCCGGAACTGCCTGGCTTACTGCTCCTCTTGCCTGTTGTCTCATTTTAGCACGTTGACGTCCTTTAATAAGAGGGTCGCCTTCTGTTTGTTTATATTCGTCTTTAACCTCCTGTTTTGACATTCGTAAAGATTTTTCAAATTCATATCGTTGATATAAATAGTCAAGGGAAGCTACTACAACCATAGCCCCTGCAACTCTTTTGGCAATTCTGACAACAATATCTCCTAGCAATATCATAGCCTCAATAGGAGGTTCTTCAACGCTCATAAGAATCGGCGGGACACTTTCTTTGACGGTACTCCATACAACCCATCCTATAATAAATGTTTTGGTAAGTCCCTTTACTAATTCCACAAGGGATTTTAATGCAAAAATACGTTTGAATCCTTTGATTGGACTTATTCTTTCCAATTGAGGATTAAGTGGTTTAAATGTTATCAGAACGCCAACCTGAAGACCTTCTACCAACAAGGCAACCAGATAGGCTCCAAAATAAAGAGGTAAAACACAAAGAATCATTGCAACTGCGGTTCTTAAACATAGCTTTTGCGCAACCGGAACCGTAATATGCATAAAGGCTATTTCCTGAAATACCTGATGTAAAAATCTATAAAGTATCTGGTATATATGTAACCCTGTCCAATTTAAAATATAAGCAGCAAACAGTATTATCGCAGCAGTATTAACCTCTTTACTTTTTAATACCTGTCCTTTTTCTCTTGCTTCCCTACGTCGTTTTGGCGTAGGTTCTTCCGTCTTTTCGCTTTGATCTCCAGCCAATTAATCCCTCACCTCCTTTACAGAAGCTGTTTTTTGGGTTTTCTGTTTTTGATATTTTCTTTAATGCTATTAACAATAGTAGAAATCAATGCAGTGACAATTATTAAACCAATTAAAATACTTATTCCGATTTCTCCGGCATTTAAACTAAAAAATGTTGCTATAAGATAGATTGGAACAAATATTAATACGAAAATCAAAAGATTTGAAATTAAATCACTTATAAATTTAAGTGGTAACGATTCTTTTTTTTCGTTTTCCAATGGGGAGTTAATATTTTGATTTAATTGTTCTATATTATTATTTTTTTTCGGGTATGGTTGTTCCTCTTGTAAGAAGCGGTCACGACCATTCCTTAGCTCTTTAGGTAAATCAGGTTTTTCTTTGGTTGGTTTTTTAACGTTTAATGGTATCTGGGATGTCAAAATATATAATTTATTCTCTATATCCTGTAGTTCCTTTTTATCAATTTTTTTCCCTTTGCCAAGTTGGGCTTTAAGGCTTGAAAGTTTATAACTTAATGTTTCTATTTCTTGTTCATTTTCTTCATTCGCCATAGTTTCTGGTGTAAAATTTTCATTTTCATTTTCTATTGAAGACAAAAGGGATGATACTTTATCAAGATATTTATGTGTATTATGAGACATTGTTATTATATTCTTTATCTCAAATTCTAATTCTTCCATTTTTTCCTGTTTTAATTTAAGATTATCTTCCATTATGTTTTTATCAATCAATAACTGAGAAACAGTTTGTTCGTAATTAACAATAGAATCATGTAATCGCTTATTTTCTGTTTGAGAGCCATCAAGCGAATCATTCAGGGAGTTAATCGTTTTTTCCATATTTAGATTTTTTTGTTCTCTGGATTCCAATGTATTTTGTAATTGGTTTAATTTTTCTTCTAACTCTCCTTTTTCTGATTCCATTGTGTCAATATTGTTTTGCAATTCTTTTTTTTCATTTTCTAAAATATGTATTTGATTTTGAGCAGTCAAATTGATTTCATCTTTATCTTTTAATAGAGACTTTAATTGTTCTATATCTGCCAGTAAATCAGTTTTTTCATTATTTACCAGTTCCAGACTATTTTTAGTATTTGTAAGGTTACTATTTAATTTTTCTATCTCTTTTTCTTTTTCTTGTATTTGTGAATTTAAGTCATCCACCGTATCTTTTAATTGTTCTATATTTTGTAAAAGATTGGAATTTTCTTCATTTTTATTTTTTAATGTGGTTAAGGTATCTTTTAATTCTTCTGATAATTGAATTTCTTTTTCTTCTTCCTGAGTTAAATTATTTTGTAATTCTTCAAGCTTTGCCTGATAATGTTCGTGTTGTTTAATAAGTTCATAATTTAACTTTTCTATTTCTTCATTAAATTCTTTTTCTTTATACTGCCATTGAGAAGTTTTTTGTTCTAATTCTAATGTTAGTTTTTCTGATTTTGCTTTAATTTCTTCTTTTAGGTTTTCTAAATTTTCAAGTTTATTTTCAAGTGTTTGAACTAACTTTAAGGTGTTATTTTTTTGTTCCTCAAGTTCTTTGTTCAGGTCTTCTATTTCTATATTCAGATTGTGGATTTGTATGTGTAAACTTTGTTTTTCATTTTCAAGTTGTCCTGCCTCATAACTCCATTGTTCCTGTTTTTGGGCATATTCATCATGAAGATTTGTAAGTTTAGCTTCCAGTTCACTCTTTTGAAGTTCAAAAGTATCGGTATCGTTTTTATTTTGCTGCTTTAAAGTGTCAATCTGAGAGGTTAGCTGTTGAACCTGAGCCTCAAAATCAGTTTTTTGAAGTTCAAAAGTATCGGTATCGTTTTTATTTTGCTGCTTTAAAATGTCAATCTGAGAGGTTAGCTGTTGAACCTGAGCCTCAAAATCAGTTTTTTGAAGTTTAAAGGTTTCAGTATCTTTTTGGGTTTGTTGCTTTAACTCTTCAATTTGAACCGTTAACTCCTGAATTATTTGTTCTTTGTTTTTTTCTTTTTCTTCAAAATCAATTCTTGAATTTTCTAATTTATTCTCTAATGAAGATTTTAAAAGTTCTAATTTATTAATATCTACTACCAGAGAATTTTTTTCCTGCACAAGATTAGCAATATTTCTGGATGTTATCAGATTTAATTCATTTAATTGGGCTTCCAGTTGTTCTTTATTGTTATTTAAATTGTCTAATTGATTATTTAAATAATTTACTTTTTGTGTTAACTCAACCTTATCTGTTTCTAATGCTTCTTTTTGTTGGGTCTGTTCTTCTAATTCAATTTGTGAACATTCAAGTTGAGCTGTTAAATTTTCCTTATCTGTTTTATATAAATGTTCTATGGATTCAAGTTTATCGTTAAGCTCTAAAATTATTTTTTCTTTATGTTCAAAATCAGTTTGTAAATTTTGAAATTTTATTGTCAATTCTTCTTTTTCATTTTTTATTAATATTAATTCTGATTTTAATGTTTTTTCTTTAGCTAAATAATTTTCCTGATTGTCTAATAATTCTTTATTTAGCTTTTCAACTTTAGTTTCTAATTCATTTTTTGTAAGCTCCCATTTATTTAAGTTAGATGTAAACTTCAATGAAAGACGTTCAAGTTTTAATTCAAGTTCCTGTTTGAATTTTTGAGTTTGTTTTAAATTTTCTTCCAGACCTTTAATTGTTTTATTTGAATTATGTTTTTCTGTTTCATATTCTTTTATCTGTTCCCTAAAATCTACTGTCAGGCGTTCTAATTGTCGTTGAAGTTCTGTTTTGTTTTGTTCTAAAAAGCCAATTTCGGTTTCCCATTCTCTTTGTTTTCTTTTATAATCATCAAAAATAGAACTTCGTTCTTTTTGTAAATTAGTTAAAGATTCAGTGATTTCGAGTTCTGTTTTCTCTTTTTTGGCAATGTCGCTTTTTAATTGAACAACAAGATTTTCTAAATTTTCTTTTTCTTTTTTTAACTGGTCAAAATAAATTTTAATTTTATTTTTTTCTTTTTCATACGCAGAGAGTTGTTCCTTTTGTCTTTCTTTTAATACATTAATTTCATTTATAGCCAGATTTTGTTCTTTTTCAGATTCTTGCAATTGAGCTGTTAAATTATCAAGTTTTCCTTTTAAGTTGACAGAGGTTATATCAATTTCTTTATAATATATTCCTCCGAGATAATAATTCCCACCACGTTCATTGCTTATTTCTATTCCTTTTATATAGACATCAATTGCTTCATCAAACAACCCTTTTTCCTTTAAAACATAAGAAAGACAATGATATGCGGGTGCAAAATCAGGAGCAAATTTAATGGTTAATTTCAAAGCCTTTTGTGCTTTATCCAGTTGATTTTCCCTGCAAAAAGTTAATGCAAGGCTATAGTGATAAACTGGATTTTCTACATTGATTTTTAGAGCTGCAAGGTAATAATTTATTGCTTTATTAAGGTTACCGAGTTCATAGTAACAATTACCTATCTGATAATAAAATTCACTCTCTTTAGGTGCGAGTTCCGAGGCTTTGATAAAAGCATTTAAGGCATCCCCATATTTTCGTAAAAGCAGATGTGCCCTGCCAAGATAATAATAATCAAGGGAAACATCCCGACTCTGTAATAATGTTTCCTGAGAAGAGTCGCCTGTATTTGCAGCTTCTGTAAATAATGTCAAATTCATCTTAATTAGTATTATAACACAAAATTTAAGCTATGTTTTAAATCAAAACCCAATTAAGGCTATTATATACG
>Ga0208863_1001307_pt1 | contig 16422 bp, 15 predicted proteins | sample RifOxyD3_FD_184040 | JGI IMG/M metagenome (GOLD analysis project Ga0208863, IMG submission 184040) | Soil microbial communities from Rifle, Colorado - Rifle Oxygen_injection D3 (SPAdes) | ecosystem: Environmental > Terrestrial > Deep subsurface > Rock core/Sediment | place: Rifle, Colorado...
GCACTGCATCGCCTGCACACTGGCGGTCAAAAAAGCGCTGATGGGTGTCTCAGGGGTTCAAGAGGCAAAAGTGAATTTCAAAAATGAGAGTGCGATAGTTATAACAGATGAGAAGGTTACGCTTCGGATGATGCAGGATGCCGTGGCACAGACTGGGTATAGTGCGATGCTGATGGGGCAAAAATAGAATTTCTAATTTTTTAGGGGGGCAAGGGGCGTGAACCCCTTGGCTACACTCAATTGAGCATAGGTGCAAAGATGCACATAAGCAGTAGTGTGAATAGAAGCTTATCCATAAAGACCCCCTCGTTAGATTTTTGGAGGGCAAAAAAAAAGGTCGAGGGGTAATTAATCCCTCGACCCTTGCCGCTCCATTAATCTAACGAAAGCTCTATTCACGAAAAAATTATAGCATATTTTTTACTATTGTAAAACTTACCCTTTAACTTTTGCTTCGATAGTAGCAACGATACTTGGATCTTCGAGAGTCGAGATATCCTGAGTGATTGCTTCACCTTTCGCGATAGAACGGAGGATACGGCGCATGATTTTACCTGAACGGGTTTTCGGCAAGCCCGGTACGAAAACGATGTCATCACAGATAGCGATGTTACCGATCTCTTTCATGATCACTTTGTTGATCTCTTTGACCATCTCCATCTCTTCACCGACGGTGTCATCGCCTTTGAGTACGATGTAGGCGAAGATCCCCTCACCTTTGATATCGTGCGGTTTACCGACTACAGCTACTTCCGCAACGTTCGGGTGTTTTTTACATGCCGCTTCGACTTCGGCAGTTCCCATACGGTGACCCGAAACGTTGATAACATCATCGGTACGACCTGTGATTGTGATGTATCCCTCTTCGTCGTAGATCGCACCGTCACCCGTGAAGTATACCGGCTGTCCGTCTTTTTTGACATCACCGAAATACGATTTTACGAAACGCTCAGGATCACCCCAGATTCCTCGAATCATAGACGGCCAAGGACGGGTTACACACATATAACCGCCCTCCCCCGCTGCAACCTTTTCACCCGTTTGCGGATCAAGAATTTCAGCGATGATCCCCGGAAGCGGGAATGTCGCGCACGCCGGTTTGATCGGAGTCGCACCCGGCAATGGAGAAACGATATGTCCCCCTGTCTCGGTTTGCCAGTAGGTATCGACGATCGCGCATTTGCTTCCGCCGACTGCTTCATAGTACCATTTCCATGCTGGAGGGTCGATCGGCTCACCGACGGTTCCGAGAACTTTTAAGCTGCTGAGATCGTATTTAGCCGGCTCATCTTCACCCATTTTGTGCAATACACGGATCGCGGTCGGAGCAGTGTAGAATTGGTTGATTTTATACTCTTCGACCATTTTCCACGGACGTCCAGCATCAGGGTACGTCGGTACCCCTTCGAACATTACCGTCGTCGCACCCATCGCCAACGGTCCGTAAACGATATAGGTATGTCCGGTGATCCAGCCGACGTCAGCTGTACACCAGTAGGTGTCGTTTTCTTTGACGTCAAACACCCACTCCATCGTCATTTGCGCCCAGAGGATGTATCCTGCTGAGTTGTGTTGAACCCCTTTCGGTTTTCCGGTTGAACCTGAGGTGTAGAGGAGGAAAAGAGGATCTTCAGCGTCCATGACTTCCGCTTCACAAATGCTTGATTGGTTTTTAATGAGTTCGTTGTACGAATAGTCGCGTCCCGCTACCCAAGTAATATCTTCGTTGTTGCGCTCGACTACGAGAACTTTCTCAACCGGAGATTTTTCATCGATCGCCTGATCGACTACCGGTTTGAGCATATACGGTTTGTCTTTACGATACGCTCCATCAGCGGTGATCACCAATTTTGCTTCTGCATCTTCAATACGGTCTTTGAGCGCTTCAGAAGAGAATCCGCCGAATACGATTGAGTGGATCGCACCGATACGGGCACATGCGAGCATTGCGTATGCCGCTTCCGGGATCATCGGCATGTAGATAACGACGCGGTCACCCTTTTTGACACCAAACTCGTTTTTAAGAAGATTCGCAAATTTATTAACGTTGTAATAAAGTTCGAGATAAGTAATGATTTGCTTGTCTCCGCGGTCCCCTTCGAAAATGATCGCCGCTTTGTTTTTGCGTGAGCTGAGATGACGGTCGATACATTGGTGAGCGACGTTAAGTTTACCGTTCACGAACCATTTGTAAAACGGCGCATTGCTCTCATCGAGTACTTGGGTATACGGTGAAAACCAGTCGATTTTCTCATTCGCAAAATGTCCCCAAAATCCCTCATAATCCTCTTGTGCCCATGTTTGCAAATCATGATACTCACACATATTTTTAATACGGGCATTTTTAGCAAACTCGCGGTTTGGTTGAAAAATTGGTTTTACGATATCACTCATAGTTAAGGCTCCTTAGTGTAGTTTAAGTGTGTTTTTTAATTTTATGTAGACCATTGCGGTCATGATTGCATCGTTCAATGCGTTATGCTGTCCCATCCTCGGAATGTTCAAATCTCGGAGGATTGTATCAAAGCGTAAATCAATGTTTCCTTGAGGAATCAAAGCAATTTTTTTATCAAAATAAAGCCCTGAAATCTCAATCTGTTTATGGGGAAGTTCACACCCAAGCCACGGCTTGATCAGACGATTCATCATCGCCATATCAAACTCTAAATAATACCCTACCAAAGGGCGATTTCCGATAAATTCGAGAAACTTTTTCGCCCCTTCTAACGGTTCAAGAGCATGTTCCAAATCGCACGGCCTGATATGGTGAATTTTGATACTTTCACGGCTGATTTCACGTGAGGGTTTTAAGAATATCTCAAAGCTCTCAGAGGTGAGAATCCTATCTCCCTTTACCTTCACCGCACCGATGCTGAGTACCGCATCTTTTTTAGTGTCCAGACCTGTCGTTTCCGTGTCGAAAACTACCACTTCATCTCCGCTGTATGGTTCAAACATCCATGCATAATTTTCGTCGTTTAATCCGCGACGGTTCCATGCACGTTTGATCGAAGCGAACATCACACCACCATTCCCAAATGGAAATGATAGGTGAGAAACTTTTTAAAGGTATTGACGATCTTGAATGCATCTTTGAGCAAATCTCTTTCCGCTTTACTGAGCAGTTTAGGATTAACATAATTTTGTTCATCATTCCCTTGTTTCTGCGCAAGGATAAAACGGAGCCGTATGCTTAATAAGGTGTCATACGCTTCGATCAATTCACTGGCAAATCGCTTATCAAATAACCCAATATTATTAAGCTCTTTGATCCGCTCTGTTGTATTGGTCTGTATGATTTTATGCTCTAAAGAGAGAATTCGGATACCGTGGACGATGGCGAAAATTCCCCCCTTTTTAATATCAAATTCACTTTCATGCTCGGCACGTCCCAAAACGAAGCCGGAGAATAGACTCAAGGGGGTTTCAAAAGCCAAAACCGATTTTGCAAGGTGAGCCAGCATATCGCTTCTCCCTTCAAACTGTGTTAACAACGATTCTCGACACGCTTCCAAAAGTTTTTCGTCCCCGGCCACGCAATGGGCATCCATGAAAATGGAAAGTCCCATCAACGACTCTTCATTAAGGGTATCTAGCCATCCTGCGATCAACTTTTGGTATCCCGATACGGTATGTCTCCAATAGGGGTTGGAAACCATAACGTTGCCGCTGCATTTCGGAAATCCCAGCTGAAGCAGGTACTCGCTGAATTGTGCCATATAAGGTTCAAAAGCACTCTCATCTTCGCCGTCACGAATGATCAGACCGTTATCTTGATCGCTACGGAGAATCTGCTCACCCCGTCCTTCGCTTCCCATCACGATCAAAGCACATTTATCCTGAAGCGATAGAGGCACGACCATCTCGAATACTTTTCGATACACTTTGGCGTTCAGCTCACTGACAAGTTTAGAAACATACCGGACCCGGACCCCTTTAGTCGTCAAGGAGCGGACAAGGTGAGTTAGTGAGCGTTGAGCGCTTTGAAGTTCGTCGATACTCGTAGAACGGTCAATCGAAGCGGCAATAAGATGCGTATGGTTGGCAAAATGGCTCAGAAGATCAAGCTGTTCCAAAATCCCGACGATTTTATCCCCCTCCGTAACAACCAGCCGTTTAACGCCGTGTTTAGTAAACAAAAGCAAAGCGTTGAATAAAAAATCGCTCCGTTCAATCGTGATCAAACCATAGGTTGCGATTTCACCGATCGGATCGTTTCGGCTTTTATCACTTAGTAATAGCTTCTCACGCAAATTTGTATCGGTTACGATCCCCACTCTCTCCCCATCACGAACCAAAATAACATTGCCGTTCTGATCCGCCATTTTTTGGAGGGCTACTCGTATAGCGGTATTTGCCTCAACGAAACACGGAGAATGGAGATAGATTTCATCGACACGGGAAACCATAAATGGAGTCAGCTCATTTTGGTGCTGCCGCTCTTTGAGGTTTTGGTGTTTGGTGATAAAGTCTTGCATGAAATAGTTTTGAAACGGTTCGACATCTTGAAGAAGGTTCAGGAAAGATTCTTTGGGGAGGCAGTAACAGATAAGATCTTCGGCGACACTGAAGGTGCTTTGAGTATTTCCGTATATGAGGGAGTTGGCGTCGAAACTGTCGCGCTCCCCATAAACGTTTTGAAGTTCACCCTCGATGGTTTCGTTGACAATACCTTTGATGATGATGTACAGCGATTCCGCCCTCACCCTCGGAGCGATCAAAACCGTCTCTTTGGGATAATAGGCAATATCCATCTGGGTCATCAGTTTTTCAATCATCCTCTCACCTAAAAGGTCGAAAGGGTGGATCGACATCAATAGTGCTTTTTGGTCAAACAGACTCAAAGGTAACTCCTAAAAAACATTATTTGAACGTGGCAGGAGCAAAGCCCCCACCACTACGCTAGCCGCTATGGCACTAAAGCTTGCCTCTGTCGAGGCAGATTTTAGTAGCCGATTGCTTTTGTTAATGTTCTACTGCACCTTCAGCACCGATACCGGTTTGGCTTCGGATGTATTGTGCTTCGTACGCCTCTTTCTCTTTTTCTGAGTTTTCACTGGAATCGGTGATCGAGAAGAACCAGATTCCGATAAATGCTGCACTCACAGAGAAAAGAGCCGGATATTTGTAAGGGAAAATTGCTTCCGCATTTTTCAATACATCCACCCATACGGTCGGCCCGAGTACCACAAGAACTGCCGCTGTCAAGAGACCCAATGATCCGCCGAGCAATGCACCGCGGGTTGTCAATTTTGACCAATACATAGAGAGGAACAAAATAGGGAAGTTCGCACTCGCCGCAATCGCAAACGCCAATCCGACCATGAACGCAATGTTTTGATCTTCAAATGCGATACCGAGATAAATTGCCACGATACCCAGAATAACGGTAGAGATTTTAGAAACTTTCATCTCCATCATACCGTCTGCTTTACCTTTACGGATAACACTCGCATAAAGGTCATGTGAAATCGCTGATGCACCGGCCAATGTAAGACCCGATACAACCGCGAGGATGGTTGCAAACGCTACCGCAGAGATAAATCCGAGGAAGAAATCGCCGCCCACTGCATGGCTCAAGTGAATCGCTGCCATGTTGTCACCACCGAGGATCGGAGCACCGCCGTCTACCGCTTGTTTAGCAAGGTCAAGATATTGCGGGTTTTGGAATACCATAACAATCGCACCGAAACCGATAATAAACGTCAAGATATAGAAATACCCGATAAATCCTGTCGCATAGAAAACAGATTTACGTGCTTCTTTTGCATCGCTAACGGTGAAAAAACGCATTAGGATATGCGGAAGACCCGCCGTACCGAACATCAACGCTATACCAAGAGAGATCGCCGAAACCGGGTCACTAACCAAGCCGCCCGGAGCCATGATAGACGTTGTTTCCTTCATTTGTACCGCAGTTGCAAACAAAGATTCAAAGTTAAAGTTATAGTGAGCCATAACCGCAATTGCCATAAATGTCGCACCTGAGAGCAACAAGAATGCTTTGATGATTTGAACCCATGTTGTCGCCAACATACCGCCGAACGTTACGTAGAGAATCATGAGTACACCGACGAGAATAACCGCGATTTCATAATCCAAACCAAAAAGAAGTTGAATAAGCTTTCCAGCTCCAACCATTTGAGCGATCAAATACAATACAACCGTCAAGATCGAACCAAACGCTGCCAAAGTACGGATAGGTGTTTGACGCAAACGATACGATGCAACGTCTGCAAACGTATATTTACCGAGGTTACGAAGCTGTTCTGCTACCATGAACAAGATAATCGGCCAACCGACCAAGAATCCGATCGAGTAGATAAGTCCATCATACCCTTTCGCATAAACGAGAGCAGAAATACCCAAAAATGATGCAGCTGACATGTAGTCACCTGCGATCGCCATACCGTTTTGGAATCCTGTGATCCCTCCGCCGGCAGTATAAAAGTCTTTTGCCGTTTTGGTACGTTTAGCCGCCCAATAAGTGATCCCAAGAGTTGCCCCAACGAAGATCAAGAACATGATAATCGCCGACATATTTAGCGCTTGTTTTTCAACTTCACCGCTGAGTGCGTCACCTGCGAACGCCGCAAAGCTAGTTAAAAGTACTAATAATAATGTTTTCATCACTCTCCCTTTGCTTTAGCTTTGATTTTAGCGGTGAGTTCATCGAATTCACCATTCGCACGACGGACATAAATCCCTGTCAAAATAAACGCACTGATGATAACACCGACTCCGACCGGAATCCCGACCGTTGTCACAGAACCCTCGGAGAGTGGAGTCCCCAAAAGTGAAGGATCAAACGCAATCACCAATACAAATCCGAAATAAATCACCAACATAACAATCGTCAGTGTCCATGCAAATTTACTTCGCTCACGGGTAAGCTGAATAAAATCAGGATCGTTTTTAATACGATCAACCATCTCTTGTTTCATAATTTAACCTCCTTTAAAAGTTGTAGTTTGCGATAACGCGGTATTCGTCCCAATTGACGCCATCCGTAGTTGCCGTCTCTTTAAAATCACGCGGGAAATTTCCGCGAAGACGCAATTGAAGATTTTTGATCGCTTGCGGATTGTATATGATATCGAATCCTGCTTCGGTTGCAGTCCAAGAATGGTCAGTGCCATATCCATTTAATGCATCCATATCAAAAGAGGAGTAATACACTCCCGTAGTCAAATTGATGCCGGAATCTTTCCAGTCATAAGTTCCTGCAAGTTTCCACGCATCGGTCCCCGCCAAAAACTGATGACGTGTAACCATCCCCTGGGTATACGCAGGCATTCCGCCCCATGGAGTGATGGTTCCGCCTTTGATTGTCGCATCGGCATTTTTACTGTTATGTGAAACCGCACCGTATACATCAAAATTCGCTACTTTTACACCCGCTTTAGCCGCGATAAAATCGCTATCGATTTTATTTGTTACACTGTTAGAACCGACATCCTGTTCATTAATCCATTGCGCTGCCACATACGGAGCTACACCGCTTGAGTAAAACCATCCATAGTTCGCTTCCGCATACACTGCGTTCAAGATGTCATGGGCATAGTAATCCCATACTTGGAATTTAAGCCCTTTGATGCCTGTATACACGGCGGCTGCGACACTCACACCACCGGTATTTTCACCGATAGCGTATTCACCCATATCTGTAAATTGTCCGACATAGTTGGTAGCATTTGCCACACCGCTGTACCCCGAAGTCAAAGAGAGTGCAGCCGGTTGATTGTTATAAGCATTGGCAAACGTTCCGGCCGCAAATTTTGTGACATGCGCTGCGATTAACGTCGTATCTTTTACATCGGTATTACTGAGGAGATACGCTTCAAAAAGATTGGGAAGCATCCGTGCGTCATCGCTCCCTGCCATCGGGGTATCCAATTTTTGACGCCCTGCTTTGAACGTTGTATTACCGTTTTTGTACTGCACGTACGCTTCACCCAGATATGTCTCGTTCTCTCCATTCGCACCGAAGAGAGTGGTATCATTTTCACCCGCGATGGAACTTTTACTGTCCAGTTTGTTCGTCGTATAGAATGCCGCGCCCAGACTCAACCCATTCCATGCGCCCGTTTCATATTTCAAATAGCCACCAAGAGAAAGTCCGTCTCTATGGACGGTAGCTCCTCCCGAATAGTCGCGATCAATATAGAAAGCGCGGATTTGTCCGTTTGCTTTCCCTTCTTTGAACATTCCGGCCAAATCATCAGCGCCAAAAGCGTTGACAACCAAAGCCGACGCTACAAGCGACAGAGATACTATACCTCTCATTCTCACTCCTTGAACTAGTTTTTCACACTGTCATTATGAAAACAAAACGTAGCACGAACGTAGCAATCGTTAAATTAGAAAAATTTATCGTCAAAAATAAAATTTTACAAGGGTAAATGTATAGAAAAGTAACATCAATGATGGCGATGGATATCGATCATGTAACCTAATGCCCGAATATTTTGGATGAAGTCTTCTTTGAGGCTTTTTTTCAAACGGCTGACTTCAGCTCGAATCGTTGCATTATCCACGTATTCTTCGTCCCAGACATAGGTTCTAAATTGATCAAAGTCGACAACACGACCCCGATTTCGTGCCAATAGATCAATAATCTGAAGCTGTCTTTTCGTTAACGGATGTGTTACGTTTTCACACATCAATGTGGAGGTAGAAGCATCATAACTGTAACTGTGCGAAAGTCGCAAATGATTGCGGGGCAATGTACAGCTTTGCATCACTTTATCAATCCGCAAGGAGAGTTCTTTGAGGTGAAACGGTTTTTTCAGATAATCATAGCATCCTAGATCATACGCGCGGCTGATCCCCTCGATATCAACGAGGGCACTGATATAAATTGCCGGAGTACGGACTTTCAGCGAATGAAGTTCTTCCAACAGTTCTAACCCATTCATCCCGGGAACATTAATATCAAGAATCAACAAATCGAAGATCTCGTCTTTCAACCGATTAAGCGCCTCCATTCCATTGTCACAGAGAGTGACACGATGCCCTAATGAAAGCAGGTATTCATGAATCGCTTCGCTGAGCATAGGCTCATCTTCAAGTAAGAAGATTTTCACCGCTTCCCTTTTTAAATACATATTCAAAACGTGTGGATTCGGTATCCGAAAACGTTTTGATTTCGACCCCGTCTTCATCACAGATCGATTTGACCAAACTCAGCCCAAGACCGAATCCATCCGTTTTCTTACGTTCCCGATAGTATGCCTCAAAAATCTTCTGCGCGTCAAGAATTTTTTCTGAACGGCTCTCGATCCAAAACATACATTGCTCCACATTGTCTTCAATCCCGACATGAATCACTTCGCCGCTTTTGGTGTATTTGATCGCATTGGTCAGATTGTTATCGATGACACGCTGAAGTTTTGTCTCATTAAAGGAGATCCATGCCGGATGACGGGGCTTGGCGTATTCAAAAGAGAGATTCGAAAAATGGGCAACCTCATCGAAAAATTCGAGCCGCTTTTCAACATATTCTCCTAAATCAATCCCTTTTTTAGGGTACTCGATCTGATCTTTTTTCACCAAATAACTCAAATCGTCGTAAATACTGAAAATATTTTTGACAGCCGCTTCGATTTTGGCCAGATAACGGTTACGTCCCTCATTCATTGAAAATAACTCGATATTTGCCATTATGACCGACAGCGGAGTGTGCGTTTCGTGAATGGCATAACGGATAAATTGCTTGTGCGATTCCAGCAACCCTTGTGAAAAACGCTGCTCTTTTTCCAATGCTTCATTTTTTTGTTGAAGCACCTGGGTTTTAAAACGGACTCTCTCTTCCAATCCGGCATTAAGTTCTTGCAACGATTCTTTTTGTTCCTGGAGAGTCACTGCCATTTCGTTGGCATAACCTGCCATACGTTTGAATTCGCTAAAATAAAGTTCTTCTTTGTCAATCGATGCCATCTTTTCATGAGCCGCTTCAAAAAAATCCATAAACCGTTCCATGTCCCGGGCAATCATACTGTTGACTATTTTAGAAATCCCGATAATGAACCCGAATAAAATCAACGCAAGGGTAGCGATTTCGACAATAATTTTGATCAATCGCCCCTTAAGAGCATGCGGATCACCTCGTACTCCGAACAAAGTCGTATCCGAAGCCAGTGCAAACTGCCGATACTCATCGTAAATCAAAAGAGAGGAAAAAATAACCGTAAAAAGTAAAATGAACACAATCGTATAAAAATTGAGATCGCGCAGAGAGATATCAGACAGCCGACGCTGCAACCATGATTCCATACGACCCCCGAGTAATTAATTCGCTCTATTATAACCGATTACAACCGATTGGTTAAGAATCATCTACTATAATTTCAAAAAATTCCTCCAAGGATCACATTCATGTTCGGACGTAAAGAACTTAAAAATTACAACGCTACCGCTGAAGAGCTCGCAAGCTACCAATGGGCAAAAATGACTACGGCAAAAGGGGTTATGTGGATCAAACTCTATAATGATGAAACCCCTAACACGGTTGCCAACTTTGCTGCACTCGTAAATGACGGCTTTTACAACGGTCTTAACTTTCACCGTGTCATCCCAGGATTTATGGCTCAGGGCGGATGTCCTCACGGCACCGGTACCGGCGGACCGGGTTGGGCTATCCCTTGTGAGACGGCACTTAACAAACACCGTCACGTCAAAGGTGCTCTCTCTATGGCGCATGCGGGCCCGAACACCGGCGGAAGCCAATTCTTTATCTGTTTCGTAAGCACTCCTCATCTTGACGGAGTTCACACAGTTTTCGGCGGTATCGAAGCGGATGATGCAGAATCAATGGCAGTTCTTGACAGCATCCAAATGCGCGATACTATCGAAAAAGTCGAAATTTTGGCTGAGAAAAACTAAACCGTGCTCGTCCATATCTGCTGCAGCGTCGATTCCCATTTCTTTATCGAGAAGTTGCAGCACGAATACCCCGATGAAAAACTCGTCGGGTTCTTCTATGACCCCAATATCCACCCCTACAGCGAATACCGCCTCCGCCTTTTAGACGTTATGCGAAGCTGCAAAAAACTGGGAATTGAGCTCATAGAAGGGCCTTATGATTATGAAAACTGGATAAATGCCGTTCGGGGGCTTGAAAAAGAACCCGAAAAAGGGGCGCGCTGTGAAGTATGCTTTGATAAGCGTTTTGAAGTGAGTGCCCATAAAGCACTCGAACTCGGCGAACGTTCCATGACCACCACCCTCCTCGTCAGCCCCAAGAAATCCCAAGAGCAGCTGATCCGCAGCGGGGAAGCGTTTTATACTTCTCACGGGGTTGAATTTATCGCTTTCGATTACCGCAAAAACGGGGGAACGAACGATCAAAGCCGTGTCAGTAAAGAGGAACAGCTCTATCGTCAGGATTACTGCGGATGTCTCTATGGTCTCACGATGCAGCGTGATCAGCAACATCGGCTTATGGATGAGATGTTCTCCCCTCTTTCCAACCGGATTCTCCCCGCCTCGATTGAAGAGCGACTTGAACTCTATACAAAACGGATGGAACTCGAAGAACAAAACACTCCCTACCGCATTATCAAAGAGCGGTTTGTAAATTATCGGCTTATGCGTGCTTCGGTAAAATCGGGCGGTTGCGTTATCCCATCCTATCCCCTCTTTTACTCCACGATCAGCCGTACGACAACCGAGGGTAAAATCGATTGTGAGATAGAGGGGCAGTTTTACCTCAACCGTGAAGAGGTCCGCTTTATCACCTGCGAAACTTTCAATACCCTCACACATCTTGACTATGTGAATGTCAAAGAATTAATATTTTCTCCGCCGAGTATCGACATCGAAATCGCTTTGCGATCACACCTTACCCAAAGTCCCTTTAACACATCGGCTATTATTGTAGTCGATGCGATTCCAACCGCTAAAATCAATCTCACATTAGAAACCAAAACCTACGACGACACAAAAGAGAAGCTCATTATCATTGATTAACCGATTTTACGGTAAAATTGGGCGATTTTTTACCCAAGGTGTCCAATAATATGATAGATGTGATTCAAATTCAAAAAATTTTACCTCACCGATTTCCTTTTCTCCTTGTCGACCGCGTCACCGCATTGACTCCTAATGAGTCCCTTATCGGCTATAAAAACGTCACCATCGGCGAACAGATCTTCGAAGGGCATTTTCCAGGCCATCCGATCTATCCTGGCGTTATGATTTTAGAGGGGATGGCACAAGCCGGAGGGATATTGGCATTCCAGAGTATGGATATGACCGAAGAAGAAGCGGCACAAAAAGTTGTCTATTTTATGAGTATCGACGGAGCAAAATTCCGTGCCCCCGTACGTCCGGGAGATCGTTTGGAATATCGGATGAATGTGGTTAAACACAAAGGCTCGATTTGGGTACTTGAGGGAAAAGCGTATGTTGATGATACTCTCGTATCAGAAGCCGAACTCAAAGCCATGATCGTGGACAAGTAGGCCGTATGAGTCTAATCTCGCCACAGGCTATAATCGAAGAGGGTGCTATCATCGGGCCCGATGTAGAAATCGGGGCTTTTTGCTTTATCTCCGGTAAAACAAAAATCGGAAAAGGGACGAAAATTGCACAAGGTACGTGCATCTACGGTAACACCACGATCGGTGAGTACAACGAGATTTTTTCTCATGCCGTCCTCGGATCGGTACCTCAGGATTTGAAATATGCGGGTGAAGAAGTTGAACTTATCATCGGCGATTACAACAAAATCCGTGAATTCACCCTCTTTAACCCCGGTACTGCCGGCGGCGGCGGTAAAACGGTCGTAGGAAACCACAATCTCTTTATGGGATACGTTCACTTGGGTCACGACGTTATTATCGGGGACCATTGTATCCTTGCCAATGCCGCGACGTTGGCGGGACATGTCGAGATGGGTAATTACGCTGTTATCGGCGGAATGACTCCGGTCCATCAGTTTGTCAAAATCGGCGATTATGCAATGATCGCAGGGGCATCTGCTCTTTCTCAAGACGTCCCTCCCTATTGTTTGGCAGAAGGGAATCGTGCGGTCCTGCGCGGCTTGAATCTCAACGGTTTACGCCGCCATGTCGAACGAAGCGACATCGATGCGCTCCGTAGTGCGTATCGTGAATTGTTCGAATCGGGAAAACCGCTCCAAGAGCAGGCCGCGGCCTTGTTTGAAAGCGCTACAAGCGAATTCGTTAAAAATCTTTGTACCTTTATTGTCAACACCAAACGGGGTATCCCGTATGAAAGGAATCAATCATGATTCACCGCCATTGCAGTTTCTGTGACGCTCAGGAGAGCGATCACAATCCGCTCATCGCCGGAAACAATGTTTATATCTGTAAAAATTGTGTCTTTTCCGCTTATAAGATTATGTTCGGAGATTCCGAGGGAGACAACAGTACTCCCCATGAACACAAAAGCGCTGAGCTTTTAACCCCCAAAGAGCTCAATACCTTTTTGGGACAGTACATTATCGGTCAACAGCGCTCACGTAAACTCCTCTCCGTTGCCGTTTACAACCATTACAAACGCATTTTCAAACACACGGATGTGGAAGATGAAACCGAAATTGCCAAATCGAATGTTTTGCTTATCGGACCGACTGGAAGCGGTAAAACGCTGATGGCGCAAACCATTGCACGGGTTCTTAACGTCCCGATCGCTATCGCCGATGCCACCAGTCTTACCGAAGCGGGATACGTCGGTGAAGATGTCGAAAATATCCTCACGAAACTCCTCCAAGCGGCAGACGGTGACGTTGAACGTGCACAACAGGGGATCGTTTTTATCGACGAAATCGATAAAATTTCCCGAATGAGCGAAAACCGCTCTATCACCCGTGATGTATCGGGAGAAGGGGTACAGCAGGCACTTCTCAAAATCATCGAAGGTGCCGTCGTCAATATCCCTCCTAAAGGGGGACGCAAACACCCGAATCAGGATTTCATCCAAATCGATACCTCGGGAATTCTTTTTATCTGCGGCGGAGCATTTGACGGTCTTGGTCAAATCTTAGAACGTAAAAAAGGAAACAATGTCATGGGATTCGGCCATGATAAACGGAGCACTACCGACATCGATGACAGCTTTGAAAATGTCGAACCGGATGATCTTGTCAGCTATGGACTCATTCCTGAGCTTATCGGGCGTTTACCGATTATCGCATCGCTGAATAAAATTACCGAAGAGGAGATGGTACGAATCCTTACCGAACCGAAAAACTGTTTGGTAAAACAATACACCAAACTGTTTGCGATCGACGATGTTGAACTCTCTTTTGAAGAAGAAGCGCTAACGGCAATTGCCGCGAAAGCATTAGCACGTAAAACAGGAGCACGCGGACTTCGTGCGATCATGGAAGAAATCATGGGCGATACCATGTATGAACTTCCTGAATACAAAGGGTATGAGGTGATTATCACCAAAGATGTCGTAGAAAAAAATACACAGCCTGTTTATATCAAAAAACCGAATCAAAAAAGTGCCTAGGAGAGACCATGCTATTTAATAAACTTATCGGAATGTTTTCAAACGATCTCTCTATCGATTTAGGGACAGCTAATACTATTGTCATTGCTAAAGGAAGAGGGATTATCATCGACGAACCCTCCGTCGTTGCGGTAAAAATGGAAAAATACGGCCAACAAAGAGTATTGGCCGTCGGTCGTGAGGCCAAAGAGATGGTCGGAAAAACTCCGGGCAATATCAAAGCGATTCGCCCTATGAGAGACGGCGTTATCGCTGATTTCGATATGACCGAAAAAATGATCCGTAAATTTATCGAAAAAGCGCACGGTCGCAGCAGCCTTATCAGCCCCCGCATTATCATCTGTATCCCTTACGGATTGACACAGGTTGAACGTAAAGCCGTACGCGAATCGGCAATGAGTGCAGGTGCGCGGGAAGTGTATTTGATCGATGAACCTATGGCAGCCGCAATCGGTGCAGGAATTGATATTCGTGAACCCAAAGGGAATATTATCGTCGATATCGGCGGCGGAACGACTGAAATCGGTGTTATCTCGTTGGGTGGGTTGGTGCTTTGCCGCTCGATCCGCGTTGCCGGAGATAAAATCGACCGTGCGATCATGGATTATGTCAAACGTAAATACAATCTCTTGATCGGTGAACGTATCGCCGAAGATATCAAAATCAATATCGGAACGGCAATGCCGCTTGCACAAGAGCTTAAAATGATCATCAACGGACGTGACCAGGTTGAGGGTCTTCTCACTTCAATCGAACTCTCCAGTGAAGATGCCCGTGAAGCCATGCGCGACCCTCTTAAAGAGATCCTTGAAGCCCTCCGTGATGTACTCGAAAACATGCCGCCGGATTTGGCCGGAGATATTGTCAATAACGGTGTTATCCTTACCGGAGGGGGAGCATTGATCCGCCAACTCGATAAATATCTCTCGGAAATCATAAAAATTCCGGTTTACGTTGCCGATGAACCGCTCCTGTGCGTTGCTCGCGGAACCGGACGTGCCTTAGAAGAGATCGATCAACTCCACGAACTCTTCGACAATGAATAAACAGACGTTAGCGATTCTTGCCCTACTCGCCCTTTTGGTGGGTGGCGCACTCTATTTTACCCCTTTGCTCCAGTCTCCCGTCATTCATCTGAATCTTGCCCTAAAATCATCGTATCGAGACAGTGTGGAATCGATTCAGCACACCGTTGATGAACATTTTAATCAGCAAGCAACGGTTCAAGATCTTCGCCAAAAAAATCGTTTTTATGAGCAAGAGCTCTTAGAACTTCATCAAATAGCCGATGAGTACCAAAAATTGCTTCAAGAGCACAACAGCAGCTTCAAAACTACCCCTCAAACCCATTTAGTCCGTACCCTTTCGTATGTTCGTTTCGGCGATCCGCACCGTGTATGGATAGAAATGGAGAAATTCGATCCCAAAAAAGTATATGGCCTCCTCTATCGCGGCTATGCCGCAGGAATTGTCGTTTCCAATAATAAGCGTCCTATAGCATTGCTCAACGGGGATGTGAAAAGTTCTTATGCCGTTAATGTGGGAGCGTCACAGGCACCGGGAATTGTTCGCGGCAATAACGGACGCCGTTTAATCGTCGAATTTATTCCTACATGGATTCCGATTTCCGTAGGAGATGAAGTACTCACTTCAGGGTTGGATCGAATCTTTATGGCCGGCTTGAAAGTAGGAAGAGTAGTCTCCATTACCAAAGCCAGCGGATATCAAAGTGCCGTCATCGAACCCTATTTTTACGGTAAAAATCCCGCCTATTTTCATGTTATAACACAAGTAAGATAGCCTCTGTAATCCGATTTTAAGTGCTTCTCGTCTATAATAATAAAATTTTTATGACGAGGGGTCTCAATGCCAAAACGCGACGACATCAAAACGATATTACTCATCGGATCAGGCCCGATCGTCATCGGTCAAGCCTGT
>Ga0208863_1001309_pt1 | contig 16361 bp, 4 predicted proteins | sample RifOxyD3_FD_184040 | JGI IMG/M metagenome (GOLD analysis project Ga0208863, IMG submission 184040) | Soil microbial communities from Rifle, Colorado - Rifle Oxygen_injection D3 (SPAdes) | ecosystem: Environmental > Terrestrial > Deep subsurface > Rock core/Sediment | place: Rifle, Colorado...
AGATTGGTTACATATTCGGTAAGATCAGGATCATCAAGCAGGGTAAATTCTTTGCGGATAATGGAGAGGAGTTTTTCGCCAACCTCACGTTCCTCGCCAATGGTGAAAGCTTGGGCTGAGGGTGGAGAAAATTGCGCCACGGGCAGATTGCCGAGCAAAAAAACAGCGCAGAGGATATAGGTGGTGAGCTGCAGGCAGGTTTTGTTATGGTTCATGTGAAATATGTATAATTAAGATGCGATAGAGGACTTGCTTGGTTCCAGCTCAACTTCATTGTGACTATAATGATGATTATTAATTTACGCCATCATTTGTTCTTCTCTTGGCCAGGCTGGGCAGGTCAAGCATTGCAATCGCCGCATAATCCTGTAAATAGAGTAATATGCTGAAAGAACTTATAATCACCAATCTTGCCCTCATCGAGAAACTGCATGTTTCCTTCGCCGAAGGGCTTACGGTTCTTACCGGAGAGACCGGGGCCGGGAAATCCATCATTCTGCAGGCTATTCATCTGCTGGGGGGCGGCAAGGCGGCGGCCACCTGGATTAGAAGCGGGGCAGAGACGGCAACGGTGGAGGCTCTTTTTGAACTTCAGCCCCAGCATGGGCTGATTCTGGAAAAACTGGCGGAGATGGGATGTGAAGCCGAGAACGAGCTGGTGGTCAAACGGGTTATTTCTCTGAAGGGTTCCAGTCGTTATTTTATGAACGGCAGTCTGGCAATGGCCAAGGCGGTTGGTGAGGTGATGGAGAATCTGCTCAGTGTGGCGAGTCAGCATGACCATCAGCAACTGTTGCAGCCCCGCAGTCATCTCGATTGTATTGACGCGGTTGGCGGGCTCTGGCCGCAGCGGTTTATCGTGGCCCAGCGTTATGACGCCTGGATGGAAGCAAGGGAACTATATCAAAAACTTGTGAGCAGGGAGCGGGATAAGGAGCAGCGCCGGGATTTTCTTGCCTTTCAGGCTAAAGAGATTGAAGAGGCTGCGGCCTGCCCGGGGGAAGATGCGGCTCTGGTTCTTGAGCGGGACAGGTTGCGGGCCTCCGATGATCTGATCGCTCTGGGAGCAAAAAGCTGGCATCTGCTGGCGGAGGCGGTCAATACCCCGCTTTCGGTAGTGCGTAAAAATCTGGTGCAGATGGCTGTTTTTGATCAGAGCCTGGCCGGGTTGGCTGAAGAGGTGGCCGGAAATTGTTTTCAACTGGCAGACCAGGTTCAGGTAATCCGTAACTATGTTGAGGCCCTCGCCAGTGATCCGGCGCGCCTGGATATGGTGACGGTGCGTCTTGATCTGTTGCAGAGGCTTAAAAGAAAATATGGCGGTGAGCTTGAGGCAGTCATCGCCTTTGGCCGGGCGGCGAAACAGGAGCTTGCGGAACTTGAAGCGCTGGATGAGCGGCTGGTCGCTTTGGAACAGGAAATGCGGCAGAGGGGTGTTGCCCTGAGCGAGTCGGCGACCATGCTTTCCAAGGCCCGGCTGGTTGCGGCTCAGGAACTGGCCGGCAAGATGCGGGCCTCTTTATCTGCTCTTTGTTTTGAACAGGCGATTTTTGAGATATGTTTCAGGGGGGAGCAGGGTCAGGAACTGAGCGGTATCTCCAGGCTTGGCTGGGATCGTCCGGAATTCATGTTTTCTGCCAACCAGGGTGAGGAGGTAAAGCCACTGGCCAAGGTTGCCTCAGGGGGCGAGCTGTCGCGCTTGATGCTGGCCTTGAAGACACTCCTGGCTGAGAAAGATCAGATTGATACGGTGATCTTTGATGAGATTGATGCCGGGATCAGCGGCAAGGCTGCTGAGGCAGTGGCCAGAAAAATCCGGGAACTGGCCGGGCATCATCAGGTTTTTTGTATTACCCATCTCCCGCAGATCGCCTCTATGGCGGATGAGCATTTTCTGGTGCAAAAAACAGTGGTCGAAGCCAGAACCCAAACCTCAATTATTCCGCTGTCCGTTGAAAAAAGAGAGCAGGAGCTTGCCAGAATGTTGGATGGAGATTCGGTCAGCGATCAGACCCTGGCTTATGTGCGCACGCTCATGGACAGAAAGGCAGTCTTATGACTCGTAGTGCTTTGGCTCTTTTTTCTGGTGGTCTGGACAGCATGCTTGCCTGTCGGGTGGTGGCGGCGCAAGGGATCAAGGTGCAGGCGGTCAAGTTTGTCACTCCCTTTTTTGGCTATGAACTCCTGGCCAAGGAGCATGAATATGCCCGAATGGTTCGGGATAAATTCGGGATTGAGGTTGTTTTACGGGATGTGAGCGAGGCCTACTTCAAGATGCTAAGAAATCCTCCTCATGGGTACGGCAAGCATTTCAACCCCTGTATAGATTGCAAGATATTCATGCTGCGTGAGGCCAAACGGCTGATGCCGGAATTTTCGGCCTCTTTTCTGATTACCGGGGAGGTGATAGGTCAGCGGCCAATGTCCCAGCGGCGCGACACCCTGCGGGTAATCGAGCGAGACAGCGGCTGCACGGGCATCCTGCTGCGACCCTTATGTGCCAAAACTCAGGAACCGACCGTGGCGGAACTTTCAGGGCTGGTGGATCGGGAGCTGCTTCTTGATTTTAACGGCAGAGGGAGGCAGCCGCAAATACAGCTGGCCAAAAGTTTTGGCATCATGGATTATCCCAGTCCGGCTGGTGGTTGTGTTCTTGCCGAGCGGGACCAGGCAAAAAGGATCGCCTGGTATTTTGCCCGTTATCCTCAGCTCAGGCTTAATGATATTCGTCGGCTTCTCTTTGGTCGTCATTTTCAGTTGCCGCATGGGGGCTGGCTTGTCCTTGGTCGCGATGAAGCTGAGAATGCGCGGCTTGAAGTGCTTTGTGACCCAGGTGATTTTCTGGTGCATATGCCGGAGCGGTCTGGGCCAATGGGGGTTTTACATGCTGCTGGGCACCCGGACGATTTAACGGCGGCAGCAGGTTTGGTGATTCGCTTCGGCAAGAAGATGGTCGGGGAGTCTGCCGCGGCAGAAGTGTTGCTCAAGTCCAGGAAAGAAGAGTGCCGTTTGACAGCAGAACCGCTTGCCGATGAACTTTTTCAGGGTTGGTCCCTGCAGGCTGGCGATTGATTACCGGGTATTGAGAGCGTAAGTTTTAACGGTTTTGATGTTTGCCGCAGGGGAAGAGCTTGACACTTCTGGGTAAAGTTGATAGATGCAAAACATTGTTTAGAATGTGGGAAGTATCGTTATTCTGCAAAGTATAATGCCACCGTAGCTCAGTTGGTAGAGCAACTGATTCGTAATCAGTAGGTCGGGAGTTCGACTCTCCCCGTTGGCTCCAGTAATAGCAAGGGTTTCCGGGTAATTCTGGAAGCCCTTTTTGCGTCAAACCTCATTTTGTCCAACCCCTGTCCAACTTTTTATTTTTTTTGATTCCCCTTTTAGATTGTCGCGAAATACCCAGGCTCAAAATTCGCCATGACCAATGTGCCATCGGAGATACTTGTCAGGTTTGACGCGCGCCTGGTAACTTTGGCTAAAGTCGATCTGTTGATTATCGACGACTTCGGCCTGAAACCATTGCGTTCTCCCCAGGATGAAGACTTCCACGGCCTGATCGCCGAACGCTACGAACGGAAAGGAACGATCATCACCAGCAACCTGGATCTTTCAGAATGGGGCGATGCTTTTCCCAACAAACTCCTCGGCGCCGCCACCGTTTATCGTATTCGCCACGGCGCCTACAACGTAATTCTGGACGGCAAGAGTGTCAGGTCAGAAAAATCACCGCCCAACACATCAAAATCAACCATTGAAAAAGGAGGAAAAAACAACTAAGTTTTCACCCATCCGAGACCCAAAGTCGGCCACCTCAGGTGGCTCCATTACGGGCGATCACGGACTGGCTCCATTAGGGTGTTCATTGACACTCCGCACTGTATCCGTTCTTTCCAAGATGTGCGGCTTCAGCATCCACCATGGCGGCAACCGCCTCCGCCTCAGTCTCGTGCAGGGAAATCATATTGCCGTCCGGCCCGACTACTTTCCAAGTGTCATTCTCTTCCTTGAGGCTGAACCCCTTCCCGGATTGATCCAGGTCGATCAGATAGTCGTTGGCCTCGTCGTATGCCTCCCGATTTTCCTTCCGCAAGGACTGAACAAAGGTCACGAAATCTTTGCCAAGTATCTCCTGCTCTTTAGTAAACCGGACATCCCGCCTTGCAAGTGCTGCCTGTAACACCCGCCCAGCAGCCGCGAATTTCTTGAAATAGTATTCTGGGGTGGAAAACAACCGGTCAAGGAAGGTTGAATCTGTCTTGCCCCGTTTCTTCACGGTGATGGAGCCCATGGTCTTGGCGGTTTCTTCCAGGTTCTCCAGGGACATAGGGGAGGTTTTGGAGAACATCGGGCCATCGGTCTTTTTTGTTTGTGCGCTCAACAGATACTTCTCATTCTTCCCCTTGAATCCAGTTAGCAGATGTGCTATACTAACACTATTAGGGCCAGCCGCAGGCCGGTGGATGCTCCCTTCCGAGGAAGGGGTGGCCCCGGAGATACCGGCTGGTTCTTCTATTTCAAAGGCTTGGTGGTCGTAAAGTCCTACCGTCCCGTCCCACCGCTCTTTCGCTGTCAATTTAACTGCAAACCACTTGCCTCCGATATTTAAGGGTGCAACGTAGGTATGCACCTGGCGCATATTGTCATCTGCCGGGTCGTGCGGATTTCTTGCTATTCTCGCCGCATTTTCAATTAGTTCCCGCATGGCAACAATCGCCTTGACGTTTTCCTCTCCTTTGTGAGCAAACCCATGAGTTGCACCCTTAACCGTCAACCCAATGTCTTGCCCGGTACTGGTATTGTGGATGGTCTTTCCTCCAGTTTCGGCGGCCAGGGCTGCGAGCATCTCTTTTAGGTACTCGCGCGCATTTCTCCTGGCTTCCCTCGGAGTCATCCCGGCTATCTCGTCACCACGGAGATACACAGCCTGAATCTTCTCAGACAAATTATCCTGATCTTTTGAATACGCCGAGGCAAGATCGCCAACCGTTAAAGAATCCTTAACAGTTGCCTGATCCGCCATACCCTTCACACCCTGAGTGAACAATGCCACCAGATCATCGGTGGTGAAGTTCTTCATGGGGATACCCATTCGCATCAGCCACATGCGGATATTGGCGATGATCTTCTTGAACAGGGATGTCTCGTGGTTGGCTTTGTTCTGGACGAAATACATCAGGGCTTCTTCGCGCACCTGGCTTTCTGGCGTGAAATTGCCACTCAAAAGCATCCGCTGAATCTGTTCGACCCGATAATTCCCAACAGGTAGCCGATCCATTTCCGCACGGAGCTGTTTTTCGGTTCTCGGAACCGCCTTGAAAGCGTCTTGCACCCGATAGTCATATTTTTGTCTGGCTTCAAACTGGTCAAGGATCGCGTCGTACTGTTTGGCGAAGGTGGGGTCTTCCTTCATTAGGGCATGACCGCCCTCATGAAGCATGATGTATTTTGCGTCGCCTTCAGTGATATGGTCGGCTACCAGCCATAACTTGCCAGTTTTTTTAATATACATCCCGACGGTGACGCCATCTTGGGAGTAGAGGGTCTTGACAATATCTGATTCTGTAAGTATTCTGTCTTGAAAGCTAAGGACACCCTCACCTCTCATCTGACGCCTGACATCGTTCAGGGTGGGCAAATGGAGCCGTTGGATCAAGTGAGAGTCCTTGGCTTTTTCTGTATCCACATACAACAAATTCCCTTTGTCTATCTGCTCTTGCACCCAACTTTCCCCGTCTTTACCGTAAATGCTCTTGATAGAATTTACGATATTACGTCCAGCCCCGATTGCTATATGAACAGGGACAACAACAGGAGACCCTTTAGAATTAACTACCTCTGTGAGAATAACAACAGAATCATTAGGATGGGTGTCTGATCTTAAAATGGCAAGCGGACTATAAATATCACGGTGAACCTGAAGAAGACTCTCAAGGGTTAAGCTGCCCTCATGTTTTCCGTCCATAACTTTGTTAAGGATTTTTCCAGAAACAACCAAAGGAACCTGCTTGGCACCAAGTGCCACAAGCGGAGAAGGCGTGTCCCCAACAGTTACAGTGGCATAATTTTCTACGCTGAGTAATTTTTTCTTACTCAACAAAGAACCACCACCGCCCGGCATCTCCGCCTCAGTCTGTACGATATTAACCTTACCCAGCGCGGTCAGCTTGTCAAAGCCACGGCCCAGGAAGCTGCGGAGTTCGGTCTTTACTTGCTCTATGGTGGTGCCGGTGGATGCTTCTTGATCAGCTAATCTTGAAAAAGATGTTTGAACTTGCCACGCAGTTGGTCTGATACCTGCTTCTTGTGCATCCGCAAGGATTCTATCTCGGAGGGAGTCAAGCGAAGGTTGTCGGAGGATGAACCTGCCTTCTTTTTCGGTGAGGGCTTCGATTCTTCCGGCGGTGTTGAACTCGTAGAGGAAGTTTTCAAGTTTTTCACGGCTGAATTTCTCCTCAAGTTTGGTGATGGTTTCACTTCTGATAGATAGTTTATTACCAAGGATGCCGGATGTCAAGGCCGAAACATCAACCACCTTGCCGCCATTCGACTCCACGAAGAATCTTAGTTCGGCTATTGTCCCGCCCTGGCCGATAGCGTCATCCAGCAGGATATATTCTCTGCCGCTTTCGATCTTACCGGCAAACTCAGGGCGCAGGGCCAACCGTAAGGGCGAGTCCTTTTGGGTGCGATGTGGCTCGTTGGTCTGGACAACATCGGTATTCACCTCAAAGCCAGCGTCGCCAAACACTTCCGCCAGGGCGCGGGGTATCGCGTTGCGGCCCACCGCCTCCATTGCATGAGGTGCAAGCACAATGGCGTCTGGGTGTCGCTGCTTCATCTCTTTGATCTTAGCCGGGCTTACCAGGTCAGCAACAACCCGTCCCGCAGCCCCAATATCACCCGCTTTGGCCGCCTCGTAATCAGGGTGGCTTTTCATCTTATTCAGAGTGGTGTGCGTGGTGGCGTTCGGAAAATCGTCTGGCCAGGCGGTCTTGTTGGCTCTGGAGTAAAGAGGATCACCACCTTCCCACGTCGAGAAGTCTTCTTTGTCTTCATCAAGGAAGCCACTATTTAACATCGCCCAAACATCATCTGGGAGATCCGCGTACAACATCTTACCGTACTCGTAAGGATCACCTTCGATCTTGGAATGTTTTGATCCAACACCGCGCCCTGCAAGGAAATCACCCCGGCTATTTTTGCTTTTTGCATTCCACTGCTTCTCTATTTTTTCCTTATCTTGCCCGCTATTTTGGAGCCTGGCAAGTACCTCGGCATGTTCTTTTCGTGCATCCTCAAGCCGCTTGTCGCCGTCAAACCCCTTGGCCAACTGCGCCTTTGCCGTTTCAGCGGAAGAGACATGCTGTTTCTGCCGAGCAATAAGTCGTGCCTGTATGTCGCTTTCTTTGTTGGCTACTGCGTTGAGCATGTTGTTCATGCGGGTGACAAAGCCTGTTGCGGAAAAATCCTCGCTGTGGAGATAAATGATGTTCGGTCTGGCCAGGATGTCAAAGTCTGCATAAGTTTGGATAGAAGCAAGGTCAGGAGTGAACCAGTAATGAAACTGCCCGCCGTCAAGGTCAAAAGTTACCCCCTTGAATTTAACCGAGAGATTCCTGTCCTTGATCCCCCCATACAGCGCTGCGGCCAGCTTTTTCTTGGCCTTCTCCATCGCCTTCTGATTCTTTTCTTCGGCCTCTGCGACCTCCTTCTTGTTCACCCCGGTTGCCTCTGGCACAGCCACCAGCTTGGGGGCGAATACCTCGCCATTCACCTCTACCTGCCAAGGATCATTCTCGTGTTTCTTGATCAGGGCAACATCCTTCTCAATGTCCTTCAGCCGTGCCTCATAGTTATCATTGAACGAGGCGGCTTGCCGAACGATCTGCTCCTGGTTGAATCGTTGCGATTGCCAGCCGCGTTTCTGTGCCGCTATCTTGTCGATCTCTTTCCGTAGTTTAATCTCGTCAAGGATCAGCGGGTTCCCGGAGGCCGCAGCTTTCATCTCTGCCGCGTTGGCTGCCTCTCCCGAAGCATCTTCAATCATCTCGCCCCAGGCGTGGCCGCCACCGCGAAGCTGCTCGACCACCTTGGCCTTGCGCTCGATTACCTGCCATCTTCTGGTGTCTAAAGATTCCTTGGTCGCATAGCGGTATATGCCGACCTCAAACTTCTTTCCGGTGCGCAAGGACTCCTCAAAAAACTCGTTCCCCTGCCGGATAATCCGGCCTTCTCGCTGCTCAAGGTCAGAAGGACGCCATGGCGCGTCAAGATGGTGCAAAGCGACCAACTTGTTTTGCACATTCATTCCGGCGCCCATTTTCATGGTCGATCCCATCAGAACTCTGATCTGTCCAGACCGGACTTTACCGAATAACTCTTCTTTCTGGGCATCAGTATTGGCATCATGGATAAAGGCAATCTCGCCCTCCTTCATCCCCCCGGCAATCAGCTTGGCCTTAACATCATCGTAAACTGAGAAGTTTGAGTCGGCGGCGATCAGGTCGGCAAAGGTGTATTTATCCATCTTGGCGACAGCCTTCTCGTACTCCTCCTCGATTGCCTCAAGTTTCTCCCCTTGTGCTGTTTCCAGCAGCCCCTCAAGCCTGGCAATCTCAGCCCGGTCAGCGGCGATTTTCTGTTTCTGTTTTGATGCTGCTTTTTTGGGCACAGACAAGTCGCAGAAAATAAGCTGGGTGCCTTTCTTGTCTGCCCACTCTTGATTGATCTTTAAGACATTACCAACAGCAAGGTTGACTTTCGACCCGGCATAGTCAGGCAGTGATTCGTTGATGAGGCGAATGTCCAGAGACCCCTTCATTGCCTCTCCGGTAGCCGTGAGCGGGTTATCTTCTCTGGGGTCTTTCGGCATATTGTCCATGCGGTGGATGATCCACTGCATAAAACTGGCCTGCAAAGGCGATCTCTCGGCAACCACAAGCTCAGGCTTGCCGCCTTTCACGTCCGGCACCGGCCATATCTCGCCTTTAGCGGTAGCCATAGCAACAAGGTTCTTCTGGGTAATCACGTCGCTGAAATCTTTGTAGATTCCCATCATGCCAGGGATATTAATGAACCCCCGAAAACTGGACTGTAATCGGTATCTGGTGCCGGTCGGGTCAACCTCCCAATCGGCGGAGACATCAGCGAACATCCCGGCCCACTGGTCAAAATGCTTGATGCCCATATCCTGCATCCGGCCATAATCCAGATAGCGCATCATGGTGTACATTTCGGCAATGGTATTTGAGACAGGGGTGCCAGTCATAAAGAACACGCCACGCCCGTTGTTCTTCTCCAGGATATATTGAGTCTTGACGAACATATCAAAGGCTTTCTTGCTGCCTTGCGGGTCGCCCAGGCCGGAAACTCGGGTGCGCTTGGTGACGTAAAACAGGTTCTTGAACTCGTGGGCCTCATCGGTGAAGAGAGCGTCAACGCCTAACTCGGAGAAGTCGACCACATCGTCCTTCGGCTTGTCGGCTATGGCTTTCAGCTTCTCTTTGAGCCGGTCGCGGGATTTCTCCGCCTGCTTTACCGACCAGGAGGATTTTCCTTCCGCTGACCTCATTGCCTTGATAGCCTCGTCATATTGAGCGATCTGATCCTGGTAGAACATCGCCTCATAGTCAGAGGGAGACTTGATAAAGCCGAAGGATGAGTGCGCCATCAGAACCGCGTCCCAATCGCCAGTGGCGATCCGGCCCACGAACTCCATCCTTTTCGTCTTGGAAAAATCAGCCTTTCCAACGGTTAAAACATTGGCGCCGGGGTAGAGCTTTTGGAAGTCAACCGACCATTGAGCGACAAGATGATTCGGCACCACATAGATAGGCTTTTTTATCAGGCCCATCCGCCGGAGTTCCATGCCGGTTGCGATTGCAGCAAACGTCTTCCCCGATCCGACGACATGATCAAGCAAACCCTTCCCTTTCTGGATCATCCGCCAAACAACATTCTTCTGATGCTCGCGGAGCTGGTTGTCCCGCGTCTTGTCGGCATTGATCACACCCATACCCGGGAAGATCATATGCCCACCGTCAAACTTTAGCTCGACGTTGGTGTTTACTTTATCGTTGAACACCTCTGCCATCCCCATTGCCCGATCCATATCAGCCAGCATCCAGTCGCTGAAAGCACGTTCAATTTCGGTCGCCTTGATCTGGGCGATTGAGGTCTCATCTTTGTTAAGTATCCGTCTTTTGTCAGCGTCCAGATCGTAAACAGCAATATCTTTAACCTCAAGCAACCGACCGAAGATTTCCGATGCCGACATCCTGGCGGTGTCATACTGTGATGCAGACCCACCGTGTCGCTGGATTGACCACAACCCTGCCTTACTGTGATGCTGAACACTCATTGGCTGCCCAAGAACATCAGAGGCAAAGCCTTCATAATACTTACCCGGCATCCATGCGGCGCCGATCTTGAATTGAATTTTCTCAGGCGGAACATCTGCTGGCTGTACCTTTTCAAGGGCGGCGATATTTCTGGGCAGACCCGCTTCTTTTGCTTGCGCCAGCTTCTTTTTCACGTTTCCGGAAAGATAATTGTCGGCGGTCTCCCACATCTCTGTTGCGGGGTCAACAAAGATCACCCCCTCAAGCTCTTCCGCCGCCGTCATCTCCGTGGCCCCATATAAACTGGCCACCTTGCTAAGGTCGAGAAAGCCATCCTCGCGCAGGACGATGACCAAGGCTTCTTTCGCATCTGCCGCAGACGTGGCTGCACGGTACGGCTGCCTGGTGCGCACGGTAAAGATGGCCGCTTTCTTGGCACTTGGTTTTCGCGCCTTCTCACCAGTTTTTTTGGCAACCAGCGGCGAAAGGCCCTTGTCGAACTTCACCTCAAGAGATCGCAACAAAGGGAAGTCGGTTGGGTCGTCATTAAGAATCTGGCTGTTTGCGGTTTCGCTGATATACCCAAACTCAGACACAAACTTGTCGTAAGCACTATTCAGTTGACGGCGGAGTGCCTCCATATTTCCAGAGTCATCAAGCTCGGCACGGATCAGCCGCCGCACGGCATCCCTAAGCCGCATCATCCCAGCAAACCGCTCAAGCCGCTTGCCTTCGATGGGTTTATCCGCATATAGCACCGGCTCGAATACCGTTTCGCCGTTTACATCAGGTCGGCGGCGGACTGCCTGGCCTTTGTCGTCTATTGTGTAGCCGTATGGTCGGGCAAAGCCTGGGTTGGAAACAATGATGCTTGACTTCTCAACTTCCGCGATCTGGCCTTTCTTATAGATTTTCTCCGGCAGCCGCTCAATCGCACTCGCCAGAGCATCCTCAATACTTTCTCCTTCCCGTGCAATCAGGCCGGGCACCGCATCATAAGCCCCATCCTTAATCTCCCCAGGAAAGAGCTTGTTCGGCGCAAGATCGCCAAGCATCATTTCTGGATGATTAGCAAAGTATTGATTGATGTCGTATTTCACGCCATCCTTGCCTGTTACACGATAAATCTGTTGCCAGTCTTTCCCGCCCCTTGGCTCCCCCTTGGCTCTCTTGCGCAGGAAGATAATATCGGTGGTTACTTCGGTTCCGGCGTTGCCCTTAAAGGCATTATTCGGCAAGCGGATCGCGCCAAGCAGGTCTGCCTTCTCAGACAGCCATAACCGTTGGGCACCTCCGGCCTTGTCCATCATCGAAGACGACACAACCATAGCCAGCAGTCCATCTTCACGGAGAGCAATCAGGCTTTTGGCAAAGAAATAGTTGTGGATGGAGAAGGATTTAAGCCCAGGGTGTTGTGCGTCAAACAAGGTTTTTGAGCCAAACGGAGGATTGCCGAGGGCCAGGTCAAACGACCCTGGAGTGATGGTAAAATCCTGAAAGCCTGAATGGATGACTGTCTGCTGCGGATAGAGTAATTTGGCGATGGCGGAGGTGGTTTTGTCGATCTCGACTGCGGTGATCTTTGACTTGCCCTTTATCCCTGTGGGCATCAGGCCGATGAAGTTCCCTGCGCCAACCGACGGCTCAAGAATCTTACCCCCGGTGAACCCAAGGCGGGCCAAGCCCTTATATATCCCCCCGATTATGGCGGTGCTGGTGTAATGAGCATCCTGGGTGGTTGACCTGGCGGCCTCGTAATCTTCCTTGGACAGGAGCGCTTTAAGCTCACTGGCCTCAGATTCCCATCCAGCGGCAACCGTTCCATCTGGTCGGTAAAAGGCTTGGGGGATTCCGCCCCAGCCAACATACCTGGCGAGAACGGCCTGCTCTTCCTGCGTGGCATGGCGATTTCCAATCTCGCCCACGAGCTTGATTGCGTCGAGGTTGCCGCGAAACTTAGTCTTTGCCCCACCCTGGCCGAGCTTGCCGGTGATCCGAAAATCTACAGGCTGAACATCTCCGACCTGGCTATCTCTTCCGCCTCGAAGTCCATCATCCCGCTTTTGATCAGTGACTCTTCCATTGCCCTTGCCGCTGTCGCTTTCTGCTCGCAGAACTTCAGCAGTTCCCCAGAGAGTCGCAGGTCTTTGTATTTTTTTGGGTCTTTGTCCTTCAGGTATATCTTCATCATTTCCGCGTATCTGGTCATGGTCGGCCTCCTTTTCTTTATTATCAGACACTTTTGGGGCCGCGTCAACATCTTTAGGGCCGCTCTCCGCAGCCAAAGATGATAACGTTTTGTCGGCCTCAATCGCCGCATCAACATCAGAACCATCAACATAAGCGTAGTCGCTCATCCCTTTTGCGTCAAACCCCGGCCATGACCGCACCGCATTATAGAACGACTTGAGGTATGGCTTAATCGCGTCGCCCAGGTCAGCAACCATCGCCTTAGAGTAAGCCCCAAAGGTTCTGGCCCCAGCCTCGATATGGTAGCCAGCCAGGGTGATACCTGCCTGCATCATCTCAGGATCAAGACCGGCGTTGAGCTGTCCCAGCTTTTTACGGAGCAGCTCGCGAGCCTTCTCTGCTGCATCGGCGGTGAACACCTTGTTGGTGGTGCCGTATTCCGGTTTTGCCTCCTGTTTGTCGCCAACCATGTCATCCTGGCTTGACAAATCATGGGGGGCATTTGTCGTTTTTGCCGCTACATCTTTGGCAGTATCGCCGACTGTTTCGGTGGATTTTTCACGATCCCCCTTGCCTTCTTCTTGCACAGTTGGTATATTCTTTCCATTGAGACTGCCTTGGCCCGAGATTGCGTTAGGGGTTCCCTGCGGGGAATGAAGGGATGGCGCCCCTTCCCAAGAATTGATGTTTTCGGAATTTGCTTTCTGCTCGGCGTTGGGGGTGGTCTGGACGGACTTTGTAACAGATTCACCAGCGAAGGCAGGTTGGCCGCCGTGGTCAACGGTCTGTGATTGCGCAGCAGGCCAAAGCATATCCCCTTTTACCGACCGGCTCAAGTACCCTGTAACGATGCTGTAAAAAGCCCCATCCTCCCAAGGCCGCAGCTCAACAACGGCCACCTTGCTTCCCCCGTTCTTTTTCACAAGCAGAAGACGGCCCTGCTCGCCAGCAAAAATTTGGTTATAAGAAGACGCTACCGTTTTGATAAAATCAGGCACAGAATGAAAGCCTGCTTGCTCGATCTCTTGTGCGTGGCCCGCCATAATATGCGCCAGCCCAAAACCTTTCCCTGTTGTGTCGCTGTGCTCCCCTTGCTGCATTCTAATTTTGGCAGCTTCGCGCCTAATCTCCCGTGAAACCTCCGGCGTGATTTCCCCAAAGTCCACGGTTCCATCCGGGGCCTTAATGAATGCGCCTGGAGAAGAGGCGGACTTATCTACCTCTGCCCCGCCAGCAACAGCCGCCTGTATCGCTCCCGCATTAGCTTTTGTTCCCCTATGATCTGCCGGATTGACTCCGGGCTTTTCTGCGCCCACCACTGGAGTATCAACCTTATCAGTCTTGGCATTAGGGGTCTCCTTTCCCGTAACGGGCTGCTTGGTTAAAGATTCCGGGGTTTCCTTTACTTTGGGCGGCTCGACTGCCTTCCTAATCGCCGCCTCGTGCTTCTTAGAATAAACCAAGCCGCCCAGCTTCTCGTTGGGGTATCCTTCAGCCTTAACCCCGGCATCCGTCAGCCTTGTTTTGATCTCGGCATGGTCGCCCTTAACCAGGATGGACTTCTCGCGTAGGGGCTCGATGGTGATTGGGTTGATTTTTTCTACGCCTTGAGGTATATTAGAATCAAGTGGGAGGTTGCTACGAAGCGTTTCGGGCGATTGAGAAGGGGGATTCTGCTCTGCGGAAGTTACATCCTTCGTCGTTGGCACCTTCCACATGCTCTGAAATGCCAACTCCTTCTTGCCAGTCCTCTGCTCTTCAACATAGACAAGGTTGCCATTCACCTTCTTTTGATACCTTATAACGTCATGGCCCAGTTTGTTCTTCCCTCCGTTCTCTGTCTTATCTGGGGAAGATATGACATCATGTATGGCGGCAAAGTCATCTCTTGATATGGCCTGCTGGCCGCGATTCCTCTCTGCTTTCTCGTCCCCGTGATTCTTGTAGGCGTGGCGAATACCAAGGTTGTCAACGGTATGGTTATATCCTGCGACATCAAGATCAGTTGCGTCCTTAATACGTTTTGCTTCCATTGAATCAACAGACCCCAAAACAACACTTTCTTTTTTAGCCCCTTTGGTTTGTCCGCCAATAACTCGATCATGGAGTGCCAAAATTTCACCAGTTTTGTCTCCCCCTTTCTCTTGTAATGTCAAAGAAACACCGGACTGGATCGCAGTACCGGCGTCGGCCACCTGCTCCGATGTTTTCGCAATGGTGGGGGCCTCTAAATCAGGTTCCAAGGCAATCTTAGGGATAAATTGCTCGTTTTGCGGGGCATTTTCGGCCCGTGGTTGGGTTTCAGGGGCAATCGGCCTCTCCCCGCCAAAGGGCACATCAATATCCTGTAGCTCCTCGCCGGTGGCTTTGCGGCCTTCAATGTCGATCTGATCCCAAGGGTCAACCTTCACTTCAACCCCATCTTTCAGGACGATCTGGCCGTTCTCCCAACCCTTCACCGTGTACCGATCTGCCGGGATATGGGAGCCATGGCCAACCTCTATCTCATCGTCTTGCGTCAGGTCTCCCCCTGCCATATTCTCAGGCAGTTCCGCCACGCTCTGCACGATATTGAGCTTGCCCGAGGCGGTCAGCTTGTCATAGCCACGCTTGAGAAAGGTGCGGAGTTCTGTTTCTACTTGGGCGGGGGTGGTGCCGGTGGATGCTTCTTGGGCTAATCTTGAAAGAGATGTTTGAACTTGCCATGCGCTTGGGCTGATACCTGCTTCTTGTGCGTCCGCAAGGATTCGATCTCGGAGGGAGTCAAGCGAAGGTTGCCGGAGGATGAACCAGCCTTCTTTTTCGGTGAGGGATTCGATTCTTCCGGCAACGACACATTCATTGCTTCTTGTAGGGAAAAGGTTGTTGATGCCTGCGAGTCCTTTTCCTCTGGTGGAGACGCAGGCTCGGATTTCACTGCCGATGAGTTGTGTTGGATGTATCCGAATTCATATGACACCATATTTGCAACCAGTCACTCTTGAGAATATAAGTTGGCTTGGTTCAGCATTTAGAACCTGCCGGAAAAAATCCTTGATAGAGTAAAGCCGGGCCATATTTTTCCTCCCTCGGGCGTAGTGTTATCGGGGTCTCAAGTCTCAAATTTTTATTCACTGCACTAACGGAGCAAGCAGATCATGGATGCCTTCCCGCCAGGCAAGCTGCTCCTGCACATCTCTTCTTTCCTTGGCCAGCCAGGCGAGCGATTGGCTCACATCATAGAGATTTTGGCTTTGTGTCGGAGCACCCGGTACGGCACTTGCTAAACGGACCGGAATCGTGGTCGGGCTGTTATCCTTATAGGGGCCGATAATTTCCGCATCATGACCGGTACGACAAATATGATAGAGTCGGGCAGCTGCCTTGAATCCCCAACCATTTTTCAACTCCTTGTCGATCCAGGGGGCAAGCCCCTTTGACGTAATAGCCTTTTTGCGCCACTGTTCAAAATTTTTCTTCTCCTTGGCCGATTCATTGATGCCAGAGGCCAACACCGCCGCCACATCATTAAGCCCCAGGTCGCCAACATGCCGCCGTCGGACATCGGACCGAGTAACACCGATGACCAGGCCATTACTGCAAACAAAGCGAAACCAGCCCATCAGCGCCCGGAACCTGGTGCTGCCGTCCACGGAGTTGAAGCACTCCAACCGCATCGCCATGGGATGACTATCACCGGGATCAAAAGAAAAATTCTCTGGCAGATAGAGGCTCAAGGCCATCCGCTCACCGTATTCGGTGATTGCCATCTTGGCTTTCACCTTCTCCGGGGCTATCTTCACCTCATCGAAGGCTTCCATCGCCACATCAAGCACGGCCATATGC
>Ga0208863_1001312_pt1 | contig 16326 bp, 8 predicted proteins | sample RifOxyD3_FD_184040 | JGI IMG/M metagenome (GOLD analysis project Ga0208863, IMG submission 184040) | Soil microbial communities from Rifle, Colorado - Rifle Oxygen_injection D3 (SPAdes) | ecosystem: Environmental > Terrestrial > Deep subsurface > Rock core/Sediment | place: Rifle, Colorado...
AACCATTTGTGAAATCCACATTTGGTGAATCCCCCTCCCTATGCCCTCAGAGGGCAAACAAGGAGGTCAGCGGTGAGACAAATCATCGCAATCGCAACCGCCCTCGTCCTCTGGGCTGGTTGTGAATCTGCTGGTTCCTCTCAGGAACCAGCGGGCGCCGACAGCATCGGTATGCTGGACGACGCCGGATCCACGGACGCGTGGATCCAAGAGGATTCGGTGACACCGCTCAAGGCCGATGAGGCCATGGGCGACGTCGCCATTCAGCGGGACGAGACGTCGTCCCCCGACACCATTTCGCCCGTGGATTATACGGGCAAGTGGTGCTCCCGATTGGAGTGCGAACTCCAGCCGGGAGCACAGGGGGGATGGGACTGTCCCCCCGAAACAAATTCAATGACACCTGAGGGTGTACAACGAATTTGCGGGGATGTCAAGTAAAATCGATGTCCCAAAAAAGTCCCGTGTTCGCGACCAGCCCCCTTCGGCCAGTCGCGTTCACAGAGAATTTAAAATTTAAATTTTCTGCAAATAAAAAATTCCTTTAATAAAGGAATTTTTTATTTGTCCCGTTATGGGCACTCTAAGGTATTATAATTATCGCACCATTATATTTCAACCAAGAATTAGTATTTGGATAATCTCGTTGACCTGAACATTGACGAACAGTACCATCAAGCGTTCCCTGATAATAAATACCTGTATTTTCATAGCAACCACTCAATTGATTACCAACTGATGTAAGAATTCCAGATTCACTCTCATTATAACTCCTCACACAACTCCCATTACACCATCCCCAATTATCCAAAACCTGCACACCAGGCTTGAAAACACAGACTGGACTAGTGTCATCCAAAACTTCACCTTCACCATCCCCCATTCTCTTGCCTATCAATTTGTTGTAAGCTTCTTGAGCATTGGCAGTAGAGCCGAATAAATTATTTGTATTATTTTGTATCTCTGCCAAAGTATAAATAGGATTGTCAGTACTATCTAGATCACAAAAATATGTGTGAGTAGATTCAAATGGTTTTTGTGCGATACAGGCTCTATCAGAATCACCGAAGTGACCTTTGGTAGCCTCATTAGTCAAATCACAAGTATAGCCATTGCCAAAAGCATTTTTACAATCATCATTTGATTGACAAGTCAATTGAGGATCACCTTCTTGCCAATTAGTACGAGTAGTACAACGACCAACATCTGAAGCAGTACAATAAGGCTTTCTATTCATATAAGCACCTGTCACATCATAAATATTACTACCATCATCCCAATTTACCATTACTCTCTTTATCGGCATGCGATTGTCATCAGCATAAGCAAAGAATCTAACATTAGCTCTATAACTTCCTTGAGCTATGATTGGGTCTGTGACACCACTTTTATCTTTATCTTCACTACTAGACAATAGATAACCAGCTTGACTTATAGGATAATTACGACTATTGATAGTGAAGCCCTCACCCATAGCAGTACATTTATCATCTTGTCTATTGTCACAGTTTAGATAATTGATAGCAAATATTTTTGGTGGTTGAGTACTGCCTAAATTTGTACCAGAGAAATCTTGTTCTGATTTATTGTTAGTTGTAATTTTCCACTCGGTATAATATTTGTTGAATAAAATTTTCAAAGAATCAGGACTACTTGGTGATTTCAAACAGGTTGTACTATTAGCACCAGAAGCTGTACTACCAAATGATGTACAGTTATAGGGTGTACCAAAATTATTTACATCACCATGAGGAAAACTATAAAATCTAACTTTGGCAATCATATCACTCACACTATTGACATTCAAACTTCTCTGATTCATATAAGCTTCCAATGAAGCATAAGGAGCTATTTCACTACCAAGATTCAATGGTAAAATTGGCAATCCATTTACAGGAGAAAATAATAATGAACCTTTGGTTACTCTGTCTGTCCAAGCTTTATTATAATCAGTCAATTGTTGGCTATCATCATTCACAACAGAAGCAACATCAGTACAAACATTAGCAAATTCTGCAAATGTAGCAAAAGAAATACCATTGCCTTCTTCCCCACTATCCCCAATACTATGACCATTGCACCATCTAGTAATATATCCCAAAAATTTACCATCCTTATTGAAATCCATACCAATAGCCAAGAAATTATTATCTTTAGTAAATCTACATTCAGTTGTAAAAGGATCTATACCTAAAGCACCCGCTACTAATGGTTTTGGACCAGAGGCATCGGACATTGGTGGATATTTATACTGATTATAAAACAAAGCTACATAACGACGGTAAACTTTATTTTCTGGATCAGCCGATTGCTCAAGTAAAAATTGATTATTATAAGTACAAAAAGATACTAAACCATTTGTATTACAATCATCACTATTTTCTTGGTCTTTTTTTCTCTCTAAAACATAGGAACGTACAACTGTTTCATTTTGAACATTTGCCGTATATCTACCAATTTCAGTACCTTTACCACATATATATTTATTTGCAAAATCATCAGAATCTATAAGACCACCACAAGCTTCTATATAATGAAAGTCATAAGTATCCAAACCTGGATGATCTACTGCATTTCTAAGTTTACTAAAATCTATAAAATATTTATTATTTAAAACAGCTGGATTAGGACCTTCACCACCATCAGGATGCGCTATTGGTACAAAATAGACTTTGTCCAACATATATTCATTTATATTTTTTTCCACAGCGGTATCTACGTATATATAATGATTATCAAGAGAATTTGCTTCAAAATCTGGAGAATAAGCACTTGTTTCAATACCTACAAAATCAAGCGAAGTAGCTCTACTACCTGAAGATCCATCAAATGTATTGGAAAAATAATTAAAATCAGTATTTGAACTACCATTTTTTGGTATATTAAAAGTTGAATCCCACTTTCTTGGAGGATGCATAGCCGTACCTGTATCTTCTTGTTGACTATCATACAATACTGGAGCAAAACTAAACATAGCAACTACAGCAGATCTATCATTTTTTTTATTTATATCAAGGTTTTCGTAATTAGCTACTGGTAAAGGATATCTAAACATTGACCTTTCTTTAGCACTACTATTTTGTAAATCAAAACGTAATAAACGAGCACTAGTTGATAAATTCCTCCAACCCCATACTTGAAAAGTCTTATAAGCATTTTTTCTATCATCCATACTATTACTTGCTTTCACTAAAGTATCATAATATTCAGGATTAAAACTGTCAGTATTATAATTATGATAATAATCAATACCTCCAGTATTATCTGCATTTCTATATGTGGTTCTACCAACTTCAAACACAGAACTTCCATAATGTAGATCACCATTAAGTGATCTATAGTATTGATTATAAAATGTTTCATACCCATTTACAGAATATAATTGTATAGCTGATTGTCCATCATCATTAGTTGAAAAATTAATGTCTGAAACACCTAAATAATCATAATAAGATTCATTATCATGGTTCATACTTGCATCATAAGTACCAGCATAAGATTGTGCCTCTTTACAATAAGCCAAACCACCTTTATCAGAATCAAAACCTGTGACAGGATAATAGCCTGCTTCTAAAACAGTATTATAAAGATCATAAGCACTCATAGAAACTTGAACAGGAAGCCAAGTAAGACAAGCAAAATCTTTATAAGAATTAGCATTTTTTGCTACATTCAACAATGGACGACTAAGATCATACTCCAGACAAATACCTTTGGTACCAATATAGGTACCTTTTTGTTTTTGTTTGTAACAAATACCACCACTATTATTAGGATTATTTTCTGGACGACAATTTATATCTTCGCTACAAGGTTGACCATCAAAGTCACCACTACCAGCGCAAATACCTTCAGGTTCCTTCACACTGTCAGATTTACTACTTGGCCAATAATCTATAGTACCATTTTTGTATTCTACTTTTATATAATCACAAGAACAATCTGCACTATTTTGACCAGTACCATCATCTACAAACTGACAAATATTAGCTTTGCTATATTTGCTATTTATATTAGTATATTCATAACGTTGATAAAGGTTACCCCCAATTCTTAATGTCCTCATGTCAGTTTCAATTGGCTTACCCACAAAAGCAAAAGCAGTATTAAAAGGTGAACTCTTTTCTGGATAAGATTTACAAGTACCATGTTCTAATTGCTCAAGCATCTTTTCAACATTTTCTTTGACAATACCCTCTTTGACAGCAACAGTACTACCAGCTGGAATATCTTTTGGATCATTATTAAAGACAGTATCTATTGGATACAAACATTTTTGTTGATAACATCTGCCACCATTGTCAATTCCACATTCTTCACCATCATTTTTGACTGGTGTACCACCAGCTCCAGTAGCAAAACAACCACGCGCAGTATAATCCTCACCATTACTATTACCAAAAAATCTATCATTCACTTCATAAGCAATATAATTGCCTTCATCTTCATGACCATCTACACCAAAATAAACATAATTACTAAGATTATATTTGTTGAAAAGTGAATAACCAGAATATTCTTTACCAAAATTTTCACTATTTCTCTGTATGTAAGCAGTTTCTGTCAAACGTTGATTGGTATCTGTACTTGGTTTGACCCAGCCTTCGGCCGCACACTTGCCATCTGGACCAAGTTTGTTACAAGATTTATAATCCAAACAAAGCTCTTGAGCGACACCATTTTCATCTATTTCGGTTTTACTAGTACTACAAGACAACCATTCTCCACATTGTCTTTCACGATTTACTTTTATAAGAAGATTACTATCACCTACTGAAGGTAAAACTGTGACAGGATTAACTAATGTATAATCTTGTTTTTTATTGTCAGCATAAGTAGCGACACTATCATAAAATTTGTTTGGATTTTCTGTCTGATTGAACAAGACACAACCTTCTGTTTGGTTGACTTTGCCTTGACATTCATCATTCTTGGCAAACAAATCATCATTGGCAATCACAGTATATCTTTGATTGTCAGTCGGATCGATGAGTTCGGTACACTGATCATAAGTAGCATTACAAGTACCGACGAAGCCTTGATAACCAGCCGAACTATTGGACCAAAGACCATATTCATTGTTACTACTTAGATAATCTGGATAACAAGCTTGCAAACCAATAGCCACACAAGTAACACCTTCAGCACAGTCGTCACTTTGACGACAATAATTGTAATTAGCATCATCACAACGTCCGATACCATCAAAAAACCAACCACTCACCTGATTTCCACCAATCAAAGTAGACTCTTTATAAGTACAAAGGGCGCCATTTTGAGTAGGATCTTTGAAAAAGCTCAAAGTATTGTTGCTACTAAATTGTTGACAAGAAATTTGTTCTTCAGTACACAAAGTATCACCATAATTATTTACATTATTTACGATAAATTTCTTACCAAATTCATAAGACTTCGGATCATCTTTGGTAGGTAAAACTTGATTTTGATTTCCTACTTCCTGACAACCAAGATAGTTGCTGTCACATAGATATTCATTGCGTACTGTCAAATAAACTAAATCAGAATTAGCAATATTAGGTACATCTACAGCGACAGTAGACGTAGTAGTATAAGCGGTATCAATATCAAGTATAGAACTGTCAAAAATTGCAAAAGGATTAGAACTATCAGCGACTTGGATAGGTCCAGAAATATAGCAACTTGTCTGACCTTTTTCTACAGTACAACTGTAATCATTGTTACCATCAGCATCGATATCTAGACTACAAACATCAGATACATTGGTAGCACCTTGCACACACAAAGGATTGTAAATCAATTTACCAGCACCTAAATAATTTTCTGATCTAACATCGTTGGTATCACTTAATCCCACACAACCGACAGCTTCAGCACGACAAAGATTTTGGAAACCTGTCAAATCCACTTCCTTACCATCACGAGCAGTATAACTACTACAACCTAAATATTCACCAGGATAAGGATCAAGTGGTGTAGAATCACATACTGTAGAAACATTGTAACCTTCGTCTGTTTTCCAAGAATCTTTTATAAGAGGAGAATAATCTTCAGGATATTCAGGATCACCCATACTTACTAAGCGGACATTGTCAATAAAATAAACATGTCCATCACCAGCAAAAGTAATAATATTATTGGCATTATCACCTGTATATCTTACAGGACCAAGTTTATATTCCTTCCAATCAAAACCAATATTGACTGGAATATTATTGCCGGTCAAAGGATCTACAGTGAAATTACCAAAATTAGTATTAGCATTATCTCCAAAATATATTACAACTTTGCTACTATCTCCCCTAGCCCAAAAAGATAATTCATACCAACTACCTTTATTCAAATTATTATCTACAAGATCCAATTTAGTAGTTCCATTATGTACTTTCAAAGAATGTGAACCAACTTGGGTAGCTTCTGTTTCAACTGTTACATTGATATCCTCTGGATTATTACCCCAATTCAATTTAGCATCTTTTAGAGAACTTGTAGTAATATCACTAGGTTCAAAACTAGTATTATAAATATCATGCAAATTATTGCCTGTATTACCAATATATAGACGACAACCATTGACCACAGCAGGACAACTTTCAGCTTCAGTTGCTATTGACCAATATTTACAATAGTTTCCATCAGCCACATAAGTACCACCATTCATACAACGCTGACAAGAAGCACCAGCATCATTACCATCATTAGGTGTAGGATCATCCCATTTACCACTTTTAGCTAAACAACCATCTCTTCTTAAACCATTATCTTTATAAAACTCTGGGACTGTCTTGCGCAAAGGCTGACATTGTTCAGAGATAGTCACTGTTTCTGACAAAAGACGATAATAAACTCTACCAGCATCATCATACAAAGCACGACAATCACTACTAGCCACATCCAAACTAAAAGGATTATGAACTAAAAGATCATAATTGGTAGCATTACAATATTTGAAATTTTCTTCCTCCAATACAGTCTTATTATCATTTACATAAGCAGGAGAACCCTCCACAGCCAACTCAGCGGTAGAAGAAGTACTCATACCTAAACCAGCCAAATAACTTTTGGCCGTAGCATCAACTTGTAACAAATTATGTTTTTTCAAAACATAACCTTGAGTATCAGAACCTTCCCAAGAATAATAAGTCTTGGCATTTTCACTATCTGGTTGCTGACAATATTTCAAGTCACTATAATATTCCAATTTTTCTCCTGTACTAGCAGCTAAACTGGTAAATTCATCACAACCTACATATTGAGCAGCACAACTTTGACCTTTAGATGGTATAAAATATAATGGAAATTTCTCATCTTCAAAATTTGTTTTTTCTTGTTTGAAAGTTTCATAACCAACACAAGAATTTGGACAATAATTATTACCAACTACACCTGTCAATGACGTTCCCCCATTTTTGGGAATGTATTCCTCACAACCAACTTCTTCTTCTATACAGACTTGTGAAAAATCTGAACATTTTTGAGGGTCAGCAATTGATTCGGCCAGTTTAGTCAAATCTGATTTACTTTGTGGCCAATCTATAATATAAGGAGTAGCAGGACTAGCATCATAACAACCTAAATAATCTGGAGCTTTTTTCAAATACACATCTTGGGTAGTAGTAGCTCCTTGATAAAGAAACAAACTACAACCGTTTTCACTATCAGGACAAGTATAATTGTCAATTTTATTATTAAAATAAAGTACCTGTTGATTGCCAACAGACTGTTCAAACAAATTAATCTGATTATCAGGAACCCAGTTTTCATTTATCTTGTAAGTACTATACGCTTTACAACCTACTGAACTAATATTACAAGTACCATAATCAATAGTACGAGAAAGATATGATGATATTGTACCATTTTGTGAAGTGTAAGTCTTACAAGTCGCAAATTGTTCAGGACAACTTTGTCCTGGCATATCCCAGACATTTTTTTCTTGTGTACAATAACCAAAAGATTTACATTGACCTCTGTCATCATAAGCTAAACAAGTCGAAAAATCTGCACACTCAGAAGCACGTTGATTGGTATCTTCATAAGCTAACTGAGGTCCAATAACAGTTGACTCACACAAAGCATCTGGTACTTCCAAAAGCCAATTTGGATCTATCAAATGACAAAAAGGATGTGCTGAATCTGGTATTAAATTTTCATTACAATCATTATAACGACTTACGACTTCTGCCAAAGTTACAGGATTGTCTGGGTTAGATTTAAAAGCAGCAATTTCAAAACCGAGCGGTAAAATACGAGCTTTACGCAATTTTTGAATATTGGAATAACAATAAGCTTTGTTGTAACAACCACGATCAGTATTATTTACAATATCAGTTGGAGGAATAAGTTGCCAACTACCATGCAACAAATTAACCTTACCATCCAAAGCCTCTTTGATAGTCATAGGATTACCTGATCTAGCTCGTTGTAAAACCTGCACCAAATCTCCATCCATCACACAATTATTCAAACCAGGGTTATCATTACAAGAACTATATTGATTGATAATATCATAATTACTCAAACTACGCTGAGGTACACCAGCTACCAAAAAAGAAAAAACACTATCTGCAATTTTTCGGTTACTATTCAAAGTAGAAGCTGCGAAATCAAGAGCATTACCTCCAGATTGAGGCAAAGTACCTTTGGTAAATATCTTAGCCAAGAGATCCGAAACCAAAGTACTGGCAAATACTGATAAAGCAGATGGAATAATAGAAACAGCTTGAGAACCATAAAGACCTGCTATTTGACTAGTACTTTGTTCACCAAGACTTTTGGCAGTACCACTCTTACTTTCTTCGGCTACAGTACTAGCTGGTGTTTTGACTTTATTAGAAATAGTTTCTTTAACAGCTTTGAAACCATTGCCTTCCAATCTTTCTACCAAGGCAGCCTCTTTTTTATCAGCTGTCAATTGATCCAATTTGGACAAAGCCGCTAAAGCTACACCAAAATCACTTTGAGTAGCATCAAGAGAACTTGCAAATCTTTCTGACAAAGAATCTTTACCAAACATATCTGGTACTTCTGACCAATTATTTTTGAATTCTGACCAACTACATTTAGCTTGACCACCATTTACTGCAGCGGAACCTGTTCCATAAACATTTGATCCTGAACCAGAATAAGTGCCTCCTTTGGTGCTGCTATCACCAATAGTCTTGGACGCTGCTGCTGCGGTGGATCCAATAGAGTTGACATCATTATAAATATTACTAAGACTTGTCTGTAAACCTGTCAAAACTTTCAAACTAGCCGGCTGACACAAATTGAGACCTACTGATGAACCAAAACTACCAATAGCATCGGCTGCGGTATCGTTTGCTAAATTTTTGAAATATTCTCCAGGACCATCTTGAAAAGCTAGGGCACCTTGTCCTTTGCCACCAGAGGCAATATATTTGGCACTATCATAAGCAAGTTTGCGCATAAAATAAGAAGCTCCACTAACAAGCGAACCTAAAGCAGCCGAAAGTAAAGCTTTTTCAGTATTGTCTTTTACAGCTTGATTCACACCTAGAGTCTGCAATGCAAAATCTTCAACAGGAAAAGCATAAACAGGTCTAGCAAAAAATACACCAAAAATCTGGACAAGAACAAAAAAACCTACAAATACGGATAAAACGATTTTATTTTTGTAAAATTTAGGCATAATTATTGTTGTCCAATATTAGTATTAGCAGGTACAGTTTTTAACTGACCAAAAGAATCTTGAGCCATTTTTAGAAGTGTAGCATCGTCAACGCCTTTCAAATCAGCTTCAGTAACTTTTCCACTCTCAATCAACATTTTTCTCAAAGCAATAGGATCATTTATAACAGAACTTAAATCAATATCTGAAGTTGAAGATGTATTTGTATTAGATAAACCAGAAATCTGACTATTCAATAAAATATCTTCAGGTGTCTGTATACTTGATAACAAAGGTGAAATATTTGCTTCGCTACTAGAGGCAGTAGCAAACTCCTCTTGTGAACATTGTTTACCTTCTGGACAAACAGGGTCAGTCCCATTGTCAATCTCTTCTCTATCACTTAAACCGTCAGAATCAGTATCTGGCAAATAACGACTAGTATTATAAAAATTTATTTCTTCATAATCATTTAGACCATCCTGATCAGTATCTATTTGTTGCAACTTAGTATTTTCATCATATTGAAGTGCTTGCATAGCATTTACATCCGCTTGTGAAATTTTTAGTGCAAAAGGATTATAGATATTATTTCTAATTTGTAAAAAACTCAAACCAACTGTTAATAAAGAAAATACAAACAACAAAACAAAGCCAGTTTTCTGGCTAGAAGAAAGTTGTTTTTGTTGTTTATCTTCTTCCATGTGAAATAAAGATATAATGTAAATACATTATAGCAAAAAAATAGAAAAGCCACAATGAAAAAGCATCCACACGTATACTTACACTAAAAAAATAACATTCCCTAATGGATACGAAATACGAAAGATACGAAATTACGAAAAAATGTTTATAAATTTGTCTTTCCTTAAGAAAAGACAGTAAGATATTACCATAGCAAAATTAATTATAATTGTGGTACATTATATCAGACATAACCTCTTTTACACTTTGTGTGTACTACCAATCAAACGAAAAAATTATACAAAGTTCGTAATTACGTACCTTTCGTATTTCGTATCCCTATAAACCTTTAACTTTACAAACTATCTCAACCCACTCCTCCACTCCCAATTCCTCAGCTCTAATTTTTTCATTACCACAAACTTCTACTAAAATTCCTTTTATCTTTTCAGCATCTAATTTCAAACCTTGTGACAAATTACGCCAAAGTTGTTTTCTCTTTTGAGCGAAACCAGACTTCACAACTTCAAAAAAACGTTCATCAGAAAAATCATTATTGGGTGATTTTATATTATTAATCAGCAAAACAGCAGAATCTACTTTTGGAGATGGCCAAAAATTACCTTTGGTAACTTTGGCAACAACCTTTGGCTGACCATAATATTGTACAGAAATAGCCAAAACACTCATATCACCTTTCTTAGCCGTAATTCTTTGCGCAACTTCTTTTTGAACCATAATAACCATACTTTCAGGTTTGTTTTCAAGTTCCAAAAACATTCGCAAAATAGCTGAAGTAATTTGATAAGGTAAATTCGCAACTACTTTATATTTCTTCCAGCCCAAGGCTGGTCCGCCTGGGGCGGAAAATTTGGAAACTGAAAATTGTTTAACTACGTCCCCCCAAATAATTTCCAAATTTTCTAAGGCATTTTCTTCCCAATATTCTCGCAGTTTTTGTTCGATTTCAAAAGATACAATTTTCCCAGCTTTCTCAGCCAAAGCAAAAGTAAGTACACCAAAACCAGGACCGACTTCTACAACCAAGTCGTCCTTGTTTATTTCTCCAGCTTCGAGCATCTTGTCAATATAAATTTTTGTCATCAGATAATTCTGACCGTATTTTTTGCTTGGTGAAAGATTATATTTTTTGCAAAGTTCGATGAGGTATGATGGTTTGTAGACGTTTTGTTTGTCCATAATGATAATAATAATATTGAGATATAATTGAGATGAATTCTTGAAATAATCAATTTAGTCAAAATAAAAAAATATTTTAGAAAAGTTCCCTCTCCTTGTAGGAGAGGGTCAGGGAGAGGTCTCAGACGATGAAAAAAAGATAATTTTAATAACACAATATTCCGTTAAGACCCTTCCCTGTCCCTTCCCTACGAGGGAAGGGAACTCGCTATAAAGTATTATTCCAAACGCAAGCCAGCCGTGCTATACCGATTCGCCGCATTCCAAAGTAGCCAACCAGCGTCAGTATATTTTTCCACGGCATCAATTTGTGCACGAATTTTACTCGCATCGTAGACTGCCCCAATATTGAAAGCTTGAATCCAAGGACGAACTTTGGCTTTGGTATCTGCAAAATATGGCAAGCCCTGTTTCATACCATTTTCAATTACAATACCGGGATATTCTGATGGATTAACTAAGCCAAGATGACCAGCTGGATAATGAGAAGGATACATCATTGGACAAATATAATCTACTTGAGCTACAGCATCTTCAAGTCTTTGACCAATCGACATACCATCATGACGCTCCATCACAAAACCAAAAAAGTCCAAAGATAAATAGGCAGGTGCTTCACCTAAATTTTCATTCAAAAAAACAAAAAAATCATGCATCACATCATATTTCTCTTTTTCACCATTGGTATAAACAAGCAAACTCATGGGCCCATCTGTCGGGAAACGCACGTAGTCAAAATTTATTTCATCAAACCCAAAAGCAATTACTTCTTTGGCAATCTCCAAATCATAATCCCAAACATCTTTATTATTAGGATCTACCCAAGCCAAACCTTTGTTATCACGCCACAATCCCCCATTTTTACTCTTGAGTGCCCAATCTATTTTTTTCTCTGCCAGAATAGGATCTTGAAAAACAGTTTGTCTAGCAATCACATAAATATCATGCTCATGTAATTTTTTTATCAATTCTTTTACATCACCTAATCTATTACTTTCCAAAGCAAATTCATTTACCAATTCTAAATTACTATCATACAAAACTTTGCCACTATAATCTTTGACATCTATTACTACAGCATTAAGTTCGGTACTATCTATAAGAGAAATAATATTATCCATTGTTTTTGGACTGCCAGCAGAATAAGCTGTCAGATAAAGACCTTTGACAGTTCTCTTCTCTGGTTTTTGTCTAACCTCAAATCGAGAACGTGCAGAAATAATATTTTTTTGTAAGAAAAAATTACTACTAGACTCTGAAAGCAACAAATCATTTTGTAAAAAATTTGTTTTTTGCCAATTTACAAAAATAAAAAATGAAGCAAATAAAAAAACACCTACAGCAATTATTAAATATAAAAAATGATGCTTTTGGTTCATAAAATTTTTTAAACAGTTTTACCATTCATAGTATCGATCTCTTTTGGCAAACGTAAAAATAATACAACAATTAAGGCTAAAACAAAAGTAATATAAAAAGGAAAATTTACATCAAATTTTACCATAATAGCAGCCAAAAACAAAAAAGGAAAATTTACATCAAATTTTACCATAATAGCAGCCAAAAACAAAAGTGGAATATCTAAAATACTTTTGAGCAAACTTACCAAAGATAAAGTAGTAGAACGATTGAAAGAAAAACTAGCTTTGTTGTAAATTTCTGAGAAAAATGGCGCTCTAATCATCTCAAAAAACAAATAAGCTTGATAAATAAACAAAAGTACATATGCAAATTTTACACTAGAAACGTTCATCAAAATCACAAACAATAATGAAGACAAAAAAAATAAAATATTAGATATATTAATTATTTTACTCAAAGAAAATTTGGAATTAAAATAATGTACTTTTTGTAAAAAAACAAAAGTTATAATTTGTAAAAAAGAAATGGAGATACCAATCATCAAAACACTCACTTTCAAATCTACAAAAAATTTTTGATAAATACGCCAAGAAATAAAACTGGCAGTAAACAAAATAGTTTTATTTAAAATTGTTCTAACCAATAATTTATTATTTACTATAATCCCCCAAGCATCTTTTATAATTCCCTTTTCACTCTGTTCTACATCCATATAATGATTGGCCTCTGTCAAATTTATTGTCAAAATTATAGCAATAATAACGGCAACTAAATCAATTGCTATCAAAGCCTGAAATTGCCACTCCAACAAATCTTGTACAAGAAAAGCTGCCAAAATAGGCAAAAATATTTTCGTTAATCTCTGTCCAGAATGAAATTTGCCAAAACTAGAAACAGAACCAGCTTTTTGTCCCAACTCTAATCTAGAATCATAAAGTAAAGCCTCAACAGTACCACTAAAACATGCCTGATAAATAGAAAAAAATGTTGTACCAATTATAAAAAGAAAAAAACTATGTGCTACGAAAAAAATCAACCAACTCAAAAGTAAAATTACAATTCCTACCAACAAGGTTTTCTTTCTCCCCCACTTATCCGCCATATAACTTGAAGGAACCTCAAAAATCAAAGTTACTACAGAATAAACAATTGCTAAATAAAAAATTTGTGACAAATTAAGTCCACGATGTAAATAAAAAAGAGTGACAACTACATTAATAGCTCCAACCCCAGCAAAAACTCTAATCCAAAAAATTATTTTTTCATTTTTTTGTAATTTTTGTTTTCTTGTCTCTATCATAATTCCACCACTACTTCTCCTTGTCGCAAAATTTCAATTCTTTCATCAACTACTTTGATAACAGTTGAAGGACTTCTTGTTGGCAAAGTACCAGCATCAATAATAATGTCTGGCTTAATCTCTTCACTTTCAAACATCTGCAAAACAGATTCAATATCATAAGGACTATTCATACTAACAATATTAGCAGAAGTAGAAACCAAAGGACTATTTAATTTTTTGGAAATTTCAGCAGCCAAAGGATACTCTGTCACACGAAAAGCCATAGTACCATCTTCATTGACAACGCCTGCTGGAAAAACATTTTTATCTTTAACTTTCACTACCACAGTCAAAGCGCCAGGCCAATATTTATCAGCAATACTTTGTAAAGTTGGCGTCCAAGAAATAAAAGGTACTATCATTGAAACTTCTGGTACAACTACCAAAACAGATTTATGTGCCTGTCTTTTTTTGATCGCAAAAATTTTATCTACAGCTTTCTTATTGCTAGCATCACAACCAAGCCCATAACAAGTTTCTGTTGGGTAAATTATTGTAGCACCATTTTTTAACTCAGCAATTATTTCTTCAAGATTTAAATTTTCTTGTTTTATTATTTTCATATATAAAAAGCTAACAAGGCCTACCAGGCTTACAAAGCTTACAAGGCTAAAATAAAAATAAGCCTCGTAAGCTTTGTAAGCCTTGTGAGCCATTTGACTTACAAGACGACAAAACTCAAAAATCGTATTTATCTATTACAATCTTAAAGATACAACTACTATTTATATTCTAGCTAAAATAAGCCAAATATGCAAGTCTAAAAGCTATAAACACACCTAGACTTGATTTTATTACAAAATATTGCTATACTAAGCCACGACTTATCTTGTTATATAGTCAAAATAGTAATTATTCATTTTAATATAAATTTTATGGGTCTTCCTTCCAAAAAGAGAACACCAAGATCACGTGATGACCGTCGTTCACACCACGCTTTAAAACCAACTACTGGTAAAAAATGTGAAAAATGTGGCACTCCAGTCATGCCACACATCGCTTGTGCCAAATGTGGTACTTACAAAGGCAAACAAGTAATCGACGTAGAAAAAAGACTAAAACGTTCTGTTCGTAGTAAAAAAACAGCTTAAAATCTTCATTAAATATGTCCAAACGCCATTTAGCTAGAGGAATTATAATGCAAGTTTTGTACCAATGGGATTTCCGTGGAAATCCTAGTAGTGCCATCCCTGCTATTATTGAACAAAATATGGCCGAATTTGGCGTTGGACTTGAAGACTCTCATGATTTTATCGAAAGTACTATCAATGATATAATTGATAAATGCGAGGAAATAGATGGACTAATTGAAAAATTTGCACCACATTGGCCACTTGAACAAATGAGTCTGGTGGATAAAAATATTTTACGTTTGGGAATTTATGAGTTAGAATATCAAAAGCAAGATATTCCACCCAAAGTAGCCATTAATGAAGCCATCGAACTAGCCAAAACTTATGGTGGTGAAAATTCTGGTAAATTTATCAACGGTATCCTCGGAGCCATGTACAAAGATATTTAAAAAATTCTATGCCTATAGCTGACTATAAAGAAAAAAAATTTCACAAAATAGAAGATACTATAGGTATTGAATTTAAGGACAAAAACATTTTGGTTCAAGCTCTAGTTCACCGCTCTTTTCTAAATGAAAATCGTGAATTTCCTCTTGCTCACAATGAAAGATTGGAATTTTTGGGTGACGCTGTACTCGAATTATCTGTTACTGAATACTTGTTCAACAATTACCTAAATCCAGAAGGTGAACTTACCAACTGGCGAGCTGCTTTGGTCAATGGTACCATGTGTGCTCGTGTAGCTCGTGATATTGAATTAGAAGATTACTTATTTTTAAGTAAAGGTGAATCCAAAGATAATAATATCAAAGCTCGTGACTACATTTTAGCCAATGCCCTCGAAGCACTTATCGGGGCTATTTATTTTGACAGAGGTTGGGATATGGCTAATCAATTTATTACTAGATTTGTCATTACAAAATTACCAGAAGTTTTAGAACTTGGTCTTTGGATGGACAGTAAATCTCGTTTTCAAGAAGCTGCCCAAGAAATTGTCGGCATCACACCTACTTATAGAGTTGTAAGTGAAGAAGGTCCTGATCACGAAAAAGAAT
>Ga0208863_1001315_pt1 | contig 16293 bp, 12 predicted proteins | sample RifOxyD3_FD_184040 | JGI IMG/M metagenome (GOLD analysis project Ga0208863, IMG submission 184040) | Soil microbial communities from Rifle, Colorado - Rifle Oxygen_injection D3 (SPAdes) | ecosystem: Environmental > Terrestrial > Deep subsurface > Rock core/Sediment | place: Rifle, Colorado...
GTCCTGCACCGCTTCCACGACACTGCTCGCGTCTATTTGGGGGCCGAGGCGGCGAGGGCCGTGGACTCGGACGGACTCGGCTATCGGTGGATCCTTCCGTCCGCCGCCGCGGCGCCCTCGCAGGATGTCGTTTCAAGGCATACGGAGAACGTCGCGCAGCTTCAGACGTGTTTCGGGGACGCCCTGCGCGGGGCTTATTGGGACGACCTCTATCGCTCCTATATCGTCCTTGAGGACGGAGCTGTCGAAAGCCCCGCCCTGGCTCCGGCGTTGGAGCGCTGGCTGCGTCTCAGCGCGGAGTCCCCCCGACCCGGCCCTTTGTCCGTGGTCGTCTCTCAGAGCTTGTTCACCGCCTGGCGAAGACTTCCTTATTTGGAGTGTCCGATGAGCTTTCTCGACTTCGCAGGCGGCGAAGCAGACGTCTGGCGGAGCGCCGGGACCGGGCTTGCCAACTGTCGCCAGTTCCGGTGGGGCCCTCCCATGCCTTCGATCCCGCCGTGCGACCAGGTCGTCAGAAGACTCGCCCTGGAGAGCGCAGCCAATCTGAGGCTGACCTGGCGGCTGATGGCCTCGCCGGCCAACCGCCTGTCTTCCGTGTACATGATCCACTATCTTTTCAGCCGGACGCTGGGGTTGAGGCTCCTGCTGGAACGGGGCGTCGGCGCGTCCTTCTTCGATCTCGACGCGCTGATGAACCTCTACCGGGCTCATTTCCCGGAAGACGGGAAGGGGCTCGAGCTTCCTCCTTCCGCGGAGTGGCTGAGCTCCCCGCTGCAGGCGTTCTTCTCGCGCTACGAATTCCTCGACGAGAAGATCGGGCTCCTGGGAAATCCCTGATCCGAGAGGTTTTGCTACAATCGTGCCGGGCATGATCATCCCCGAGGCGGTCAGGCAGGACCTGGACTGGGATTGCGTGCGCGTCCACCTGGATCGCATGCTCGAGCGCGGGCTCCTCCGCTCGCAGCGGGAGGCGAAGCCCGCCGGAGTCAGGGAACTCCACATCGAGCTCACGCATCGCTGTAATCTCAAGTGCGTGATGTGCGAACATTGGGAGACCGAGTATCGTGACCCGGACTCGGTCAGGCGCGAGATGGACCTCGAGAAGATCCGAGAGCTGGTCTCGAGTTCTCGGATCCTCGCGGGTATCGAGAGCATCGCGATCACCGGCGGAGAACCTTGGCTGCGCGCCGACTTCGTCGACATCACGGCCTTTCTCGCCGAGAGCTTCCCCGCGGCCTCCGTCATCGTCCTGTCCAACTTCTGGAATACGGGCCACATCCGCCTCAAGATGCGCGAGTTCCGAGCGCGCGGGCTCACGCGCCTGCGCCTGGGCTCTTCCCTCGACGGCCTGGAGGAGACGCACGACCGCGTTCGGGGCGAGAAGGGGGCCTTTCGCGGTCTGGTCGAGACCTCTCGGATGCTCAAGGCGGAGTTTCCCGAGTCTTCCTTCGGCTTCACATTCACCCTCACTCCCCACAATGCGGGCGAGCTGTGCGCCGCCGAGCGCTTCGCGCGCGAGGAATTGGGATGTGCGCTCGGCGCCCAGTGGGCGGTCGACCGCCCCGGGGTCGCCCCATTGCCATGGACCCCCGAGTCTCGGGAAGAGGGGCTCGATCAGATCCGCAGGATCTTGCGCGACCTCTGCGGCCGGCATGACGCCGCCCGGCGGATCATCTCTCCGGAGAGGATGGAGCACGCCTGGTTGTGGTCCGAATTGATGTATTGGCGCTCTCTGGAGGAATACGGCCGCGAGCCCAGGCGGTTTCCCTTTTTCAGGAAATGTCTGGCGGGTGAGAGGCATGTGATGCTCGACCCGGAGGGTTCGGTGTTCTACTGCCCGATCAATAAGGACAGGCCCATCGGCAACGCGCTGGGAGGAGCCCTTGACGCGCTGTGGTCGTCGCCCCAGGCCGAGGAAGGGCGCCGCTTCGTGGACTCCTGCCGATGCCATTGCTGGCTGCGGTGCATGAGCGGGCCCGTCCTGGACCGGCTGGTCCGGGAGTCCTGATGGGCTATCACTGGGATCTTTTCTGGATGCTCACGCGCACGGAATTCCGCATGCGCGACCAGGGGACATGGGCCGGCTTCGTCTGGACGCTGCTGCACCCGTTGTTCATCTTCATCATCCTCAGCGTGCTCTTCACCCAGTGGATGGGGACTCGGGTCGAGCATTACCCGGCCTACCTCCTCATCGGCATCGTCCAGTGGAACTTCTTCTCGATCGCCACCGGCGGCGGCCTGACATGCCTGCGGCGCAAGGCGTCGTTGATCGCCCATCACGACTTCCCTCGGCTGTTCGTGGTCCTCTCTTCCGTCTTCGCGGTCCTGCTGTCGCACCTGCTCGAGTGGCTCGTACTCTTCGGAGCCCTTGTGTTGATGGACATACGGCCGAGCGCGACCTGGCTGCTGCTGCCCGCGCTCATTCTCCTCGAATTGGCCTTGGCGACAGGGTTATCCTTTCTCTTGTCTGTCCTGGCAGTCCACGTGCACGACCTCGATCGCGTCTGGGGCATCGCCTTGTACGGTCTTTTCTTCATGACCCCGGTCTTCTACACGGCCGACGTCATCGGCGGGGCCGGACGCCGTTTGGTCGAGCTCAATCCGATGAGCGCGATCATCGGGGCGACGCGCGTGCTGGTCATCGGCGGGAGGCTCCCCGAGTTCGGGCCTCTTTTGCCCGTCGTCTCGTTGGCGGTGGTGCTTTGCGTCGCCGGGTGCATCCTGTACCCGCGCTTGACTCGCGGCGTCGCGGAGAAGCTCTAGTCATGAAGCCAGCCATCCGCGCCGAGGGGTTGGGCAAGCTCTTTCATCATAAACTCCCGCGCTTCGATACTCTGCTCGGACGCCTGCGCCGCCGCCTGCTCCCGGATCACGTCGAGGGCTCCACTTGGGCCCTTCGCGATGTGTCCTTCACGGTCGGGCGTGGGGAATGTTTCGGGGTCTGTGGGCCCAACGGTGCGGGCAAGAGCACGTTGCTCGCCGTGATCGCCGGCATCCTCGAGCTGACGGAGGGCCGCGTCGAGGTCGACGGCCGGACGAACGCGTTCCTGAGCCTGCACTCGGCACTCCAGCCCGAGATGAGCGTTCTCGACAACATCGAGATCTGCGGCATCCTGATGGGGCTGCGGCGTCGCGAGATCCTCCGGCGCACGGAGGCGATCCTCGACTTCGCCGAGCTCGCCGGCCGGGCGGAGCTGCGCATGGCCGAGCTCTCGGCGGGCCAGACGGCGCGCGTGTCCTTCTCGACGGCCGTGCACGCGGACATCGACATCCTTCTGGTCGATGAGACGCTCTCCGTCGGCGACGCGGCCTTCCAGGCCAAATGCGTGGACGCCTTCACCCGTCTGCGCCGCGAAGGCAAGACCATCCTGATGGCGTCCCATGACCTGGAACTGCTTTCGCGCATCGCGCCGCGCCGCCTGCGCCTGAGCGCCGGGCGCGGCGAGATCCTGGGCGAGGCGCCTCCGCCGATGGGCCGCAGCCGCGTCTTGTTCATCGGGAACAGCCTCACCGACGGAGTCCCGGACCTTCTTTCTCCTGCGCTGTTCGAGACGGCGCAACTGTCGGAGAGCGGCGCGTCGCTGCAGGGGCATTGGGAGAAGGGGCGGGCGCTCGAAGCCATCCGTTCCGGCCGCTGGGACTTCGTGGTCCTTCAAGATGAGAGTTCTCGCCCCTCTCGGCATCCGGGCGCGTTGGAGAAATACGCGCGACTCTTCGATTCGGAGATCAGAAAGTCGGGCGCCAAGACCGTTCTGTTCATGACCTGGGCCCGGCGAGAGCAGCCGGAGGCATTGGAGCGCATCGAGGCGACCTATCGCGATATCGGGAACGCTTTGGATGCGGTGGTCGCGCCCGTGGGCGCAGTCTGGGAGAGGGCTTTGCGCGGGCGCCCTGAGTTGCCGCTGTACGCTCCCGATGGCAATCACGCCGGCGAGCTGGGCGCGTACCTGGCCGCCTGCGTCCTCTCTCGGACCGTTTCAGGAACGATCTCGAGCTCATCTGAGGTCCTTCGGGGTACCTCCCAGGAAACCCTCCGCTATCTGGAATCCTGCGCGGCTCGATAGATGTCCCAGTCCCGCGATGGGCGCGTGCGCATGAGCGTCGACGTCGTGATCCCGGTTCTCAATGAGCAGCGCGCCCTTGAGCGCGGCGTGGCCGAGGTTCGGGCCTGCCTTGCGGGCCACCCTGAGTGGGATTGGACGGTGGTCGTCGTCGATAACGGTTCGACGGACGGCACGCGTGCCATCGGCGAGCGGCTGGCTGGGGAGCACGCGGACGTCCGCTTCCTTCATCTCGATGAGCCCGGCCGCGGAGGCGCCCTGCGTCGAGCGTGGTGCGAGAGTCGCGCCGAGATCTGTTGCTACACCGACGTCGATCTCTCGACCGATCTCGGGCATCTGGCCGAGATCGTCGATGCCGTCCGCTTCGATGGCTGCGATATCGCGATCGGCTCCCGGCTCATGCCGGGAGCGCGGAGCAAGCGCAGCCTGAAGCGGGAGGCGATCTCGCGGATCTACAACGTCTTCGTCAAGCTCGCGCTGGGGACTCGGTTCAGCGACGCACAGTGCGGGTTCAAGGCCGTCAGCCGCCGCGTCATCACCGAGGTGGTGCCGCAGGTCCAGGACCAAAGCTGGTTCTTCGACACGGAACTGCTCGCGCGCGCCGAGAAGCAAGGTTTCCGTATCAAGGAAGTGCCGGTCCATTGGATCGACGACGATGACAGCCGTGTGGAGATCCTGAAGACCGCGTATGACGACATCAAGGGCGTGCTGCGCGTGCGCCGCTCGCTAGGGGCGCCGTGAGAGTCCTGCTCGTCAATCCGATGCAGGAAGGTCTGGTGTCGAAGAGAGGGCGCATCTACAACCGGACCTGGCCGCCCATCGACCTGGCCACCACGGCCGCGGTGCTGCGCGAGCACGGCATCGAGGTCGCGGTCCTGGATGCCAACGCGCTGCGGCTGGAGCCGCGTGCGGCCGCCGAGCGCGCCCGTGGCTTCGATCAGGTCTTCATCACCTCGACGAGTCTGGACCGCTGGCAGTGTCCGCACCTCGACCTTGAGCCGTTCTTGGAGAACGCGCGCGCCTTGCGCGACGTCGCAGCCGAGCTCTATGTGATGGGCAGTCACGGCACGGTGCGCCCCTCCGAACTGCTCGAGCTCACGGGGGCGCGCGCGGTCTTGCGGGGCGAGCCTGAGAGGACCGTCTTGGAGGTCGCCTTGCGCCGGCCTCTGAGCGCCATCGCCGGCGTCACCTGGAAGTCGGCTGACGGGATCGCCCATAACCAGGATGTCCAGCCGGTCAAGCTCGACGACTTGCCTCCCGCAGCGCTCGACCTTCTTGCGATGGAGCGCTACTCCTATGAGGTCATGGGCGGGCACTTCACTCTCTTCGAGATGGCGCGCGGCTGCGCGGCTGAGTGCACCTTCTGCCTGTTGAAGGCCTACGGCGCGGGCGTGCGCCGCAAGAGCGTGTCGAAGCTGGTCAGGGAGATCGAGATCGCTGTCATGCTTCACGGCGTGCGCACGGCCTACTTCATCGATCTGGAGTTCACGGTGCTGCGCGATCAAGTGCTCGAGTTGTGCGACCGGCTCATCGAAAAGGACTTCGAGTTCGAATGGTGCTGTCAGACGCGCTTCGACCTCATCGACGACGAGCTGCTCGACCGGATGCGGCGCGCCAAGTGCACCCTGATCCATTTCGGCGTCGAGGCAGGCAGCGACGAGGTCCTGGCCCGCACGGGCAAGGGAATCGATATGTCCTCGATCCGCGCGGGCATGGCGCGTGTGAAAAAACACGGGATCCGAACGGCGTGCTTCTTCATGATCGGTTTCCCCGAGTCCGCCGAGAAGGACATGACGGACATCATGGATTTCGCCCGGGAGCTCGAGCCAGACTACCCGCTCTTCCATATCGCCGCGCCGTATCCCGGCACGAAGCTCTATGAGCAGGTCATGAGCGATCCCGCGTCGCGCTTCAGCGACGCTTCGTTGTTTCCCGAGGCGGTCGAGGCGCGGCTCACCCTGCCTGAACTCCGCGCCATGACGCGCAAGGCCTACATCTCCTACTATGCGCGGCCGGGTTATGTCCTGGGGCGCGTGATGATCGGGGATTGGCGCGCCATGCTCCACGGTGCCCGCCTCTTCTGGAGCTTCGTTTCGGCCTGACGTCGTTAAACCCTGGGAACTCCACGGTCGCCGTCCAAAAAGAGCCGGAGCGCCTCCATGTTGGCCCGAGGATCGTCGCTGAGGCTGAAGCGCGCGAGGCGGGCGCGCGCCACGGCCCGGAGCGCGCAGGCGGCGCGGCGCGCGGCGATCGAGGCCAAAGTCCCGGCACCTGCCAGAAGAGGGGGAGAGGGAAGCATGAGTTCGAGAACCTGCGGAACGCCGAGGCCGAGGACCAAGGGGCCGGCGAGTGCCGCGGCGGCGCGGGCGGCGGAGCAGGGTGATAGTTCGGGGGTGCGACGGCCGTCGCGCCTTCCCATCAGCATCCAGGTCAGAGGCGCGCAAGCCCTGAGCCGGTCGCGGAAATAATCGACATCGACGAGGCGCTTGACTCCGTGGCGCCGCCGCCGGAAGACGCGGAGATGGCGTTCGGGCACCTCCCTCCAGTCGTCGCCGCGCAGGCTCAGGCAGCCCGAGCCGGGATTTCCCTCCGTTCATGGGCAAGAGCAGAAGTCCGCTCCGCCCTTGGTAGGCGAAGCCGAGCGCGTGGACTCGGTGCAGGCCCTTGAGGTCGAGATGGTGCCCCATTCTCGACAGGATGGTCAGATAGCCGAGTTCGTGGAGGAGGTCTCGATCCACGCCGCGAAGCACACCTTCCTCGCGCTCCAGGTCGTACTCCAGCAGAGCGCGGCCGTCATAATCGACGCGGCGCAGCCCGCCCGAATGCCCGATGCGCGCCGAGCGCCACTTCAACAGGGTCCGCACGGCCTGCCTGGGGGGGGCTTCGAGGCGCGTTTCGAGGCGGATGTGCGGCTTGCCGGCCGAGGATGAAACGAAGTAGGCGAAGTCCCGGCGGTGCTCCGCCAGCAGGTCTGGATCCGAGCAGACGATATCGGCGCGGATGCCGTGAAAATCGAGTCTCAGCATCGTTCCTCTCTGACGCGGGGGCGGCACAGGGATGATATGAACCCGGTGAGAAGGCCGGCCGCGTAGCTGAGGTGGGCGGCGGGCATCAGCCAGACCAGCCACCAGACGGCCGCTGGCCCTTCCCGATGACGTCGTCCCAGCCAAAGGGCATGGAGCACGGCCAGGGCGGCGTAGGCCGCGGCCCAGGGCAGGAAGAGCGAGGGGAAAAAAAGAGCTCCCACGACGCAGGCGGCCGGCCCGAGGACAAGAAGGTGCGGCAAGGCCAGTGTGCCGGGGAGTTTGACGGTCATCTCGGCGCGTCCTTTGCCGGACAGAAAGCATTGGCGGGCGAAGGCGCGCAGGGTCGAGCGCCGCTCGTGATAGACGAACAGCGCGGGAGCGTGCATGGCCCGGCGCCCGGTCCGGAACAACTGCTGGAGGATCAGATTCTCCTCGTTGCGTACCAGCTCTTCGTCGAAGCGGAGGTCCTCTGTGAGCAGCGCTTGCGCGCTCAGGCAGAGATTGCACAGGATCAGGGAGTCGTCGTCGGTCCACGTGTCGTCGGCATAGCCCGTACAGCGCCGTCTCCAGCGTCCCGCGGCGAGAGGGGAGCTGAGGATGTGCCCGATGCAGCGCTCGAAGAGGCGGCTCGAGGGCGGCGTGAGGTTGGGCCCTCCGAGCGCAGCCGCTTCGGGATGGATCCGAAGCTTCTCTTCGAGGATGGAGAAATACTCCGGCGGCACGGTCACATCGTCGTCAAGGAAGCACAGCCAGCTTCCGTGCGCCCGCGCGAGGGCGTGGTTGCGCGCCCCTCCCAGCGAACGCGGGGCGTCGCGCAGGACGCTGAGCCCGGACAGTCTCGCGGAGAACTCCGCGGCGACCGCGGCGCATTCCTCGTTCCGGCCATTGAGGACCAGGAGGACTTCCGCGGGCTTGGGCGGCGACGCGCGTTCCAGGCTGCGCAGGCAGCGCCTCAGCGATCCCGGTCTGGAGGCGAGGATGATCACGGAGACTTCGATCATAGGTCAGTGACGCGCTCGCGCGCGCCGGCCCGTCCTTTCATGGAAAAGGCCATAGGCATAGCGGGGGAATGGATCGTTCGGAGCCAGCGAGATCGCTCTCTTGTAGCAGGTTTCGGCTTCGCGTCGGCGCCCCAGATCGCGGTAGACAGCGCCCAGGTTGACCCAGGCCTGGAGGTATCCCGGCTCGAGTTCCAGCGCCGCGCGATACTGTTTCACGGCGTCTCGCGGCTTCCCGCTGCGGGAGAGGAATCGCGCGTAGCCGAAGTTCATGACGGGATTGCGGGGACTCAGCGCCAGGGCTTTCTCGAACGCGGCGTGGGCCTTCTCTCGTTCTCCCAGAGCCCCGGACATCGCCCCCAACTCGAGCCAGGCTTCGGCGAAGCGGGGGTTGAGGCGTACGGCCTCTTCATACTCCCTTGCGGCTTGCTGCGGGCGTCCCGCGTCTTGATGGACGCCTCCTCGCAGCAGGTTGGCTCGGGAACTCTGCGGCGCGCTCCGCGCGCTCGTCAGGAACAGGCTTTCATCGCTTTCCCAGTCGCGGTTGCGGGCGTGAGTCCTGGCCGCGTAGGCGAGCAGAAGCAGGCCGGCCAGCGCCGCCGCTCGCGCTGGTCGCCGGGATCCGAACGCTCCGATGGCCGCGGCCAGGCCCCAAGCCGCGCCCGCGGCGACCAGGTATAGATAACGCTCCGCGACGGGGTTGACCAGCGGGAAGATGCCCGAGACGGGGATCAAGGCCGCGAAGCACCAGGCCAGGGCGAACGATGAGGTCGGGTGCTTGCGGCGCATCAGGAAGGCGTAGAGCCCGAGCGTCCCGACGAAAGCGAACGACGCCAGCGCCCGCAACTGAAGCCCGGAGCGTAGGAGGACCGGGGCGCGGTCGGCGACCAGAGCGGTTGGAGCCAGCAGGAGTTTGAAGTACTCCGCCAAGGCGCCGCCCATCGTCCAGAACCAGATCGCGCGGTCCCGGTACATCCCTTCCCACTCCGAGTAAGGAGACGCGAAAACGACCCCTTTCGTCAATGCCGGGATATCGAGTATTCCCTGCGCCAGGAGCCGGATGATGGTCGCCGCGTCACTCAGGCTCGTGTGCAGGGCGGAGGTCGATTCCAGGCCCGCATAATTGAACCGGGGAGACCAGAAGACGAAAAAGGCCGCGAAGACGAGCGCGTAGGCGCCCAGGGCCCAGGCGAGTCGACGAGTGCGGCCCGAGGAGGCGCCGAAATAATACTCCGCTAGGAGGAGCAGCACGGGGAGGCTTGCCGCCATCTCCTTGGAGAGGAGCCCGAAGCCGAAGAAGGAGGCCGAGGCGGCGGCGAACAGGGCGACGTCGCGTTTCGAGGCCGACCTCGACTTGAGATAGGTCCAGAGCGCGGCGAAGACGAAGAACGCGGCCAGAAGATCCGAGCGGAAGCAGACGGCGTTGACCGCTTCGCATTGGACCGGATGCAGGGCGAAGATCAGCCCCGCGAGCAGAGCCAGAGGCCATGCGGGCGAGATCGCGCAGGCAAGGACGTAGATCCAAAGACTGTTGGCTCCGTGTAGAAGGACATTCGTCAGGTGATGCCCCCAGGGTGCCGAGCCCCAGAGCGCCTTATCGATGAGAAGGGACGCCAGGAAGACGGGTCGGTTGCCGGCCAGGACCTCGTGGGAGCCGGCGTAGAACCTCCAATCCAGGAAATGGCGTAGATTCCCGGGGTCGGCGAGGAGGGGATTGGCCTCGATGTAGATATGGTCGTCCCAGACGAAACCATTGGCCAGGGAGTTCGAGTAGACGATCAGGACCGCTGAGACGATGAGCACGGCCGCCATCAGATGTCGTCTCATGCGTTTCGATTGTAGCAATCCTCCAAGGGCAGGCTATTCTCGTTCGTCGTTTGTTTGGCGAAATGTGATGAAAAGGACTCTTGCTTTGCCGAGGCCAATCCCGCATACTATCAGAGCTTCTGACTCCAACTTTCCCATGATTATCGACCATAAACCGCACTTGGGGCGCTCCGGCGTGACGTTGGTGGAACTCATGGTGTCGGTCGTGATCCTCTCCGTCGGCATCCTCGGCTTGGTCGCGACCTTCGGCGGCATCCAGCGGGCGGTCCAGACCGCCAAGAACAAGACCCTGGCCTCGACCTTGGCCCAGGAGAAGATGCAGATCTTGAAGCAGAAGAATTATTACCAGGTCCTCATCACGCCCGATCCTCCGGCCCAGCAGACCGATTTTTCTCCCTCCATACCGTTCGACAGCGTCTATTTCTCATCTGAGACCATCCTGCAGGGGAGCGTCTACTTCCAGCGGCTGACCTATGTCCAGGTGGCCAAGGAGAATTCGGGCGTCATCGAACTCTTGCCGGCCGGCACGCCGGATACGGGCTTGAAACTGATCACGGTCACCACCATCTGGACGCAAGGCGGTGAGAAGAAGAAGCAGACCCTGACCAGCGTCCTGAGCAACCCCAACACGGTCACGGCCAACGCCATCTTCACCGGTACGGTGAAGAACGCCGAGACGAACGCGCTCATCAACGGGGCGCTGGTCAACGCCGCCGAGAACATGGGTTGGCGGGACACGGCAAATGTCTCCGGCGTCTACTCGATCGGCCTGTCCCCTGGGAACTTCACATTAGTGGCGTCCGCTCCGGGATATTTCCGGAAGTTCGTTGCCGTCACCGCCGAGGCCAACGTCACGACCACTCAGGACTTCCTCCTGGTCCCCATGAGCTCGGGGACGGTCACGGGAACGGCTTGGTATAATCCCGATCTTGTCATCAGTCAGGTCGTCGCCGCGACGAACACCATCTGCGGCGACGGCGCTCTCCATGACGTCGAATACATCACGCTCTTCAACCCCACCACCGCCGCGATCGACATCGGGGCCACGGGTCTTTCATCCGGGAAGTCCGTCAATGTGGCCTATGTCGACGAGAATTCAACCTTCGACCGGACGGACACCCAGTTCAATCTCACTCATGTCTCGACCTTCGTCCCGCCTCATGCCGGCTACCTGATCGCCAACGCCACCTATTTCTTCCTGGCGGGGGGGTGGCGTACGGCCGACGCTTACTATAAGCCGACGGTCCCCGACGGCTTCGCCTGCGCTAATGCCTTGTACTGCGACGTCATCCGCAACGACAGGGCCGGAGGCATCGAACTCACGAATGCCGCCGACGGGCACGACATCGACACGGTCGGCTGGGACGACGTCAACAACAGCGCGCCGACCCATGAGGATACGCCTGTGGACCTCTCGTCGGTGGACGGCCTGGCGACCGGCTCCCAGATCGTGCGCATCTCCAGTCCGACCGACGCCCCGACCGCGACTCAGTTGCAAGAGTACGGTCCCGCCTACGATTCGGGAGACAACGCGGACGATTTCTCTTTCCGGCCGACGGTCGACGTGGAACCTCTCTGCGTGAGCACGGCGATGCCGATCATCGCGGGCGTGCCGGCGATCGGAGCCATCATCTCCGTCAACGACGGACTGTCCGATCCCACTACCGCCTATCGGGTCGGCGCACCGGTCACGACCGCTGAATTCGTGCTGACCAACGTGGCAACCGGGACCTGGATGGTGTTCCTCTCGAAGGACGGCTACGGCTTGGAGAACGACACCGTCACGATCGTCGCTTCGGGCTCGGTCTATACGTTCCCGAGCAGCACGACTTTCCTCAGCAGCGCCGTCACGCAGGGCTTCATCTCCGGTCAAGTCACCGACGTCGCGGGCGCGCCCATCAGCCCGGCCATCACGGTCTCGCCCGGCTCTGCGGGCGCCGATCAGACCGCGGCCGTGGCGAACGGGAGGTATTTCCTGCGGGTCTCCACGGGCTCGGTGGGGGTCACGGCGAACCCCGGCAGCGCGAACGTCGATTATATGTCGCAGTCCTTGTCCGTGGCCGTCGATGCCGGTGAGGTCGTCAACGATCTGGACTTCATCCTGTCGCAGGGCGGACGCATCACCGGCTTCATCACGCGCGACGGGGTCAACGCGCTGCCTGGGATCGCCATCGCCGCTCTGGACGGCGCCGGCTACTCCAGGGATCAGCAGGTCTCCGATATCAGCGGGTACTTCACCACGGTCAACGTTCCCACCGGGACCTATACCGTGACCCCCGCCTTGGACTCCATCGAGACCTCCGCTCCGGCGTCGCAGGCCGTGACCGTCGCTGTCGGCGCGACGGTCGATGCCGGAACCTTCACGATCACCGGTTCGATGGGTGCCATCACCGGCACAGTCAAGGTCGGGGGAAAACCGGTCTCATCGGGGGTCTTGATCGTGGCCGCGCCCGGCACGTTGTCCGGGAGTCCTCCCGCGATGGTCGCCTTGAGCAGCGCGACCCTGACGGGCAGTCCATACTACCTCGTTTCCAGCCAGGAGGATGGGACCTACAGCCTCAGCGTGAGAGGCGGCTCCTACCTGCTCTACGGCTACTACAATACCGTCAGCAAATCGGGCGCCGTGACGATCAGCGCGCAGGACCTGGGTTCCGTGACGGTGACGCCGGGGGTGACCGTACCCGGAAAGGATTTCGCGTGGTGACGAAACGAAAGAGCGCTGGTTTCACTCTGACCGAGGCCATGATCACGGTGGCCATCGTCGGCATCCTCTCCACTATCGGTGCGCGCGTGCTGATCCAGGTGAACCGCTACTATATGATGACCAGCACGCGCGTGGAGCTTCAGAGGGAGGCGCGTTCCGTCATGTATGTGGTGTCCCGGATGCTCCATGAGGCGCAGGCGAACTCGGTCGTCATCGACCGAGCGAGCGCATCCCAGCCTTTCTGCTCGCGGATCACCTTCACGAAAACGCAGGGAAACACCTTGACCTTCCAACAGAACGGCAAGGAGCTCCAGCAGGTCGAGGGAGCCCGCAGCATGACGCTCTCCAAGAACATCCGCTACCTGGCCTTCACCTTCCCCCGCTCTGACGATCTTTCGATCATTTCCGTGTCGCTGACCCTGGAACGTGACATCTATGAAGGCAAGACGAAGGCCCTCCACATGGCGTCGGAGAAGGTCCGGGTGATGAACTGATGGACTCCAAAGCTCCGCGGCGCGATCGTCTGAACGGCCAGGTCCTGGTCGGCGTCATCCTTTTGATGATGTTGCTCTTGATCATCGTCCCCGCGATGGTCCAGTGGATCCAGCAGGACACGCGTGCTTCCGTCAAGGAGCAGAAGTCCACCACGGCTTACAATCTGGCTGAAGCCGCCATCGACCGGGGCATGTGGAAGCTCAAGAGCTCCACCGGGACCTGGGACAACGCCGTGAACTCCGTCGTCCTCGCGGGATACGACTTCGACGTCACCTACACGGACGTGGCGGGCGGGACCTACCGGATCAGGTTCAGCTCCGGCGTGCTCAATGGGGCGGCGGTCGTCACGGTATGGGGAGAGGGCCGGGATTCTCTGCAGAGGGAGACGCGCTCGCTCCAGGTGGTCTATCAGAACACCTCCGTCCCCGGCGCCATCATCGCGGGGGGAACGCTCGTTCAGGCCGGCTCGGCGATCGTGCACTGGGGACCGATCCTCGCGATGAACAACATCACCCTTTCCGGATCTTCGCTCACGCGACACTACCCGAGGAAACTCTCCAAACAGGTGGTCCTTCCTTACGACACCAACGGGGTCACTCCCACGAACACCGACAATCTCGAATGGTGGTCCGACTACGACGTCCCGGATCTCCCGCAGTTCGACTTCACCGCCCTGCGCTCATCGGCGGCCGCCACCAACACCCTCAACTGCAACGGCACCTACAACGCGACGAACCAGCAGGTTCCTTGCGGCAGCGTCTGCACCGCCTGCGACGTGACGAACATCGACATGGACAACCGCTATAACAGCAACTACGTCTGGTATTGGGACAACGACGTCACCATGCACGGCGTCGGGGTCAAAGGGACGGTGATCGTTCGCGGCAACCTTTCGACCGCGGGCGGCGACTCTTACGGGCCCCATAGCCCGACAACCTTCGACGTCAATATGACCGTTCCCCCTGAGGCCTATCTCGAGTACCAGGCGCTCGATACCGCCTCCGTCAACCAGTATCCGGGGGATATCGGTTTTCAGAACACGACGAACTCCTACATATTGGGCGCTTGCGGCACCTCCTGTGAGGGCAGCGCCAGCGGCGACGACCTTGGTTTTTACGGTTTCGTCTATGTGGGCGGCAACGTCGACTTCCAAGGCGATACAGACATCTACGGGGCCGTCTGGGTGGTCGGGAATTGGGCCGCCGCCGGCAACAACCTTTTGTTCTACGACGCGAATCTCTCGGTCCCCACGCTCAACGTCGTCTTGGTCCGCCGGTCATGGAAAGAGGTGACCCCGAGCACCGCCGCCTGGCTGTGATCCGCGTCCTGCGTGGGCGCGGCGGAGTCCTCATCCTGGTCGTGGGCCTGTTGGCCGCGTTCGTGGTCTGCTTGGGGCCAGTGTCCAATCCCGACCTGCCCTGGCACCTTGCCGCCGGACGTTGGATCGCGGCCGCCGGAGCCGTTCCTCGCGAGGACTTCCTGTCTTGGACCATGGCCGGGAAGCCTTGGGTCGACTTCGAGTGGGCCGCCCAGCTGATCTACTACGGTCTCGACCGCGCGGGCGGGTTCGCCGCCCTCTGGGCGTTCAAGAGCGTTCAGTTCGCCGCGTTGACGCTCCTGTTCGCAGCGCTGCTCCGTCTTTGGAGGCTCGCCGCATCCTGGGTGGGTGTCGCGGCCCCCGTCTTCGTCGCCGCTCTGTTCCCCTTCCTCGACATCCGCCCCGAAGCGTTCTCCATGCTTTTCTTCATGATCCAGCTCTATATACTGGAGAAGCGAAGGCTGGGCCTTCTGCGCATGAGCGACAGCGTCCTGCTGGCCGTCCACGGTGCGCTTTACGCCGTCTGGGCGAATCTCCACCCCGGTTTTCCCGTCGGTCTGGCCCTGTGCGCCTGCTACGGCGTGGGTGAACTCGCACACCCGCCGCGAAGGCTTCGCTTCGTGCTTCCCTTCGCCCTGCTCGCGGCGGGGCTCGCCGGGTCCTGCCTGAACCCCTACGGTCCTCGGTTGTATGCGGTGTTCTGGGAGCACGGCAAAGAGCTGCCGACGATGCGCCGCCTCATCATCGAATGGGGCGCGCCCAACTTCAGGAACGAATACCAGTACGGCTATTGGGCCGTGATCCTGTTTTCCTATGGGGGATTCCTGGTGGCGACGGCGCGCGGGGTCGTCCTCCCGGCCGAGCACCTGGTCGCCGTCATCGTCTTCAGCCTGTTCGTCTCTCGGTCTTTCCGGACCACGGCATATGCCATGCTCCTCCTCTACCCTTTGGCCGTGCACGCCTGGAAGACCGTCGTTTCGCCGTCTTGGTGGCTTTATGCCCGACCCTGGGTGCTCGGGGCGGCCCTCACCGCCGGATCGTGGCAGATGGGGCGCTTCTTCCGCGAGCAGAACTACCTGCGGACGTTCAGCAGCCCTCAGCGCATCGCGCCGGAGAGAGTCTGCGACTTTCTGCGTGCGGAGAAGCCGGTGCTCTCGAAGCTGCCCATGTTCAATACGTACAACTGGGGCGGCTACCTCGGCTATGCCCTGTCCCCCGACTACCCCGTTTTCATGGATGGCCGCTACCTCTTCGCCGGTCTTCTCAAGCGCGTCGCCGCCGACGAGAGGCACCCCGGCCGCTGGCGGAAGTTCATGGACGAGATGGGCGTGGACCTCGCTCTTCTCGAGAACAACGGACACATGATCCGTTCCGGGCGGGACATCTTCTGGCGGGCCTTCGACGCCTACGCGATGCCGCGCTCTGAGTGGGCCCTCGTCTATTGGGACTCCGAGGGCATGGTCCTGGTCCGGCGCACCAAAGTCCCGGCCGACTGGCTCAAGCGCCATGAGTTCCGTTTCCTGCGGCCGCGCGACCTGCGGCATCTGGGTTTGAGGATCCTTTCCAGGGACGTTCGCGAGTCGGACGTCTCCGCCGAGATCGACCGTTACGTCCGCGAGATCGGCGACCCCCGGGAATCGTTCGGTCTGACCTACTGGTTCCGGGAATTCAAGAAGGGTCTAGCCGCCGGTCAGCCGCAGCTTCAGGATCGCAAGCCAGCCCGCCGCTAGCTGGCCCAGCCCGAGCTTCGAGCTCCCCTTCGCGCGGTCGACGAAGTCGATAGGGACTTCGCGCACGCGCAGTCCCGCGCGGGCGGCCCGATACAGCGTCTCATGGATGATCGCGGGGCCCGTCGATTCCAGCG
>Ga0208863_1001319_pt1 | contig 16179 bp, 14 predicted proteins | sample RifOxyD3_FD_184040 | JGI IMG/M metagenome (GOLD analysis project Ga0208863, IMG submission 184040) | Soil microbial communities from Rifle, Colorado - Rifle Oxygen_injection D3 (SPAdes) | ecosystem: Environmental > Terrestrial > Deep subsurface > Rock core/Sediment | place: Rifle, Colorado...
ACAGAGTTGACCCATCACCGACACTACCCAACCCGGGAGGAGGCCAAACAGGAGATCTTCGAATATATCGAGGTGTTCTATAACCGTCAGCGACGACATTCCACCATCGGTTATCAGTCACCCGCAAGATTCGAGCAAAGTGTTCAACATGCCGCGTGATTTTGTGTCCGGAATAGGCTTGCCAGATCAGTTTGCCGCCAAGGCTGCCGATGTCATCGGGTTGCACTTGAACCCACCCGAGAATGCCTTGGTGCTGAGCGTGGACGAGAAGCCATCGATCCAAGCACTCGAACGCACACGGGGTTACGTGCAGACCAGCAGCGGCAAGATCGTCCAAGGCATGAAGAGTACCTACAAGCGTCACGGCACGATCAATTTGTTCGCAGCCTTAGAGGTGGCTACCGGAACCATTCGGGACAAGACGACCCAGACCAAGAAGCGCGCCGACTTTCAGGCTTTCATGGATGAGGTGATTGCTGATCGACCCGCGGAGCGGCAAATACACGTCATCCTGGACAACCTCAACACTCACAAGAAAAACGACAACTGGCTCGCGGCGCATCCCAACGTCACCTTCCATTTCACGCCAACCAGTGCAAGCTGGCTCAATCAGGTCAAGATCTGGTTCGGCATCTTCCAGCGCAAAACGCTCAACAACGCAAGTTTCGGAAGCATTGATCAACTGACCAAGGCAATCCATGATTACACTGCCGCCTACAACGCAAACGCAGCCCCCTTCGTCTGGCGCAAAAGGGAAGTCAAGGGCGCGCAGCTTCGCAACACTATCGTTAACTTACGCAATTAGACACTAGCGCCTGAAGCTCCCGCTTCCATAAGCGGACACGGGAATCATTACTTCCACCTCCATCCGCCGTAATCAGTAAGCACCTCGCCTCGGAGTAACAGGCAGACCCCATCGAGTACCACCACCGTCGAATGCTTTCAACGGCAAATTGCGCGGTATCATGATCCGCCCCCACATTGACCCAGCCGATATTCAGGATCGGGTAGTAAACGCCATAGGGCGCAGCCTTTCCCAACTCAGCGTCTGGAAAATCATGAACCTGGACCTTCGTCGGTTGCCCCTGGGGATGCCACTCGCTTCCCGTTTGTTTGGGGTTACCTACCAGCTCCTTTTTCTTGGTATCCACCGAGATGACCGGATCTCCTCGGCTTTGGAACTGCTTCACCTGGGCGTAGATGTATTCGAACTGGTCGTTGCGATCCGGATGCGAATCCCCCTCCTGGGTCTTACGATTTCCCTGAAGGCTATAACCCAATGCGTGGAGTAATTCAGCCACCATGCGATGACTGGTCCGATGACCCTTTTCTTTGAGGGCATCGGCCAATTGCCGCGTGCTCTTGCAGCTCCAACGCAAGGGCGATTCGGGATCCCCGCGTGTTACCGGTTCGATCAAGCGCTCCAAATCGACGATCAGGGCGGGATCCTGATCCACCGTTCGTTCCGTCCGCCGCCCTCACGGCGAACCCGGCCCTGCGGCAGGGACTCTTCCTGTTCAGCTCCCGGCAGCCTTGGCGTATCGCCTCTCGACACAAGCCCGTCTCCCGTGACACAAGGGAGATACCTCCCCATCCAACCGCCAAAGCCTCAGCCCCCGCAACCAATCGCCGTACTCGCTCGTCGAGATAGCGATCAAGCTTCTCAAAACGCTTTCTGATAGCTGCTGGTTCCACGCCTAACTCTAGCACGCTCTCCAGTATTCGGAAGTGTTATTTTGTTACGGCGCTTAACGGCTCGCGAATAGCATCCATCAAGTCAAGGGTATCGAGGCCATGTCAGCGGGCTTGAGTGACTTCGTCATCCTTCGCCCATGAAAAAGCCCCGCTTGGCGGGGCTTTTTCTATCTGGCCTGGTTAGCCGATATCGTCAGTGGGCGGGCTTTCCTTTTGGCTTTCTTCGCCCTTTGGGGTAGAAAGTTTCAGAGGCCCTGAGGGTATCCACTCATCGGCTGAGACGTTCCGGCGGATGGGGGCTGGGCTGGGCCTCCTTTCGATCCTTTCCTCCGGTTCCCGTGGCTTGGCTTCCTGGGGCGCGGGACTTTCCACGACCGGGGCGGGTTGGGGCCGGGGCTCGGGCTTTGCTTCGACCGGAGCGGGGCGGTTTTCCTCCACTACCCTTGAAGCGGCGGGCTCGGGGGAGGGCAGGGGCGTGGGCTCGGCGGGGGACGTCGTGACTTGGGTCTCGGTCTTTTCGCGAGGGGTTTCGCTTTCCTCACGCCGCCGGGGCCTGGGGTTTTCCCGCACGGGTGCGGGGGATTGCGCTGCCTCGGGTTGCTCGGACGACGCCGCGTCGCTGTCGTTGACATCCTGTCCCTGGAACTGGGCATTGTCCTCGCGTTCACCCGGTCTGCGGCGGCGACCGCTACGACGGCCGCGACGGGAGCCGCCGGGCCTGCGGCCTTCGGCTTGCGGATCATTAGCGGGGGTGGTCTCAGCGCCTGGGACCGGAATAGCCGGTTTTACCTCTTCTTGAGCCTGAGCCTGCGGTTGGGGCTGTATCCGCTTTTCCTCTCTCGGCGGCCTTTCCTGGGCGGCGGGTGCCGGCTTGCGGTTGCCACCGGCGCTTCTTGGGCCGCCTTCGGTTTCCTTGCGTTGTTGCGGCCGTGCCTGCGGCGGCTGTTGCGGCCGGGGACGGGCGGGCGGGGCATTGCGGCGGCTGCTGATCTCGCGGCGGTTGCTGGGCTGTTCCCTTTTTTCGGTTTCCTTGGGGGTCTCTTCCTTCTTCTGCTCGCCAGCGGTAAAGAAGGATTTGAACAGCCGTTTCAGCAGTCCGGGTTCATTGCTTTCAGACGCCTCTTCCCGGACTTCCTGGACTTCCTTGATGGGTGCCGGGCGGCCGGGGGCGATCTGCTTGACGGCCGGTTCCTCGGCCTTGGCTTCGCGGGTCGAGGCGATGTCGGTGGTCGGCTCGATCACTTCGACCAGTTCGAAGCTGTGCTTGGTCTCGCCTTCTTTAGGGGCGTCAGCGGCACGCTGGCGATCAATCCGGTAGTGCGGCGTTTCCAGCTGCCGGTTGGGAACCAGTACGATCTCCACGTCGTGGCGCTTCTCGATCCCGGTGATGACTTGGCGCTTCTCATTGAGCAGGAAGGTGGCAATCTCCACCGGTAACTGGGCGATGATGCGGCCGGTGTTTTCCTTCAGGGCCTCTTCTTCGATGATGCGCAACACGGAGAGGGCGAGGGAAGGTACGCTGCGGATGGTGCCGTGGCCGCTGCACCGGGGGCAGGTCATCTGGGTGGATTCGCCGAGGGAGGGGCGCAGGCGTTGGCGCGACATCTCCAACAGGCCGAAGCGGGAGATGCGGCCGATCTGCACCCGCGCGCGGTCGTGCTTGAGGGCGTTGGTCAGGCGGTTTTCCACCTCACGTTGATTGCGCGAGGGGGTCATGTCGATGAAGTCGATGACGAACAGTCCGCCCAGGTCGCGCAGACGAAGCTGGCGGGCGATCTCGTCGGCCGCTTCCAGGTTGGTGTTGAGCGCGGTTTCCTCGATGTCGGAGCCCTTGGTGGCGCGGGCCGAGTTGATATCGACGGCGGTGAGCGCTTCGCTGTGGTCGATGACGATGGAGCCGCCCGAGGGAAGGCTGACCTCGCGCTGATAGGCCGATTCGATCTGGGTCTCGATCTGGTAGCGACTGAACAGCGGCACCTCGTCGCTATAGAGCCGCAGCTTGCGGGCGTAGGTCGGCATGACCTGTTCGATGAACTGGGCCGCCTGCTCGTAATATCTCGGGTGGTCGATGACGATCTCGCCGATGTCCGTGCGCAAATGGTCGCGCATGGAGCGGATGATGATGTCGCTTTCCTGGTAGATCAGGAAGGGGGCCTGCTTGCTGGTCCCAGAGGAGTTGATGGCGTTCCACAACTGGATCAGATAGTCCAGGTCCCATTGCAGATCTTCGGTGTTCATGCCGATACCGGCGGTGCGCACGATCAGCCCCATGCCGTCCGGGATGTCCAGTTCGCTCATGGCCTCGCGCAGTTCGTTGCGGTCCTGGCCCTCGATGCGGCGCGAGACGCCGCCCGCGCGCGGGTTGTTGGGCATCAATACGAGGTAGCGTCCGGCGAGTGAGATGAAGGTGGTCAGGGCCGCGCCCTTGTTGCCACGCTCTTCCTTTTCGATCTGGACGATGACTTCCTGGCCTTCGGAAAGGGCCTGCTGGATGTTGGTCCGTCCGGGGCCCTCGGCGCCCTGCTTGAAGTAGTTGCGGGCGATCTCCTTGAGGGGGAGGAAGCCGTGGCGGTCGGCGCCGTAATCGACAAAGGCCGCTTCGAGACTGGGCTCGACGCGGGTGATTTTTCCCTTGTAGATATTGGCCTTTTTCTGTTCCTTACCGGGGTGTTCGATATCCAGGTTGAAGAGTTTTTGTCCGTCGACGATGGCGACACGCAACTCTTCCGGCTGAGTTGCGTTTATCAGCATTCTTTTCATGGGGTGATAATCTCTCGGGACAACGACAGGGGCTGAAGCCTTCGCCCATCACAACGCCAGCGGCGGATAGGAGAAAGGCGAAGAGCAGGATCAGGAAAGTCGTCGTCAAATGGGGTTGGCTCAAAGGCGGCCGCCGGTCGGCGGCGCGCAGGTTATTTGAAATGCGAACTGGATTGCGTTTCGCGCGGATCTCGAAGACAAGGGCCGAAAGGCACAATCTCCGGGCCGCGGGCGGGACGGACCTAGCGGATCACCCCGCCCAAAACAGGCTCGGTTCTTCGGCCGGGGACATGCGTCCAATATCGAAGCCAGCCGGAATCCGATCGCGGGACTATAGCAAGTAGTTCACCGGCCAGCAAATTAGAGAGGGTTCGGATTCAAGCAAATCTGAACTCCAGCACAAAATGCGAGGTGCGGAGTCCGTCGAAAAGGCCGTTTTTCCGCATCCTGCACTGAAGCGAGCAATTTCTCCTGCCGGGCAAGGGCGATGCTAGAATGGCGCCCATGGCGGAACAGACAACAAATCATTCAATCCCTCGGTTCGTCGAGGCCACTGAAGCAGAGCAGGGGCAGCGGCTAGACAATTTTCTCATCGCCCGCTTGAAAGGTGTTCCCCGCAGCCGTATCTACCGGATATTGCGCAAGGGCGAGGTTCGGGTCAACAAGGGGCGCGTCTCCCCGAGCTACCGGATCGAAATCGGCGATTCGATTCGCATCCCGCCCATCCGCATGTCGGAGGAGGATGCGCCTGCCACGAAACCCGCCGCCGGTCTGTTGGAACGGCTGGAGCGTTCAATTCTCTTCGAGGATGAAAGATTTCTGGTGGTGAACAAGCCGGCCGGGCTGGCGGTGCATGGCGGCAGTGGTCTCGATTATGGCTTGATCGAGGCCTTTAGGGCCATGCGGCCGGAGCAGCGGGAGCTGGAGCTGGTCCACCGCCTCGACCGGGACACCTCGGGTTGCCTGCTGGTGGCGAAGAAGCGCAGTGCCTTGAGAATCCTCCACGGACTCATGCGCGAGGGGGCGGTCACAAAGCGGTATCTGGCCCTGCTGGCGGGCAAGTGGCCGCGCGATAAGGTGAATGTGGATGCCCCATTGCGAAAAAACACCCTCCAAGGGGGAGAGCGCGTCGTCCGGGTCGATCCCACCGGCAAGGAGGCATTGACCCGCTTCGGCGTGGTCGAGCGGCTTGGCGGCTATACCCTGGTCGATGCCTTGCTCGTGACGGGCAGGACCCATCAGATCCGCGTCCATAGCACCCATCTGGGGACGCCGATCTGCGGCGACGCCAAATACGGGAATGAGGGCGTCAATGCCGAACTGCGCAAAAAGGGGTTGAACCGGCTATTTCTCCACGCAGCGGAATTGCGATTCCGCTGGCCGGACGAAAAGGCGGACCGGGTTTTCACGGCGCCCCTGGATGAGTCTCTGGATGCCCTGTTGCGTAGGCTGCGCGGCTAGTTTTCAACCCCGAGGGTTTAATGAGTTACCAGCTCTTAGTATTCGATTGGGACGGCACCCTGATGGATTCCGAGGCCAAGATCGTGGCCTGCATGCAGGCGGCCTTCGTCGATCTGGGCATGGAGGCGCCGAGCCGGAATGCCGTGCGCGACATCATCGGACTCGGTCTGCGGGAGGCGATCCAATCCGTCTATCCTGGGGCCGGCGACGGTCTGGTGGACGATCTCTTTCAAGGCTATCGCCGTCACTTCCTCGGTGAAGACAACACCCCTTCCCAGCTCTTTCCGGGCGTTGAAGAAACCCTCGAACAACTGGACCGTGCGGGCTATCTCCTGTCGGTTGCCACGGGCAAGGGGCGGCGCGGCCTCGACAAGGTACTGGACGAGACCGGCCTGGGCCGTTTCTTTATCGCCACCCGTTGCGCCGACGAGACCTTTTCCAAGCCCCATCCGGAGATGCTGAATCAGTTGATCGACTTCGCCGGGGTCGAGCCTAGGGATGTCCTGATGATCGGCGATACCGAATACGATCTCCAGATGGCCGCCAATGCCGGGACCGACTCCCTGGCCGTCAGCTATGGGGCGCACGAGGTGGAGCGATTGTTGAACCACAGGCCGGTGGGCTGTCTCGACGCCATCAGCGAATTGCCGGGCTATCTGGCCTCTCAGACCCTGCGCTCATTAAGGTAGACCGATGGATGACTCGAACCAAAAAGAGAAAGGGCCGGCATGGGAGCAGGGGCTCTTGCGCGATCTGGCCCTGGCCGCACTGAAGGAGCAGCGGGCCGCCCGGCGCTGGGGCATCTTCTTCAAGCTATTGTTTTTCGTCTATTTATTTATCGCCTTCGCTGTCTGGTCGGCGCTGTCCAGCGGCGATCTGAGAATGACCGCCGACAACTTCACGGCGGTGGTCGATCTGAACGGCGTCATCAAGGCCGATTCCCCGGCCGGCGCCGACAAGGTCGTCACGGGACTGCGCGAGGCCTTCAAGCACAAGGGCACCCGAGGGGTGATCCTGCGCATCAACAGCCCCGGCGGCAGCCCGGTGCAGTCGCGCTACATCTACGACGAGATCCGCCGCCTGCGCAAGAAATACCCCCAGATCCTGCTCTATGCCGTTATCGCGGACATGGGCGCCTCCGGCGGCTATTACGTGGCCGCCGCGGCCGACAATATCTACGCGGACCAGGGCAGTCTCGTGGGTTCCATCGGCGTGCTCATGAACGGCTTCGGCTTCGTCGAGGCCATCCAGAAGCTGGGCGTGGAACGGCGCCTGCTGACGGCCGGCGAAAACAAGGGGATGCTCGATCCCTTCTCGCCCCTGAAGGAGGAGGAAAAAGTCCATGCCCAGGGGGTGCTCGGCAAGCTGCACGGTCAATTCATCGAAGCGGTCAAACAGGGCAGGGGAGAGCGGCTGAAACAGGACCCCAAGATCTTCAGCGGCATGTTCTGGAGCGGCGAGGAGGCCAAGGAGCTGGGGCTGATCGATGGCTTCGGCAGCGCGGGCTTTGTGGCGCGCGAGGTGATCGGCGCCGAGGAAATGATCAACTTCAGCCGCAAGGACGATCTGTTCGAACGCCTGGCCGAACGGGTCGGCGCCGGATCGGCCCGCGCCCTGACGGATTCCCTGACAACCCTGAGCGATTGGGTGCGGATGTAACCTGGAAATCTTAACCGCCAAGGACACCAAGAACGCGAAGGGAAACATGGATTGGCATCTGCCTGTTTATTCACCGAACGGGTTTGATGAATTACAGATGAGTCATTGTATTCTTCGTGTACTTTGCGCTCTTTGCGGTTAGCTTGAAAAATTCAGGTGTAATCTTTTTGTCATCATCGTCGTATTAAATTCATCGTCAATTACAGTTCTGTTTTGGGCGTTGCCCCCGTTTCGGGGTGGAAACAAATCATGACCGATGGACTCGTTCTTGTTATTGAAGATGAAGACGCCATCCGGGAGATGGTGCGAGTTACCCTGGAGTCGGCTTCCTTCGAGGTGCTGGAGGCCGTCGATGCCGAGCAGGCCGAAATGATCCTGGCCGACCACTGCCCCGGTTTGATTCTGATGGATTGGATGCTGCCGGGTATCAGCGGGATCGAGTTGACCCGCCGCATCAAGCGGGACGATGTCCTGAAGGAAATCCCCATCATCATGCTGACCGCCAAGGGCGAGGAGAACAGCAAGGTGATGGGCCTGGAGGCGGGCGTGGACGACTATGTCACCAAGCCCTTTTCGACCCGCGAGCTGATTGCCCGGATCAGGGCGGTGATGCGCCGTTCCGGCGTGAGCCAGGGGGAGTCCCTCGAAATCGGCGACGGCCTGAAATTGGACCCGTCGCGGCACCGGGTTACGGCCAACGGCGCCTCGCTGGAAATCGGGCCCACCGAATTTCGTTTATTACAATTCTTCATGTCGCACCCGGAACGGGTCTATTCCCGTAGCCAACTGCTCGATCAGGTGTGGGGCCGGAATGTCTATATCGAGGAGCGCACGGTCGATGTCCATATCCGCCGCCTGCGCAAGGCGCTGGAACCCTCGGGCTTCGATGCCCTGGTCCAGACCGTGCGCGGGGTGGGCTATCGTTTTTCCGTACAGAACTGAGAATCCGCCGGCATGACCCCCTTCTGGTCCCGTGAGTTATGGCGTCTGCTTGGGGCGGAGGCCGGGTTTTTTCTTTTCGGACTTATTCTCAGGCAGCCGGCCTGGACCCTGTTTATGGGCACCCTGGCCTATTTCCTGTTTTTCCTCTGGCGGCTGGCCCAGTTCCACCGCTGGTTCCTCGGCACCCGTAACTTCCGCCCGCCGGACATCCCGGAAGGGATCTGGATGGATCTTTACCAAAAGGTCTATCAGTTGCAGAAGGGGAACCGCCGCCGGGAGCGTAAGCTCAAGGTGCTGCTCGGCAAATTCCAGGCCTCGGCGGATGCCTTGCCCGATGCGGTGGTGGTCATCAACGCCAGTGATCAGATCCTCTGGTTCAATGCGGCAGCGAAGGGCTACTTGGCGCTCGACACCACGGATGTGGGCCGCCCCATCGTCAATATCCTGCGCTCGCCGGTCTTCCTCGACTATCTCCAGTCCGGCGATTACGGGCAGTCGCTGGTCTTCAATCCCTTCCATAACGACGACACCCACTTTTCCCTGCGGATCATCCCCTATGGTGGTGATCAACGGTTGCTGCTGGTGCAGGACATCACCGACCTGCGCCGGCTGGAACGGGTGCGTAGCGATTTCGTCGCCAATGTCTCGCACGAACTGAAGACGCCACTGACGGTCATCAGCGGTTTCGTCGAGAATTTTCTGCTGAAGGAGGATGAGTGCTCCCGGCGCTGGCGCCGCCCCCTGGAGCTGATTTCACAGCAGGCCATGCGCATGCGCCAGATCGTCACGGACCTCCTTCTGCTGGCCAAACTGGAGGCGTCCGGCCGGCGGGAGGAATCCTTGGAGATACTGGACATCCCGGCCCTGCTGAAGAGTATCCGGGACGAGGTCCTGATGCCGGGCTTGGGCGACGTGGCGGCAATCGGCCTGGAGCTGGACGCCCATCTGCGCTTGAAAGGGAACGAGGCCGAGCTGCGAAGCGCATTTTCCAATCTGCTGTTGAACGCCATCAAATACACCCCGCATAATGGCCGTGTCACAGTCCGTTGTTATGTTGACGGCGAGGGTTGCGGATGCGTCGAGGTCGAGGATACGGGGGAGGGCATCAGCCCCGAGCATATTCCCCGCCTGACCGAACGCTTCTACCGGGTTGACGTGGGACGCTCCCGCAAGCGGGGCGGCACCGGGCTGGGGCTGGCGATCGTCAAACATGTGCTGCAACACCATGATGCTAAATTAGACATCAGCAGCAAGCCCGGCGCCGGGAGTTGTTTCCGGTGTCGCTTCCCGCCGGGGAAGGTGGCGCTGGTTGAAATGGGGCAGGTATAAAACAAGAAAACGAAAAAATCGCATTTTTTGTTTTCGTCTTGCAAAATTGCCGGGACGGTAATTTTGCAAATTCCTCATAAGTGTTCCCAAATGCCTAAACTAGCGCCGGGAAACCCATAAAGAGACGCGATACAGGATAAACCATGGATAAGTCGGACTTTTCACATCATTACATACAGCGATTCAACGCGGAACTGGAAAAGGTCCGCACCGATACGCTGGCCATGGGAGGTTTGGTCGAGCAGCAGTTGGCCGATGCCGTACAGTCCTTGGTGAGGAGAGATCCCGAACTGGCCAGGCAGGTCATCGCCAACGACGTCAAGGTCAACGGCATGGACGTGAAGGTGGATGAGCTTTGCACCTCCATCCTGGCGCGGCGTCAGCCCACCGCCAGCGATCTGCGGTTGATATTGACGGTGTTGCGCACCACCACCGATCTGGAGCGCATTGGTGACGAGGCCAAGCGCGTGGCGCGCATGGCCGTGAGCACCAGTTCCAGCACGGATGCCAGGAGTGTGTTCCTGGAGATCGAGCACCTGGGCGAACAGGTGAGGGAGATGCTGCACGACGCCCTGAATGCCCTGGCCCGGTTCGATGTGGAGGCCGCCCTCGCCGTCGCCGATCAGGACAGCCGGGTCGATCGTGAATATGAAAACATCCTGCGTCAGTGCATCACCTACATGATGGAAGACCCCCGCACCATTCCCTTCGTGCTGGACATCATCTGGGCCGCCCGTTCCCTGGAGCGGATCGGCGACCGCTGCTGCAACATCTGCGAGTATTTGATCTATTTCGTCAAGGGCAGGGATGTTCGTCATACCGATCTGAGGGAAATCGAATCCGAGCTGAAGCAGGAACGGTCATCGGGAATCAATTGAAGCGACCAAGGAAAAGCCGTGGCGCCTTGTCGGGCGCCACGGCTTTTTTATGCTTGCAGGTCAGCCGAAGAATTTCTTCAGCGTTCGGCTGATCCAGCCCGACTCTTCTTTCTGCATTTTGTGTACGCTGATGCGAACGATATCGGCGTAATCGCCATCCTCGTTCTTGATGTGGTTGATCAGCCAGCGTTGCAGCATGTTGAGCAACTCGTCGGCGACATCCTCCCCACCCTTGTAACGGCTGATAAACTGCCCGACCTTCTTGGTGAACAGTTCGTGAACCTTCTTGTGGGGTTCGAGGAAGGTATAGCCGGCCTGTTCCATCAGGCTTTCCTCGAAGGCGAAGTGCGAGATCGTGTAATCGACCAGTTCGTCGATAACCCCGCCGACGACGGCGTTGTCGTGAGTTTCCTTCGCGTCGTAGAGTTGATTGATGTAATTGACGATCCGCTTGTGCTGCTCGTCGATGACCTCGATACCGGTTTCCAGCGTGCTGGACCATTGAAGATGCGCCATGAGTTTCCCCTTAGCCTTTATTTGTCTGTTCTGGATGGCGGGACTCTTCCCTTGGATGGGGCATCATTCCTGATTAGGCCCCAGTGCAAGTTTAGCCACCGGAAAAAAGCTGTCTATGACTGGGCTCAAGCCAGTAGCCTTCCTCTGGCTTGGTAGAGGATAGTTCGATATTCCCGGAAAGGGAAAGGTCTTTTCTGTTGCGGTCTTTCCATCCGGTGGGTGTGGTGCTTCACCCTTGGCCGCGACAGATCAGAGCCACCTTTTCCGCCTGAAGAAGATCAGCAACCCCAGGGCGATCATGACCATGAGCAGCGAGACGAGGGGATAGCCGAAGCGCCAGCCGAGTTCCGGCATGTTCCAGGGGCTGGCGTCGCGGTCAAAGTTCATGCCGTAGAGGCCGACGATGAAGGTCAGGGGGATGAAGATGGTCGAAATGACCGTCAGCAGCCGCATGATGTCGTTCATGCGGTTGTTGACGCTGGAGAGGTAGATATCGAGCATGCTGCTCGTCATCTCCCGGTAGGTTTCCAGCAGGTCCATGACCTGGACCGTGTGGTCGTAACAGTCGCGCAGGTAGAGGCGCGTCTCGCCCTTGATCAGGTCCGACTCGTCCCGCAGCAGTTGATTGATGACCTCGCGTTGGGGCCAGAGCATGCGCCGGAGCAGGATCAGCTCGCGCTTGACCACATGGATCTTGCCGAGGATCTCCCGGCCCCCCTGGGCCAGTATCCGTTCCTCCAGCTCCTCCAGTTGCAGGCCGAAGTTCTCCAGCACCGGAAAACCCTGGTCGATGACGATATCGAGCAGGCTGTAGAGGAGAAAATCCACCCCCCGGTGCCGCAGGCGCGCCCCGCCATCGTGGAGGCGTTTCACCGTCTGTAGAAAGGGGTCGAACTCTCCCTCGCAAAAGCTCACCAGGAAGGTCCGGTTCATGAAAAAGCTGACCTGATGGACCTCCACCTCGTCATCCGCCATCAGCGGCAGGCTGAGGACGACGAACAACTGGTGGTCGAAGGGCTCGATCTTGGGCCGTTGCCCCGTGTTGAGCACATCCTCGACCGCCAGGGGGTGGAGCCCGAAGGCCTCGCCCAACTGGTGCAGCGACCCCACCGTGGGCCGCCCCTGCACATGCACCCAGGTCAGGGTCTCGCTCTCCAGGTAGGGGAGGCAATCGGCAGGATTGATGTCCTCCTCGACCAAGACTTGGCCATCGGCCAGAAAATCGACCAGGCGAATGCGGTAGGGCGGTTCCTCCCGGCGCCGCTCGACCAGCGCGCCGGGAGGAGTCCCTGGCGGCGGATATCGCTTGGTAAAAAAGCTCATCCTGAAGACCTCGATTCAACGCGAAAATGTGCGCGGCAAATACAGCATTTTTCCCCTCCGGGAGAGGATATTGCTGTCATGCCCGTTTGCTGGCTGTCCATATTCTCCTCCCGGAGACCCTCGATTCCAATTGCATATTCGGGAGCGGGCCGGGATCTCAGGGATTATCCCCCGGCGCTCGATACCCCGGCGCCAGCGCGGCGTTTTCCACCCCGTAGAGCACCAGCGGGTCCTTGAGCCAGAGGCGATAGCGTCTCGGATCGAGGCTGTGGTCCGGGCTGCAATCGACGTTCCACTGCTGAAGCACGTAACCGGCGATGGCCGCGCGGACGTTGAGGACGAGGCGTTCGCCAGTCATGCCGAAATCCCGCGCCACGATCTCCGGGCGCTGCTGGTCGGGGTGCGGTCTCAATTCCAGGGTCAGGATTCGGGTCCACTGGATGTCCCGGTCCAACTGTTCGTGGGGGGCGATGCCCTCCCTCTCCAGCAACTGGGGCGCCTCCATCCGGGTGATGACCAGGTCGCGGAACTCACTTGAGGTCCGGTCGAAGACCCGCGCGTGCCAGCGCAGGCCGCTATCGACGAGGGCAAGCGGCAGGATCACCCGCGCCGAAGGCCCGGTGTTCAAGGAGTGGTAGATGAGCCGCACCGCGCACCTTTGATGGATGGCTCGGGTAATCACCGCCAGCACAGGCAGCGGCGGCTGATTCAGGCGCAGGGGGAAGTCGCAGGGCAGAAACCCGGCCGATGCCCGGCCCAGCCCCTCGCCGAAGCCACGGGAGAGGGCCGAGAGCACCCGCTCCGTTTCGTGGGGAAAGACCGGCTGGAAGCCCTCGGCCGGTATATAGACCTTGCGCCGCCCGTCGAAGCCGATGTTGTCCGGCGCCATCTCCCGATAGGCGGCCAGATCGCGCGTCGCCACCGCAGGCGCGATGCCGAAGCGGTCCATCAGGTCCGGTCGCCTCACTTCCCCCAGGAACCACAGCCGGAACTCGATGAAGGCCAGCCGCTCGCGCTGGCCCTGATTCAGGTCTCGAAGGGTTCGGTCATTCATCGCCTTGCCTCTTGCGCTAATCGGAATAGTTCATTGACATAATCTAAATGATGATGTAGATTTACATCATCGAAAAGATTATATCACCAGATGCCAAAGAGGATGCGCCTGCCGCACGTACCTTGATTGGCCAAATACCCAGCGGCGTTCCGACAATCCGGAGAGGAGTTCCCATGTCGAAAAAATCAGCAAAGACTCCGCTTGACGCCCCGCGCCGCCTTTCCGTCGCCTGGCTTCCCTTCGCGGAGGGGCTGGCGGCCAGCCTGGGGGTGTTGGAGGATGACCAATCCCTCGTGATCTCGGTAAAACGCTCGAACCGCTATGTGCAGTTCGCCGCCCAGGGGGCTCACGGCATGCGGACCGAGACGACCTGCAACAGCTATCTGGCGAAATCGGAACGGCTCGATGCGCGGCAGATCGCCGCCTTGGCGGAGGCAGGCTGGCATGCCCCGACCGGGAAACCCGGCGAATCGACCCCTGAGAACGACCCGGACGGCTCGCCCAACTTCTTCCGCCAATTCCCCGTCCCCGTGCCCCTCAAGTCCGTTGCGGACTTGGCAGTGAGTACCCTTGCCGAGATCCTGCGCGTGCCCCATCCGGGATTTCTGGAATACGAGGCCTTCGATGCCGATGGACAGGTGATCCTCTTGCCCGGCCTGGGGCTGAAGCGGGCGGTGCGTTCGCCCCAGCCCGAGGCCAGCTTGCCGGAATTGCTCCGGGCAGCGCTCAGGGAAGTGGCCGGTATTCCCGATCTCGATTTTGACGAGGACGGGGATATCGGGATCCGCTACGGGAGCCTGATCATCTTCGTCCGGCTGATGGGCGATCCACCCCATGTACGCCTGGTCTCGCCACTCCTCGCGGATGTCGATGAGAGTCAGGGGCTGCTGGCCCGGCTGAACGAGATCAACTGCCGCCTGGGTCACATGCACCTCATCGCCCATAACGATGCGATCCTTGCCATTGCGGACGTCCCGGCGGCGCCCTTCGTGAGCGACCATATGGCGCAAGCCTTGCGGGACTTCTGCCAGCTCACCGATGGCATGGACGATCTGCTTCAGGGCGAATTCGGCGGCAGGCTATCCTTCCCCGAAGCCATGCCAAGCTCCCTCAAACACTGATCCGGCCAGGAGACAGAGAATGAACTACGACATCATCGGCGACATCCACGGCCATGCCGACGCACTGAAGGCGCTGCTGGCGAAACTCGGCTACCGGGAGGCAGGCGGGGTCTGGCGCCAGACGGACCGGCAGGCGTTCTTCGTGGGCGACCTCATCGACCGAGGCCCCCAGCAGGTCGAGACCGTTAACATCGTCCGGCGCATGGTGGATAGCGGCAGCGCCCAGATGGTCATGGGCAACCACGAATTCAACGCCATCGCCTGGCATACGCCCCATCCGCATAAGGATGGCGAGTACCTGCGACCGCGCCACCACCCGGAATGGGGCGAGAAAAACCGCCGCCAGCACGAGCGATTTCTGGCGGAGGTGGAACACCGGCCCGCGTTGCACAAGGAGCTGATCGACTGGTTCATGAAACTGCCCCTCTGGCTCGAACTCCCCGAAATCCGGGTAGTGCATGCCTGCTGGCACACCAGTTTCATGGAGTGGCTGCGTCAGCGTTTGACGGTAGAGGGACAACTCCACTCGGACATCCTCGAACCCGCCACGCGGGAACCCAAGGACAAGGCGGAAAAGGACAATGCCGAACCCACGCTGTTCAAGGCCGTGGAGGCGGTCACCAAGGGGCTTGAGATCCCCCTGCCGAAACCCCATACCTTCATTGACAAGGACGGTACCGAACGGTCGCGGGTCCGTGTCCGCTGGTGGGACCCCGAGGCGAAGGACTACCCGCAGGCCGCCATGCTCGATCAGGCCCGGCGGGAACAACTCCCTCGGCTGCCCATCCCCGATCACGCCCGCATTGGCGTACCCACCGACAAACCGATCTTCTTCGGCCACTACTGGCTGACCGGTGGGCCACAGATCCTCGCCCCCCATGCCGCCTGCGTCGATTACAGCGCCGGCAAGGGCGGTGCCCTGGTCGCCTACCGCTGGGATGGCGAGCAACGGCTGGACTCCGCGAAGTTTGTCGGCGTATCCGCCCGCCAGGCATCACAAGGCGCCGGCCAATGAGCGAGAGTCAGGCTCAGGTCTAGATTCGAAGCTTTATGTCAGTAACTGTTGAGCGCATGCCCCGTCGGATTTATAGGACGGGCTCGATTGATATTCCTATCGCTGGCAGTGGGGCGGGAAGTGAAATTACCAATTGGGTCTGTCCCCGTTGGTTGTGGTTAAGCGCCGTAACAAAATAACACTTCCAAATACTGGAGAGCGTGCTAGTGATCTGGCTAGACTATCCCGGACACATGATCTCAAATAATCATGAGAGTAAAGAAAGAGGGAATGTGATCCGATGAGTAACGAGATGAAGTCGAACCAGTATACAGCGGAGTTCAAGGCCTCGGCGGTCAAGTTGGCCGTTGAAAGTGATCAGCCGATCTCCAAGACAGCAGAGGAATTAGGGCTCAACAAAAATACCCTGCATACCTGGATCAGCAA
>Ga0208863_1001320_pt1 | contig 16164 bp, 16 predicted proteins | sample RifOxyD3_FD_184040 | JGI IMG/M metagenome (GOLD analysis project Ga0208863, IMG submission 184040) | Soil microbial communities from Rifle, Colorado - Rifle Oxygen_injection D3 (SPAdes) | ecosystem: Environmental > Terrestrial > Deep subsurface > Rock core/Sediment | place: Rifle, Colorado...
TAAAACTATTCCACCAACCTTCAAGATTGTCCTTTTCTACAACCCAAATACATGTCCTTCTAGAAGGTAAACAAGGGAAAAAATTTTTTCTGACTTCTTCAAAGACAGATTCTCTTATAAACATAGCGTTATGCTGAATTATTTTTTTAGCGTCTTTAAGTATTTCTTCATAATGTTTATCCTTATATTCCTCAGATTGTTGAAAAAATACATTTAATCCCTCTAAAAAGTCCATTTTATTATTTCCATTTGTCAATTCAGTAAAATAAGAATGTTCATTATAAAAATTATTAAAAAAGTTCAATTCTTTTTTATCCCAAAATATTGTTTTTCCCACTTCCCAATTTCTTGACCAATCTCCTATCCTGTGTATATGATAAAATTCCTCATTTTTTACATACATGATATTAATTCTCCAAATCAGATATACAACATATCAATATTATAAAAATTGTGTATCTAACTTCTATAAAATAAATTTCATATAACGGCTTTGGTATAGCTGAAGTTAGCATTCCTCCTCATTTTCTTCTATTATAAATCAAAAATACTAATTTTCCGAAGGGTTTTACAGCTATACCATGTTAGGCGATGAACCGCACCATTCCCAGTATAAGTCATTTCTTAACCCCGCCCCTCTTCCGCCAAAGCGCAGGACGCGTGAAGGCGGTCTTCATCTTTGATTCCTTTTAAAGTTTTCTGCTTGTTCAAAAATCTCTACATACACTTCGTCTCTCTCAACTGGTGGATAACCAAACTCGTCAAGCAAGAGAATGAGTCCAACTTTTAAAGCTGATTTTATGTCGTCACGTTTGTTCCAGTCAGGGAATTTAGCCTGTCCATCAACAAGGTCTTTCACTGCTTTTGCCAATTCAATCATTTTATCGTCAGGATATTTGAAATCATATTTTATACATAGTTCTTTCAGAATGTCATAAAAGGCTTTTTCTTCAAAGTCGATTCCTAATTCTTCACCAGCTGAAAATTCTTTATGAACTTCCCAAATCATATTGGTTAAAGCTTCTGCCATTTCTTCATAGACTTCACTTCTAAGAATGTCATTCTCATCACGATTATTGTATCGTTCTATAAGTGCCCGCATCTTTTTTGTAAAATCAATGCCTTTAACACGGTTGACCTTTTTTATTTCACCTATAACTTTTCCTAGTAGTTGTTGAAGTAGTTTTATTCTGGTGTTAGGTAACTTGATTTTGTTTATTTTTGCCAGGTAATCTTCATCAAAAATATCTTGTTCAGTTTCTGCTTTCTCTCCAAGCTTGAAAATTTCTTCTACTCCATCACTTTGTAAAGCATCTTTTATCATTTCTCTAACTTTGGCATTCATTTGCGCGGTATCTGGAGCATTCCCTTTTGTGAGCTTAAAAACAATGGAACGGACTGCTAAATAAAAATGAGTATAATCTCTTTCTAGCTGTGTTAATTGTTCGCTACCTGCACAAATATCATAAGCTGCTTTCAGTTGCTGAACCAAACCCATAAATCTGGTTTCAAGTTCTTTGGTTTTTTGAACATATTCTGCTGCTAAATTCAATGTGTTTAGCTGTTGAATAGTTGTACCATTGAAATATTTAGAATTATCGAAAGTATGAAAGAGTTTTTCAAGCAGGTCTAAATGATTTCTTACTATAATTAATGACTCTACAATATCTTCAAAATTATCTTTGTCGCCTTCGCTGTATTGTTTCAACGCCAAATTCATTTGTTTTTTGATTCCGATATAGTCCACTACCAAACCTTTGTTTTTACCTTCAAATTTACGATTTACACGAGATATTGTCTGAATCAAATTGTGTTGCTGGATAGGTTTGTCAATGTAGATGCTGTCAAGAAATGGCACATCAAAACCCGTGAGCCACATATCAACCACAATGGCGATTTTGAAATTTGATTTTTCATTTTTAAATTGTCTGTCTAATTCTTTTCTTTGCTCCTTTGTTCCCAATAAGTCATACATTTCTTTCGGGTCATCTTGACCTCTGGTGGCAATAAGCTTGATGTGTTCAATCGGTTTCAATTCCCGTTTATCTTTGTCGATGAGTTCTGCGCCTTCTTCGGCTGACCGTATTTCATTCCATTCAGGACGTAGTGCAATGATGTTTTTATATAATTCATAGGCAATTTCACGACTACTGCTTACAAACATTGCTTTGCCCTTTATAGTTGAGCCTTCCGAAATTCTTTTTTCGTAATGGTTTACAAAATCTTCTGCTACAGCCTTAAGGCGATCAGAATCACCGAGTATGGCATCCATATTTGCAGTTTCTTTTTTGCTTTGTTCGATTTGATATTCATTAGCTCCGGCTTCGGCTGCTTCTTCATAATAGCGTTCAATTTTTTCAAGTTCGCCGTTTTTCAAAGTCACTTTAGCGGCCCTGCCTTCATACACTATACGCACTGTGATTTCATCTTTCACCGATTCGGTCATTGTGTAGGCATCTACCACTTTACCGAATACATCAAGCGTTGCATCTATGGGAGTTCCTGTAAAACCGACATAAGTAGCATTGGGTAAGGAATCGTGCAGGTATTTTGCAAACCCGAATGATTTAGTAACACCTTTTTCCGTAACTTTCACTTTTTGGTCAAGGTTTACCTGGCTTCTGTGTGCTTCGTCAGAAATGCAAATGACGTTTGTTCTTTCGGTTAGCAATTCAGTGTCTTCGGTAAACTTGTGAATGGTTGTCAGGAAAACGCCACCGCTTTGTCTGGCTTGCAATTTGGCTCTCAAATCGGCTCTGCTTTCCACACTTTCTACGGTATTGTCGCCAATGAAATTTTTGGCGTTTACAAACTGTGCAGAAAGTTGGTCGTCTAAATCGGTTCGGTCCGTTATCAATACAATGGTCGGGCTTTCAAAGTATTCGCTTTTCATCAACAACCTTGTCAGGTAGAGCATTGTAAAACTTTTTCCGCAACCTGTTGCCCCAAAATAAGTTCCTCCTTTTCCATTGCCTTCGGGTTTTTGAACATTTTTGATGTTGTCATACAAAGCCCTTGCAGCATAGTATTGCGGATAGCGACAAACAATTTTTTCGTTCTTCTTAGAACTGTCGGGTATATAAATGAAGTTGCGAATAATATCACGCAAACGGTTTTTATAAAATATTCCCTGAATGAGTGTGAACATACTGTCAATGCCGTCCACATCTTTTGCCAAACCTGCCACTCTACGCCAGGCATAGTAAAACTCATAAGAAGCAAAGAACGAACCTGCTTTGTTGTTTACGCCATCACTAATTACGCAAAAAGCATTGTATTTAAACAGTTCGGGAATGTCTCTGTGATAGCGAACCGTTAATTGTTTGAAAGCATCATAAATAGTAGCTCCCTCACGAATGGCACTTTTAAACTCAAACACCACCAAGGGCAATCCGTTGATATACACAATGCCGTCAGGGATTCGTTTTTCAGTTCCGAGAATTTCTAATTGATTGACAAACTTGTAAATGTTGGTATCTGATGAATATTCCGCTTTGGGTTCGGCTGCTATTGAAATTAATTGCTCTTTCCCGGGTTGGCGGTGTTTGTTTAGCCCTGAGTAATTGATAAGCTGAATGTAAATGTCTTTTTGGTTGCGGTCTTCCCGTTTTAGAATAAAACCGTCCGATAACATTCTTAAAAATGTTTTGTTGCTTTCGTAAAGGTCAGATGCAGGAAGCGATTTAAGTTGAAGAATAATAGAATTGGCTTCATTGGTTGTAATGCCCTGCGGTGCATACTGAGTTAAAAGAAAACTCCGTAAATCTTCTTCAATCAATACTTCATCAGCTTTTCGGGAAATGGTAATGCCCAAATGGTGGGGATATCCTTCTTGCACCAACAGTTCGGTAAAAGCCTTTTCTAATTTTTCTTCGGTAAATTTCATTGTCTTATTCCTCTAACAGTTTATTTAACGCGTTTTGCAACATCAGCTTATCGGGCAGATACAATTGGTATTTGCTCAACAGTACTTTGTTGGTAATACTGTCGGTGGCATACTCTACTAAAATATGATTCTTCTGGGCTCCCAGGATAATTCCAATTGGGTCGTTGTCGCCTTCGGTGGCTTCTTCTTTCTTGAAATAGTTAAGATACAGGTTCATTTGCCCTACATCGAGATGGTCAATTTCACCCCGTTTTAAATCTACCAAAACAAAGCATTTAAGAATTCGGTGGTAAAAAAGCAGGTCTAAATAAAAATGTTTGCCTCCGATACTCATACGGTATTGCCTGCCGATAAAGGCAAAACCCTTGCCCATTTCCATGATAAATTGCTGCAAATTGGAAATGATTTTTTCTTCCAGTTCGTTTTCTAAATACTGGTGTTGCTCGGGTATATTCAGAAACTCCAACACAAATGGGTCTTTCATCAAGTCTTCAGCTGTCTCCACAATTTGACCTTCGTTAGCTAATTTCAATACGCCTTTTTTGTCTTTGCTTAACGCCAATCGTTCAAACAACGAACTTTTCATCTGGCGTTTCAGCTCGCGCACACTCCAGCGTTCATGTTGGCATTGCTTTGAGTAAAAGCTGATTTCTAAAGGATTGTCTGCTTTTAATATTTCATAATAATGACTCCACGTCAATAAGTGGGACAGTGTCCCACTTATTGGAAACGACAGGTATAATTTACGCATATACAACAAATTAGACCGACCAAAACCTTTGCCATACAATTGAGTAAGGTCTTTTGATAGCCGCTCAAAAAGTTGAGAACCATATTCGGCTCTTTCATTGCCTTTTTGTTCAAACTCCACAATGTACTGCCCAATATGCCAGTAGGTTTGTACCAGAATAGTATTAACTGCCTGCACTGCGTGCTGCCTACCGCTTTGCAGCAAAGTGCCTATTTGGGTTATGAGTTGCTCGTAGGTTGATTTTTCTATTTCCATATATCTAATTTTCTCCTTTTGCTAATCTGGAAAGAAGCAAATCTTTCAGTTTGGATAGCTTTTGGTTTTCTTTATTTTTTAGGTTTATGAAATCATCTTTACTTCTAAAAATATCCCTTGCCGTATCTAAAACATTATCATTTGGTTCTGCAAAATCGAGATTCATTATGTCATCAGAGGTAACAGAAGGATATGTTGAAACACTCATTTCAGCTTTCGCTTGAAGATAAGCAACAGTTTTTTCATCAGTCAAAAACGAATAAATTAATTCTGGGCAAAATTTCAATTCTTTAACTCTGAATACCGCGAAGCCAGTCGAAACAATTAGATTGTCTGGTAAGTTTTTAATTATTCCATAATGCTTTAAAGCAGGTCTAACTGTTGAAAAAACGATATCGTTGTCTTTTACTTTTCTTCTTGCTCGGCTTGGAATTTCATCATTTTCCAAATCCAATTCCTGTAATTCATTAATTCGATTATTTGTGATATTGCTTGTATCTAAATAAAGAATACTTTTAAAATTGTCATTACTTGATAATGTTTCAGGGTTACATTTTAAAATATCACTAAGCTTCTCAACTTTCCATCCCTTCGGAATCTCTCTCCCCAACTCCTCACACCAAACCATTTCCCCTCCATTACTTTTGTAGGGATTTCCGTTTTCATCAGGAAATTCAAACTCTACAAACCACTGCTTATAAATTGCCTGTGCGGTTTCTTCGAGTTTTTGTATTAGTTGTAGGTTCAGGGTTATGCGGTTTTGGATGGTGTTGTATTCTTTTACGATTTCTATTTGTTTAGCGATGGGGGGAATAGGTAATTGCATATCGCAAAATGATTTCCATTCCAAACTTCCTCTTACACCGCCTACTGCGTGAAAACACGACTCTCTGTCGAACTCTGAACGAGTAAACCACATCATTAAATATTCGGGTAAAAGTTCATTTTCGTCTTTTACTTCAAAAATCGGATAGGCTTGTGAAATAATGGCTTCATCAACTTCCTGCAACAATGCAACAGGCATTTTTTTATCACGCCTTACCTGCATTGTGCTACACGCAAATTGATTTTTGCGAATGATTTTATAGTTTTCCATATCCGTTCCAATGATATTGGCAACAGAAGAAATAAACTGTTTTGAAATGCTCAATCCCAAAAGCTGTTTTACTTGCAAACCTTTGTTTCGTTCATCAACAAGCCGAATATATTCGCCAATCTTTTTATAATTTGATTTCATAACCCAACTCTTTAAACACGGTTAATAAATCATTTTTAGAAGTTGCTTCGGTTTTCAGCAGTTCAGCAAACTCTCTTTGCAGGGTTTGCATTTTTTCGTCAAAGTCAATGTTTTCGTCACGGTTTACAAACTCAATGTATTTGCTCGGCACTAATGAAAAATCCTTTTTGACAACTTCGTCAAACGATGCTGAATAGCAGAATTCAGGGATGTTTTCAATTTTTCTGGTTTGCCATTGATGATAAGTGCTGGTTATCTTGCTTATATTTTCATCTGAAAACTGAATGTATTTTTTTTCAAAGGGAATACCCATTTGTCGCAAGTCCATAAACAGAATTTCTTTTTCTCTGTCACGGAAATTTCGGATTTCGTCACCCACCTTTTTGCTTTGTGCTTTTTTGTTTTTGTTTAAAATCCAAAGCGTAACACTAATGTTGGTAGTGTAAAACATATCTTGTGGCAATACCAAAATGGCTTCAACCAGATTATTTTCAATCAGCTTTCTGCGTATTTTGTATTCTTCGCCCCCGCCACTGAGTGCACCGTTTGCAAGTATAAAGCCTGCTACGCCGTTGTCGCTGAGTTTGCTCACCATATTCAAAATCCATCCATAGTTGGCGTTGCTTTTTGGCGGCACATCGTACCCACGCCAGCGTGGGTCGTCTATCAATTCGTTTTCAGCCCGCCAGTCCTTTTGATTAAAAGGCGGGTTTGCCATAATAAAATCGGCTTTCAGGTCTTTGTGCTGGTCATCTAAAAAAGTGTCGGCGGCTTTTTCGCCTAAGTTGCCGCTAATGCCACGTATGGCAAGGTTCATTTTTGCCAGTTTGTAAGTAGTGTTGGTGTATTCCTGCCCGTAAATAGAAACTTCCCTTTTGTTTCCATGGTGTGCTTCAATAAACTTGATACTCTGCACAAACATACCGCCTGAACCGCAAGCAGGGTCATAGATAATGCCCTTGTAGGGTTCAATCATTTCAGCAATCAGGTTTACAATGCTTTTGGGCGTGTAAAATTCTCCTTTGCCTTTTCCTTCTGCCAATGCAAATTTCGAAAGAAAATATTCATACACTTTGCCCACCACATCTTGCTTAGGGTCTTTTGTGGTGTCAATGTCGTTAATGGTATCGAGCAATGAAGCCAATTTACTAACATCCAACCCCAAACGAGAAAAATAATTGTCGGGCAATGCACCTTTCAGTGCTTTGTTGTTTTTCTCGATGGTGTGCAGGGCTGTATCAATGAGCAGTGCAATGTCATTTTGCTTTGATTTTTTTATGAGATAATTCCAACGGCTTGTTTCTTCCAGAAAGAACACGTTGTTCATATTGTAGAAGTCAGCCATCTCAATGTATTTTTCTTTGCCTTCGGCAATCAGTTTGGCTCGGTGTTCTTCAAACTTGTCACTGGCAAACTTTAAGAAAATCAGTCCCAATACTACGTGTTTGTATTCGGCAGGCTCAACGCTGCCTCTCAATTTATTTGCTGCATCCCACAGGTTTACTTCAATGGGAATTACTTTCATATTTTTTTTCTGCTTTTCTTTGGGCAATTTCATTCTCCATTTCATTTTTTTTCTTCAGCCCGCCATGGACGGCGGGCGTTCCTTGGGTGGGGTTAAAAAATTGTTTACTCAATCATATCATATTTTCAACCAAAAAGTTTGGTGCGATTTTTCGTCTAACGTCTTTGGTATATACGAACCTGGTAAACCTCCTTATTTCTATTATACTATAAATCAAATTTACCGTGTTCCTGAAGGGTTTTAAAACGTATATACCATGTTAGACGACGTATTTCTTTATAAAACTATAAAAACTCACAGACAGGGAAGTCTGTGTTTAAAAGAAGTCGTAAACAGGGAAGTTGGAGGCTGGTATCTTTCTAAAATTTTTACCTTTTTTCATCTTTATTATAAAAACTATAACTTTTCACATATATGGATGTCTGTGTCAAAAAAGAAGTCGTAAACATGGAAGTCGGAGGCTGGTTTTAATGTCATTTTATATCATGTTGTCTAATTTTTATGGGAAATATTTATATATATCTTTTCTATGTAAAAACCTTGTAAATATAACTTTATTTTCTATTATATCAAGACCTATCCTGTAGTCTCCCAATTTAATTCGATAAAAAGTATCATACCCCTTTAATTTCTTCAAATTTTTTATATTCCTTAAATTCTGAAGATTCTTTATATCATTTATAATTTCTTCTATTTTATTCAATAATTTTATATTTTTATATTTTTTTAGATCTTTTTCAAAATTTTCTTCAAAATATATTTCCATTTTTAATTTCTTATAATTCCTAAAATTCTATCTTCACTTACAAATTTATTTTTTCTTCCTTTTTTGATCGCATTCCCTAAGCTTATTTCTTCTAAAGCTTCTAATACAACATCATAAAATACTTCTCTTTTTTCTTCAATAATATCTATAAGAACTTCTTTTATAATTTTCTTCATCTTGTCATCACTTATCGATAATTCCATAAATTTCCTCTCTAATCTAAATTATTATATTACTTTGTTCTTAATTATAATAATATATTCAATTACAACAAAATCTATAAAATTTTTAAACTCTGTTCTAATTCTTCCAAATCATCATCTGAAAAAACTAATACATTCATACTTATATTAGGATTAAAATGTGATTTGAATGTATTTATTCTACCTTTCATAGCATTAATTAAATTTTTATTGTTATTACATACAAATCTAAAGTGTTTGGTATTTATCATAGTCGAAAAACATATTGCACCAATTAATCCTTTATAAGCTGGTGTACTCGTACCCTCTTTCCATTCTACTTCAAAAATACAATAAGGGTTAATTCTATTTTTTTTATCACATTCACTTAAATACCAAACTACATCTGGTCTATAACCACAATTTGAGTTAAATTTAAAATATTGATTATCTTTTTTATTTGGAATTTCAGATTGAAAACCTAATGTTATTCCATAATTGTTAATTTTTTCTATAACAGGATCTTGTCTTCCCATAAATCACCTATTTTACTCTAAAATATGTCGCCTAACTCGTTTATATCCGAAATAATTTCGTATATACTCCCAAATTAGAATTATATCTGAACCGGGTTCGGATATAATTCCCCAATAGATGAATCTTTTTTAGTGGCTTATTTCCTCCTTTCTGGCAATATTTAAACTGTCTAACGGACTTTTAATTTTAGCTATATTTTTGTTACTTACATGAGTATAGATTTCTGTGGTCTTAATATTTTTATGTCCCAACAGTTCCTGAATATAACGTAAATCAGTTCCATTTTCCAAAAGATGAGTTGCAAAACTATGTCTTAGAGAATGTATTGATACTGGTTTTAATATTTTTGCCTTTTCACAAGCATTTGAAAATATTTTTTCAACAGTTCTGGTTGTTATATGCTTTTCTTTATCTTGTCCCGGGAATAACCACTCTACAGGTCTATATTCTTTCCAGTAATCTCTCAAAATTTGTAATATACTTTCTGAAAGCATGACATATCTATCTTTTCTCCCTTTAGCCATTTTTATATAAATTAACATACGTTTACTGTCAATATCTTTAGATTTAAGATTTACAATCTCACTCACTCGTAAACCAGCAGAATATGTAAGCATCAATATTGCTTTATGTTTAATATTATCAACTGATAAAAGGATTTTTTCAACTTCTTCCTGACTTAAAACAACAGGTAGTTTTTTGTCTTTTTTAGGTCTTTTAACTTCATATACAAACTTTTTCTTTAACATTGTGCCATAATAAAATTTTAACGCATTTATAGCAGAGTTTAATGTAGATGTAGAAACATTTTTCGATTCAATCAGATAAAGTAAATAATCTTTTATATCAGAGTCATTTATTTCAGTTTTATTAGTAAAATCAAGTAAATCTTTATTATAATAAATGTATGCTTTGATTGTTTTGGCACTATATTTAGCCTTGAATATCCGAATCACAAAATTCATTTCCAATGTAGCGCTATTCATCTGCAATCTCAACACCACAAACATTAATGCTTTTCTGTAACTTAATCAAATCAATTTCAAGCCCTTCTATGACTTTTGATTTTATTATAGTATTTTTAATCATCTGTTCTTTTCTCCATTTTTCAATTTCTTTATGATTTCCGGATATTAAAACATCAGGGACTCTCCAGCCTCTGAAATCATAAGGGCGGGTATACTGGGGATAATCCAGTAACCCATTCATAAAAGATTCACAAATAATAGATTCTTCATTTCCCAAAACACCGGGGACCAATCTTATAACACCGTCAATAATCACCAGAGCAGGAATTTCTCCCCCGCTTAAAACATAATTTCCTATTGATATTTCGTCAGTTATCAGATATTGACTTACCCGTTCGTCAACTCCTTCGTAATGCCCGCAAATAATAATTAAATGCGTTGATTTTGATAATTCTGATGCTTTGTTCTGACAAAACAATTCGCCGCTGGGAGAGGTAAGGATTATTTTTGTATCGGAAAGTCGTGGTAAATTTTCCACAGCTTCAAATATGAGCTCAGGCTTTAAAACCATGCCCGGGCCTCCTCCATAAGGTCTGTCATCAGCAGTTTTATGTTTATCTTTTGAGTAATCTCTAAGATTGTGTATGGAAATAGTGACAATGCCTTTTTCTTTTGCACGTTTGATTATACTTATGTCTAAAGGAGAATTAAAAAATTCCGGAAATAGAGTAATAATATCTATTTGCATTTTTAAAAATTATTTACGTTGCAGTTTTTTTATTTTGGCATAAATGATTCTTACTTTTTTATTTAATTCATCCAGTGTTTCATTTGTAGTGAGATAATCATAAGGAATATTCGAATTAAATGCAATTTTTATTTGTTTAAGCGATGGGACTAAATTTGTTAGTGTATTTTTAAATTGTAAATAACGTTCATCTCCATTTTTATTACTGGTTTGTTCCTGTAAAATTTTAATTACTTTAACAAGTTTATTCCAGAGGATTTTGGCTTCTTTACGATATTCCATTAATTGGTTTAATTTGTCTTTTATTTCTTTACAATAAACTTTAGCCTGATTTAATTTTTGTTCAGCCCTTTGTAAATTAATATCAGCTCTATAAAATTTTTCAATTTCCTTAGAATTAAGTTCAAGAGACGCATCTATAAGGTTAGCGGAATCACTCATTAATTTATCGGCATTCATAAGATGCTCGGAAACATCAGCCCAATTAGGCGGGACAAAAGATTTGACTAAAACAGTAAATTCGTTTTGCGAAATATTTACTATCTCGTGTTTTACATTATTCAATTCAGTAAGAAGGGCAGCTATTTTCTTTTCATTTAAGACACGTAATTCTTCTTTATCAATATAAATCTGTGTTGTATTTAATAAATTTTGATTTGTTGACATTACAGAATCCTTTCTACTAACTTTAGTATTAGTAAGAGATTGAGTTGTAGTTATTGCTTTATCAACTATACTTTTAACCTTTGATATCTCACTTTTTAATCGTTCAAGTTCCCCAACTATCACAGATTTATGTTCCGGCAGGGTTTCTTTTAATTCAGGCGAAGGAATTTCTTCTGTCTCTTCTTTATAAGAAACAGTCTCTTTATTTTCTTCTTCTATAATTTTAGCTTTGTCTATTACACTTTTTAATTGTTCTAAGTCACCAACATCAGGTCTTTCTTTTGTTGTGAGAGTTTCCTCTGATTCAGGCCTTGGCACAAATTCTTCCGTTTTTTCTTCTTGCACGGACAAAAATTCATCTTCAAACGCTTCCTGCTCTTTTTCCTTTAATCGTTGGATACGTTCTGTTACTTTTTCTTCCATAGCCGGCTGGAATTCCTCTTCATTTATTTGAGGCAAAATTGACTGTGCAAAAGTTTTTAATGAAAATTCTTCATCTGAAGAGGCTTCTTGCTGTTCTGGCAGCAATGCATCTTCTGCAACTTCTATTTCTTGTTGTTGTTCAGGTATTTCCTCTTTTACTTCCGGTTCAGGGAAGTTTATATCTTCTTCGGAAGAGTCAGACGGTATAAAAGTAAAGTCTCCTTCAGGAGATTCATATTCTGAAACACCACCTATTTCATGCTTTAGTGTAAGAAGTAAATTTTCTACATTTTGTAACATTAAATAGGATGTATAGACATCTCCTTCAACTTGTTTTTGACTTATGTTTTCCAGAATAATTCGTATGTCTGTTATCATATTATTAATTTTAGGGTTATCTTCCTTTAAGTCTGCATAAATATTTTCCAGTTCTTTTTGTACTGAATTTATTTTTTCAGTATTACCTGATTCCATTTGTTGCAATTCATCCTGAATAGCGTCAACATCTTTTAAAAGGGTATTATTAATTTCTTCTATTATAGCTTCTGCTGACATGATGTTTTCTTCAACTTTTTTCAGATTTTTACCATCCTGAATTAATTGTTCGCCTTCATCAAGTATTTGTTGTGATTCTTTAGTTGTCCGGGAAATTTCATCTATTATACTAACTGCTTTAAATGTCTTTTCCTGCGTCTTTCCTGTATAAATATTAAGTGCATGACGTTTATTTTCAATAATATGGTATATATTATTAATTTCATCAAGAAGTTCCATAATAGTTTCTAAATGACCTTCAGCAACCTGACTCTCTTCTTTTTTTCGATACCTCCTATGAAAAAAGTAAAGCATGATAAAACATAAAAGGAGTCCAATTATTAATCCTATTAGATAATAATTCTGTGTAATATTTAAACTATTTAAAATTTTTTCTATCTCATTCATAATCTTAATTTCCGTTAAATAATATTTTTATTATACTATAAATAATGCTATAAGTTAGTATAATAAAATCTTTTTATATAGTAAATTATTTTATCATTAATAATGCCCACTGTATCTACTTAGCTATATATTTTAACAACAAAAAAAATAAAATATTGGGGTTAAAGTCCTGTTTGCAATTCTTAGTGTATACTTGGCAACCTTTACGATTAGTTGGAAACGGTCTCAACCATTCCCCAAAATTTGGAATTTCCTCTGACGCAAACGTTGGAGTATTCTGATACTAAATTTTATGTCATTGCTGTTAGCAATTCTCCTATTTTATCGATATCTTGCATTATTTCTTTCACGATTCCTGTTAGTTCTAAATCAGAAATATCAAGAACAGTAAGGGAATTCATCGGGATAAGACGAATATTTTGGTCATTTGGACCTTTTTGGGCTATGAAAGATAAAATATTTGCCAAAACTATAATAGCGGCAAATATTTTGTCACCCGATAAATTTTCAGATTCATGATGTAATTTAATTGCATCTACTAATAAAGACGGAAAGTTCCATTTTTCGGCCAGAGCGGCGCCAACCATTGCATGATCAAAGCCTATAATCTGTTGTTCGGCTATATGAAAAGGTATGCCTTTTAAAACAGATAAATTCATTGCCCGGTAAATCTCTGCCAATGCATGTTGATTTAGAATTATTTTTCCGATATCATGTAAAAGACCTGCAATAAAAGCTTCTTCCGGATCTTTAATTGGTAACACAATATTGTTTTTGCTTTGAATACGCGTTGCCAGATAACGACTGGTTTGAGCAGTATTTATGGAATGTTCCCATAATTCTCCTTGTTTTAGTCCGTATCCGACTAAGCCTTTCTGAACTGTATTATAAGTTGTTGCTAATAAAACAAGACTTTTTATAGTATTAAAACCCAGAATACCAACTGCATCAGTCACAGTTGTAATGTGTCTGCTTACACCATAAAAAGCCGAATTACATAACCTTAGTACTTTTGCGGTCAACGACTGGTCTTTGCTTACAACATTGGATAAGTCAGTAACATTAGATTCCGGGTTATTTACTATTTTCATAACCTGCATAGCTATTTGAGGAAGCTCCGGGAGTTCATCCACGTTATTTAAAATAGATTCTATTGTTAAGCTTCTCACCTTTTTTGTCCTTTTAAAGTTTTTGATAAAAAAATGGAGAAAGAACATGAAAACCAAATTCTTTAGGTTTTATAATTCTTTCTGTTCCACCTATAAATAGTATTCCGCCTTTCCTTAAAGCATTATAAAAACGTTTATAAATATTTTTTTTTATTTCTTCCGTAAAATATATTATAACATTCCGGCATATAATTAAATCATATCTTTCTTCAAAATCATCTTTTAATAAATCATGATACATAAAATTTGTACGGCTTTTTATTTTATCAATAATTGTATAAAAGTTATCTTTTTTTTTAAAATAAATAACAATTCGTTGTTTATTTATATTTTTAGCTTCAATATCTGTAAATAATCCCTTTTTAGCCTTTTCTAAAATATAACTACTTATATCCGTTCCGATTAAACGACTTTTAGCTAAATACCCAAGCTCATCTAAAATTATTCCGACTGAATAAATTTCAGCACCATTAGCACAACCCGCACTCCAGATTTTGAAATAAGGCAGTGACGGTCGTGCCTTATAAAGCATCGGAATAATTTTATTCTTTAATTCATCAAAAATTTCTTTATCTCTAAAAAATTCTGAAACATTAATTGTTATTTTATTAATAAATTCTTCTAATCTAACCGGATAGTTGTGTAAATACGTATAGTAATCCGTAAGATTTGAAAAATTTTCTTTTTCCATTAACGCTATTACACGACGTTTTAATTGCTGATTCTTATAATTAGCAATATCAATGCCCGTTTTATGGTAAATATAACGGGCAAATTGTTCGAATTCGAGTTGTTTACTGGAATTAATCACAACACATTATCTTTTTAGAGTATTTTGTATTCATGAATTATAAGCTATATTCACGATTTTATATAAATTATTTTTACACCAGTCTAACCATATTTTCTTAAGGATTGAAGTTCTTTTATCCCCTCTGGTTTTGTAAAGTAATCCCATAAACCCAGTTGTTTGTCTTTATATAATTCGCTTTTATTTGATAAATAAGATTCTGTGTTTTTGGGTATGGAACTATCCTTATCTTTAATTGATAAACCGTGTAATTCCATAGAACCGCTTTTGGAATTTTCCAGCAATCCTAATAAAATACCGCCTACAACGCTAGCAATAAGGGTAAAAGCAAAATTTTTTAAAAATTGTTGGGTTTTATCGTCTTCTGCCATATTTATTTTTCCTTGCCAGTCACTTGTGAGAATTCCTTAGTCCCTTTAATTTTCTTATTCCCCTGTTCCCATACTTCTAAACCTTTTTTTATACCTGCCTCTAAACAAACAGATTCTTTTTTAAAAGATTTAATTAATTTAGAAGATAAGATTTTAAGTAGGTCATAGCTATTAGCTACCAAACTATTTAGTTTGGTGAAAATTTGTATGCCGGTTTCTATTTTTTTTATGGAATTATTTGCTTTTACTGTTATATCTGCTAAGTCTTTAATTGCAGGTTCAAAATCTTTATGCCATTGTAAAGAAATTTTCTCTAGCACTTCCAATGTTTTAGATAATTGTCTTAATGTAGGAATAAGAACAGCAACAACAATTATGGTTATAATTAAAAGTGTTATAAGAAATATCGACCAGAGTATATCCACAGTTATTATCCTGCCTGCTCTTCTGTTTCTTTCTTTTCAACAGGTTCAGCTATTTCTTTTTTTGTATCACCTGCGGCTTTTTTACCTGCTTTGATTGAGTCAGTCAGAAGGTTAATTTTATCTTCTATTGTTTTACGGGTTTCATTAAGCAGTTTTTCAGTACTACCTTTAAATTCATCCAAAAATTTGGATGCCTTGTCCTGAGAATCATGTAAGCCTTCGGCTAACTGGTGACGGGTTTCTGTTCCTGCTTTGGGAGCAACAAGTAATCCGGTTATGGCACCAATGGCACTACCAATTAATACTCCGGCTATAAAATTAACCAATTTACCTTCATTATTATCTGTCATTTATTGTCTCCTTTTCATTAATTTTCATTTACGCTTAAAATTTTTTTTACTAATATCCGTGCCCACCATTTAACTCCCCATTTACCATTAACAATTTTTATTAATGGCAGACTCAACCATTCAATCAATGTATTTTTTCCTGTTTTATATAC
>Ga0208863_1001321_pt1 | contig 16143 bp, 15 predicted proteins | sample RifOxyD3_FD_184040 | JGI IMG/M metagenome (GOLD analysis project Ga0208863, IMG submission 184040) | Soil microbial communities from Rifle, Colorado - Rifle Oxygen_injection D3 (SPAdes) | ecosystem: Environmental > Terrestrial > Deep subsurface > Rock core/Sediment | place: Rifle, Colorado...
GGCGGGCCATGCATCGGCTGATCAAGGATGTGTTCGCCCAGGCCTTCGATAACCACATTCTCGCCCAAGGCAACGATCAAGCGGCCTTCGACGTTGCGGGCGGGCGCATGGTGATGAGCACCGACGGCTTCGTCATCTCGCCCCTGTTTTTTCCCGGCGGGGATATTGGCTCTCTCGCGGTACACGGCACAGTCAACGATGTCGCCCTGGCCGGGGCCAAGCCCCTCTATCTCTCCGCCGGGTTCATCATCGAGGAGGGCTTTCCCCTCAGTGATCTGGTCACCATCGCCCACAGCATGGCGAGAGCTGCCCAAGAAGCCGGGGTGTGGATCATCACCGGCGACACCAAGGTGGTGGAGCGCGGCAAGGGCGACGGGGTGTTTATCACCACCACCGGGGTCGGAGTGGTCCCGCCGGGGCTGGAGTTGTCCGGCGATAAAATCCGCCCCGGCGACGCGATTTTGGTTAGCGGAACCATGGGCGATCATGGTGTTGCCGTGCTCTCCCAACGGGAAGGCCTGAGCTTCGAGACGCAAATTCTGTCCGACTGCGCCAGCCTCAATCACCTGATCGCCGACATGGTGGCAGCCGTTCCGACCCTGCGCTGTCTACGCGATCCAACACGCGGCGGCTTGGCGGCGACGTTGAACGAGCTGGCTCACCAGTCCGGCGTGGGGATGGCGGTTCAAGAGAGCGCCATCCCGGTCCGCCCGGAAGTGGCCGGAGCCTGCGAGTTGCTCGGCCTGGACCCCCTCAACGTGGCGAATGAAGGCAAGCTGGTCGCTTTCTGTCCCCCCGAGGACGCCGAGCGGCTGTTGACTGTGCTGCGCGGCCATCCCTTGGGCAAGGACGCCGCGATCATCGGCCACGCCCTGGACGACCCCCGCTGCTTCGTGCGCATGGAAACCCGCATGGGCGGCGTGCGCATGATCGACTGGCTGTCGGGGGAACAACTGCCGAGGATTTGTTAGGGTATTCAGCCTTCCGAATTGAAAGCCGCAGGCAGATGCCTGGCTCCATGAAGAACACGGACGATAATCACGCCCGACGTCTCTGGGCGATAGAAAATGATGTAGTTTCCAAAGGGAAGGAGACGCACCTCCGCTCCGAACTCGGTATGTTCACGACCCATCAAAGGAGATTGGGCAAGATCGTAAAATTTCCCAACCAAGCGATGGAAAAAAGTCTCTGCGGCAGAAGGATTGTCATGAGCAATGTATTCTATGATCTCGTCCACGTCGTTCCGAGCGCGGCGGGTATATCGAACGCTCGGCATTACTGGCGAATCTTGTAGCCGAATTTCTTTTCCAGTTCGGCGTGAACGTCTTCGGCGTCCAGCACGTCACCGGCTTCGATGTCCGCTAGCCCTTCTTGAACCTTCGTGCGCATCTCTAGGATTGCGGCGGCATCTTCTTGGGGCATTCGTTCAATGAGCACGGAATAGACCGCACCCTCCTCGCAGCCATCCAGGGCGGCGGCAAGCTCCTTGGGGAGTTTTTCGGCTGGGATGGCAAGGGTGGCGCTTTTGCGCATGGCGAGGGTCTCCCGGATCGTCGAAGGTTATGCTATCCCTTTTCCTCACCAAACGCCACACTCTCAAAGGCTGCCCCCCAGACGCCGCAGGGCGATCCCCACCCCGAGGTTCCCCACTCCTCCAGCGAGAAAAATTTCGGGGACGGTAAAGCCCGCCGTCAGCAGTCCCGCCGCGCCCAGCGCGCCCACCACCATGAAAAGAGCGTTCATGATGTTGTTGGCGGCGATGATGCGGGAGCGGCTTTCCATCGGACTGCGGCGTTGCATTATGGCGTAGAGCGGCACGATGAATAGGCCTCCCATCACCGAAATGCCCAACAGGTCGAAAAGTATGCGCCAACTTCCGGCTTGGGCGATAAACCCCAGCGCTCCCAGCAACTCGGCTCCCTGGGGCGGGCTGGTCGGGCTGGCGACATAAAGGTCGATCGTGAAGACGCTCAGGCCCAGTGCGCCGAAGGGCGCGTACTTGGCCGTAATCTCACCCTTCAACAGTCCATTGCACAGCAGCGAGCCCATTCCGATACCCACTGAGAAAATGGTCAGGAACAGGGTCACCACCTGCTCGTCGCCGCCCAGGACGTCTTTGGCGTAGGGAGGGAACTCGGCCAGGAACATGGCCCCGATCAGCCAGAACCAGGAAATCCCCAGAACGCTTTTAAGAATCGCAGGGCTGTCCCCAAGGCGGCGGATCATGATCCAGGTTTCGACTAAGATGTTGGGGTTGATCCTCAATTCGGGAGCAGCGGGCAGGGCCTTGGGAATGTCTAGACTGGCGAGCAGGCCAAGCACGGCTACCAGCACCACGCCGACGGCTACGATGGGAACACCCTGTTCCACTAAGATCAAAAGGCCCCCGGCGATGGTGCCGAGCAAGATCGCCAGAAAGGTCCCCGCTTCGATCAACGCGTTGCCGCCGATCAACTCATCCTCCTCCAGATGAGTGGGAAGAATCCCGTATTTCAACGGGCCGAAAAACGCGGATTGAGCCCCCATCAGAAACAGCACGACGAGCAAGAACACGATATCGCCCAAAAAAAGCCCCCAGGCCCCGATGCCCATAATCGCCACCTCGGCGGCTTTGATCACGCGAATCAGGAAGGCTTTCTCGAAACGATCTGCCAGTTGCCCGGCGGTCGCGGAGAACAGGAAAAACGGCAGAATGAAAATCCCCGCCGCCAATGTGACGAGGATCGACCCGTCCATCCCCACCTCGCCGGAGAGGCGGTAGAGCGCCAGAATCACCAAGGCGTTCTTGAACAGGTTGTCGTTCAAGGCCCCCAAGAACTGCGTGATGAACAAGGGCAAAAAGCGGCGGGTTGTGAGCAACGCGAATTCGTTCTTTTCCATTCCCGCCCCATTTCCCGGATTGAGCAGGCAGAATTGTCGGCGCTTGCATGGCCGTCTGGCAAGGGGCAGAGTGCGGCATCAAAGTGAAAAAGGACCAAATGAGCCCAAAACTGAAAACCGCCCTATTATCTCTGGCCTCTATTGTGTTGGGACTCCTAGCGTTAGAGGGCGCGGCGCGGCTCATCGCCCCTCTGCCGGGTTATGGGCTGCCTAAGAATCTCTTCGCTCGGGACGGCGCGATGTGGATTCTCAGTCCCGGCTTTTCCGGGGTCATGGACAACACGGTGGACTATCAGAACAAGGTGGTGACCGTGAATGGACGCGGTGCTCGCTCCACCCCGGAGGCTGAGGGACTGTACAGCGCCCGCCGTCTCACCATTCTGGGCGACAGTCAGACCTTCGGACATGGGTTGAGCGATCAGGAGACTTGGCCCAACCTCTTGCAGAAGGCTATCAAGGCGCAAGGGAAAGCCATCGTTGTGGAAAACAGGGGCGTTCCGGCGATCAATGTCGATCAGTATGTTCCGCATCTGGATCATGTCCTCAAGACCGCACATCCTGGGGATGCTGTTCTGCTCGGGATCAGTTGGAACGACCTGACGACCCCCCAGGACAACGCCATGGCCACGGATGTGGTGGAGGGCTACATAGTCAATCTGCCAAGCCAAGCCGACGACGACGCCCGACAGGCCGTGGTGGAGCGGGTACGCCGCTATGACCAGACCGGAATCGCCTTGCCCCCCCTTAACGATCTGCGTGTCATGGCCTCTTTCCTTTCCGAACGCTCGGCGCTTGCAGCCCTAGCCTATCGGGCCGCGCAGAGCATCTATTACCGCTTCCGCTCCTCTCACCCGGTCGTCACTCTTCTGGAGCGGGACGTCGCCACCGTCAACATGGGGCAGATTGGCGTGATGAACGCCCGCGCGGCGGAAAAGGGTGTGAATCTGTCCGTGATCTTCCTTCCCGACCGCATTCTGTTCGACGACGCCGCCTTTGCGGCATTCTCTCAGAATGGGCGATTCTTCCCAGACCAGGACGTGATGGGCCAGGTGGGGGGAGCCCTATGCGCCGATCTGGGCCTGACGTGCCTCAACGCCTTTTCCACCCTTCACGAGCACCAGAATGAAGGTCTAGCTTTTCCCATAGATGGCCACTACAACGAACGCGGCGCGGCTCTAATTGCCGCCTTCCTCGCCGAACACCTGGATGAGATCGCGCCGCCCACTCACTGACACTGAAGGCTTGACCCCTGATGAGCACCTACTTCGGCTATTTCTTCTCTGGCCCCGATCAGTTCATCGGGTTGGGGGCTGTGCTGATCCTGTGGGGTCTGCTCACCGTTCTGGGCCGGACGGCGGCACTGAGCGGCAACATGCCTGAAGTCAACGCTGTACTTGGCTGGGCGCTGGTCAGCACCGTGATGACCATGACCGGGGTCTTTAGCTTCATACCTTTTACGCTCGTGGCGGGAACAATGGGCGTTACCGCCCTGGGTGCTGCCGGATGGGCTTGGCGCTCAGGACATGCCGCTTTCCCCGGCGGGGCCTGGAAAATGCTTGCCCTTTCCTTACCGCTGTTGTTGATCGCCTCGGCCATGGAGCCTTCCCAATGGGATGAGTTTTCCCACTGGCTGCCCGCCCCCCGTTTCCTCTTGCTGACCGACGCTTTTCCCAGTGCGACCAACCCGATCACCGGCACGCAAATGCTGCCCGCCTACCCCTACGCCTGGGTGTTTCTGAGCTACCTGACCGGGCGCATCGCCGGGTTCATGGTGGATAACGCGGGGAGCTTGCTCAACCTGCTTTTGCTGTTTTCCTTCGGCTTCACCGCACTGCGCCTAGCTCTTCAAGCCACGGGTCGGGACATGCCCGCGCATCTGAGCTGGCCGTTAGCCGCCTTAGCCCTGATGGGCGGCGTGGCGTTCAACCCCAGCTTCGTGGAAAAGGTTGCCCTGACCGCCTATGCCGACACGAGCACCTCCGTGTGCGTCGGCTTTGCCGCTGTCTTGGCGTGGCGTCTGCTCTGTGCTCTGGCCGAAGGTAAGATTGAGGATGCCAAACGCGACGCTTGGCGGTTTGGACTCGTCGCCGCCGTACTGATCAACATCAAGCAAACCAATCTAGTTCCGTACGTCCTGATCCTGGCGACCACGGGTCTTGTCGCTCTTCGTGATCCGGCCATTCGACTAATTCAACTGGCAAAGATAGTCCCCTGGATGATCGGACCGTCTTTGATGATCTATCTGGTCTGGCGGTATCACGTCGCCACGGCCATGGACGGATTCCCCATTACGGAAGCCGTGTTCCTACAGTTTGCCGACTGGAACGTGGAAGCTATCCCACAAATTCTCGCCAGCATGCTCAAGGTAGCGACCAGCAAGGGCGCGTACTTTGGGGTCATGGCTGTAGCTGTGATGTTTGCAGCACGCGGGTTGATCCGTTTTGACGGACCCTTCGCTCGTTTGTCGATCCTCTGTGGCGGGGTGTTTCTCGGCTACGAAAGTTTCATGCTGTTCATTTATGTCGCATCGTTCGGAGAAGGCTCGGCAAAATCGGCAGTGTCGTTCTGGCGCTACAACATGCATATCGGTTTGTTGAGCGTCATCTTCGGAGCCTACGGCGTCGGGCTTTTGTGGAAGCGTTATGTGGATGAGCGCCACCCCATTCCAACCTGGATCAAGGCCGCTCCCGTGCTGCTGGTCGGGGTTGTCGCCGTCCTAGCAACGCACCGCTACCTTGGCCGGGAATGGCCGATGAAGGCCGTCAATGCGGTCCTCGCCATGACGGCGGCCTTCGGTCTGGCCTGGGTCGTTCGCGGACGCATTCCGCCCCAGATTGGCCGCCTTATCATCACCGCCTTGCCAGTGACGCTGACGGTGGCGGTTCCTTTGCTCCTAGCCCCCATGATCCGTTTCGACCATGAAGCCCCCAAGCCCCATGCCACCCGCGTGGTTAAAGAATTGGTCCCCACCTATCCGGCTGGGCGGAAGATGATCATCCTTGATCCGACCGGAACAGGAGAGGTCGCGGTCATCGCGCGTTACTACCTGAACCGCTTTTCCATTCCCTATATATCCGCATTCCAAAACCCGACGACCGAGAGCGTGGCCGCCTTCTTGGTCGCGGAGGCTCCCGATGACGTGCTGGTGTTCAGCGTTACACCGGCCGTGACCGAAGCCCTCGGACTGTCTCTGGAAAGTGGCGTCACCACCCAAATCACCCGGCGAGATGGGGCGTGGGTCGTAGAGAAGAGCTGGCCGCAACCTAGCGCCGATCAGCCCTTTTTCTGATCGGCGTGGAGCATGCGCTCCCGCTCGTCGAACCATTCCTCATGGTAGCCGCATTCCAAGAAGTCATTGAAGTACGGGCCGCCGATGGTGTAGTGCAGGTTGGAAATCTCTTCGACCGGAACAGGCGTGTCGTAGTCCACCAAGTGGTTCCAGCGATGGGGGATTTCCCCAATCTGCTGATCGTCGCCCAGCCACTTAAACTGATGCAATTCCATACCCGAAGCGGTGTTGACGTACTCCGGCGTCAAAGCCTTGCACTTAGCGCAGTTGAATAAGATCACGCTGGACCAGTTCTTCTTCTCGTACTTGGTCTGTGGGGCACCAAGGAACTTCACGTCCTCTTCGGGAACGTGGTGGTGCTTGACCACTTGGACGGCGAAGCGGTCATCCCGCAGCTTCCAAAGATTGGCGATGTCATCGAGCACCAGCATGTCACAGTCCATAAACACCGCCCACCCCTCGAACCCCGCCAGATAGGGGGTCAAAAAGCGGGAGAAAGAAAAGTCCGTGGACTGAAGCGGATTGCGCTCCCGCCACATGAGCTTGCCCAACTGCTGAAGGCTCAAGGGCGTGATCGACACCGGCATCGTGGCGCGGCTGTGAATGCTATGGCAAAGCACGTTAAAGGCGGCAGCTTCCCGAGGGTCGTAGCCGATGAACATGCGCAAGATGTCCGGTTTCTGCATGGGAGACGATTGACCCCTGTCGGTGATTGGGTAAAAGTGCCTTCCACTATCCCGCAAGTTCCAGCGCAACGCAACAAGGTAGCCCCACCCCATGATCAGCCCGCAAAGCAGAGAGCTTTTCCAGCAGGCTAACGCGCTGGTGCGTAGCGGTCGGGCGAAAGAGGCCGAGGACGCCTTGCGAAAACTGGTGCGCAAGAACCCCAAGTGGGATCAAGCGCTTTACCTGATGGGTCTGTACGAAATCCAGCGCGGTGATCGCGTCAAGGCCGAGCAGTGGTACCGCAAGGCCCTATCCTGCAACCCCAACCTTCCCGACGCTCTGGCCGATTTGGGGCAGCTTTACTTCTTGCGCAGCGAGTATGGCGAGGCGGAGAAACTCTACCGCCGTACACTCGCCCTTGCCCCGAACACTCCCCTGATTCAGAGCTTCTTGGCTGTGAGCCTCGCCAATCTGGACCGGGTGGAAGAAGCCGAAACGCTGGCCCGTGCCGCGCTAGCCAAGATACCTCATGACCCCACAGCAAGCTACAGCCTCGGGCAGGTCTTGAGGGCCGGGAAGAAGTGGGCCGAGGCCATAGATGTCTTCAAGGCGACTCTTGCCCTTGACCCAAACCATTTGCAAGCCCTCACCTCCTTGCTGAAAATCGCAGAGCAAATCAATGTGTTGCCGGATTGCCGATCCCACCTAGAGCGGGCGATGGCCCTGGACCCGGAGGATGGTGATCTCGCCCTGATGTCGGTCTTTTTGTTACAGCGCGAGAAAAAAACCGACGAGGCCATCGCCAAACTGGATCACTTCATCTCCTCCTTTTCAAACCAGCTTCGAAATGCCCTGTCTCGCCGCGAAGGTCTGACCCAGGCCAAAACCAAGGATAAAGAAGCGCTTCGACAGGCCTCCAGCGATTGCCATTTCCTGCCTATAATGTTGTCCCGTTTCTACTACGAACGCGGACGCCTCCACGATGTTCAACGGCGCACAGATGCCGCCTATCAGGACTTCCTATCTGGGAATTCCGCCGTACAGATGGCGTTCCCCGACTGGCGCGAGGGGCGTGACGGATTTTTGCGCACCGTCGAGAATTTGGATCAGGCCTTCCGTGTAACCGCGTTCGACTTCTGGACAGCCCCCTCCGCGACACCAGAGACATCCCAGCGCCCGCGTATCCTGTTCGAAGTTGGCTTTCCCCGCTCAGGAACGACACTGCTAGAAGCCATTCTTGACGTTCACCCCGACTGTGCGGCCATGGATGAAACCAACTCGTTCAATGCCGCTCTGCTTCACATGAACACTCTTGGCAAGCGCTACCCGGAGGATCTCGACCGCTTAACCGCCGACGACATTCAAGCTCTACGCGATCTCTATTTCACGGACGCAGCAAAGAATGTGGATACCACCGGCAAGGCCTGGCTGATCGACAAGAACCCCTTAAACATCATCCACGCCGGATTTATTCGTCGGGTGTTTCCCGAGGCGAAAATTCTCGTGATGCTTCGTCACCCCTTCGACTGCGGCCTGAGCTGCTTCATGCAAAACTTCCAGCCCAATGACGGCATGTGCAATTTCTTTACCTTGGACGACACCTTCCGACTCTACGACAAGGTGTTCACCTTGTGGGAACTTTACGCCTCGCTCCTCCCCCCCCAAGTCGCCTTAACCCTGCGCTATGAGGATTTGGTGGCGGACCGCGAGACCGTGGTGGCAAAGATGTTATCCTGGATGGGCTTGAGTTGGTCGTCCGACGTGCTGGATCACTCCGCCAAGGGCCAGCTTAAGACCCTCACCCCCAGCTACCGTCAAATCAATCAGCCCGTACACGCCAAAGCCGTTGATCGTTGGCGACGTTATGAAGCCTACATCCGACCGTTCGCCGCCCAGCTTGCCCCCCATTTGAAGGCGTTTGGCTACGAAAGCGCTTTGAACGAGACCGATGGGGCGGTATGATCCGAGCCAGAGTTTCACCGAGCGCCACACCGCGCTTTGCACCACCTGAGTTGAGGAAAACACCGATGAAGTTCTTGTCCTTGCCCCTGTTGGCCCTCCTGGCTTTGGCCGCTTCGCCCGCCTCGGCGCACACCGGGATTGATGCGACGTTCGGCGTGGTCGCCGGCCTTGCCCACCCCATCGGGGGACTCGATCACGTTCTGGCCATGGTCGCGGTCGGCTTGTTAGCGGCTCAGTTGGGGGGCGCGTCGTTGTGGCGTGTTCCTGCGGTTTTTGTCGCGGTGATGGCGGCGGGCGGAGCGCTTGGGTTCTCCGGCTTGGCTCTGCCCTACGTCGAGATGGGCATTCTCGGCTCGGTGATCGTGCTGGGCGCGGTAATCGCCCTGGGTGGTCGGATGTCCCCGAACCTCGCGCTGGCTCTGGTTGGGACGTTCGCCGTATTCCACGGCCATGCCCATGGTAGCGAAATGCCGACCGATGCCCAAGGCGCTCTCTACGGCCTGGGATTCCTGACCGCCACGGCGGCCCTGCATCTTTCGGGGATCGGCCTGGGCCTAGGCCTTGCACGCTCTACGCCGCTCGCCCTGCGCACCTCTGGGGCGGCCATCGCCTGTCTTGGAATTGGTCTGGCGGTTCTCTGAGGGTAGTCAGACTAAGAACCCCTACCCCTCCAACTCCAGGGCGTACCCGGCGCTGCGCACTGTGCGGATGGGATTGCCTGCTCCGGCGTCGCTTAAGGCTTTGCGCAGGCGGCGGATATGGACATCCACGGTGCGCTCTTCCACATAGATATCGCGACCCCAAGCCTTATCGAGTAACTGCTCGCGGGAAAACACGCGTCCGGGCTTTTCCATCAGCACCTTGAGCAGACGAAACTCAGTGGGACCGAGTTTCACGTTGCTCTCCCCCACCCGCACCTTGTGAGCGCCGGAGTCGAGCAAGATCGCGCCCGCCCGCAACGTATCGTCCATCCCCCCGCCCCCACTGCGGCGCAGCACCGCCTTGACGCGGGCAACCATCTCACCGGGGGAGTAGGGTTTGACCACATAATCGTCAGCGCCGGATTCCAGCCCGCGCACCCGGTCGGATTCCTCGCCGCGCGCGGTAAGAAGGATAATGGGCACGTCTCGGGTGACCGGCTTTTCGCGCAGTCGGCGACAGACCTCAATCCCGGATAACTTGGGCATCATCCAGTCGAGGATGATCAAGGAGGGCTCCCCCTCCTCGGCCAGAAGAAGGGCTTCCTCGCCATCGGCCGCACTGACCACCCGGTACCCGGATTTTTCCAGGTTGTAGCGCAGCACTTCGGCTTGGGCGAGTTCGTCTTCGGCGATCAGGATCAGCGCGGACATTATTTCTTCTTCTTCTTGAGCGGTTTCTTCGCCGCAGAAATGGCTCGACGGGACGGCTTGACCACGGTGGCGTAGCTGACGTCTTGCTTGACGCGGGTATCCACCAAGCGCTCACCGCGCAGAGCAAAATGAATTTGCTCGGCGATGCTGGTCACATGGTCGCCGACTCGCTCCAGGTTCTTAGCGACGAACAACAAGTGAGCCCCGAAGGTGATATTGCGGGGGTCTTCCATCATGTAGGTCAGAAGTTCCCGGAACAGGCTCGTGTGCAGCTTATCCACATCCTCGTCCCGATCCCGCACGGCCATGGCCTTGTCCAGATCGTGGGAAAGGTAGGCGTCCAGCACGTCCTTGATCATCCCTTGCACCAACTCGCCCAAGCGCTCCAAGGTGAGCAGACAACTGGGAATAGGGGGAACGTCCTGCAAGGTCAGGGCGCGACGGGCCATATTCTTGGCGTAATCGCCAATGCGCTCGAGGCTGCTGGCCACCTTAAGAGCCGCAATCACCTCGCGCAGGTCTTCGGCCATGGGCTGGCGCAGGGCCAACGTGCGCACCGCAAACGCGTCGAGCACTTCTTCCAGGGCGTCAATGCGGGCATCGCCCATCGCTACCTTGGCCGCCAGATCGGGCTTGCCGTGGATTAGGGCCTCCAGCGCATCCCGCAACTGGGACTCGGCCAAGCCCCCCATTTCAGCGATCATCTTGCCCAGACGGGAAAGGTCCGCGTCGAAGGCTTTGACGATGTGTTCGTTTTCGGTAGACATTGTTCGTTATCCTTAGCCGATGCGCCCGGTGATGTACGACTGCGTTCGTTCGTCACGGGGGTTGGTGAAGATTTGTTCGGTGTCGCCCTGCTCAACCAACGTGCCCAGGTGGAAGAACGCCGTGCGCTGTGAGACACGCGCCGCCTGCTGCATGGAGTGGGTGACGATGACGATGGTGTAGCGGTTGATCAACTCGTCGATCAACTCTTCCACCCGTGCGGTGGCGATGGGGTCCAGCGCCGAGCACGGCTCGTCCATCAGAATCACTTCCGGCTCCACGGCGATAGCCCGGGCGATGCACAGGCGCTGTTGCTGACCGCCGGACAAGCTGGTGCCAGGAGCCTTCAAACGGTCGCGCACCTCATCAATCAGTCCAGCCCGCTCCAGGCTCGCGAAGACGATTTCGTCCATTTCGTCCCGCGTCTTGGCCAGCCCATGAATCCGTGGACCGTAGGCGACGTTTTCATAAATCGACTTGGGGAACGGATTGGGTTTTTGGAACACCATGCCAATCCGGGCGCGCAAGGCCACCGGGTCCACGCCCTTGGCGTAGATGTCTTCGGAGTCCAGGGTGATCAAACCCTCGACCCGGCACCCGTCGATGATGTCATTCATCCGATTGAGGCACCGCAAGAAGGTGGACTTGCCGCACCCGGAAGGGCCGATCAGAGCCGTCACCTGATGGGAATGAATATCGAGGGAAATCTGGTCAAGGGCCTTCTTGTCCCCGTAGTAGACGTCCACGTTGCGTGCCGACATGCGCATGTGCGGACCCAAGGTCGGTACCGTGGGGGCCGACGTGCCCCCCACCCCGGTTTCCGGAGCCGAGGTCTTGTTCTTGCCTTTGAATTTCTTTTTTTCGTCCACGGATCACCTATCTGTAACGGGCTCTCATCACCACTTGATCTCGAATTTCCGGCGCAGGATCACGGCAATGGCGTTCATGCACACCAGGAAAACGAGAAGAACGAGAATGGCCGCCGCCGTGCGCTCCTCGAAGGCGCGCTCCGGGCTGTCGGCCCACAGGAAGATCTGCACTGGAAGCGCTGTGGCCGGATCGACGAACGACTTGGGAATGTCCACGATAAAGGCCACCATGCCGATCATCAGCAGCGGGGCGGTTTCGCCCAAAGCACGGGCCATGCCGATGATGGTCCCGGTCATAATGCCCGGCATGGCTAGGGGCAATACATGGTGCCCAACGGTCTGGATGGGACTGGCCCCTATGGCCAAGGCGGCCTGACGGATGGACGGCGGCACCGCCTTGAGTGCCACGCGGGAAGATATGATCATGGTCGGCAAGGTCATCAGGGCCAGCACCATACCGCCCACCAAGGGGGCAGAGCGCGGCAGAACCAGCACGTTCAGGAAGAAGGCCAGCCCCAGCAGGCCAAACACAATGGACGGCACGGCGGCCAGATTGTTAATGTTGACCTCGATCAAGTCGGTCCAACGGTTCTTGGGCGCGAATTCTTCCAGATAGACCGCCGCCAGCACCGCTAAGGGGAAGGACATCAAGAAACAAACGCCAAGGCTGAGCAAGGAGCCCATGAACGCCCCTAAGATGCCCGCCAATTCCGGCTCCCGGCTGTCGCCCATGGTGAAGAAGCGGGTGTTGAACTGGACGTTCAGCCGATCACGCTGTTTCAGCAGAGCCAGCCAATCTAGTTGTTTATCGGACAGCCGCCGGGAATCGCTAGGGGTAGAGCGGTCGATGCCTTTCTTGACGGCCATGTCCACGTCATCCGAGGCGATAAGCGCCACCGGACGGGTCAGGCCGATCAAGGTCGGATCGCTCGCCACCAAGTCCTGAAGTTCGAACGACGCCCCCGAGCTGATGAGCTGATTAAGCTCCTTCTTGTCGCTGCGTTCAGTGACCTCGGGGAACTGATCGCGCAGGGCGCTCTTGACCAGCCCCAGGTAATCGGCTTGAGCCATTATGACGGGATCACGGGTTCCGGCAGGGTCAATCACCGCCGGGTCAAAGGTCACGTCCAAGGTAATGGCCGTCTGCTCAATGGCCTCGAAGCCCTTAAGCCCTAAGGTACCGAACAGGGTAAACAGTGCGAGCAGGGCCAACCCGACTGCCCCCAGGCCCATGGCGCGGAAGCGGCGCTCGGCGCTATGGCGGCGCTTCAAACTGTCGTAGATGCGCTCGGAGAGATGTCGCCCATCCAGTCTCATTCGTACTGCTCCCGGTACTTCTTGACCACCGTCAGCGCGATCACGTTAAGAATCAAAGTGATAAAGAACAGCAACAGACCCAGCGCAAAAGCCGCCAGAGTCTTGGGACTGTCAAATTCTTGGTCGCCGGTAAGCAGGGTGACGATCTGCACCGTAATGGTGGTCACCGCAGCGAAGGGGTTGGCGGTCAAATTAGCGCTTAAGCCCGCCGCCATGACCACGATCATGGTTTCGCCGATGGCGCGGGACACGGCCAGGAGCAGACTGCCAACGATGCCCGGCAACGCGGCGGGCAAGACCACCCGGATGATGGTTTCCGACTTGGTGGCACCCAGACCCAGCGAGCCTTCCCGCAGAGACTGCGGCACGGCGGTGATTACGTCGTCGGTCAGCGAGGACACGATAGGAATCGCCATGACCCCCATGACCAACCCCGCCGCCAGAGCGCTTTCCGAGGACACGTCGAACCCTGCACTCTCACCCGCACCCCGCAGCAAGGGGGCGACCACAATGGCGGCGAAGAAGCCATAGACCACGGTGGGGATACCCGCCAAAATCTCCACCACCGGCTTAACCACGGCGCGAACGTGAGAGTTGGCGTATTCGGCAAGAAAGATAGCGGAGAACAGGCCGATGGGGGCGGCAACGATCATGGCGATACCGCTGATCAATAGGGTGCCGGTAATCAGGGGCACAGCGCCGAACTTGCCGGTCGAGCCCACTTGGTCGGCCCGGATCGCCGTTTGCGGCGACCATTCCAGACCAAAGAGAAATTCGGACATAGGGACCACTTGGAAAAAGCGGATGGATTCGAACACCAGGGACAGAACGATCCCGACGGTGGTGAAAACCGCGACCGTGGAACCGGCGATCATGATAACCATGATCGCCTTTTCCACGGCAACCCGCCGGTTGCGGCGGACGTCGAGCGCGACGTTCCTCCGGTCTACGCTCATCTGTCCGACCGCTTCCGACACGTTGGTTCCTTACATGCTTAGGTTGGAAAGGCCGTTGGCCTTTTTGTTCCATTCAGAGCGTTCAGCCGCCGTCATGGGAATCAGACCCTTGTCGGCGAGATAGCCTTCATCACCCCACGCCTTGTCGGCGGTGAACTCGGCGATGAATTCCTTGATGCCCGGAACTTTGCCCACCTGGGACTTCTTCACGTAGAAGAACAGGGGACGGGAGACTTTGTAAGCGCCAGAGGCGATATTCTCGAAGGTCGGCTCTTTGCCTTCCACCACGCTGCCATGCAGCTTGTCGGCGTTCTGATCCAAGAAGGAATAGCCGAAAATGCCCAGGGCTTTCGGGTTGGCTTCCAGCTTGCCGACAATCAGGTTGTCGTTTTCACCGGCTTCGATGTAAGCGCCGTCTTCACGAACGGTTTCGCACAGGGCCTTGTGAGCGTCCTTGCTGGACTTTTCCATGGCCTTGACCCAGCCGAACTCGTTGCAGCCTTCCAGCATGACCAGCTCGACGAAGGCATCGCGGGTGCCGGATGTTGGGGGCGGACCCATCACTTCGATCTTGGTGTCGGGCAGAGAGGGGTTGACGTTGCGCCAGGTCTTATTGGGGTTCGGAATGGTTTTACCTTCGGAACCCGGAATGTCCTTGGCCAAAGCCAGGAACAGCTCCTGACGGGTCAGGTGGAAGAGCGGAGCGGACTTGGCGTTGGCGATGACGATGCCATCATAGCCGATCTTAACTTCAACCACATCCGCCACGCCGTTCTTGGCGCAGGTTTCGACTTCGCTCGACTTGATGCGACGCGAGGAGTTGGTGATGTCCGGATACTCGTCGCCCGCGCCAGCGCAGAACAGCTTCAAGCCGCCGCCGGAGCCCGTGCTCTCAACGACCGGGGTCTTAAAGCCCGAGGACTTGCCAAACTGCTCGGCCACAGCGGTGGAAAACGGAAACACGGTGGAGGAGCCGACGATACGGATCTGGTCGCGGGCCTGCGCCGCGCCCGCCGTAACGACGGTGGCGGTGACGAGGGCCGCAGCAATAACGGTCTTCTTGAACATGTGAGGTGATCTCCTTCGATCAGACAATGGTGTGGCCCCTTCGACCACAGCTCGTCCGCCGGTTTAATCGTCCAGCACTGACCTTTTATGACGCTTATGTTACAGTTTTGTGACGCCGAAATCCAGCCGGAGCGACTCAATACAACTGCTGCCCGCCGGTGACGAAGATTTCACCGCCGGTGACATAAGAGAAGTCGGGTGAGCACAACTGGAACACAGTTCCAGCCACATCCTCCGGGGTTCCCATGCGATCGGCGGGAATGCGCGGGATGAGCGCTTCGTAATCGGAAGAGACCATCTCGGTCTTGATCTCGCCGGGGGCGACCGCGTTGACTCGCACCCCAAGTTGGGCGAACTCCACGGCCATTTCCCGGGTCAGCCCAGACAAAGCGGCCTTGGACGTAGAGTAAGCCGACCCGGCGAAGGGGTGGACGTAATGCCCGGCGATGGAGGTGATATTGACGATGGACCCCTTGCCCTTGTGGAGGGGAGTGGCAAATCCCCGCGCCAGCCTTAAAGGGGCGAAGAAGTTCAAAGCGAACACGTCCATCCACCCGGCAATGGGGCCGTTGAGCACCCCCAGCCGTTCCTTAAAGCTGGTCTTGGGCGAGAACCCGGCGTTGTTGATCAGTGCGCCCAATCGTCCTTCAGGCAGCACCTTCACCGCTTCGTCAATGAAGGTTGCCACCTCGGCCTCGTTGACCAGATCGACAGCAAAATGGGCGAGCCAGCCCGCCCGTCCTTCGCGGGCCGAAGGGGCCGGGCCACGCGCACAGGTCACCACCGACCAGCCCTCGTCAAGAAAGCGCAAGGCCGTGGCCAGACCGATGCCTCGGCTGGCTCCCGTCACGATGGCGGTCTGCGGAATCTGGGTCATGATCAGTGCATCATCAGAACCGGGATCGGCGCGTGATCCAGCACATGGCGGGTCACGCCTCCGAACAGCAACTGGCGCAACCGACTGTGGGTGTAGGCCCCCATAATCAAGAGATCAGCGCCGTTCTCCACCGCTGCGTCCA
>Ga0208863_1001323_pt1 | contig 16122 bp, 17 predicted proteins | sample RifOxyD3_FD_184040 | JGI IMG/M metagenome (GOLD analysis project Ga0208863, IMG submission 184040) | Soil microbial communities from Rifle, Colorado - Rifle Oxygen_injection D3 (SPAdes) | ecosystem: Environmental > Terrestrial > Deep subsurface > Rock core/Sediment | place: Rifle, Colorado...
ATTACAACGGCGGCAGCACTACCCGACTGGACAGCAAAACCGGAGGCGCCGGCGAGATCGCAGTCGGCCATTACCTGCTTCCCATGTTCGCAGTTGAACTGGGCGTCGGCTATTTTGAGAGTAAGGGCTCTTCGGCGGCACAAGCAGGCGAAACCAAGCTGCAAGTCGTACCGGTGATAGCAACCGGAAAGGTTCTAATTCCGATCGGAATTTTCGAGCCTTACGGCTTGTTTGGTATCGGAGCTTACTTTACGAAAATGGATGTAGAGGGCAATGTCTACAACTTCAATAGCTCCTCAACAATCACTTACGGACTTCATGCGGGTGCCGGGATAAATTTCAACCTCACGGAAAACTTCTTCCTGGGAGTAGAGGGCAAATACCTCTGGGCCAAGCCGTCATATGGCGGCCAGGACGTCAATTTGGATGGTTTTGTGACAACAGCTGATATCGGATTCAGGTTCTGAAAGCTCTGCATACCTTGTCCCCCTCTGGTATTCATAAGCACATGGAAGGCAATGCAGCTTTACCAGGGGAGGGCCTGTATGTGGTCTATAGCAATCAAGTCTAAATCCTGAGGGAGAACGTCTAATGAAAAGAATATATTCAATATTCATATTGGTGGCAGCGGTGGTTTTACTGGCGTTCAGCATGCCTGTGTATGCTTCGAGAATGGACAACCGCATCGAATTAACCGCTAGAGAGTCTTATGTATTCAAGACCTATCTTCAGGGTGATGATATTAAAATTCAGTCCAAGGATGGAGAAGTTGTTTTGACAGGATTTGTCTCGGAGAAATACCACAAGTCATTGGCCCAGGAGACCGTAGCCGGTCTTCCCGGTGTTAAGAGTGTGGACAACAGGCTGGAAATCAAAATTGATCCTCAAACTGCAAACTCAGATGTATGGGTCCGTGATTCCGTCAAAATCACCCTCTTATTCCATCGTAGTGTGAGCGCTAAAACAACCAAGGTCGAAGTCAAAGACGGCATCGTGACCCTGAGTGGCGAGGCTACGAGTCAGGCGCAGAAAGAATTGACCACTGAATATGCCAAGGATGTCGAAGGTGTTAAAGAGGTAATTAATGAGATGACCGTCATAAATTCGGGGAAAAAGCAAACGGTAATCGAAAAGATCGATGACGCGTCCATCACCGCTCAGGTCAAGCTGACGTTGCTCTCGCACCGTTCAACAAGCGCTATCAATACCAAGGTCGAGACGAAGCATGGATTGGTCACGCTTTATGGTAAGGCCCGCAACGCAGCCGAAATGAGCCTTGCCGCCAAACTCGCCAACGACGTAAACGGTGTGAAGAGTGTAAAGAACCGGATGGTCATCGAATAGTCTATAGCCCAAGAGCAACCATATAAAATGTTTTTATTACGGTGTTTACCATATAAAACAGAAAATACAGGGGGAACTAACGATGATTCGAAAAATATTTGTGACAACTGTCGGTATTTTTTTAAGTGTTACGGCGGCTCAGGCCGGTTCAGTACAGATCGGTATCAACGATAATAGCGTTGAGGGTGTCGTTAGCCAGCAAATAATTGATGACCAGAAAGGGACAACGGAAGTATACGCCAGAGGGCTTTACAATGACAGAACCTCTTCCTCTATCGGTGAGATCGGTCTTGATGTTTTTGGAGGCATTGCCGACCTGCCGGGCATGAGGGCAGGGGTCGGCATCCGGCTTGCCGCTATTGATGCTGATAATGAAAAAGCTGAGGCAGTCGCTCTTGGGGTGAATTTAAGGTTTAATCCTCCGGCACTGCAAGGGGTCGGAGTTCGTGCCCAGATTTTTTATGCGCCAAAAATTTTAACTTTTGGAGAGGGAGAGCGTTTGCTGGAAAGCGCAATTCAACTTGAGTATGAATTTATGCCCAGGGCCAGGGCTTTTGTTGGTTACGGATACACCATGCTTCATACTGAAGATTTAGGAGACGTCAAAGCAGACGATAGTTTTCGGGTTGGGGCCGAGTTTGGTTTCTAGAACACATCAAATCTGGATGCTGAACTCACAAAAGGGAGTTTGTCCATGCCGGTATGGGATTTCCCGTTTTATAGGAGTTAACGATGGTTGAACCTGCAGATAATTTACAGTCTCTCGCAGACCGGTTGCTCGTGCAGAAGATTACTCCGCCCGCCGTGTTGACTAACGACAAAGGGGATATCCTCTACCTCAGCGGGAAAACGAGCAAATATCTGGAGCCGACCGCCGGTAAGACCAACTGGAATATCTTTGCCATGGCCCGGACAGGGCTCCGTGTCGAACTTGAGGTTGCCTTCCGGAAGGCGATCCGGCAAAAAGAAGCAATCATCGTCAAGGGTCTTAAAATTGGGACAAACGGCAATACGCGGATCGTTGATATCACTGTCAAGGCGATTGGTGAGCCGGAAACGCTTCGCGGGACGATGATGGTCGTCTTCACCGATGTGGCAACGCCTTTGGGAAAAAAAGAGTCGGATCGTTCAAAGATTGTTCCATATAACCAAGTCAAGGTTCTCGAACTGGAGCAGGAGTTCGACCAAGTCTGCGAAGAACTTCAGGCTACCCGTCAAGCCATGCAATCGGCCCAGGAAAAGCTGACAACCGTCAACGATGAGCTGCAGTCCACCGGCGAGGAATTGACCATCTTTAAGGATAAGATGCAGTCCCTTTGCGAAGAGAATACAAGACTCAAGGGTCTGCTTGATAATACGGAAGGCTTCGTCAATAAATAATCAAAGGGATGGTTTTTATGAAATTAATAGGTTCCATGGAACATCTAAATCTAACCCCCCTCAATCCCCCCTTATCAGGGGGGAAGCCTTTAAGTCTCCCCTGATAAGGGGAGGTTTGGAGGGGTTTGCTGCGAAAGAATATGAGTTACAAGGTGCTAGACGGATGATAATTGCCAAACCATTCATCTTGTTCTTTCTGCTCGTGTCCATCATGGGCTTTAGTAGTGGATGTAAGTCCTTGCCGAACGTCACTGAAATGATGGATGAGGTGCCGACTGATCAGAAACCTCGGCAAATCGTTTCGGGCACAGGGGTGTTATCCGTCAAGCAAAGTAAGGCTATTATGGAACGACTGGAGCACTCGGTCGACCCGACTGACATTTTGGAGCGCCAGACGGTCGTGGTGGAATCAATCACCGACAGCCCGCTGACCAAGGGGAACAAAGTTGCACTGCTCGCCGATGGTCAGGCTGCCTATGCTGCAATGTTTAAAGTAATCCGGAATGCCAAAGACCATATCAACCTTGAAAGCTATATATTTGAAGATGATGATACAGGCCACAAATTTGCAGAACTGTTGCTGCGTAAACAGGCGGAAGGTGTTCAGGTAAATATTATTTATGACAGAGTGGGCAGTGTGAATACTCCCCCTTCTTTTTTTGAGCGCCTTCACGATGGTGGAATTCAGGTTGTCGGATTCAATCCGATTAATCCTTTACAGGCCAAGGATCAGTGGGGACTGACACATCGGGATCACCGCAAGATTTTGATAGTCGACGGCAAAGTCGCCATTATCGGGGGCATCAACATCAGCAAGGTTTATTCGAGCACTCCTTTTAAGCGGCAACATAACGAAAAGGCGCCCATTTATTGGCGTGATACGGACATTCAAATTGAAGGCCCGGCCGTAGCAGAATTCCAGAAGCTTTTTTTGGACACCTGGCAGAAGCAGAAGGGGCCGATACTTTCTGAATTGAATTGTTTTCCCGGATTGAAAGAAAAGGGTAAGGCCTTGGTGCGGGTGGTCGGCAGTACTCCGGGAGAGACCAATAGGATCCCATTTATTGTGTATGTGGCGGCCATCACTTTTGCAACGCATTCGATTCACATGACAAACTCCTATTTTATTCCTGACGACCAGATAGTAAAGGCTCTAACAGATGCAGCTGGACGTGGTGTGGATGTAAAGATCATTCTTCCAGGGATCACCGATTCGCAGCTCGCACTATCAGCCCAGAGGCATCATTACTCCGGGCTTTTGCAGGCGGGCGTAAAGTTGTATGAGCATAAAAGCTCTTTGTTGCACGCCAAAACCGCAGTGATTGACCAGGTTTGGTCAACAGTCGGCTCAACTAACATGGACTTCTTGTCCTTACTTAATAATGACGAGGTTAATGCGGTTATCTTGGATCACGAGTTTGCCGACGAAATGGAGAAGATGTTTGTCAATGACCTGGCGGATTCCAGCCGGATTGAATGGGAAGAGTGGCGCAACAGACCTTTGTTTTCCAGGCTCAGGGAGTGGTTTGTTAATATTTTTGTCAGATGGCTGTAATATTTTAGTAGCAAAGGGTTGATTACAGTGAAAAAGAGTCGTGTTAACAAGATGTATAAGCTCATAAGCTGTCTCAGATTTTACCAGTTACTGGTTGTGGTTATGTTGCTTTTTACAGCAGGTATGGCCTCGGCTGTTGAACAGCCTTGGCTGGGCGAAGAGATCCTGCGCGACGCTTATCGCACGAACATAGCCAAATTGGAGAAAAACAGTTACGGTTTTCCTCTTTTTCTGGAGTCTTTTGAGCGCGACGACCGGGTCTACGTAGATGTTTACGGGATCTTCGATTATCCCTTCAGCAGCGTGGTCAACGCGCTCAAGGTTCCGGCAAACTGGTGCGATATCGTAGCGTTGCATCCTAATGTCAAGACATGCACCTACAAGGAACTGCAAAGCGACTGGCTGCTGACCTTTTACATCGGCACCAAAGGCTATCAGCCTCCGGAAGAGACCCATCAAGTCATTTATCATTATCGGAAAGTTGAGCAGCAGCAAAGTTATCTGGATATCACTCTCAATGCCGATACCGGCCCTTTCGGAACGGAGGACCACAGGCTGCGGTTCGAAGCCCTGCTGATTGATGAGGGAAGAACTTTTGTCCACGTCAGTTATTCATACAGTGACAGCGTTGCACTTCATCTCGTCCAACATATATATTTTGCGACACTTGGTTGGGGCAAGATAGGGTTCACGGAAACCGGAACAGACAAAAACGGCAAACCCGTCTATATCGGTGGCCCCCGTGGTTCAATTGAGCGCAACGCCGTCCGTTACTATTTTGCGATCCACTCCTTTCTGAATTCGTTGCGCTATCCCGAAGAGAGTCGATTCAAGATGAGAATCAATGATTGGTACGATCATACGAGTATCTATAGGAATCAGCTTTTCGATATGGAGAAGGAGAGTTACCTCACAATAAAAATTACAGAGCATAAGAACCAGTTGACTCTTCAGCAGTTAATCGGGACAGGTATTCAGTGAACAAACGACAAAATATATATCTGATGCTGAATCGTTTTTGCGGTTTCATGTTGCGAGTAGTGCGTAAGTTCAGCAGTAATCAGGGGTTGTTGTTGTCCGGAGCTGTTGCTTATTATACCCTGTTGTCAATTGTGCCGTTGTCAATTATTGCCCTCATTGTGCTGACTAATTTTATAGAAGAGCAGCAGTTGATTAACATCTTGTCAACGTACCTGGAAATGGTAATACCCGGCTATGCACAAACCTTAACCGAACAGGTGCGGGAATTTCTTGTCCACCGGAAGGCGGTCGGTGTAATTGGTTTTGTCGGCATGCTGTTTTTTAGTTCTACAGCCTTTTCCATGCTTGAGAATGCTATGTCGGTGATTTTTTTGCAAGAGGTTAGAATTAAGCGTCGCAATTTTATTATTTCTACAATTATTCCATATTGTTACATTTTATTAATGGGGCTGGGTATCTTAATGGTGTCATATGTTTTAGGAGCAATTGAGACACTGGAAAGCCGGCATTTGACGATTTTGGGTTGGAGTTTGAACCTTGGAGGTGCTACAGGTTTGACCCTGTATATCTTGGGGATAGTCGGGGAGGTGTTGATGCTCACTTCCATCTATCTGGTGATGCCCCTGGTTCGAGTAAGTTTCCGTCGCGCACTTATCGGTGGGATAACAGCATCGGTGTTGTGGGAGATCACCCGTCGGGTGCTTATCTGGTATTACGCAGTCGTATCCGATGTCAATGTTATTTACGGTTCCATAGCCATTACCGTGGTGGCCCTTCTCAGCATAGAGGTAGTGGCGGTAATCGTCCTTTTGGGAGCCCAGGTAATTGCAGAACTTGAGTGCGAACCGGAGAAGACGGCATCTTCTGACCTGCCGAAGCATATTGGGCTGGAATGGACAACCCGAACAGCTGAAAAATAATAGATTCGGCTCATAATTTCATTGTGATCCGGACATGGCATATACAAATGGAGTTGGACAATGAACTATTTGTTGATGGTTTTTTTAGTGATTTCGGGCTCAATTCTTTTTGCCGGCCATCCTTCCGCAGTCGCCAATCCGGATTCTGTTCCTGCGCCGGCGCCATCCTCGAAAAGTGATTTTCTGCCGGTTTTTGGGGGCCAAGCTGTTTATAAGGTTGTCAAAGGAGATACCATTGAGGGGATCGGCGCCCAGTTAGGAGTAAACTGGACAAGAATAGTAAAAGATAACCACATTGATATCAAAAAAATTCTGAGGATAGGTCAGGAGCTAAGAGTCAACACGAGAAGAATAGTCCCCAAAAGTATAAATAATGGTATTATAATAAACATCCCTGACAGGATGCTCTATTTTTTTAAAGACGGCAGACTTGATATGGCATTCCCGGTTGGTCTCGGCAAATCGAGTTGGATGACCCCTGAGGGTCCTTTCATTATAACTTTTAAGCAAAAAAATCCTACATGGCATGTGCCGGTATCCATTCAACAAGAGATGGAGATGAAGGGTAAACCTGTTAAGACCATCGTCGTACTCCCCGGCCCTGATAATCCGTTAGGGAGATATGTGGTCAAGACTTCAATCAGGAACATCGAGATACATGAAACAATCTGGCCGACATCCGTTTATCAGTTCAGGAGCCATGGTTGCATCAGGGTTTTACCGCAGAACATCGAGAAGTTTTATGAAGAAGTTAAGATGAACACTCCAGGAGAGTTAATCTATATGCCTGTCAAGGTCGCTCGCTTAGAGAGTGGCAGAATATTCTTAGAGGTCCATAAAGATATTTACAGCAAAATACCGGACCTGCGAGATGAAACCAACAGGCATATCGAAAAAGCCGGGCTTGCCGGAAAAGTAGATTGGCAGAAGGTAGAAACAATGCTTAAAGAAAAAACAGGTATTGCAGAGGATGTCACATTATGATCTCTCGGAGAAATTTTCTGATCGCCGTGACCGCGGCCATGACAGTTTATCCTTTCAGAAGTGCGTTGGCGTCACAACAAACCGAAAGGGTGCTTAATATGTTTAATACCCATACCGGTGAAAGCATAGATCTGAAATATTATTCGGCCGGCATATATGATCAAAAGGCCCTGGACAGTATAAATTATTTGCTGAGGTGCCATTATACGAATGAAGTTGAGACGATGGATATCAGGGTTTTGGACCTGTTAAGTGAGATAAGCGCCGGCTTTGGCGTCAACAAACGGATAGAGATAATTTCAGGTTATCGTTCACCGGTATATAATCAGTTTCTTCTGAGCCATGGCAGGAATGTCAGTAAGAACAGCCTGCATCTGCATGGACTTGCCATCGATTTCACCATACCAGGTGTCAGCACTGATAAAGTCGCTAAGGCGGCCAAGTCCTTTGCAGTCGGCGGTGTTGGCCAATACCCTGCCGAGTTTGTCCATATAGATAGTGGCCGTATCAGATACTGGTGAAAGCCTTCAGCCCACAGAGCCTTGCAGGAGGTAAACGAATAATGATGCGCTTTTTATTCAGCTTGATCTTTTTTGGGATGCTAAGTGCAATACTCAACACGGCATGTTCCACGACAACGATGACCTCGGACTGGAAGGACCGGGAGTATCAGAGGAAGCCCCTTAAGATCATGGTTATCGGGGTTACAAAGAAGCCGGAAAACAAAAGAATTTTCGAGGACGAGTTTGTCCGGCAGCTCAAGACCTGGGGAACAGATGCGGTTGCGAGCTATACCGTTATTCCTGATGAGATGCAGGGTGATCATGCGGTCATCGCTGCGAAGATGAAAGAAGAGGGCGCTGATGCCGTGCTTATTTCGCGGTTGGCGAATAAAAAGACCGTCTATGCCTCTGTCCCGGAGAAAGGCATACACCCGCCGTACTTTTATGGAAACTGGCGTGAATATTATGGGTATGGTTCTAAGGTCGTATACACCTCCGAATATACGGCTGAGGACGAATACGCGCTGATGGAAATCAATTTGTATAATGCCAGGAATGACAAGCTGATCTGGACCGCTTTGTCCGAAACCGATTTCCTGGGCTCTGACCGGAATCAAATTATATCCTATATCGGTGTCATGGTGAAGGCCATGGTTGACCGGAAACTACTGCAGTGGGAATTATGGAGAAAACACAGCGAAGCGGGATATATCGGCAACAGGAATCCAATGAGTCAGTGAGAGGGCACGGCGCTGATATTTTTGCCAAAACTAAAGAACCGATACCTGGAATGCCATGAAAATGCCAATGGTTTTCGAACAAAACGAAACAGCGCGTATTGAGGCGTTCAGCGATGGTGTTTTTGCCATTGCCATTACGTTGCTGGTTCTCGGGCTCAAAGTGCCGACAGTTTATCAGCTTGGCCCCAGCGGCAGCCTCGGCCTGGCTTTGCTGAAACTGTGGCCCCACTACCTGGCCTTTGTGGCAAGCTTCATTACAATTCTGGCCAAGTGGGTAAATCATCACCGGATATTCACTTTTATCGAGAGGACCGATCATGCTTTCCTGTACTGGAACGGTTTATTGCTGCTGTTCATAACGTTCATGCCTTTTCCGACTGCTTTGCTGGCAGAATTTCTTTTGCATCCCGAAGCCAAAGTCGCGGGAGCGGTCTATGCCGGCACCTACGTTGCGATCACATTTGCATTTAAGGGTTTGTGGCATCACGCATCTAAGAACAGAAGGCTTCTGGCCGAGAACGTCGATGATAGGGAAGTTCAGCAGATCACCACGCAATACCAATACGGGCCGCTTATGTACCTTGGAGCGTTCGTGCTTGCCTTCGTGTCGGTCAGCCTGAGCGTAGTTACGTGCCTGTGCCTGGCCGTGTTTTCAGCTTTTAGGGGCTGGCCGATGCTGAGGTTAAAAGTGCGGCGCTCAAAAAATAAATAATTGCCTGCCGTCGCCCGGAATGACAGTAAGTCAAGAAAGAGGAATGACTATGAATGAACAGCGTAATTCTCAACAAGGAGTCCGCTTTCTTGTCATTGCGGCAGCGCTGGTGATCATCATCGGCGGCATTAATCAAGCACAGTCGGTTCTGGTGTCGGTTCTCGTCGCCGTTTTCTTCGCTTTGCTCGGGACGCCGCCGGTACTCTGGCTGGAGCGGAAACGCATTCCATCTTTTGTTGCGGTGCTGCTCGTGGTGGCCGGCATGATCGCCATTCTGCTGCTTGTCGGCGCAATCGTCGGCGCCTCTATCAGCAGTTTTTATACGGAATTGCCTGCTTATCAGGCTCGTTTAAAGGAAGAAGTTTCGGCATTCCAGTTGTACTGGGCTGCCAAAGGAGTACAGGGCCTGGACAAGATTCTGCTCGGATTCGTCAATCCGGAATCGGTGATGAACCTGACTGCCCGCTTGCTAGCCGGATTGGGCTCGGCGCTTTCGAATATTGTGCTTATTCTGCTCACCGTAGCTTTTATCCTGTTTGAGGCTTCAAGCTTTCCGGTCAAGCTCCGCGCTGTTCTCGGGGATCCTCAGAAGACATTTCCTCAGTTCAAGAGGTTTGTCAGTGATCTTGAACGTTATATGGTCATCAAGACGCTCATCAGTCTGGCAACTGGTATCCTTATCGCAATATGGCTGGCCATTCTCGGGGTGGACTTCCCCATTCTCTGGGGGTTTCTGGCCTTTCTGCTAAATTATGTACCGAGTGTCGGCTCCACAATCGCCGCTGTTCCCGCGGTTCTTCTTGCCTTTATCCAGTTAGGATTAGGTAGAGCACTCGTGGCGACAGCAGGATATATGGCCGTAAACTTTATCCTTGATAATGTGGTTGAGACGAGGCTCATGGGGCGGAGTCTTGGTCTGTCCACTCTGGTTGTTTTTCTCTCGTTGATTTTTTGGGGCAGCCTGCTTGGTCCGGTCGGCATGGTTTTATGCATACCGTTGACCATGACCTTGAAGTTCGCGTGCGAGAATAATAAAAGCACTGAGTGGATTGCGGTGTTGCTCGGCCCTGAGACGCCGGTTCAGAGCTCTTTACCAGCAATCTCAAAAAATGAACCGATCCAGAGATGAATAAAGCTGAGTTGAGCAGCTTGCCTGCTCATACGAAACTTATGCCCTTGCGGTATAAAGCTGAGTTGAGCAGCTTGCCTGCTCATACGAAACTTATGCCCTTGCGGTATCAACATTGCAAAGGGCCTGTAGACCACCTGAGTAGTTATCTGGGATTTACAACAGCTTGAATCGTATCCGTAGCAAATGTTCCAACTTCTTGTAATGGCCCCAACGGTTTTCTGACAGTTTCTACCGAATTGAGTAATGGTCGGCCACCTGGTGGATCTCTGTAAGTGACAATGTCATCAACAATGGCGATCAGTCCCCGGAATTCCCATCCGCGTGTTGTGGAAATTCTCTTGAAAGTGAATAGGTCCGACCAAAAATTACCTGTCCGATTAACGTTTACGATAGAAGGCTCAACTTTATAAGCAATACAGCGGCTCTTGCTTTTTATGCATTTTTGAATTCCAACGGCTAAGTCCTCAATTGCAATAGATGAATTTGGTACGAAAACGGTAACTACATCGGTTGCACTCATTATTCTGATATTGGGCACATTGGTAGGATCAAAACCCAATTCTTTCAGCTCTGCCAGGGTAGTTGCACCCGGAACTATTTTCAGATAGGCCTGCTTAGCACTCTCATAATCCTGCCAGGGCGAGACGACACTTACAGTGCTGGACGGCAAAAGACTCGAACAGCTCGTGCAGATGAGAAGTAGAAAAGAACCAGTTAAAAAATTGAATAATTTTTTCATAAAATTCATCTTCTGGCAATGGTGAAATTTTATGGCTCTATCGATGCCAGTTCAAAAATAAAAGAAACTATCCCTACACTGCTTTGAATTTTAACAGGAATACATTGTCCATCGGAGGTAATCCAAATTTTAAACGTAGGGTTGGCATCTTTTTTAACCAGTTGTTCTAAATTTTTCATGTCCGGTGATATCTCAAAGGTCTCATATGTTTTTTCACCAATTATAACCAATGCTTTTTTAGTAATTGTGGCACTGAACATAATATTTTTTTTGCCGTCAGTTACGGGTATCTCAATCACTGAGTTTTCTTTAAGAGCCTGAAGCCGCAGGATATAAACGATAGCCAGTGGATCGAATGAACCCGGTAGAACATGAATCTGCGACGTCATCTTGCCGAAATCCGATCTAGTGGCTTCAAGTTTATCCCAATCAAAATTTAGTTTAATATCACTAGGATATTTGCTTTCTGTGCGTTTTTTATATTGGATAGTATGAGTTGTTTGCATATCGATATATGAATCATGGCGTTCACGGATTTTATAGATAAAATCTACAACGCTGTTTGTCTTTGCGGTCAATGCAAAGTGGTATGTTTCAACACCGTCGATAATTTCATTAGGAAGAACTTCTAGAGTAACGTATCCGGCCGGAATAATTCCCCATCTTCCCCAATACGTTAACTTCTCGCCTGGATAAAAATGGTTCTGCTGGGCAGAGTCGTTTGCACCGCAATTTATGGCAAGTAAATGGATGATAATTATGATGGGTAAAATAAATTTCATAGACGAAATCATCTGAAGTTTTTTTGTCCATCGTGAGTAAGTTGAATTACGAATCCAGTGTGCCTGCCGTTATTATTTCCGCCGGCGGCAGGAAATCCGGTTTTATCCTGCAATCCGATCAAGATTTTAAAATTACTTATGTTTTATTAATAAAGAGTTTTTGCAATTAACGCGCCAGAGAAATCCGGTAGATACTGAATTGGTGTAAGAGTCATTTAACTGTGGATAGAAGAAGGGAAAATAAAAAGAAATAGTTTGAGGTTGAAGAGAAAACCGTCAACAGAATCCGTCATTATTAACTTAACTGTCATATATGACGGGCAATGTTGAGGCCGCCATCTGTACATCGTTAATGCTTTTTTCTTTTGTCGGCGGAGGTTAGCGTAACAAGGGCCTTATTGTTTTGCATGGAAAGCTTCTTGCATAGAACTGCAACTAACTCTTACCTTGGATATGCGCATCGGAGGATTATGAAAAAACTAATGATCGCTTTTATCACTGTGTTGTTTTTTGCCGTCAATGCCGACGCCGGTGAGCTTATGGGCCAAGATGACACTGCAAAGGCGGTTCCACGGGCTGCTCCGGAGAGTCAACTGCAAGATATAAATAATCCTGAATCCACGTTGCTGACTGTCCAACAACAGGAGTCACCGCAAAGCAAATACTTCGGCAGAAAAACAGATAGGCCGGTTTCCGCCCACAAGACGAACTTTTTTTCTGTAAATCGTTGGCCGGCTGATGAGAACGCTCAAGTCAAGTACCAGATCAGCATGAAGTTCAGGGTGCTGGAACCGAACTTATATGTCCTCAAATACAACCTCTTCCCGGTCTATTTCGCCTATACGCAGCAGACCCTCTGGAACGTAGGGCGGAAGTCAATGCCGTACGAAGAAACTAATTATAATCCGGAGTTGTTTTTAGATTATCAGGTCAACGCTACGATTTTCAGGAGGCTTAAACTGCGCAACATAGTTATATGTCCCATCGAACACGAATCCAACGGCCTCGCCGACGACCTGTCGCGCAGTTGGAACAGGGAATATGTTCTGATCAAGTTCGGACTTGAGTCAAAGGAGAGACTGCAAATTACGAACTCTTTCCTGGCCGACAAGGCGCAGTTGTATGTCAAACTCTGGTATGCATGGGATTATTCCGATCAGGATGCCTATCTGCGAACTATGGGTAAGAACGATAACTTCCTTAACTACATGGGGCAGGGTGAGATCGGGATAAGCATCAGGAACTTTCTCTGGGGTGGAATATTAAAGGACCATCAACTGGATATACAAACGCCGATCTTCCGAGATATACACAAAGATTCTTACAAATTAGAATTCCGGCAGCAGCTTCCCAATATGAATTTCGCAGTTTACATGCAGTTCTGGTCCGGCTACGGAGAAACCCTCATGCGCTTTGATCAGCGCGGCCGCCGAGGTTTTGTCGGGCTCTCTTTTTCTTATTAATGGAAGGAAGGTATGAATCATGGCTGAAGATAAGAAAGAGAACAACAGCAATATATTTGTCATTTACAGGAAGCAGATTGCGGTATTTTTGACGGTTTTGTTATTTATTTATGGGTGGAATCTCATTTATAGCCCCAAAACTTTTGCGCCTACTACGATAAACTACAGTCAGTTTAACGAGCAACTGAATGCCGGCAATATTAAATCCGTTTCTATAAAGAAGGAGTTGCTCAGCGGGGAGTTGATTGTGGAGGCAGGCATCCCTCTGCCGGAAGAGCAGAAAACTGCCAAAGTGAGATACTTTCAGACCATCCTGCCCTCTTTCCAGGGTGAAGGACTCCTGTCCCAGCTTAAGGAAAAGAGTGTGATTATCACCATCGAGCCGGTTGAACAGGGATTGTTCTGGTCGTTTTTTCTCGGGATTTTACCATGGGTTCTGATCATCGGTTTCTGGGTTTTAATGACGAAAAGGAGTCAGCAGATCCAGGGTGGTCCGGGAGGCCTCTTTACCTTCGGATCGAGCAAGGCCAAGTTGTATGATACGAAAAAACCGAGCGTGACCTTTAAAGACGTAGCCGGGATGGACAATGTGAAGATGGAGCTGCGAGAGTCCATAGAGTTCTTGAAAGACCCATCCCGGTTCGAGAAAATCGGGGCAAAGGTCCCCAAGGGCGTTTTGCTGATCGGTCCTCCGGGCACCGGCAAGACCCTTTTTGCCAGGGCAACCGCAGGGGAGGCTGCTGTGCCTTTCTATAGCATCAGCGCTTCGGAATTCATAGAGATGTTCGTAGGAGTCGGCGCTTCAAGAGTCAGGGACATGTTCAAAAAAGCCAAGGAGACCCAGCCGAGTATAATTTTTATCGATGAGATTGATGCGGTAGGACGGACACGCGGCGCCGGGCTCGGTGGCGGAAGTGATGAGCGGGAGCAGACGCTGAACCAGCTGTTGAGCGAAATGGACGGATTCAACCCTCATGAAGAGGTGATCGTTATGGCGGCGACCAACCGGCCAGACGTTCTTGACCCAGCTCTCTTGCGGCCGGGAAGGTTCGACCGCCATATCGTGATTGACCGGCCGGGCTGGAAAGAGCGGCAGGCGATCCTGGAGATCCATGTCAGGGGCAAGAAACTGGCGCCTGATGTCGATTTCGCAGCCCTGGCCAAGGGAACTCCGGGCATGACCGGCGCCGATCTTGAGAATCTCACCAACGAGGCGGCCCTGGTCGCCTTGCGGAAGAGCAAGGAGATGATTGATATGCACGACTTTTTAGAGGCGGAAGACAATATCCTGATGGGAGCGGTGAAGGAGTTGACGATCAGCGCCTTGGAAAAGCGGATAACAGCCTATCATGAGGCCGGTCATACGCTCACCGCCTGGGAATTGCCCGGCGCCGATCCCATTTATAAGGTCAGCATTATTCCCCGTGGCATGGCCTTGGGCGTAACCCAGCTCCTGCCCGGAGAAGACCGGCATTATTACCCGCGCACCTATCTGATGAACCGCTTAAGTATCAACCTGGGCGGCCGGGTTGCGGAAAAGATCGTTTTTAACGACATCAGCAGTGGTGCCGAGAATGACCTCAAAGATGCGACAAAACTGGCCGAGAAGATGGTGGCGCAGTGGGGGATGAGCGACAAGATCGGTCCGGTAAATCTTGGGCGCGGAGAAGAACACCCGTTCCTGGGCCGGGAGTTGTCTCTACCCAAGCGCTACAGTGAGGAGATGGCCTGGCTCATGGACCAGGAGATCCAGAAGATCGTCATCGAGGCGGAAGCCCGGGCTGCCGGGATATTGTCGGAAAAAAGAGATACCCTTGACGCCCTCGCCGAAGCGCTGATGAAAGAAGAGACGCTTGAAAGGGCTGATGTAGAGCAAATTATACAAGGATCGGCAGATAAGAGCATGGCGCAGTGATCATGTCTGTGAGAGATTGAAATGATAATGGAGTTATCATATGGATTTATGATGGGGGTATGAGATGTTAATCCAGGAAGATTATTTCAAGAACATTTTTAACACGGTTCGTGAAGCAATTCTCATTCTAGATGACAACATGAGAGTCCTGTCGGCCAATCGTAGTTTCTTTACAATTTTCAAAGTGGATTCCGCAACTACTATCGGCACCCTTCTCTACGATCTGGGCAACGGACAATGGAATATCCCGCATCTTCGCGTGCTGCTTGAAGATGTTCTGCCGAAGAACGATACGGTTGATGACTACGAAATAGAACATAATTTTGAAAGTATCGGCCGAAAAAATATGCTCTTGAACGCCTGCAAAATAAGAGAGAAGGAAAATGACCAGCCGATCATCCTCCTGGCCATCGAAGATATTACCGAGCGCAAGCGATTGGAGGATTTGTTAACTGAGTCTGAAGTCCGTTACCGGCGTATTTTTGAAACCGCCAGCGATGGGATAGTGCTTCTTGAAAAAAGCGCCGGTCGTATCGTAAAAGTTAATCCGGCCACCGAAAAAATGCTGGGTTATCCCGAAGAGGAGTACGTTGGGAAAAACCTGCAGGAAATGGGGGTCTCGATCGACACGAGTGATTTCCCTGCGATAATCAACACCCTGAATAAGCAGGGCATTATTAATTACGATGATGTCCCGGTCACAACCAAGTCCGGACAAAATATTTTCACCGATATATATATGGTCGACAGGGCAACGCTGGCCCAATGTAATATCCGTGATGTTACTGAACGGAAGCTGGCGGATGAAAAACTTAAAGAAGAGAAAGCGTTTATTGAAAATGCCCTGAATACACTTAAAGACATCTTCTTTGTTTTTGATTTAGCGTCTCACCCCGCCTGCGGCGAAGATTTTTCATAAAGTAACTTGGCTGAGCCAAGGAGGTAGATTATCTTAAAAGCGGCAGCCGGAAC
>Ga0208863_1001324_pt1 | contig 16118 bp, 13 predicted proteins | sample RifOxyD3_FD_184040 | JGI IMG/M metagenome (GOLD analysis project Ga0208863, IMG submission 184040) | Soil microbial communities from Rifle, Colorado - Rifle Oxygen_injection D3 (SPAdes) | ecosystem: Environmental > Terrestrial > Deep subsurface > Rock core/Sediment | place: Rifle, Colorado...
CAAGACTCTTTCTACCAACTCCCAAATTCTCTCGACATCCCGCCAGCCGTGAAGACGCGACAAACTATACCCTTCATATCCGATTGTCAATAAATAAATCACAATACCAACTGAAAAAAAATATGCCCCGGACCGTGCCACAGCCGGGGCTTTCCCGTAAATCACCGGAAGAGTGTCCATATCCTTTTCAACGGGCAAACCAACACTGCTCGCGCCGGGTTTCCGGTTACTCCTTGAGAAACAGTAAGCCCTCGCCATTCTGTGACGCATCCACCATAATCCGATCACCTTCGACAAAGGTGCCCGCAAGAATCTGCATGGCCAGACCATCCTGGACATAACGCTGGATGGCCCGCTTCAACGGCCGCGCCCCAAAGGCCGGATCGTAGCCGATCCTGATGATAAATTCCCGCGCCGCTTCGCTGAGCCGGATGGTGAATTTCTTTTCAGCCAGCCGGCTGGTCAACAGTTGGATCTGGATGTCAACGATTTTAGCCAGATCCTCCCTGGACAGACTGTGGAAGATAATCGTTTCATCGATCCGGTTCAGGAACTCCGGCTTGAACTGCCGGTGCAGAATGTTCTCGATCTGCCGCTCAATTTCGCTGCGGTTCTTTTCACCCAAGTCCATGATCAGCTGGCTGCCCAGGTTGGAGGTCATGATCAGGATGGTGTTCTTAAAATCGACGGTCCGGCCCTGGCCATCCGTCATGCGGCCGTCGTCAAGGATCTGCAGCAGGACATTGAAGACATCCGGATGCGCCTTTTCGATCTCGTCGAACAGGATGACCGAATAGGGCCGCCGCCTGACCGCCTCGGTGAGATAGCCGCCCTCATCATATCCCACATAGCCTGGAGGGGCGCCGATCAGCCGGGCCACCGAGTGTTTTTCCATGAACTCCGACATATCCAGCCGGATCATGGCAGTTGGCGAGTTGAAAAGAAAATCGGCCAGGGTCCTTGCCAGCTCCGTCTTACCGACACCGGTTGGTCCGAGAAAGATGAAAGAGCCGAGCGGCCGGTCCGGGTCCTGCAAACCGGCCCTGGCCCGACGGACCGCATTGGCCACCGCCCGGATCGCCTCCTCCTGACCAACCACCCGACGGGCCAGATGCTGCTCGGCATGGACCAGCTTATCTTTTTCCCCGGCCAGCAGATTGTCCACCGGAATACCGGTCCACTTGGCCACCACGCTGGCAATCTCCTGCTCCGACACCTCCTCCTTGAGCATCTTTCTGTCCTTCTGGGTCACGGCCAGCCGCTCATTCTCGGCCGCGAGCTGCTTTTCAAGGCCAACGATCCTCCCGTAGCGGATTTCCGCCACCCGACTCAGATCGCCAATCCGTTCGGCCTGCTTTTCCTCGACGCCGGCCTCCTCGATGCTCGCCTTGATCCGCCTGATCTTCTCGATTATCTCCTTTTCGAGATTCCAATGGCCCTTCATGCCGGCAAGGGCCTCGTGGATGTCGGCCAGTTCCTGTTCCAATTTCTGCAGGCGTTCCTGGGATGCCTTGTCTTTTTCTTTTTTAAGGGCCTCCCGTTCAATTTCAAGCTTGATCCGCTTTCTGTCCACCTCGTCAATTTCAGTGGGCATGCTGTCGATCTCAATCCGCATGCGGGAGGCGGCCTCGTCGATCAGATCGATGGCCTTGTCCGGCAAAAAACGGTCCGTAATATACCGATTCGATAAGGTGGCCGCAGCCACGGTCGCCGCATCGGTGATCCGCACCCCGTGGTGGACCTCATATTTTTCCTTGATGCCGCGCAGGATGGCGATGGTATCGTCGACCGAAGGCTCCTGGACAAGCACCTGCTGAAAGCGCCGCTCGAGCGCCGCGTCCTTTTCGATATATTTCCGGTATTCGTTCAGAGTAGTGGCGCCAACGCAGTGCAGTTCACCGCGAGCAAGCGCCGGTTTCAACATATTGGAGGCATCCATGGCGCCTTCGGCCGCGCCGGCCCCGACCAGAGTATGGATCTCGTCGATAAACAGAATGATTTCGCCCTGGCGCTTCTGCACTTCCTTTAAAACCGCTTTCAGCCGCTCTTCGAATTCGCCACGAAATTTAGCGCCCGCCACCAGGGCGCCCATGTCAAGGGCAAGCACCTGCTTGTTTCTCAGGGTTTCGGGAATGTCACCGTTCACAATCCGCTGGGCCAGTCCTTCGACAATGGCGGTTTTCCCCACCCCCGGCTCGCCGATCAGCACCGGATTATTCTTGGTTCGTCGCGAAAGAACCTGCACCACCCGCCGCACCTCATCGTCACGGCCGATAACCGGATCTAGTTTTCCCTGCTTGGCGATATCGGTCAGATTTCTCGCATATTTCTCAAGGGCCTGATATTTTTCCTCGGGATTCTGGTCGGTCACCCGCTGATGGCCCCGGATATCGACCAGGGCCTTCAGAAAACTGTCCCGGGTTACGCCGCAGGCTTTAAGCGCAGCCGCCGCACCGGACTCCTTGTCGTCCAGGATGGCCAGAAAAAGATGCTCCTGGCTGACAAAGTCATCCTGCATCTCACGGGCGATTTTAAATGCCTGATCCAGGGTGCGCGTCAACTGCTGCGATGCATACACCTGCCCGAACCCGCCCCCTGAAACCCGGGGCAATCCTTCTATCTGCTGCCCGATCTCCGACCGGATTCTGGCAACGTCGGCCCCGATCTTCTGCAGTACCGGAACAATTACCCCATCGGTCTGATCCAGCAGGGCCTTGAGCAGATGGAGCGGCCTTATTTCCTGGTTGCCCCGTTCCGCGGCGAGTTGTTGTGCTGCCTGAATAACCTCCTGGGATTTCAACGTGAATTTATCAAACTGCATAACCGCTCCTCCACCATCTATCTCGTTTGCTAATTTCGCTATGGATTTCAAAAGACTAGACCAGACGGTAAGCTCGCTGTCAGCATCTGTCAAGGAAGGGAGGAGAGGGAGGCGGGTGGTTACGCGATGGCCCGCGAAGTGGCATTGCCCGCAGCACGCAGTCTGCCGCGACGACGCCACCGGATGGGCCGGTTGAACAAAAAATAATTATCTCCCGCAGAGGCGCAGGTCTCGCGGAGGGGAATCAATATCAAAAAAAATCTCAGCGTCGTTGCGTCTCTGCGCCAGAATAAAATTTTTGAGAATCCATCAAAACTGATAACGCCACAGAAAGTTGTGCACTTACTCCTGCGTCACACTCGTGCAGTCTGGCGGCCCACCATGCCGCTCATGACTTGCCGGTCAGCCGGCTGATCTCCTTTTCAATTTCCGGCGAAAGCTTCTCAATAATAAACGACGTCATGTTGTACGGCGTGTAGTTGGCGATATGCCGCAGCTTCAGGTAGAGCGGCTCCGGGATCTTCAACAACAACTGCTTCATGACGTCGTCGCGGACCTGCGCCTCTTCCCAGGGCAGCACCATCTCGGCGCAGGACAGGCCGGCCTGGGCGGCGAACTTTTCAAGGGCCTTATCCAGGCTGCCTTCTCGGGGAATCGGCGCACTGCGGAGCGGACTCGACTTTTTCTTAACCACGGCAGACCTCCTCAAAAAACTGATTCATTTCAGCATGCGCCTTCTGATCAAGGCCCCATTCCCCGATCGCCAGACCGTCCCGCGCCGCCTTCCGGAAGGCGATCCGGTCCTTAAGTGCCGACTCCATGAGGACAAGATGCGCAAACCGTTCAGTCGCCATGTATTCCCTGGTCTCACGGTCCTCCTGAACTGCGGGGTTGGCGGACACACGATTCAGCACCACAAAGGCCCGCAGACTGCTGTTGAGCCCCTGCGCCATTTCCACCAGGCTGTCCATCTGCCTGATGGTCCAGATATCAAACTGAAAGGGCTGCACCGGAATATAGGCCCGATTCGCCACGCCGAGGGCGTAGCGCAGTTCCATTGAATCGCGGCCGCCGGCATCAATGACCACCTCGTCATACCGTTTTTCCAGGTCCCGGATCTGGGCCGCCAGCCCCTTGCCGAACTTCTGCACACAGGACACCCGCGGCACAGACTCCGCCTCCTCGCGGATGGTCGCCCAGAACGATGCAGTGCCCTGCCGATCCGTGTCCAGCAGCAACACATCCCTCCCTTCGGCCGCCAGCATCGCGGCAATATTGGTCGCCATGGTTGTCTTGCCCGTGCCGCCTTTTTCTCCACCAAACACCATGATCCCCATAAAAAAACCTCCTGCCTCAAGGCGATACAGTCAATACTATATATACTATATATATCGATGCGGCAGCGGCCACATCCCCACTCTTGCGCGTGCCGCAACTCTAACGAAATTGCCCGCCTTGGTCAATACTATATATACTATATAGACTATAAAGAATGGTGCGGGCACCTCCCTACCGCAGGATCTGTTGCAATTTATGCAAAAATGGGGTCAATTAGCGCGGATTCTTTCATGAAAAATTTGCCCGGCACCGAACCGTATTGCCTTCGCCACCCTCCCAAACCGAACTGATTATGGACGACGCCACGACCATCACATTAAGAGGCATCGGACCGGTGCTGTTCGAGCGCAGCAACAGAGCCAAACGCCTGAACATATCCGTGCGCCCACCCGGGCGGATACGGGTCGCGCTACCGAGGGGAGTATCCCTGTCGTGGGCCGAAAAAGTAGTGCTTGCCAAAAGCGACTGGATCCGGAGCCAGTTGAACCGGCTGGATCAGGCCGCCGGGCTGCAGAAAAAACTGACCACGGAACCCGTGGCGGACAGCAGGATAGTGTGCCGCGCCCTGGCCGCCCGCCTGGAGGAGCTGGCCGAACTGCACGGATTTTCCTACAACCGGGTCTTTTTTCGGAGCCAGAGAACCAGATGGGGAAGCTGCTCAGCCGCCGACAACATAAACCTGAATATCAAACTGGCCAGGCTGCCGGCCGCGCTGCTGGATTATGTCCTTCTCCATGAACTGCTCCATACCCGGCTAAAAAATCACCAACCGGTATTCTGGCTTGCCCTCCAGGCAATCATGCCGGACGCCCTGGAAAGGCGCCGCCAACTCCGCCAGTATTCCCTTGCCCTGCTCTGATCCAAGGAAAAACATATCATGAAAATCGCCATCATGTCCGACAGCCACGATCATGTGCCGCACCTGCGCGCTGCTGTTCTGCACTGCAACGCCTTCGGGATCACGATGATCATTCACTGCGGCGATTTAATTTCGCCATTCATGCTTGATGAACTCGCCGCCTTTAATGGACCGGTCCATCTGATCTATGGCAACAATGCCGGCGATCAGCACCTGATCTCACAGTGGTGCGGAACGCGTTTCCCGACCATCACCCATCACGGCACGTTCGGGGCGGTAGAAGCGGCCGGCCGGCGCCTGGCCTTCGATCACTACCCGCAACTCGCCCGCGGCCTCGCCAGCCAGGGCAGTTTTGATGTGGTCTGCTGCGGCCACAACCATATGTACAAGGTGGAAAAAATCGGCAACACCCTGCTGGTCAACCCGGGTGAACTGCTGGGCAAGGACGGCCAACCGACCTTCTGCGTCATCGACTGCGCCAGCCTGGCGGCAGAACGGGTCGAGGTCGGCGCGGCCCTTGGCAGTTGAGCCTGCCGGTGCACTGATCTCTGCTGAACAGCAGCCATTTTTGAACTTGACACCCTCCTGTTCCTATTCTATGTTTTCCAGGCGGCAATGAATGACAATTCACCGGTTCCGCCCACGCAAAATCTGATGTTTCTGGGGAATGACAAGCCGGGCTAAGCGGCATTGACCTCGCTACGCCGGACGCGAGTGTCGGCGCATCGGTGTACCCTTAGACTTCATTCAACCATAAGGAGAAACTAGTGATGAAAATGCTAACCAGCAAAAAAGGATTTATCGGTTTGGGACTTACAGCCCTTTTAGCCATGGCGCCAGCGGTATACGCCTCATCGGGCGGTGGCCACGGCGAGGCGGCACCCGGTGCCAAGGTCATGACACCACCCGCGACGCTCAAAGCCGCGATCGAGGGCAACGACCAGTTCCGCGCCCACCACGAAAGCAACTATTTCGATGCTTACCAACAGGGCCAGACGCCCAGTCTCACCGTGATCACCTGTGCCGATTCCCGGGTACACACCCCTCTGTTCGGCATGGACCCGAATAACAATATCTTCGTCATCAGAAACATCGGTAATCAGGTGGTCACGGCGGAAGGCTCGGTGGATTACGGCGTCCGGCACCTGCCCACCAAAATCCTTTTAGTCATGGGCCATTCCAGCTGCGGAGCAGTTAAGGCGGCAATGGGCGACTACTCCGGTGAGACCAAGGGTATCAAGGCGGAACTCGACACCCTGCAGCCGGTAATCAAGGCCGCGGACAAAGGGGAAGGCGACGAAAAAACCCGCTGGGACAAAAACGTCGAGGCCAACGTGGACTACCAGGTACAGTCCGCGCTCACACTCTACAACATCCAGGTCGAGAGCGGCCAGCTGGCGGTGGTGGGCGGCGTTTATGATTTCAACAACAACTACGGACGCGGCCGTGGCATGCTGGTCATCACCAACATCAACGGCGAAACCGACCCGAACAAGATGATGCAATCGCCGGTGGTGAAGGATCTGACCGACGCCGAAATCGTCAACCACATCGGCAGTCTGGCGCCGACCGTGGAATGGTAGCAATTTTTTCACCTGCATAAGAAAACGCCTTTCAGGAAGCCCTGGAAGGCGTTTTCTTTATGGCCAATTGCCGCTGTTTGATGTATTTCTCTACTCCTGGCAGCCGAAGGCATCTTTTCCATCGAAGCGTGCCGTATCTTTCAACATGGCAATCGCCAGCGACCTGACCCGGAGAAAACCATTATCATGTCAGACATGGGTCTGATCGAAATGTTTCAGCGGATTGTCCGCCATCACAGTTTTGTGGCCGTCAGGCGGGACTGCCGCCGAGCGGCGGGCCGGGCGGCAGCCACCGTAGCTCTGCTCTGCCTGCTCCTGGCCATGGGCGGCTGCGGCACGAAGCAGAAGGTGGCAATTCCCCATCCTGAACCGGTTGACGCACCACTTCCTGCGCCGGTTGATCCAATGGCTGATGCCGCCGGCAGAATAAGGGTCTGGCATACTCTGATGCAGGAGAAACTAGCCGCCAGCCCGTTCGAGAAGCTGGAGTCGGTAAACCGGTTCTTCAACCAGTTACAGTTCCTGGATGATCTCTCACTCTGGGGCAAAGAGGACTACTGGGCAACCCCCACGGAGATGCTGGTCAGCAACGGCGGCGACTGCGAGGATTTTGCCACAGCCAAGTATTTCACGCTGCGCCGCCTGGACATCCCGGACGAACAGCTGCGGCTCACCTACGTCAAATCTCTCAAGCTGAACAAGCCGCACATGGTGCTCTCCTATTATGCCAAGCCTGATTCCGACCCCCTGGTGCTGGACAGCGACAAAAACTACATCCAAGCCGCCACGGAGCGCCGGGATCTTCTGCCGGTGTACAGCTTCAATGCCCAGGGTCTTTGGCTGAACAAACAACGCCAGGAGGTGCGTATCGGCGGGTCGGAGCAGCTCAGCCTCTGGCAGGACCTGCAGCAGCGCTGGCTCCGGGAGGCGGTGGCTGGTAGCCGGCCGACACAGTAACCGGCACTCCGAGATGGTTACGACCTGACTATGCACCTCAAAACGAAGAGGGGCCGCCCTTGGCTGAGGCAAAGATGAGGTTGCGAAGCTTCAGCAACAACTGTCAAAGCAAGTAACACTCGGACAGGAAGGAATAAAATGAATGGTTCTGTTCAACTGAGCCACGCAACTGCATCCCCCGCCGGCAGCCCTCACTTCTTGGGCGCCACTTTCTTCATTACCTCCGATTCGGCGGCAGCCGGCTTCATCGTACAGGTCATCGGATAGGTATTCTCGGTGCCATCCTGCCGCTTGACGTGGTCAGTGCCGACCAGCGTCTGTCCCTTGCGCTCAATTGTTACGGTCATCAGCGCGGTCGGACCCATGATGGCAAATTGCACCTTGTTGCCTTCCAGCTTACGGCCAGGCACCTTCAGGCCGCCCTGCACCTGCAGGACATAAGTACCATTCGGATATTGGGTAATGGGCGAATCGGTCTTGCTCGTGCGGCCATCGTCATTGGTGATTGTGCAGACCCAGTTCCCACCGACACTGGCGGCGGCCGCCGGCTCTGTCACGCTGCGGCCGGCCTCCCGGCCGGGAGAAGAAGGTGTGGCGCCCTGGCCGCCGGCAGGAACTGCAGCCGGCGCCGGCGCACCTGACGCAGCCGGGCCGCCGGTTTTAACGCAGTCGGCCAGCGAATCGCCCTTTAACGTCCGTTCCACGTATTCGCCCAGCGTGCAGAGCCGGGTCGAGGGATAACGGCCGCGGTTTTCCCACAGGTAACGATACCGGCTCCAGTCGGCGGGATGCTCCGGCGGGCTGGTCGATGTCGCCGCCTGCGAAAGCGGCTGCGCCCATTCATTGTAGCGCATGGTCACACCGGGTTTGTCAACGGGGGGGACGGCCGTGCGCAGCCATTGATCGAGCAACTGCTGCACTGCCGCATCGTTCCAGGGGTCAGGCCGGGCCAGGGCGGCCGGCAGCGCGCCACCGCCGGCCGCCGCCGTACCTATCCCCCGCAAGGCAATGGCCCGCTCGCCAGCTGCCAGCGACAAGGTCGGGGGAAACAAACGTTTGCCGGGCGCCTCCCAATTCTGATCAGCCCGGGCCAGCATGCGGCCCTGCAGGCTGACCTTGCCGGCCAGCACCTCAACCCGGGTCCGGGTTTCATCCACCCAGACCCGGTAACGCGTCCCTTCCTTGGTAATGACCGCATCCGGCGTCTGGACGCGCAATCCGGCACCGGTGCGCTCAAGCCCCTCGAAATCGGGGGCGGTCTCGATTTCGGCGCTGCCCTGGCGCAGATGCAGTTCCGGCTGCCGGTCCTGCTCGCTCTGGGCAACCACCTTGGCCGTGGAGTTTTCGCCGAGGCGGGCCGCGGTCTTGTCCGGAAAACGGATCGACACCCGGGAATCCTTGCCGGTCACCACCGTGGCCCCGGAAGGAATGGGGGTCTGCTGCGGCAGCGGCTGTTTCTCGGATAGCTTATCAAAAAAATAACCGACATCACCCATGGCCATTTCCGCTGCAAGGGTCGCGCCGGCCAGTGATCCAGAAGTCGGCGATGCGACGGTGGCAGGCGGTACAGCCGGCAAGGCCGCCGCGGTCGGCTGACCGCCGGCCGTTGACTGCGGTTTGGCGATCGGCCCTTCCTTGGGGCATTGCACCGACCAGGCATAGAGGATGTAACTCACCGCATATTTCCCATAGCCGCGCAGCACGGCGCAGATTGCCGCTTCACTCTGATAAACACCGAGGTCTTCGCCTTCCTTCCAGTACCAGCCGCCGCTGCCATCCGGAAACTTGAACACCCCTTTATCCCCTTCCACCTTGGCGTACAGCATAAATTCGGCCTGCGCTGCTTTACCCGCCTCCCAGATCCGGAAGAGATGCACCGGCTTGAGCGCATCCGAGGCGGCCGGGGCCGACGGACCGGCGCCAGCCGCCCCGAGCCGGACGACCACGTCTTTAACCACGCCGCCTTCCAGTACCTTGGCCCGGGTGTTGCCCGTGGCAGTGCCCTGCGTGGCCGTAACCTCGATTTCCGCACCTTCGGCAAGGGGAGCGCCACCGGTGCGCGCCGTGAACCGGCCCGCCGCATCACTCGGCACATCGACCCCGCCGGCCGCCTGCGCATTGGCGCCGGCCGCAGCCTTGCCCGCCGCGTCCACCACCTGCCCGGGAACAAGCACGGTGGCATAGCGCTTCTCGACCTCGATGTCGGCGTAGCAACTGATTTCATGGCCTTCGGCTGCTTTGAGTAAGGCGGTCACGGTCACCGTGCCCGGTTTTTCCGTGGTGACATGGCCCGTCGTTGGGTTGACCAGCGCCACCTCGTCATTCGAGCCCGACCAGGAAACCGCCACAGCCGGCAACGGCTTGCCGTCGGTGCCCTCGGTTGCCAATTTCAAGGTGATGTCACCACCCCGCGCCACCATTTTCTTGGGAGCGTTGACAATGCGGCAGACGCCCAGAACAGCGCCGGATTCCACCCGCACCGGCAGAGAGGCGCTCTGGCCGCCATAACGAACAATGATTCTGGCCTCGCCGCGCGACACGCCGCTCACCTCGCCGCGCGCATCAACGCTGGCGATCCCGGCCGCGCTCGATTCCCAGGAAACTTTAGCATCGGGGATCTCCTGGCCGTTGCCGTCCAGGACCGTGGCCAGCACTTCGTAGCGATCACCGACATTAAAGGTGAGATAGCCCGGATCAAGACGGATGGCAGCCGGCACGACCGGCGCGACGACCACCTCTTTTTCCGGGTCCAGAAAAAGGGTGACGCTCTTGGTCTCGCCCATGGCCACCTGCACCTGCATGCTGCCACCCTGGTAAGACTTGCCGCCGATCTGGCCCGGTGCGGCGCTGACCGTGAATCTGCCTTCTTTGACCTGAAACGTTGCCGGCGACTCGCGCCAATCCTGCCGAGTATCAGACGCGACCTGCACCCTGACGCCGGCCAGTTCACCGCCCGACAACCGATCCAGCACGATCACATGCAGCACGGCATACCCTTCCACCAGTTCCATGTTAATGGTGCTTTTTTCGCCGGCCTGCAACTCAATCTTCTGACTCTTGGTCAAATAGCCAGAAGCACTCGCCTCCAACTCGTAGGCGCCGGCCGGCACCTCGATTTCCTGACCGCTGAAAAAGGTATAGACGACCCGGGTTGGCTCGGAACCACCGGTCAATTTCAGCGCCGCGCCAAAACTGCCGCCCGGATCTCCAGCCACCCTGGTGTAAACCTTCAAACTGGCCGGAACAGCCGCAACCCCGACAGGGGCAGGAGCTGCAGCTGCCGCCGCTGCCTCAGCCTCCCCGGCCAGTTCCGCGTATTTCATCCGGACATGGGTTTTGACCCGGCGGTTTGCCCAAATGCCGGTGTGGGCCGTGACGCCGGTGGGATCGATAAAACGCAGGATGCTGCCGGAACCTTCAACCTTGTTGTTATCCGCTCCTTCCAGATTGTGGGAGTCATTGGAAACCGGGTCGGCAACATCCCAAAAATTGCTCCAATGGTCGACCACGGCCGGCCGGCCGGTCGGTACCTGGACATTGAGCTGGCGGAGATTGACCGGCACATTGGCATAGGCGCGGCCGAGCGGCGAGCCCAGCGTGATCCATTCCTTGATCCGCACGCCATCAAGACGGATCGGGTCCACCTGATAGTCGTTTTCCTCCAGAGCCCGGGAAGTACCGCCGCCGCTGCCGCCGGCAAGCGCAATCGCCGTGGCGACCGACCCCCAGGAATGGGAGATGATCATGACCGGCCGGCCGGGATTGGCCTCGATCTTGGCCTTGATCTGGTCCCGCACCTGAATCGCCCAGTCACCGGCCTGGATGGCCATGTCGGTATACGACTGGAAGCTGCCCCGATCCGGATAGCGGAAGGTTACCTCTTCCAGCCCCGGCACCCCCCAGTCGGTGACCGTGTCGTTGGACCAGCCGTCGGGCCGGTTGCCGCCGCCGACGCCGTGCACGACGATGATCATCGGCCGATTCGGCGAAACCACCGGGGTTTCCGCAGCCGCCAACCCCGGAATGCACATCAGCAGAACAAGCACTAGCCCGAAAAATCGTCCCATGGCAGTTCCTCCCTGGCGCATTATCACGCCGCCGGCTAAAATGAGTTCATGTCCCTGTCCGGATATCTCTGCACTGCTTACCCTCGGCCCTTTCCATATCATTTATCTTTCGTTCCAAATCCCTGTCAATTAAAAACTCGACAATACTTAGAAAACACCCCCTTTGGCCAAGCGCACGGCAGACCGACGCAACAAGGTGGAACAGCCGGAATTATCGAAGGCGGCCAGCAGGTGAACTTCGAGATGATGGACGAAGAATACAGGAGGTAAAGGCGTGCGGTTCACTCAGAACGTGGTTTTAAAAAAACGATCAGGCCGCCTTGGGGAAATCGCGGGGCGCGGTCCAGATATCCGGGGTCAGCGGCGGCAGGCTCCAGGCGAGTCGCGCCCGATCGCACCACTCGTTGGGAATGTCCTCGGCCCAGGAAGGCTGAAAGGAGCGGCAGATGGAAGATCGGCGGTCATAGATGGCGCAGTGGACCCGGGTGCCGACTGTGCCCATCAGGGCAATACAGCGCGGCTCCTTCTGGTCGGTGCCCCGCATGACCCGGCGAAAATCGGTGAGATCGGCGGTCATCCCCACCGGCACGCCGCCCGGGGTGCAGTCATCGGCCTCGCCCCAATAAAAGGAGGCCCGGAAACAGGCGCAGCAGGCGCCGCAATCCATGCACGGGTTAGTCTCTGGCATAAAAATTCCTGGCAGCTGGTTTCAGAAAACCATTGTATCCCGCAGAGGCGCAGGATACGCAGAGGGAACCCCTTAAAAACCAAAAAAATGTTTTTCCTCTACGTCGCTGCATCGCTGCGCGAGAATAAAGTTTTTACGAATTCATCAAGGTTTAGAATAAACTCGGCTCAAACAAACACCGGCTGCAACTATGCGGCAAGCAGGGTTGCGAAGTCAAGACAATTCCCTGGACTGCAGATGAATTCTGCGGCCGTCCTGGGTGGTCAGAGTGCCAATTGCCTTCCATACCCTGAAGAACAGTTCCGGATCAAAACGGGTCACCGGCCGCCGGCCGTTGCGGTCAACGGCATACAGTTGTTTCTCGGCAAAAAGGGTGGCCAGCAGAGAAAGGCCGAGCCCGGTCCGGTCGCGCTCCGGCGCGGCCCCGGCCAGCAGTTCGGAAAGTATCGCCTCGTCGTTGGCAACGGTAAGTCCTTTCAAAAAATTAAGGATGCGGGCGGTAACAAAAAGGGTAAACAGCTGATCGCGGCGGCAGTGTTCCGTCTCAATGGCCATGGCTGTGGAGCGGGAAAGAAAAAAATCGGTTGCCGTCATCTCCGGAAACTCGACGGCGATCGGCGCACCGGGCGTCAGATAGAAGACCGACACCCCGATCAAGAGCGGCTGCCGGGCCAGCAGGGCCAGGGTCTCGATCATCGAGGCCAGTGATTCCGAGGGCAGGCCCAAAATCTGATGGGCGACAATCCGAAAGCCAAGCCGGGCCGCCGTTGCCACCACCTCTACAAACTTGCCCACGGTGTGCGGCCGGCGAACAGCGGCCAGCACGCCTTGATCGGCGCTGACCAGGGCCAAGTTGAGATGGGTGAAACCGGCCTGCCGCATCAAGGCCAGACACTCATCATCAAGGCTGGCGTAGGAGATGCCGTTCATGGCCAGCAGTTCGAGCTCGCAGCCGGCAAAGCGCTCAATAATCAGCCGGCACAACTCCTTAATTGCCGCCAGATCAAAAGTGAGGTTGTCGTCCTCAAAATCAAAGACCCGATAGCCGGCCGCATAGCGCTCTTCCATCTCCCGGACAATGCTCGCCGGGCTGCGGCGGCGGTAGCGGCTGCCAAAGGTAAGATGCACCGAACAGAAGGCGCAGCCGTGCGGGCAGCCCCGGGAGGTGAGCAGGAAACAGACCGGCCGCCGGCCGTACAGGTAGCGGCCGACCGGCAGGTCCGTGTAATCGGGCGACGGCAGTTCGCGCAGGGGAAAATTGGCCTCCAGCGGATTGAAGATCAGGCCGCCATTCTTCCTAAACCCGAGGTTGGGCACGTGGGCAAGTTCGCCGCCCCGATCGACAGCGGCGAGAAACTCCACGAGCGGCCGTTCGCCTTCGCCGCGCACGATATAATCTACGCAGGGCTCCGCCAGGATGGATTGGGGCGCGCACGAGACATGGGAGCCGCCCACCATGATCGGCACGTTTATCTTATTTTTGATGGCGGCGGCGCAGGCCAGCACCTCCCGGTAGTAAGGCGTGAACAGGGCGGAAATCCCCACCAGATCGGGACGGGCCGCTGCCACCTCGCCGGCGATCGCCTCAAACGAAGCGCCGAAATGGGAATACTGGCTGAATGTGCAGAACGGGCTGCGATCCGGTCCGGTGTAGTAATCCCGCAGATAGGCCAGTTCGGCCGGCAGCGCAATTGTGGAGCGACCCCGGCCCTGGTGAAAGTCCCGTACCTCCACCTGGCAGGCTGGCAGGTATTTGCCGACCGCCGCCTTTAAAGAACAAAGGCCGATCGGTTGCAGCCGGATCGCGGTGTCGTAAAAATCCCGGACCGGCGGTTGCAGAAGAAGGATTTTTCGCATGATGTTGGCAAGAGAAGCTGGCGGCGCAACGACAGGCCGGTTGTCATTTTCTTCGGCGCACTATACCCGGCAGCTTACGGCAAGGGAATCAATTCCCTTAGACAATGACTTTGAATCTCAATTCGCCATTCTCCGTAAACTCAGGCATGGCTCCCAAGCCACTCGACAGTTTCTGTAGCATAAACAAGAGAGGCGTTGATCTGATTCACCAGCATTTTTTTCAGCCGTGCATTTTTGGGACTTGCGCGCTTATATCCAATTCAGTATATTTAAGACATGAAGCTACTACGATTCCTTGGCGACTCGCTCACCTGCTTGCGGGCGTTCCCCGAGGACGCCAAACACGATGCGGGCTACCAACTGGACAAGGTACAACGCGGGGAGCAGCCGGACGATTTCAAGCCGATGCCTTCCATCGGCAAGGGCGTCGAGGAAATCCAAGTACGGGACGACTCTGGTGCTTTCCGAGTGATCTACACGGCCAGACTGGCCGATGCGGTCTATGTGCTGCACGCTTTCCAGAAAAAAACGCAGGCTACAGCCAAGCGCGACGTCGAGCTTGCAAAGAAGAGATTCACCGAACTGATGAGAGGTGTCCAATGACCAAGACCGAGACTTTCAGCAGCGTGTGGGACGCGCTTGCCGACACGCCCGAACAGGCAGCCAACCTTCAGGCACGGGCCGAACTGATGCGGCAGATCGCCGCCATCATCAAGGCCAACGACTGGAAGCAAATCGAGGCCGCAACCCATTGCGGTGTAACGCAGCCGCGCATCAACGACCTGTTGCGCGGGCGCGTGTCGCGGTTCTCCCTGGATGCCCTGGTGAACATCGCCACGGCCTTGGGCCGTCGCGTGCATGTGAGGCTGGATGCGGCGTAACGCCACCCGGCATGCGGAACCGACTATTCCGATGGCAATCAATAACGCCAGAGAATAAAAGCCAAAGGCAAACTTGTCCTTTTCTCCATCCGGCAGTGTCGATGATCTTCAAAAAACAAAGGCCGATCGGTTGCAGCCGGATCGCGGTGTCGTAAAAATCCCGGACCGGAGGTTGCAGAAGAAGGATTTTTCGAAGGAAGTCGGACGTCTTCTCAGATCTCTACGAAGAAGTCAGCCCGCCGGCTTTGGTCGCGTCAGAGTCTGCGCCGGTGGTCGTTCGCCGCAAACGCAGCATTTCATTGCCGCCCTTCTGGAACTCATAGGCGACCCGCTCAATACGTACTTCATAACCATCGCTCGAAAGCTTCGCCAGCACCTCATCAATATGTCGCGACCTTTTCGAACCAAGCTCCAGGATCGGGAAAATCCGTACATCCCGCGCAACCCGGCAAAGCTCTCGCAGTGACCGCAGGTGAAACCTTATGTCAAGCTGCGCGCTATAAAGAAACAAGAAATGGGAACAGAGGGCAAGGCCAAATGCCTGGTCGGGAAAAGGCAGATCCGGCAACTCGGCAGGGATATACCGGCCTTCATCTTTCCCGCCCGGGAAATCCGCCAGAAAATCCCGCATGGCCCGGATACGGATTTTGCCAAGCTCTTCCGGGGATCGGATATGGGACCAAACAAATTCGTGAGCGTTTTGCCGGGTTTGTTCCATAATAATGTCATAGGTTTTATCGATCCGCCGCGCGATTTCTTCGGTTGTAAAGCGATAGATCGGGTCGACAGATAGTACCGAGCCACCTCGCCTTGAAAACGTTGCATTAAAACTGGCAGGTCCATCGCCGCAGCCAAGGATTTTTTGGTCAAGTTCGTGGGCATCAAGCCCGAACATGGCGACGTACTCGGCAAACGAGCGGCCCCAGGGCACTACCTGTTCAAGTTCAAAGTCGAGTCACCCGAGGGAACCGCCCCCTCAGGTGCTCACGGAACCGGACGTGAACGTCTCCGCTCATCCGGCTCTTCCTACCCAGCCTGCCCATACAACAAACCCCAATGAGCAAACA
>Ga0208863_1001327_pt1 | contig 16085 bp, 12 predicted proteins | sample RifOxyD3_FD_184040 | JGI IMG/M metagenome (GOLD analysis project Ga0208863, IMG submission 184040) | Soil microbial communities from Rifle, Colorado - Rifle Oxygen_injection D3 (SPAdes) | ecosystem: Environmental > Terrestrial > Deep subsurface > Rock core/Sediment | place: Rifle, Colorado...
ATTATTATAATTTACAATGGCTTACCGTTTTTCCAGAAAACTGTCAAGAGGCGGGAGAAGCACGGCTAAAACAACTCAATTTCCTGCCACTTTTTGTCCAGCCGCTTATCCGAGATGGGATAGGCTGTGCCCAGCTCCTGGGCAAAGAGCGACACCTTGAACTCTTCGATCATCTCCCTGTATTCCTGTAGATGCTGCCTTAGGATAGCCGGGGAATTTTCTTTGCTCGCTATCCGGGCATAACGTTCCTCATGGAGGATAATTTGTTTCGCTTTGCTCATATCCTTGCCAGGGGAAACCTGGGCCCGTTCAACCCGAATGCGCAGGGCCTTGAGATAACGGCATATCGCTGCCAAACGCGCTCTGGTTGCCCATTGCAGAAAATCTGTCGGGACAAGCAGCGACACCTGCCGCTGCGCATCGACAAACCGTGTCTGCGCCTCGCCTGTCCCTCCAAACTTTTGGGCACATCCGGCAATGACGTCCAGGGTTGCCCGCCGTTCCTGCAACAACAGGACTACTGCCCCCTTGAGTTCCATGCAGAGCGGGAAAAGTCCCTGCCTCCTAACCTCCTCAACCTTGGCGGCAAACTGCCCGGCAGAGGGCGTCAAGCCGTCGCGAATATCAAACACCGTATAGAGGACAAAATGCCAAAGATCCTCGTTGATCTGCTCATGGGTAGCAAGCCCCTCATACAACGCCCAATGGGAACGGGGAATGGCCAAGTCCTTGCGCAGGGACTTGATCTGGGGCGCGAACTCCTTGCCATACAACCTCAGCAGCACCTGCCTGGTGCTTTGCCGCGCCTCGTCCTCTTGCAGGAAAAGACGTTGCTGCACGGCCTCCTGAGCATCACAGCACAGACCGGGATAGACATAGCCCTGCAAGGAGCCATCCTCACCAGGCACCGGCAGGGCGGCCGGCACTTGTCCGAAGCGATCCGGGGTAAGTGGCTTTTCCCAACAGGCCTTAAGCGCAGCAATTTGCTCGACACTAAAAAACTCGGCCTGCCCCGCCCCATGGCCTTGCAACGAGTTGAAGTCCCTGGTTACGGTGACAACCTCGCCCTGCCCGTCCAGCAAAGAGAAACGAAACCTGAGATGAGGCGGCAGGTCGGCAACCGGCCAGTCCCGCCCGGCAATCCGCAGCTTAAAGGAATCAGCAATCACCTGTTCCAGAGCCCGATACAGGGAGCCCCGGCCAAAGGACAGATCCCTGACAATCTCCGCCGCGGTCTGGGGCACAGGCACCAGCTGTCTGCGCAGGGCTTTGGGCAGACCCTTGAGCAGAAAGGTGACTTTTTCGACCAGCAGGCCCGGCACCAGCCACTCAAAAAGCTCAGGGACAAGATGCGACGCCAGACTAAGGGGAATCCGGGCGGTCACCCCATCGTCTTCCTCGCCGGGGACAAACCGGTATGACAGGGCCAGCTCCCCTGCCCCCGCAGCCAGAGTGAGGGGAAACTGCTCCAGAGCCGCCGTCTCAGGCAGTTGCCGCCGAAGATCATCGGCGGTCATAATAAGCCGGTATCGGGCCGCTGGATCTTTCAGCCACTGGTTCAGGCTTCGCTGGTCGCGCACCTCCGGGACAAGGCGTTGCTCGTAGAAATCAAAAATGGTCTGATCATCCACCATGATGCGGCGCAGACGCAACCGATCTTCCATGTCCTGAAGCTCTGCCACCAACGCCGTATTTGCAGCCAAAAAAGGATAATCCCCCTTCAGCTCCCCTTCAATAAGGGCGGACTGGATAAAAATCTGCCTGGCCTCCTCCGGCTTGATCAGCCCGTAATTGACCTTGCGCCTGGCCACGATCACCAGGCCGAACAGGCTGATCCTGGCAAAGGCGACCACCTGCCCCCGCCCCTTTTCCCAGTGAGGCTCGGAATACGACGACCGGCAAAGCTCTCCGGCCAGGGGCTCGATCCACTCCGGGTTGATCCCGGCCACGGTTCGGGCATAAAGACGCGAGGTCTCCACCAGCTCTCCGGCCATGAGCCAGTCGCCGGTCTTGCCATACTGGGTTGAGCCGGGGAAGATCATAACCTCCCGGCCTCCTCCGGTCTGATAGAGATTTTTCTCCTTCTTTACCGCGATATTCCTAAGATTGCCGCTCAGGATCGAGCGATGGATGGCCTCCGTCGAGGCGGGCTGGATGTTCATGGCAAAGCCGGGCTCCTCGACCAACACCTGCGAGATCTGCTCATGGATATCCCGCCATTCCCGCATCCGCAGAAAGGAAAGATAATGGCTGACACAGAACTTGCGCATCCGTGAAAGGCTTTGCAGCTTGTCAAAGGTGGCGTGGTAGGCATCCCAGAGGGAGAGCAGAAAAAGAAAATCAGAGGGTGTTTTGGCGAACCGGGCATGAGCCGCATCCGCCGCCGTTTCTTTATCCACAGGCCGGATACGCGGGTCCTGGATGCTAAGGCCGGCGGCAATTACCGTCACCTCGCGCAGGGCATTATGGTCACGGGCCTCGATGATCATCCGGGAGATCCTCGGATCCAGGGGCAGCCGGGCCATGAGCCTGCCATGCGCGGTAAGATGCCGCTGCCGATCAAGGGCGCCAAGCTCGGCAAGCAGGGCATAGCCGTCTTGAATGGCCCGGCCCGAAGGTGGGTCGAGAAAAGGAAACCTGGCCGGCTCACCCAGTTTGAGACTGGTCATCCGCAGGATAACCTCGGCCAGGTTGGTTCGCAGGATCTCAGGCAGGGTGTATTCGGGCCGATTGAGGTAATCATCCTCGGCATAGAGACGGATACAGATCCCTGGCCCCACCCGACCGCAACGACCCTTGCGCTGGTCGCAGCTCGCCTTGGAAATCGCGATGATAGGCAACTTGCTGGTCCTGGCCCGAACATTGTAACTGGCCAGCCGGGCCAGGCCGGTATCAACCACATAGCGGATGCCCGGCACGGTGATCGAGGTCTCGGCCACGTTGGTGGCGACCACGATCTTCTGGCCCTTAACCGGCTGAAAGATCTTTTTCTGCTCACCTGGCGAGAGCCTGCCGAACAGGGGCAAAACCACGGGCGCGATCTGACCCCGCTCCTTGCCCAACCTGGCGGTTAACGATTCCACCGCCTCCAGGATATCCCGTTCACTGGGCATAAAGACCAGAATATCGCCGGGGCCTTCATCCTGGCGCAGAGCGCAGACCGCCTGCACCGCCTGATCCACATAGCTCTGCTCCCCCTCCTCCTCCTTGGCCGGGTCCAGGGGTTGATAGCGGACCTCCACCGGCCAGGCCCGACCCGAAACCTCAATCACCGGGGCATTGCCAAAATGCTTGGCAAACCTGGCCGTGTCGATGGTGGCCGAGGTGATCAGCAGGGTCAAATCCGGGCGACGACTTAGAAGCTGCTTGAGCAGACCGAGAAGAAAATCGATATTGAGGCTCCGCTCATGGGCCTCATCAATGATGATTGTATCGTAGGCGAAAAGATTGCCGTCATGATGCGCCTCGGCCAGCAGGATACCATCGGTCATGAACTTGAGCCGGGTATTCCGGCTGGTCTGATCCTTGAAGCGGATCTTGTAACCAACCAGAGCGGCCTGAACCCCAAGCTCTTCGGCAACCCGTTCGGCCACAGCAATGGCGGCGATCCGCCGGGGTTGGGTGCAGCCAATCCGCTTGCGCCCGCCACGCCCGGCTTCAAGGCACATCTTGGGCAGCTGGGTGGTTTTGCCGGAACCGGTGTCTCCGGCCACGATCACCACCTGGCTGGCGCGAATCGCCTGAATAATCTCCTGCCGATGCGCCACAATGGGCAACTCATCAGGATAATACAGGTTATCTGTCTGTTCCCTGGCCACGAATATCTGTTCCTTTACCGCTGACTGCATGGGCAAACCGTCGGCAACAGAGCAGGACTCCGAACCGACGCTCGCTATCTTGGAAGACCCAATGACCCCTGACTGGATGGTTCAGAAAAAGCGGTAGATTACTGTGGTAGCCACGGCCCAGAGCAAGATCAGGATAGTGCCAAGCGCGCAGGCCGCGCCGAGCAGCCGGTGGCTAAGCATTTCGCGGCGGTTTTCCTGATAGCCCAAAAGCAGTCCACAGAGGATGCCTGCCGCCATACCACCGCCGTGGGCCCAGTTGTTGATCCCCGGCACCAGCAGGCCAAAAACGAAGATGCTCATGGCCCAGCCGCCAATCTGCTGATAAACCTGTTGGCCATAGCTGCCTCCCCGGCTTTTCCCGTAATAGAGGGCCGCACCGATCAGAGCGCAGACTGCCGCCGAAGCGCCGATGGTGAAAGGCACCCCAGCCAGATAAGAGAGCAGAAAACCGCCGATGCCGCCCAGGGAATAAATGCTGAACATCCGGGCCAGCCCGTATTCCTGGATCACCAGGGGCCCGACCTGCCGCAGGGCGATAAGATTGAAGATGAGATGCAACAGGCTACCGTGCAGATAGCTGGCAGAAACCAGCGACCACCAGCGGTGCAGAGCCCCAATGGGCACGGTGCCGGTCGCTCCCAGCAACAAAAGACTCCGGTTGTCCGGGGAGAGAAAGCCAAAGGGGTTCATGCCCATGCCCATGCCGCCCGGATTTATGAGCAACGAGAGGACAAAGAGAGCGATGAGCAGGCCGCTCAAGCCGGTGAGAAAAAAATCCTGATCATGAAACAGGTGAATAACGGCATTGTTTTTCCACCAGGAACCGGGAGCCTTGAGGCCGCAATATGGGCATCTGGGTTCATCCCTGCTGATGAGGCGGCGGCAGTTGGGACAGAGCTGCGAGGTCTTGTGCGAAGAGGTCATATGGCTTTGATAGTTAAGGGTTAGTAGGCGTTCACCAAGGGCAACCCACTTTTCAGGTAAATCCGGGGCTGTAAGCGTTCAGCAGTGCCGCAGATGCGCGTGTCAATCGTCGGCAGAAGTGTCCGACCAAGAGGCTTGCGAAGTGTGCATGTTGCACATAAGCAAGCCGATGACAAAGCAGATGTGGTGCTGCTGAACGCTTACAAGGGTTATTGTTAATTGCCCCAAGTAACCACACCTGGTCTGAAAAAACCAGAAAAAGCGTGCTTGCCTGGTCTGGGCAAGCTACGCTTCTCTTCATTGACCTGCTTCCTGACTGACCTTCAGCTTAACAGCCTTCCACTGCCTTGATTTTTTTCGTAACCGGAGCCGGAGTCGGAACCGAAGCGGTGATCGGGGCTGGGACTGAGGTCGGAGCAACGATCTTTTTACCTGCCTCTGGCGTGGCTGCATACAAATCGTTGTTGGCAACGTTCAAGCCGACGGCCAACATAATGGTAAAGGCAATCATGGTCTTTTTCATCGCAATTCCTCCCAAGGTTGTTTTTCCTGTTTTTAGAGACTCTTCTTGAGTCCCTTATCCTCTTGTCTATATTGTAATCATCTACCCTTGTTTTTCATAGAAGACATCTGGTGATATAGGGCTACATCCCTTGTGGGACATAAGATACAGGACGCTATACCGATTCGCCTTTTTGTGTTGGCCGATTTCCATTGCCCCTGCTTTGACGAGCGTGGTAGTCTGACTCCCGCCGCAACAACGGCAGAGTGCGGTGATGCTTCCAACAAAGAGGAAAGAAAAATGACCAACCAGAAAGTAAATAGAAAAACGGAACTTCTGGCCCCGGCGGGAAGCCTGGAGTCATTTTTCGCCGCCCTGGAGAACGGGGCCGATGCCGTGTATTGCGGCTTAAAGGAGTTTTCCGCCCGGGCCAAGGCCAAGAATTTCACTCTGCCCGAGGTGGAGAAGATGACCGCCCATGCCCACCGACAACGACGGCGGCTCTACATCGCCCTCAATACCCTGATCAAGGAAAAGGAGCTGCCCCAGTTGGTGGAGCTTTTGGCCGACCTGACCGGGATCGGGATCGACGGCCTGATCATCCAGGATCTTGGGGTCTGGCGGCTGGCCAAAAATCATTTTCCCCAGCTGCCCCTGCACGCCTCAACCCAGCTGGCCGTGCACAATGCGACCGGGGTCAACATGCTTGAGCAAATGGGCTTTACTCGGGCGGTGCTGGCCCGGGAACTCTCCCTGGCCGAGATCACGGCCATTCGCCGGCAGAGCACCATCGAGCTGGAGCATTTCGTCCACGGGGCTTTATGTTTTTCCGTTTCCGGCCAGTGCCTGTTTTCTTCCGCTGCCAGCGGCATGAGCGGCAACCGGGGCCGCTGCGCCCAGCCCTGCCGTCGCAAGTATCTCAACCAAGAACAGCCAGGCTATCATTTTTCCACCAGCGATTTTTCTGCCCTTTCGCTACTGCCCCAGCTGCTCAAGGCCGGGGTCATCAGCCTCAAGATCGAGGGCAGGATGAAGAGCGCCGAGTATGTGGCCCGGGTGGTGGCGGCCTACCGGCTGGTGTTGGATGCCCCGGAAAGCGGACGCAAGCAGGCGATGCAGGAGGCAGAAGAGCAGTTGGCTCTCTCTTTTGGTCGTCAGGCGACCAAAGGCTTTCTTTCCGGTTCGATTCCGGCGGGGATTGCCGATTCCTCCAAGCAGGGTACCCTGGGCAAGCAGCTTGGCGAGGTGACTTCGCTGCGCGGTGGCATGGTCGGGTTTATGACCAGCGATCGACTGCATGTGGGGGACCGGATTCGCGTCCAGCCCCAAAACGATCAGGCCGGTACCGGCTTTACGGTGCGGGAGCTTTGGATAGAAGAGAAAAAACTTAAAGTCGTCAAGGCCGGGGATTTTGTCCGGGTGCGAATTCCCGACAAGGGCGGCTTTTTTCAGGTGGGGGACAAGATTTTTAAAGTGGGGGGCAAGGCCGCCTTTACCCTGAGCCCGGAGACTTGCCTGACCACCCTTGCTGAGGTGGCCGTGCCGGAAAAAAGCCAGACCCAAAAAGAGAGCCTGGAACAAACCAGGCAAGAGGCTCTGACCGCTCTACTGCCCGCTTCCGCACCTCAGCCCCCCTCTGTCCCGGCCCTGACCGTGCGGGGCAGGGAACCCCAGGACCTCCGGCTGCTGAATGAACCGGAGGTTGACCGGCTTGAGCTGCCCCTGACCTCGGAGACCCTGGCGGCCATGAAAAAGTTTGGCTCTCTACGGCCTGAACAACTGGCACGGATCAGCTGGGAGATCCCGCCCATACTCTTCGGCCCGGAGTGGGACGAATACCGCCGGGCCGTCGGGATGCTGACCGGGCAGGGCTTTCGCTGCTTTCGCCTCAACAATCTGGGGCATATTCCCCTGTTCGTCGGCCTCTCCGGCCTGACCCTGCTGGGCGGTTTCCGCTGCTACACCCTGAACAGCCAGGCCGCCCTCGCCTGGCAGGAGCTGGGCCTTGCCGAACTCACCGCCGATCTGGAGGATGACCGCAAGAACCTGCGGGAACTCTGCCGCCGGGCTGAATCTCTGCCTCCTCTGGCGATTACCGTCTACAGCCCGTTGCCGGTGATGCTTTCCCGCATCCCGATCCGCGGGGTACGGCCCGGTTCGGTGCTGCGGGCGGAAGGGGGTGAAGGGTACCGCGTTTTCCAGCGCCACGATCTCACCGAGGTTCTGGCGGAGCAGGATTTTTCCCTGCTGGGGCATCTCGCCGCACTCAAGGAGATGGGCTGCACCCGGATCATCGCCGATTTGAGCCATTGCGGGGCACTGTCCGCCAAGGGCAGGCAGGTGCTGGCCGCCATTGCCGTGGACCAGTCCCTGCCGGAGACCACACTCTTCAACTACCAGCGCGGTCTGACCTGAAAATTAAGAGCGCGACGCGGACCTTTTATCTATTGAAAGTCAAAATGTCAAACCTGACAATTGTCCTGGAGAAAGGCGAAAAAGCAATAAAAATAGCGGAGGTGATAAATGTATTCTGGTTCAATTCTTGCTGGATTAAGTTTCCTTTTAATCGTCGCGATGCTGGTTTTAATCGTCGTGTCCATTCTGGTCCCTTTTTTCATTATGAGGATCCGCAGGGAGGCGATTGAGACCAACGCCAACCTGGAGAAGATCATCAGAATAATAGAACAACAGTCAGGCCGCGGTAATGGGACATCCCCTAAAATAAACACGACTATATAAGAATTGCTCACTATGATCCCTAAAAAGGTTTCCGATAGAATAGCTAAAACTCTCGGTGGGTTCCAAAAGATACTGGCCAGCGCCAAGGATAGAGATGTCAACGAGGCCGACACGGTGACCATTGTTGCCGATATCGTCGCCACTGTGTTTGGCTTTGACAAATATCCGAGATCACGAGTGAATTTTGTATTCGCGGAACCTACTGCGATCTGGCCGTGAAGGTCGACAACAAGCCGCAGTATCTTATAGAGGATGTCCCCGGATGCCATAGTAAGTTTCGCACCTTCTAAGTAACTGATGAGGCTCATGCTTTTCAACTCTTCAACAAAATTCTTCGCACCGATTCTCGAGAGGAACTATTTTTTCTTTGACTTTGACGATTGTTTGTTGGAGGATTAGCTGTAAGCCATAATCTCCATTAATCCATGCCTGATTCGACCCGGAACTTGGCAGTCTGGGTAAACAGGAGTCAGGTCATGCGCTATCATGCAGGCAATCTTGTTTTTTGTGCGTCTATCCGATGTTATCTGGCCGTGAGTCTGATCTTGCTGGCCCTCATCGTCGGGTGCAAGCAACCAGAAGATCCAGCCGCTCCAAAACCGCAACCTGCGCTCGGCGCCCTGACTTTCTGCCATGGCGGCATCACCAACATCCTTCCTCTGATTGCCTTGAAACAAGGATATTTTGCCGAAGAGGGTCTCAGCGTGACGCTGAAAGACCTTGATGGCAGACAGGCCTTTACCGGGATGTTGCAAGGGGAGTGCAACTTTGCCGTGAGTGCGGAGCCACCAATTGTCCTGGCCGATCCCCAACGCACCCCCTTTGCCATCCTGGCCACAGTTCTTGACGATGATAATTCCGTCAGGATTATCGCCCGTCGTGACCAGGGCATCGCCAAGCCCGAGGATCTCAAAGGTAAGCGGCTCGGGGTAAAGAAAGGGATTATGAGTCATATCTTTCTCGACCTGTTCATGATTAAGCATGGTCTGAAACACAATGAGGTTGTCCGGGTGTTCATGGAGCCGGAGGCCTTTCAGCCCGCCCTGCTCAATGGCGAAATCGACGGATTTTCCATGTCCAGTCGCATGCTCACTAATGCAGCCCATACCCTTGGCGACAAGGCAGTGGTCTTTGCCGAGCCTGGCCTTTTTCCCGTTCATGCCATCCTCACGACCAGACTCGATATCCCGCTCAACCTCCAGGCGGCCCCCAGGGTTTTGAGAGCCCTGGTCCGGGCCGAACAGTACGCGAAGAGCGAGCCAGCAGCGGCCAAGACCATGGTTGCCAAAAGTTTCAAGCTTTCTGCTCAGGATATTGAAGATGTCTGGTGTCGGACAACCATCAAAGTGGCGTTGGCCAACAGCCTTTTTTCCCATCTGGACAACCAGTACACCTGGCTGCAGGAACACGACGAAGCCTCGGAGGCTGCGAGCATGCCCAATTACCTGACCCTCGTCGCACCAGAATACTTGCGCGCCATCAGGCCGGATTCGGTTTCAGACCTTATCCCTTAATTGCCTGGGACTACTATCATACCCGTATCTGCAGGTTATTCGGGGGACACCATCTACAACTATCTTGGCTCCGGTTTTGATAGAACTACAAGTCAGTACCAAGAGAAAGACAAATTGCAAAAAAAATGACAAAAGAAAACGCTTCCCATTTTTTTGAGAGTAGTAAAAAGGGAAGCAAAGTTCTCCGGTGTTACAGATAGAGTTCCGAGTTCGGGGGACACCAGAAGTTTGGCGACATCATCTGCCGGAGACCACCATCGTCAACTATCAGCGCGGCTTGGCCCGAACCTGCTCCGTTCATTTTTTGAAAAATATTGACAACCCCCCGGCAACGGCTTAAAGGATACCAATACTTAGTCATCTTTGGACAATATTGGACAGAAATGGATAGAATATTTATCTCCATAAAGGGTGTCGCGGAAAAGCTGGGTGTCTCCGAGAAGACCATCTACCGAATGGTAGGCGACAATCAGATACCCTTTGCCGTCAAGATCGGCGGGCAATGGCGCTTCAAGGCCGATGAGATTGTGGACTGGATAGACAGCCAGAGGCCTGGCGTTGCCGCACCCCGAAGAAATACGGATCACCGCCTCTCCCTGGTCGATGCCCTGGAAAACGGCGCGGTCCTCTATCGCATCCACGGCAGCAACCGCGATGAGATCATTGACGAATTGCTGGCGGCCCAACCCTATTCCGCGAGCTTTGACGCCAAGGCGATCAAGATTTCCCTCCTTTCCCGGGAATCGGTGGCCTCCTCCTCCCTGGACGGCATTGCCTGGATGTGGCCCGACCAGGCCCTGCCGGTCTATCTGGAAAAGAGCATGGTGATCCTTGCCTTTCTCGAACAGCCGGTTGATTTTAAGGCCTTGGACGGCCGCAAGACCGAGCTGCTTTTTCTGGTGCTGCCCGCCAACAACACCGAAATGGCCATCCTCGAACGCAAACTGTGGCGGCTGTCCATGTCCGCCGCCTTTCTGCACGGCATCCGGGAGCAATTGACCCGCAAAAGGCTGCTCGAGTTCATTGCCGCGCAGGAAAACATGCTTTTTCACCAGGGGCCTGGCGCATGACCCTCCTTTTCGCTGCGTTCTTTCTCTTCATTCTTGGCGCGCTGCTGGCTGTTATTCCCGGACGCACCGCCGCCAGAGCGGCCACCCTCCTCGGTAGCGGCAGCGCCATCCTCGGCTGCCTTTTCGGCCTTATTGCGGCAGGGCAGGGGTTGATTGCCGAGGGGGCGGAGACATTTTCCCTACCCTGGTCCATGCCGGGCGGCGCCTTTTCCCTGCGGCTGGACGGACTCTCCGCCTTTTTTCTCCTTCTGCTCTTCATCGTCGGCCTGGCCGGTGCCCTCTACGGGGCCGAATACATGAAAGGCGGAAGAGAACGACGGCGGCCAGGCCTGCACTGGACCTGGTACAATCTGCTCATCCTTTCCATGACCCTGGTGGTGACCGCGGCCAACGGCCTGCTTTTCCTCTTTGCCTGGGAGTGCATGTCGCTTACTTCCTTTTTTCTGGTGATCAACGAGTACGATTTGACCGAAGCGGTGGAGGCCGGCTGGACCTATCTGCTCGCCACCCATCTCGGAGCCGCTTTTCTTTTCGCCTTTTTTCTTTCAGCCGGCGCACTTTCCGGCAGCCTGGAGTTTGCCTCTTTTCAGGTACTCAGTCAGCTTACAGCTCCGGTTGCCTCGGGGTTTTTTCTTTTGCTGCTGGTCGGCTTCGGCAGCAAGGCGGGCATCTTCCCTTTTCATGTCTGGCTGCCTGATGCGCATCCGGCCGCGCCCAGCCATGTTTCCGCGCTCATGAGCGGAGTTATGGTGAAGACCGCCATTTACGGGCTGCTCCGCTTATCCGCTTTTCTGCCTGTTGGCCCAGCCTGGTGGGGCAGCTTGCTGATGGCCATCGGTATCATCGGGGCTCTGTTCGGCATCACCATGGCCGCCCTGCAACGAGATATTAAAAGAAGTCTGGCCTATTCTACTGTGGAAAACATCGGTATCATCCTGCTGGCTCTGGGTTTCTGGATGCACAGCCGGGTCAACGGGCATCCTCTTGCCGCGGCTTTTGCCCTGGCCGGGGGGCTGATCCACCTGCTCAACCACGCTCTCTTCAAAAGCCTGCTCTTTCTCGGCGCCGGCTCGCTGATGCACGGCAGCGGCAGCCGTAATCTCAACCGGATGGGCGGCCTCATGCGCCGTATGCCGGTAACCGGCCTGCTCATTGTCTGCGGCGGCCTGGCTATCAGCGCCCTGCCGCCCTTTAATGGTCTGATCGGTGAATGGTTTATCTACCGCGCCCTGCTTGAGAGCGGCACCGTGCTCTCCGGTCTGGCCGGATTTTTCCCCCTGGTGCTTATCGGTCTGCTTGCCCTGGTGGGCGGCATGGTGCTTATCGTCATGACCAGGATCATCGGCATCGCCCTGGCAGGGGAGCCGCGCAGCCCGGAGGCCGCAAAGGCGCGTGAGGCAGGCTGGCCAATGGGTAGCGCCATGGCCGCCTTGGCCCTGCTCTGTCTGACCGGCGGCCTTATGCCGGTTTTTCTGTTGCAGGTGGCGGGCCGGGCCGCAACCCTTATTGATCCGAGTGCGGCAACCATACTGGCCGGCACGACCATGGCGCCTTGGTGGCTGGGGATTATGGCGATTTTGCTTCTTGTTTGTATTCTGGCTGCGTACCTCTTTCTCCGCTGGCGGCAGGGTCGCACCCCTGTTCCGGCTTCCGCCACCTGGGGCTGCGGCTTTGCCTTTCCCTCGAGCCGGATGTCTTACAGCGCCGAGAGTTTTACCGAGCTTCCCCAAAGCGCCATGTTCTGCAGCTGCCTGCAGCCCTCAACCGAAGATGGCCGGGAGATCGGATTTTTTCCGGAGGCGAGACGCTTTGCCTTTGCCGCGCCGGACCCGATGCTGACAAGAGTATTCAAGCCTTTCTTCCGCTGGGCGGCTGAGGTCTGCAGCGGCTTTCGCGGTCTGCAGGCAGGCCAGCTACATGTCTATCTGCTCTATATATTCAGCGCCACCATCCTTTTGCTCGTTTGGGTGGGGCAACGATAAAAAGAGAATTAAAGTGAGAACTGTAATGCTCGAACTGTTACTGCACCTTTTCCTGCTGCTGGGTCTATCCCCCCTGTTGCCAGGGGTGATCGGCAAAACCAAGGCCCTCTTTGCCGGGAGGACCGGCCCCCCGTTTTTACAGTCCTATTACGATATCTGGAAACTGTTCGGCAAGGGGCTGGTCATCAGCCGCACCACCACCTGGGTTTTCCGGGCGGGGCCGGTGGTCGGCCTTGCCGTGCCGGTACTGGCCGCGCTTCTGGTTCCCTTCGGGGCCATCAGTGCGCCGCTTTCCTTTACCGGCGATCTGATCTTTTTTGTCTACCTTTTCGGTCTGGCCCGTTTTTTCACGGCCAGCGCCGCCATGGATACCGGCTCCTCCTTCGAGGGTATGGGCGCGGCCCGCGAGGTCACCTTTTCCTGCCTGGCAGAGCCGACAGTTTTCTTCTCCTTCATCGTTTTAGCCAGGCTTTCCGGCTCCCTCGCCCTGGACACCATGTTCGGCCCGGCCCTGTATACGGCCTGGCAGAGCGCGGGGCCTTCCCTGATTCTGGTTGTGGCCTGCCTCTTTGTCGTAGTTCTGGTGGAAAATTGCCGCATCCCCTTTGATGATCCAAATACCCACCTGGAGCTGACCATGATCCACGAAGTGATGGTGCTTGATCACAGCGGCCCTGATTTCGGCATGATTCTCTATGGCGCGGCCATGAAGCTCTTTGTTCTGGGGGCGCTGGTCGTCCGTCTCGTCTTTCCAGGCTCAACCGGAAATCTGCTGCTCGACACCCTGTTGTTTGCCGGCGGAATGCTGCTGCTGGCGGTGGTCATCGGGCTGGTTGAATCAACCATGGCACGTTTGCGGCTGTTGCGGGTGCCCCAACTGCTGGTCGGGACCATGCTGCTTTCTTTTTTCTCACTGATCCTGCTCTTGAGGTAAGGAATGGACAATTATAACCCGGCCAATATGCTGTTGTTGCTGGTTATCCTCTTCAACTTTTTTCTTCTGGGGAGTAGCCGTCTAAATGCTTGCATCCGGACCGTGGCCATCCAGGGCGGCATTCTCTCACTGCTGCCCCTGTTTCTCCACGGGTTTTCCGGCCATTCCCTGATTCTGGCCGGCGGGGCTTTTCTGCTCAAGGGAATTGCCATTCCTTTTCTGCTGCTCAGGGCTATCCGCCAGGTGCATATCCGCCGGGAAATGGAGCCGTTGCTCGGTTATGTGCCGACCCTGCTGCTCGGCACCCTTGCAACGGCTGGCGCTTTCATTTTCAGCGACCGACTGCCGCTTATCGAGATACACCGCGGCTCACTCTTCATTCCTGTCGGCCTGGCTACCCTGGCCACCGGATTTCTCATGCTCATTACCCGACGCAAGGCCATCACCCAGGCCCTCGGTTATCTGATTTTTGAAAACGGGGTTTTCATCTTCGGCATGCTTCTGGCCGAGGCCATGCCCCTGATGGTAGAAGCCGGGGTACTCCTCGACCTGCTGGTCGCGGTTTTTGTCATGGGGATTGTTATGCACCAGATCAACCGGGAATTTTCGACCATGAATACCGACCAACTTTCTTCTTTAAGGGAGTAACTATTCAGCAGCACTGCTGAATAGTTACATTTCGTGGTTTTCGTCCAATTCCGGCATCAAGCTGGATAGTTACTTAAGGGAATAATATGATAGCCGCAATTTTACTTTTGCCATTCTGTGGTGGCCTTGCCGCCTTTTGTATCCCTTCGGACCGCTTCCGCCCGCTGTTGCTGCCGGTCTGCGGCCTAGCCCACCTGGTGCTGACCTTCTTTGTCATTCAGGGCGGGCAGACCGCACCCTTGCCCATGGCCGGGAACTGGATCGTTGTTGACTCCTTCAGCCGCCTTATTCTGCTCATCGTCAGCCTGCTTTTTTGTGGCTGTTCGTTTTATGCCGTCGGCTACCTGCGTTACCGCATCGTCTGGGGGAATAGAATTTTTGTCAGCTGCCTGCTCATTTTTCTTGCCGCCATGAGCCTGGCTGCGGTGGCTCGGCATCTCGGTCTCCTCTGGGTGGCGGTGGAGGCGACCACCGTGGCCAGCGCCCCGCTGATCTATTACAACCGCAACCGCCTCTCCATCGAGGCGACCTGGAAATACCTGATTCTCTGTTCGGTGGGCATTGCCCTGGCCATGCTCGGTATCCTTTTTGTCGCCTACGCCGCTTTGGCGGGAGGCGCGCAGGTCAGCCTGCAGTTTGACGATATTCTGCGCGGCGCCGCAAACTACTCCACGCCGTGGCTCCGGGCCGGTTTCGTCTTCCTGCTCGTCGGTTTCGGGACCAAGGCCGGTTTTGCCCCCCTGCACACCTGGAAACCCGATGCCTACGGCGAGGCGCCAGGAGTGGTCGGGGCGCTCCTGGCCGGGGGGCTCACCAGTGTGGCCTTTCTCGCCTTACTACGCACCCTGCAAATCATGGAGGCCGCAGGCGACGGCGCCATGGCCCGGGAGGCGTTTCTGGCCATGGGCCTCGTCTCCCTGGGTTTTGCCGCGGTGTTTGTTATCAGACAGCCGGATTTCAAGCGTCTTCTTGCCTATTCCAGTGTCGAGCATATGGGGATTCTTGCCATCGGCGTTGCCATCGGCGGAGTCGCCACCTTCGGGGCCATGCTGCATCTGCTGAACAATGCCCTGACCAAAGGGGTACTTTTTCTCGCCGCCGGCAACATCCATCGCCGGTTCGCCAGCAAGCGGGTCGGTGAGGTCCAGGGCGCCATCACCCTGGTGCCGGTTTCTGCCAGTCTTTTTCTCCTTGGCTTTCTGGCGATTACCGGTTCACCGCCCTTTGCTCCGTTTATCAGTGAGTTTACCATTCTCCGAGGCATCTTTACCGGCGGCCATTATCTGACCGGCGGCCTGTTCCTCTTCTTTCTGGCCGTCATTTTTATCGGCATGGGCAGCACCGTGCTTTCGGTGGTTTTCGGCACGCCGCCGGAACGGAAAGGAGACACCAATTACCGGGAGACTATTATGACTACCGGCACCCCGCTGGTTCTGCTCCTCATTATTCTTATATTGGGAATCTACCTGCCTGAGCCAGTCTGGAGTCTCGTTGCCGAAGCGGCTGCACTGCTGGAGGTGAAACCATGAATGCGCTCAACCCACAACTGCTGAAAAACGGCGAGGCTATCGGTCTTGAATTGGTGCCAACTTTCGATTTTGCTGATTTTGGCGATTGCCTGCTGGCAGAAATCCGGAAACAGGGCCGGATAGCGGCCTGTTTTGCCGTACCCGTAATCGAAAAAAGCCGGGAACTGGAGCTTTTCGCCCTTATCGCCCGAGATCGCAACGCCTCTGTTGCCGTATATCGGACTCACATCGGCGAGAGATTTCCCTCTCTGACCCCAAACTGTCCGCAGATGCATCTCTTTGAAAGGGAGATCGCCGAGCAGTACGGAGTTGTACCTTACAGGCATCCCTGGCTCAAACCGCTCCGCTTCCACAACGCCTGGCGCTCTGGGGGCGATGCCTGGGGACGTCCAGCA
>Ga0208863_1001328_pt1 | contig 16075 bp, 16 predicted proteins | sample RifOxyD3_FD_184040 | JGI IMG/M metagenome (GOLD analysis project Ga0208863, IMG submission 184040) | Soil microbial communities from Rifle, Colorado - Rifle Oxygen_injection D3 (SPAdes) | ecosystem: Environmental > Terrestrial > Deep subsurface > Rock core/Sediment | place: Rifle, Colorado...
CCGCCGCTGGTTGCGGTTCGGCCGGAAGGCCCTGGTTGCCAGCCGGATGGGAATACAGGCAGAGCAACCCAGGCAGCGCATGGTATAGAAACTATTGCCGTTCCTCCGGTAGCCGGCGGCAAGCAGCAGCTCCATGATTGGCTCCGGTATGCCGTCAAAGCGGGCCTGGCGGTAAACAGCCTTGTACGGCAGGCCATAAGGGCATTTAGAGGTGCTATCACTAAAGTACCGGTCGAGATCAGCAACAACCCGGAGCGGTTCCAGCCGTATTCGGTCGGCAAGAATCATGATTCTATTCCGGCCGAGGCATCAGCCGGTATGGCGATTGACCGGTAGATCGACAATGGCGTTGGTCTGGCTCCCCTCCACGCTTTCAAACCGCAGATATCCCTGGTGCTGCATGACCAGATTCAGACTGATGCTCAAGCCCAGGCCCGTGCCTTCGCCGGGCGGCTTGGTGCTGAAGAGCGGATCGAAAATCCGGTCGATGACGTTCTGGGGAATGCCGATGCCGTAATCGGTGACCGTGGTTCTGAGGAAATCTTTGCCTTCAATCGTCAGGACCCGACTCCTGATCTCGATGCGTTTGCCGGGGTTCTGGCCTTTATAGCGGACATTCAAGGCATAACGGGCATTGGAGAGCAGATTCAAAAAAACCTGCTGCAACTGCTGGGGATTGCCGCGTAAGGAGGGCAGGTCCTTGGGAATCTCGATCAGCGGTTTAATGCCGTCCTTGTTGAACTGATACTGCAGCAGCGAGATGCTATCGTGAACAACATCCTCAATCTGGAATTCATCGACAATCTCATCCCGCTGCCGGGCAAAATCAAGCAGATTTCTGACAATCCCGGAGATCCTGTCCCCTTCGGCAATGATCCGTTTCAGGATATCCATCTCTTCGGCGTTATTTTTGCCCTCTGATTCGTTGATATCAAGAAGCACCTGGGTAAGATTGATGATGCCGTTAATCGGATTGTTGATCTCATGGGCCACGCCGGCGGCAATCTCGCCGATGGCTGCCAGCTGCCCGGCCCGTAACGCCTCGGACTTCTTGATCTTCTCTTCGGTGATATCCCGGGTCATGGCGATCAGGAACTGTTTGCCGCCCAGTTGCATCTGGCTCAACGAAATCTCAAGCGGAAAGGTGGAATCGTCTTTTCGCCGACCCGTGACCTCGTGCGGCGTACCCATGGCCCGGATGATATCCTCGTTAGAATAGGTTGGATCCTTGGTTATCGACGAGGCGAAGTGGACCAGAACGTCGATCTGGCGGCCCACGACCTCTTTTGATTCAAAACCGAAAATTTTGGTGGCTGCCGCGTTCAGAGATTCGATCTGGCAATGTTCATCCATGGTGATTAATCCATCAAGCATATTCTCGATGATCGAGCGGGTTCGGGCCTCGGCCTCCTCCCGTTCACGGATCGAGACCTTGATGCGTTGCGAGCCGAGAAATATTCCGAGAATTCCCAGTGCCCAGAGTGAAAAATGAGCCAGAGAGAACATCAGCAGATCCTTGCGGCCCAAGGCGAGGAGCAGATCCATGGGAACGGATACGGAGATGCCGCCCCGGATATCGCCGAGCTCATATCCTTGCGGCGCATGGCATTTCAGACAGACCTCTTCGGTGATCATCGGCCGCATCAGCCTTAAATAGGGTTGGCCATTTAATTTTTCCACAGAGGTGATCTCGCTGGCGCCTGCTTCAAATGTGTTTAGGGCCTCGGTTTCCCATTTGTCAGCGGCATTTTCCAGGCGGATCGGGTCAAGGCTGGTGATATGGCCCAGCGCCCCCCGTCGGCTCGATTGCATTTCGTAAATCTGCCGGATCATGTATTCCGGATTAATCAGGGTGAGAGCCTTGCCAGATGATGAAGTTATCTGGTTTTCAGGAATATCCTTGAGATAGGGGTTCGGTCTTGTCTGCGCGGTAATGGGTACGAAGACACCGTTGTGATTGGAGGCCCAGCGATAATAGATCAGATCCTTCTCATAGATGGTCCGGGCCTCATTTAAGGCGACTTCATAGGTTTCCTGTTTTTGACGGGCAATGTTCCAGGAGAGAGAGGCCACAATTATAATGGTCCAGAAGGCGGCCAGAAACCAGGTATACATACCAAGGCGCATTGAAGAAAAATCGTCGCTGGGATGATGTTTGCGGGTGAGTCCTTCCAGAATGCCGCAGATAATCAGAGACAGAAGCCCCATCATTGTGTCGACAATCAGGTTCTCCTTGCCGAAATATGATGCCTCGGGATCGAGAAAGATCCCGAACAGGGAATACAGATTGCTCATGACGGCAATGATGCCGATATACAACAGGTATCTGCGGGACATATACACCCTCATGTGACGGTCCTATCGACCGGATGTGTTTGGATGATGCGGGAGCGCTTAAAAATCGCTCCCACGGTTCTTACTCCCATAGCTCTCATAACTCCCATAACTCCCACATTTCCCGTCAGACCCTCAAACCGTCTCCCCGTCTGCCAGGCATGATCCGGAAAAATCCGCCGGCTTCCGCCAGGGCGCAACAATGCAGTTCCTGCCGATCCGGGTGTCGGATGGAATGACACTGTCTTTACCCACCAAGGTGATGCCGGTATAGAGGTGTTTAGGATACTTGCGGTTCGGGATATTTTTGCCTGATCCGGCACCGACCACGACGTTACAGCCAACGTGCACCCGTTTGTCAAGGATGGCGAGATCTATAACACTGCCTTTTTCTATGACGCAATCGGCCAGAATGATGGAATCCCGGACAGTTGCGCCAGCCGCTATCCTGACCCCGGGCGATAATACGGAATTTACAACCTCACCCTCGATGATACAGCCGGCGGAAATCATTGAATTACTCACCCGGCAACCGTTCAGAAACCGGGCTGGCGGTCGGTCTGCCAGGCGTCCGTCCGCCGCCAGGTTCGGCCTGATTCCCCAGGATTCCGGCGTGAGTCCGGTATCAGCCCGGATCAGATCCATGTTAGCTTCCCAGTAGGCCTGGATGGTGCCGACATCCCGCCAGTACCCCAGGAAAGGATAGGCGTAGACCCGGTTGTCATTTGCTATGGCTCTGGGTATGATATGTTTGCCGAAATCTGTTGCTTCCCGTTCCTCGGCCAGGATATTCATGAGGTATTCGGTTGAAAAGACATAGATCCCCATGGAGGCCAGATTGGTTCTTGCCACCTTGGGTTTCTCCTCCCACTCGATGATCCGGCCGTCGGCATCGGTGATGCCGGCGCCGAACTGGTGGATCTCACTGGTCGGCACCACCATCATGCCGATTGTCACATCGGCTTTTTTTCGGCGATGGTAATCGATCATGGCATCGAAATCCATTTTGTAGATGTGGTCGCCGGACAGGATTAACAGCTCACGAGATGGATGGGCCTGGATGAAATCGAGGTTCTGGCGGATGGCGTCTGCCGTGCCTTTATACCAGTCGGAATCCTTTGAGCCGGTTCTGGGCGGCAGGATTTTAACCCCGCGGCTTTTACCGGTAAAATCCCAGGCCTCACCCGTGCCGATATGGCGCATCAGGGAGAGTGGCTTATACTGGGTGAGCACCCCGACCTGGGTGAAGCCGGAGTTCATGACATTGCTTAAGGAAAAATCGATGAACCGGTAGATCCCGGCAAAGGGGACAGCGGGTTTGGCCCGGGTCTGCACCAGGATATTCAGTCTGCTGCCCACACCGCCGGCCAGGATGAGTACCAGGGGGTTGTCGCTTATCATCATCGAATGATCTCCCCGCTTTTTATTTCACGTATTAGCTTAGCCGGTTTTAGATTGGGGTAGATGGTGCAGTCACCGCCGATTATTGCGCCGTCGGGAATAGTGTTGTTCCAGCCCACCACGGTGATTTCAGGCTCCGGACCTTCCTCCTTGGCGCCGACTTGGGCGCCGGCACCGAAGCGGACGTTGACATCGCTTACCACCCGGTTGATTGAGGCACCAGTCTCGACGGTATTGTTAAAAAAGAGAACCGAATCCTTAACAGTGGCCCCTTTTTTTACCTGAACGCCCGGAAAGATGATGGAGTGCTCAACCGTGCCTTCGACGGTGCAGCCGTTATAGACCAGGCTGTCCTGGATTGAGGCGTTGCTGCCGACCTTAAGAGGTTGGCAGTCGCAGAGACCGCGGTGGTCGAGATTGGTTCTGAGCCCCCACTCCTCAAGGCGGATCTTGGGATCAGGCCCGAGCAGATCCATGCTGGTCTGCCAGTACTCTTCTATGGTCCTGGTGTATCCCCAGTAGCCCTTGAATTTGTAGCCATAGACCTTGCGGTTGTCGGACATCATACGGGGGATTATATCACGGCCGAATTCGTATGAGTCGTCTTCCTGATTGTTGGCGGCCAGTACCTCGAACAGGGCTTTGGGCTTGAAACAGTAAACAGTAAGTGATGCCCAGGAAAATTTCGGTCGTTTGGGCTTTTCGCGGTATTGGATCACCCGGCCACCCAGCTCGCCGTCCTCATTGTCGATATCAGCCACCCCAAACCGGTGGGCCGTGCTCAGGGGCACCTCGATACAGGCCATGGTGAGATCAGCATCCTTCTCCCGATGATAGCGGATGATATCCCGGTAGTTCATGTTATAGACATGATCTCCGGAGAGGATCAGCACGGTTTCCGGAGTATGATACTCAATGAAATCAAGATTTTGAAAAACGGCGTCTGCCGTGCCGCGGTACCAGCTCGCATGGCTGGCCCCTTGGAAAGGCGGCAGAATGGAAACGCCACGGTTGCGACCCAGCATATCCCAGGCAGCGCCGATGCCGATATGGTTGATCAGGGAGTAGCTGCGGTACTGGCTCAAGATTGCCACCCGTTCAAGTCCGGAGTGCATGAGATTGCTTAAGGAAAAATCAATAACCCTGGCAAAACCGCCGAAGGGAACCGCGGATTTAGGACGGTAGGCGGTGAGGACGTTCAGTTCACCTACTCGGCCGCCGGCCAGGATAATGGCTAATGTCGATGATTTTATCTTCATTTCTGCAAGCTGCCCTCGCCTAAAAAGCGTTATAGATGTTTGGTGGTTAATTGTTTGAGCATATCGGTGGTAAACTCCTGGCCATCCGCCAACAGATTTTTGAGCGGCACCTCAGCCCTGGCCGCTTCTGGATGACCGCCTGCCGACCCGACCCTGTTGAAGATCTTTTCAGCAAGTTTGCCAGCATTCTTTTTATACCCGTCGCAGCGGAAAATTACCACCAGCTGATCTTCATAAATTCCGGAAACAAAGGCCCAGGCTATATGGTGGACCTGATTGAAGAAGTCGGCGATGATCACCAGGATATCCGGATTCCTGACTCGGCCGACATGGGCGTAAAGCTTGTTTTTGCTGACCTTCATTTCGGCCAGGGCTGTTTTGAAATAGCCTAGTTCCGACAGCCTGAGCTCGGACAACTCGATCTTACGAACCAGATTCTGATTGGCAATATTGAACAGGTAACGAAAGGATATGGCATCGGCCAGCGTGGCCCGTTTTTCAAAATTATGAGTGTCTACCTTGATCGCGTAAAACAAGGCCGTGGCAAGCGCCATGGAGGGTTTCATAGCAGCGGCCCGCAGATATTCTACCAGAATAGTGGCCGTGGCCCCATAGTCGGGGCGTACATCAATAAATGACGCTTGCCAGCCGTTTGTCGGAGGATGATGATCAATTACCGCATCAAAGATAATATTTTCAAAACACGGGAGATGGGTGGGCTGGGAGTCGAGCATTACCTTCTTGGAAAAGGTCTCTGTTTTGAGATTCTGCAGCCGTTCCGCCTGAATCTTCAGAAGATCGATCATGGCCAGATTGCTGAGTCGGCGGATCTCGTTGGGATAGGCGATGGTAACATTTTTGACCCGGTAACGGAGCAGCCTTTTGACTGAATGGGCAGAAGCCAAGGCGTCAGGATCGGCATTGATGACTACTAACACCTCGTCATTCTTGACAAAAAGAGCCAGGAATTCCCGTAAACGCTCCTTGGCTGTCTTTTTGATTTGGTTCCGCATGCCGGCACGGGCAATGGAACAAGAGATCCTTTTCAATCTTTATCCTCGTTAGTAGTCTTGAGTAGTTGCCCCAAATCAAAACTCAGTTGTACCATATCCCCGTGATCCGCCGCAAGCAATGTCAGGGCTCTTCATCCCGAAAATGAGGCACGGAGGGAAAAAGGGTGTGATCGGTATGCGGTATAAAACGAGAGCCGGAAAAACGGATCATGAACTCCTGATTGACATTTAGTTCGATGTAGGTGATTTTCCGGATTAATTCCAGCGACCGTCTTCGGACGCCGGCATCTGTCAGCATTTTGAGCGCGCCTTTGAGCGAACTGTTGCCGATCGGCACAAAGGTTTCGACCGGCAGATCCGGCAACATCCCGAGGATAATCGCCTGGCGGGGTGCAATATGCTGGCCGAAGGCGCCGGCCACATAAATTCGCGCAAGTTGGGCAAAGGTTAAACCGACCTGATTCATCAGAGTGGTAAGAATGGCATACATGGCGGCCTTCGAGCGCATCAAGGCGTCAAGATCTATCTGATCGAGGAAAACCGGTTGGCCATCCGCCGCCTCGGCAGGCGGCGCCACGATAAAGGAGAGGCCGTTCGGTCCGACAAGCAAGCGATCCTTGGCCGATCCAGGTCGGAATTTGCCCCGCAGATCAATAATCCGGGCCAGATACAGACCGGCAACCAGATCGATCATGCCGGAACCGCAGATACCATATGGTTTCTGCCCGTCAATCGTCCCGTAAGTTATAACGCCGCTTGCCGGTTCGATTTCAACATGCTCAATAGCACCGGGAGTGGCCCGCACGCCCATCCTGGCCACTCCGCCTTCAAGAGCCGGTCCGGCAGCGCCGGCGCAGGCAATCAGCCAGTCACGGTTGCCTATTACCACCTCGGCGTTTGTCCCGACATCGATCAGCATGGCGGTCTGCTCTGCCTGATCAAGATTGCAGGCCAGAATGCCGGAGATCAGATCGCCGCCGAAATAGCTGCCGACCCCGGGCAATACCCAGACTACTGCCGCTGGATGGAGGGTTAGAGCAAGATCAATGGCATGACAAGGATCCGGACTGTTGACAGCTGGGATATATGGCTCCCGACAGAGATAGTAGGGATTCATATTAAGGAAAAAATGGACCATTGTGGTGTTGCCGGAGACGGTGAGGGCGCGGATAGTAGTGGGTGCAAGATCCCCGGTAAGCTTATTTGTCGTCGCAATGATTCGTTCATGCAGTATTGCCAAGCCCTGGTCGCGGCAGGCGAAATGGATGCGGGTAAGGATATCGGCGCCCAGTTCGATCTGGGGATTTTCGCAATGGCCATGGGCCAGAATTTTGCCGGTGTTGAGATCGATCAGGTTCGCTTCCAACTGGGTGGTGCCGAGATCAAGGGCTACTGCAGGCAGAATTTGTGGGGGATCAGCTAGAAAATCAACGAGTTCCGGTCCTGTCGGCAGATCGTTAACCACTGCTGCGCCTTGAAAACCGGCCTGGCGGAAAGCTGTGGCAACAGCGGCCAGGCGGCCATACGGCACCCGAGGTGCAACCCCGCTCAACCGTGGCGCCAATACTCTTTGCAGCCGGTCGAGATCGCCGGTGTTATCCTGCAGGCTCGGTGGATCGGCGATGACCCGGATCAGACGGACTAAAGGCTCCATGGTAGATCAGGGTATCCTTTTTATTCGCAAAACGACATTATAATTCCACTGGTTTTGTAGGGGCACCCCTACAGTTCCCAGACCGCACATGATGGTTGTATCTTTCGACTGTATCAGCTACAGTAACGGAGTTTGCTGGCAACGACAAGTGTAACACTGTTTATAAAATCCCGGACGTTTTTTTACAATGCTAAAATTGTTGGTAATCATGATCGGCGGTGGGCTTGGCTCGGCTTGTCGCTTTGGCGTTTTCAGGCTTATGCAGGGCCTGGGCGGCAGCTCCTTTCCGGTTGGCACCCTTAGCGCCAATCTGCTCGGTTCGCTGGCCATCGGTATCCTCTGGCACCTCTTCGAGTACAGCAGGATAGCCAACGAGTGGCGGCTCTTTCTGATCACCGGGTTTCTCGGCGGCTTTACTACCTTTTCCACCTTCACCCTGGAGTCGACCCAAATGCTCAAGACCGACCAGTGGAAAACCGCCTTCCTTTATGTCTCCCTCAGCAACATTCTGGGAATTGCCCTGGTCTTTCTGGGCTATATCCTGGCGCGCGGCATTCTGCCATTGGCCAAGTGAGGTTGCATATGCCCGGCCTCCTCCTCAACACCTATCTCGTCACTGAAATGCTGGCCCCTTTTTTTGCCAGTCTGGTAATCATCAACAGTATCCTTTTCCTCGGTCGGCTCATGCAATTTCTCGAGGCAATTTTTGATTTCGGCATCACTTTCGAAGATTTTATCAGACTGAGTTCCTACCTGGCACCGACCCTTCTGCTTTTTTCCACCCCTATGGCCAGCATGATCGGTGTGATTATCGCCTTCAGCCGCATGCGAACCGACCACGAGATTCTGGCTTTCAAGGCAGCGGGTATCGGATTGTATCGGATGCTGCCGGCCGTGCTGATTCTAGCTCTTGCCACCACGGCGCTTTCCGGACTGGCCTCAGCCAAACTGATTCCAGCTGGAAACGTTGCCATGAAAAGGATGCTTTTTCAACTTGCCAAGGAGAAAATTGATCGGGGTATGCGGGAAAAGCAGTTCATGGATGACATAAAAGGTATGGTGCTCTATGTCGACCGGATCAACCAGGAAGAGAACACCTGGGAAGGCGTCTATATCTCGGACATGCGTAATCAGGGCCGGCCCGTGACGATTACTGCCCGGCACGGCAAGCTTAATGCCAGAATCCAGGATATGAATATCACCCTGGATCTTGCCGACGGCACCATCAATCGGGTTGATGGCGCCACAACCCAGACGATCCTTTTTCAGCGTTACCTCCTGACTCTGCCGCTAAAAAATCCGGCGGCCATTGCCGGAGATGATATCTCCCAAGTAGATAAACAGGGCATGTTGCTTAGTCAGCTTGCCGCCGGCGCTAAAAAGGCCGGTATCACCACATTTGCCGGTAAAAATCTGCTCATTGAGTACCATAAACGCCTTGTCCTGCCCATCGGTTGTTTTATCCTCACCATTATCGGCCTGCCTTTGGCTCTGCTCCGCAGTGGTCCGGGACGTGGAGCCCCTAGTCTGCTCATCGCCCTGAGCTTTTTTCTGGTCTATTATATCCTGTTTACCACCGCCAAAAATTTTGCCTACTCTTCCGCTGTGCCGGTAGGCCTGGTTCTCTGGATTCCCAATATCATTTTTGCCGTGCTTGCCATTCTGCTGCTCAGGGGCGTGGCCCGTGAAACCCCTGGATGGTTTGTCAGGGTTTTCCTGGCCGCTCTCCAAAAGATCAGTAATCGGTGGCCGCGCCGTCCAGAGGTCTCATGATGAAGTTGCTGGATCGCTATATCCTGGGACAGTTTATCAAATATACCCTGCTGGTTCTTGGTTCGCTGATCACCATCTACCTCTTGGTCGATCTTTTCGAGCGCCTGGATAATTTCCTTGATGCTAAAAAATCAGTAGGGCTGCTGATTCGTTATCTCCTGCTGAAAATTCCTTTAATCCACGATCAGGTTATCCCGGTCTGTCTGCTCCTCGCCGCTGTCATTACTCTGGGCGTACTCAATCATAACCGCGAGTTGCCTGCCTTGAAGGCTGCCGGGATCAGCGTTACCAGGATTATTCGCCCCCTGATTATCGGTAGTCTCGGGATGACACTGCTGACCATGGCCTCTGCCGAGTGGCTGCTGCCGTCCACCCTTGCCGAGTCCAATAAGATCTGGTATGTTGAAGTCAAAAATACACCGGCAAAAGGGATTAACAGAAACGGTCGTAATTTTTTTCGGGGCAGTAAAGGCATCTATACCTTTGTGCAAAAAAATCAAACTGTTTATGATTTCGTTGAATTTCTCTACTGCCGGTTGGATACGGATTTTTCTCCGGCCCTCCTGCTTTCGGCTAATCGAGCCACATGGGATAATGGGATATGGACTTTTTACAATGGTCAGATGAAGAGAAAAAATCCCATCTCCGGTTACAGCGTCGAGCCGTTTACTACTGCAACCTTTGATCTTCCTGATAAACCTGAAGAGTTCTTTTTGCCGAGATACAAGTTGGATGAACTCTCTTTATCCCAACATGTGGAGAAAGCCCTGCTTGAGGATACCCAGGGCAACACGCAGGCCTGGAGTGAGATAAACAAGCGGATTTCGTATATTTTTCTCGGCGTACCGCTAATTCTCCTTGGTATGCCGTTGTTGCTTCTTTTCCAACGTCAGCGTGGACGAGACCTGGCCCTGGCTATCCCGGCCAGTTGCGGGCTCGCCTTTCTGGCCTGGGGCTGGTGGAGTACTGCCCAATCCATGGCCCGGGCCGGCCTCCTGCCTGCCTCAGTTGCTTCATGGAGCGTCCATTTTGTGATCGGCTTTCTTGGTCTGATGTTGATCAGATATCAGAATAGATAGGAATAGATACTCAGCCTCATGCAGACAACTTCAATTATTATAAGCAGGCGGACGGAGAACTGGCAGGCTTTGTCTTCCAAATTCAACAAGGTAGGTATAGTCGGCCTGCCGCCGCTGGCGGTTATCCGTTTTCTGAACGACCGGCAGATCGAGATTCATGATCTTGATGCCCTGCTGGTTACTGAGGATATGGACAACGCCTCAGCCTACCTGCCAAAAGTCTATTGTGCGATCCTGCGGACCGTGGTGCTGAACGCCATTTCCCTCAGACTGGATGCTATATTTATTGACGTGGGGCCGGGTAAATGTGATAGCGCCTTTCATGTGGCCGAGATCCTTGCCGATACGCTGCCCATCCCGGTTATCCGCACCGAAAATCTCGACAACCAGGGTTTTGGCTATCCGATTTGCCTTAGCAATATGGCCCTCACCCAGAAATTTCTGGACATTGTCGAGGGGGTAAAATCAGCCGATCCGAGGCCGGCAATCCTGCCGACCTGCGAACCGACCGCTGGTTATTGGGGTGTGCCGCCCCGGGATTTCTCTATCCTCTCTCTCTTTCCGGACTCAACCCATATTTACGGCTGGACCCGCTGCATGGAGAATAAGACTCCCGGGGCCGGCGATCTTGAGTACCATTATAACCCTGATGTGCCCACGGTTTTCTTTGCCCAATCATTTTGTGCAAAAACAGCGCTGGCCCGGCATCTGGCCCGTTTGCATCCGCAAGCCCTTTATCTTGACGTCGATGTTACGGCCGGCAGCAGTGCCAAGGCTAAGATTCAGGCATTCTTAAGCTTGACAGAGAAGCGGTCATGCTGATTGGCGATTTCGGCACCTCATATTGTAAATTTCTGGATCTGGAAAACCCGTCAGCCGCTCCTGATATCATCCCGACTGCAGCCGTGCCGGACAATACCCGGGTTGCCATGGCTACAGGCCATAACGGCAAACGATTCAGCGACCACTATGTTAATGAGCTTATTGCTCTGGCCCGGGGCGGTCAACAACTGATCAGGGAGAAGAACTTCGTACTGCTCGACTGCGGCAGTCGGGATATTAAATTTATCAGCTATCAGAACAACCGGCTTAAGGATATGGGCTGGAATGCTGAGTGCGGGGCCTCGATGGGTTTCACCATCGAACTGCTGGAACGCTACTACAACCTAGATTATTGTCGGTTGCCGGTGCCGGATCGGCCCTTTTCGGTAACCTGCGGGGTCCTGGGCATGAGCAGCATCTTTGATGCAGTGGTGAGCGGAGTTGCCGTGGAAGAGGCAGTGGCCCGTTTTGTTAAGGGCATAGCGGTCAACGCCTTCCGTTTTGCCGGTGCACCCGAGGTCCTCTTTCTTTCCGGAGGATTATGTGATAACCCCCTTTTCGTGCAAAGTTTCCCCTGTCGGGTCATTCCTCTCGGCCGTTTTGTCCTTCTCAGTGGGTTGGCGGAAGAAGCCAAGGGGCAAGGGTTTTTCATGTAGGGGCAATTCACGAATTGCCCGAGAGCTAACTTACTTACCAATCAAAATAATGGTGCAAAATATGAATTACTTCGCTGAACGATATCGCCTCAAAATCAGTTGGGTTGTCGGGATAGCTTCTCTTTTTATAGTTTTTTTTACAAAATCAAGGTATCAGGAGGGAGGTTTATACGACCTATTTAAAGTGCTCGGCTATAGTCTGATTATCATAGCTACCCTTGGCAGGATTTGGGCTTCAATCTATATTTGCGGCAGGAAAGATGAGGAGGTTTGTCAGGATGGCCCATACTCCATTATCAGAAATCCACTGTATGTTTTTTCATTTATTGGCGCGGTCGGCGTAATATTGGGATCTAAAATTCTCATTCTATTTTTAATTGTTATGCCGCTGTTTATTTTCAATTACTATTTCGTCATCTGCTCCGAAGAGAGAAGGCTGCTGCAGATGTTTGGCGATAAATTTGCCGCCTATTGTGCCAAGGTTGAAAGAATAACCCCGAATTTCAACAACTACTGGACCCAGGAAAAATTGCAGATAGAGCCGAAGGTAATAGTTAGATCAATGCTGCATGCCAGCTTTTTCATGTGGATAATTGTCGCCCTTGAGATTCTTGAATATTTGAAAGGCGCGGGTGTTAATGACCAGGGATTGATACCAACCCTATGGGTTTTACCGTTTTAAGGGGAGTAGCTTGTATTATAAATTATATCAATTTTTCAGCATAGTTATCTTTTTTACAGTCTTTCCCTTGTTCCTTCTGCATTCTGCAATCACCGGAAAAAATCGAAGCGGACTTGGCGAGCGCTTTGGTTTTATTAAGAACCAGGTTGCTGCCGGCAAGCGCAAAAAATATCGGATATGGCTGCATGCCGCCTCTGTCGGGGAAGTTCAGGTTGCCAGAGCCTTGATCATCGAGTTGAAAAAAATCCTTCCGGAAGCTGACGTTGTACTCTCTACAGTCACTGAACAGGGTAAAGCTGTTGCCCAAAAACAGCTGGACCAAGATGTGGCCTGTATCTTTGCGCCGTTTGATCTCCCTTTTTCGGTCTCCCGCGCCCTAAATATTATCAAACCGACAGTTTACGTGTGTCTTGAAACGGAACTTTGGCCGACGATGCTGGTTTATGCCCGGAGAAGCGGCTGTCGATTGCTTCTCGTAAATGGCAGGATTTCTGAAAAATCTTATAAAAATTATTTACGCTTCAAAGGACTTGCCAGGGAGATACTGCCGCTGTTTTCGCAGATTTCGACGATTCAGGCGGTTGACGCCGAGCGTTTCAGCTCTTTAGGGGCGCATCCTGAACAGATAGTTGTTTCAGGCAATGCCAAGTATGATCTAAGCGGGGCCGCATTGGAAAAAATAGCAGTGGATGATTACCGGAAATTGCTTAATCTTCGGCCAGGTCAAACGGTTCTGGTGGCGGGCAGTACCCACACCGGGGAAGAAGAGCTGCTCGTTGGCGTGTATCTGCGCTTGAAAAAAGAAGTTCCGGATCTGATTATGATAGCTGCACCGCGGCATCTGGAGCGCCTGCCTGAAATTGAGGCTTTTCTGGTCAGAGAAAAAGTTGCATTTGAAAGGCTGAGTGCGATTAAGTTGCAGCAAAGATCAGAGGATGTTGTTCTGGTCGATACCATGGGAGATCTTGCCGGTCTCTATTCGCAGGCGACCTTTGTATTCTGTGGCGGCAGTCTGGTGCCGCGCGGCGGTCATAATATTATGGAATCGGCAGCCTGGGGCAAGCCGGTTTTTTATGGCCCATGCATGAAAGACTTTATTGACGCCAAAGAGTTGCTGGAATCCAAGAGCGCCGGTTGCACTGTGTACTCAGCTGATGAGTTATACGACAGACTATTCAATTTGATTAAAGACCCGATTGCTTATCAACATATGGTTGCCCAGTCGAAAATGGTCGCTCTGGCCCATAGAGGTTCCGCTGCACGTCAAGCACAACTTATCAAGGATGTGCTGCTCTCCTGCCCAACTTCCGCCAAAGCGGCTTTTCGATCTCAATAATCACAAAGACGACCATCCCGGCCGCCACTATCCTGACCCAGACGGCCTGACCTAACTGTGCACTCTGGAACAGCCGGTTCATGAACGGCAGATAGGTATAGGTCAGTTGCAACAGGAACATGGCGACCGCACCGCCAAGGACCCACAGGTTGGAGAAAAAGCCGTATATCGGCCGGGACCTTGTCGCCGCTCTGCAGAAAAACTATATCACCGGGCACCAGTTGCCGGCAGGCGTATCTTTTCCCCCTGGCGCAGGACCCATGGCCTCGGTGGTCATGGTCCGGGCCAGGGCGGCCAGGGCATTAACCGCCTTGGCCTCCTGGATGTAACCGACCAGAGCGTTGACCAGCACCACCCCGAAGATAACGCCGGAATCTACGTACTCCCCAAGAAAGGCGGTTACCAGGCCGGAAACAATAAGGATGTAGATCAACGGCTGATGGAATTGCAGCAGGAAACGGAGCAGGGGGCCTCGGGCTCTCCCATCTTGAACACAATATCCCTGCATACACTCCTTAGCTGTTTCCAATTGACGTTTGTTCCTGCTGTGCGTATTGTAGGAACATAGGAGGTGCTTCTATGGGAAAAACAAGACTGAATATAAGCCTGGATCAAGACCTGGCTGATTTTGCCAGGATATTCGCCACAGAAAATCGTACTTCTGTGGCGGAAGTGATAACCCAATATCTGCTTTTTTTAAAGCGTAAGGTGGAAGGGCAGGAGACAGAAAAGATTTTTGCCCATCCTGTCTTTGTTAAGGCCATGGAAGAGGCGCAAGCCAGGCTTCGCGATGGGACGGCAGAGTGGCACTCCTATGACGAGGTCTTCAGCGATTGATGGAGACCATTTTTGAAGCCGCTTTTGGCGTGGTGCTTAAAAAACATGCCTCGATCAAAAAGCTGGTCAAAAAGAAGATCGACATGATCATCGCCAATCCGCTGACCACGGGGGAGCCTTTCAAAGGCAACTGGCAAGGCTTTTATTCATGCCCGGTCAAACGAAATTTCATCATCATCTATCTATATTGTGAAGTCTGCCGCAAGAAAGGCGACAACATTGTCGTCCTGTGCGACGACTGCCACGACCGACCAGACAAGACCCTGAAGTTTATTCTCCTCGGGCCGCATGATAAAACGTATGGACTGTAAAAAGGACTGCGCCTTCCTTAAAACAAAATGCCATGGAACGAAAGGATAATCCCGTTATGAATACCGCCAGCCTGGATGCCCTGCTCGAAGACATTCTAACCGATGCTTATAACGAGGAAGAGCAGTTGTGGGCCTTTCTGCAGTATTTCGAGGATCAAGTTGATTTCCCGGTTGATGCCCATATCATCGGCGAACCGGTTTCCATAACCGGGATCGATTATGATGGTAACGCCCGGCTTGGTCTTACTGGGGGATGTCATAAACAGGATGGGACGGCGTACCGGATTTCCGCAGCCGAGATAGTTTTGGCGGAAGGGACAAAGGCAAGTCTGGCAATAGCAGCCTATCGCCGCTGGCTCGGTCTTGAGCCTTTTCCGGACCGGCAGGTTGTTGCAGGCAAGAGCAACCGGCACAAGGCCTCGGAAGACGATATCGATCTGGATAAACCTGTTGAACTTTTCGTCCTGTCGGTCAAGGAAAAGACCGGCCGCTGCCTGATTCCAGGCTCCGGCCGCATGGTCACGCTCAGATCCAGCCTGGTGTGGGATACGGCGCCGGGCTGGCTCGTCACCGTCAACCCGCATAAATATTGGCGATACGGCGGCCATCCCTACCTTTCGGGCGAGATTGTTGACGCATGCCTTGACCCCGGCCGGCTTGGCCTTGTCCCTCTCAAGATAACGGCTTTCGGCCAATGGGATCCGGATGAGGAGTACTGGGGCGAGGAAGGAGTGCCGATCGCGGATTGGGCGCAACCGATCATTGCCCGGGGTCCGCGCCAACAATTCGAGATGGAACAGATCCTGCCCGGCGAGGATCCGGACGATGTCTCTTCAGACCCGATCCTGGCGGCCAACGATTTGAGCCAGGCGGGCGATTATGACGGGGCGCGCCAGCTCCTCATGCAACTGCTGGAAA
>Ga0208863_1001330_pt1 | contig 16061 bp, 13 predicted proteins | sample RifOxyD3_FD_184040 | JGI IMG/M metagenome (GOLD analysis project Ga0208863, IMG submission 184040) | Soil microbial communities from Rifle, Colorado - Rifle Oxygen_injection D3 (SPAdes) | ecosystem: Environmental > Terrestrial > Deep subsurface > Rock core/Sediment | place: Rifle, Colorado...
TATCAGGCAGTCTGTTCGTCGGATCCTACCTCGCACAAGGGACACTTAGCGTGATCGCACTTGCCATACTTTCGCAGCTCCGACTCAAGCCTGTTGCAGTAACCCACTCCGTCACCTCCCGCCCTTTGCGCGAGATACTCGCCCAACCTGCGTTGCAGGTTTCCATTTTTGGTGCCGCAATCGCTTATGCCGTGATGATCATGGTGATGACAGCAACGCCACTGGCAATACTGGGTTGCGGCTTGCCGGGAACAAGCATCACACCGGTCATCCAGTGGCACGTCGTCGGAATGTTTGCGCCTTCATTTTTTACCGGTTCGTTGATCATGCGTTACGGAGCGCCACGGATTATGCAGATCGGTTTCGCTCTTCTGCTGGGCAACGTTGTCATTAGCCTGATCGGCATCGAGTTCCTGCATTTTCTGTTGGCACTCATCCTGCTGGGTGTGGGCTGGAATTTCGCTTTCATTGGCGGAACGGCTCTGCTCACCCAAACGTACCGGCCATCCGAGCAATTTAAAATCCAGGCGTTCAATGAATTTACCCTCTTCGGTCTAGCTGCTGTGGCGACACTTTCCGCCGGATGGCTCTATGATCGTTTCGGCTGGGTCACGCTAAACCTGACAGCAGTGCCTTTACTTCTACTTGCATTGATGTTGACATTGTCCATCGGACGGCAACTGCCATTACTGAAAAAAGCTGAATGACCGCCCAAGTTCATCTGATACGCTGTTATTGGCGAAATGCAGCATGGCACTGCACGCAATAATTCATGGTGGTTTGTAGCGCTTGCAGGGATTTTTTCAGATCCTTCTTTTTTAAGGTATCACCAAGATCATCGCCACTCTGGTGGAATGCCAACCCCAGCTTCCTGAAATTTTCGTTGTCCGACATAGTCGAACACATTTTTCGCATTTCTTCGGTCAGTCCGAGTTCGGAGTGTGCAACTTGAGCGGCCTGATCGAATTCATTATTTGCCAAGTGGCCGACGATACTTTGAACGGCAACCACATGCGAACGCATATTTTTTAGTTGATGCTGTTTCATTTCCGGGGACAGCCCGAGTGATAGTCGCTCATCCATGATGTGCTGATGGTGCATGGCATGATGATCCATCAGGGCGCCCTCATCAGCGACGGACTGACCCATGTAGCTAAAACACAAGATTGCGAATAGTGCAGAAACCGATTTCATTTAGTTGTGCTCTCAAAAGTGATGAAAAAACTCTGCCTTGTGCAGAGGATTGTATTATTGAACAAAACCCCCTTTTACCGGTTATGATTCAGATCATATCAATCGACCTAACTACTACACATGAACTGGCTACTACTGGTTGAATCCTTACCGTATTTGGAAAGCGTACCAAATGAACTTCGTCATGCGACACGATGCATAAATATCACTGCGGGTAATTCCATATTTAGAATTGGTGACACAGTGAGTAATTTATTTTGCGTCGTTAAAGGTGAGGTACAACTGATTCGTCACGACCTGAGTGGAAAAAAAATTATTTTGCAAAGGTCACGTAGTGGATTTTTTGCCGAGGCCAGCCTTGACAGTACGGGATACCATTGTGATGGGTTAGTAGCCGAATCAGGGATTCTGCTTTGTTTTCCTCTTGCTGCCTTCCGCACCGCACTGGATCAAAATACACCTTTCCGTAATTTATGGATGAAGCAGCTTGCCCGAGAAGTAAGAAAACTGCGCGCTCAATGTGAACGTCTCAGTCTGAATGGTGCAGACGATCGAATTATCCATTACATTGAGTCCGAAGGGGTTAGTGGGGTCGTCACTTTAAATCAATCACGCAAAGCTTGGGCATCAGAAATGGGATTAAGCCATGAATCACTTTACCGCACTTTAAAGCGACTTAGCGATCAAAATACGCTCCGCACTAACGGCAATCAAATTATGCTCGTCAATCTACATTAAAAAGTGACGCGGCAGATTTATTCGCATAGAATCGCCACACAATCATGAATAAGCTATTCTCATCCTCGTTGCGCTTGCTGCTTGTTGTGCTGTTTAGCACATTCATGTCGCCTAACTTCGCCTGGCAGATGATAGACAGCCATAGTGAAGTTTCGCACGCATCGGCCAGCGCCAACGATGCGCATCAAGAAAATGATATTTTTCACCACCATCATGTGGATGGCGACGAAGAGGATACCGCACACAGTCAAATCGGTCATTTGTTGAGTCACATGCCTGCTGTAGTGTATATCATGGTATCGCTGCCTGATGTTCAAGCGAGTTCGACTACTTACCCGATTTGCTCTCAAGTTTTACCCCACCTGGCCATCAAGCCTCCCTTCAAGCCTCCTCGCGTCTTGCCTTTCGTCTGAACACGTCTTTATTCCGTAGGCATTGAGCCTGCGGCATGTTGCATTTGTCTGAAAAGGAAACATCATGTCGAGAGACTCATCTCGAACCTGGTTCGCGTTATTGCGAACTCAGGTTCATCGCTCCATATCATTCCCCACGCTGGTGACGTTGATACTGTCAACACTCCATTCTGAAACCGCTCAGGCGGAAACGCTGACCGTGAAGGAGATGTCGGCCCTAACCGAGCGCGAGGCCGTTGTTGGCGCGTTGTCGCGCCCTGCCTGGATGGAGGCCGAAACGGGACGTATTGCCGTTGCTGAAAGTGTCGTGACTGAAACAGGGATGATGCCCAATCCAGTGTTCGCGGTCAGCCGTGATCGACTCGGCATGGTGGGTGGCGATATTACCGAACGCTCAGTGCAAATTTCCCAGACGTTTGATATTTCCGGGCGTCGCTCGCTCCGAGTGGATGCCGCCAGCAAGCGTCTGAATTCCGAAAAGCTGGATGGTCGGGTTCGACGCCTGAACAGCATCGCCGAAGTAAGACGAGCCTTTGCCGAAACGCTGCACCGGAATCAAATTCAGTCGGCACTCGGACTATGGCTGACACGCATCGAAAATGCGTCCAAGGTAACGGCACAACTTGCCAGGGCCGGTGAAGTGTCTGGCTATGACCGTCGCCGTATTGAACGTGAGGCGCAAACCACCCGAGCGCGGCTGTCTGTGGCTCAGGCGGATGCCGCACGCAGTCGTGAAGCGCTCGCTGCACTGACGGGCAAAAAACCGGATGAAGTTATGCACCTGTTCGGTAATTTGCTCCCCGATACCACGCCCGCACTTGACGTATTGCAAGCGAGGTTGCGCCAACGTCCCGATCTGGAGAGCCTGCTCGCTCAAACTGAAGCTTTCGAGCGAGAATATCAGGCCGCCCAACGTGGCTGGGTTCCCGATCTGACCGTGGGCATTGGACAAAAAACGCTGGAAGAGCCAACCCGCCGTGGCAGCGGTGCTATTGTCGGCGTGTCGTTTACCATTCCCTTGTTCGACCGTAACCAGGCCACACAACAACGCAGTTTTGCCAAAGCGCAGACCGTGCGCGCAGAGCATGTACTGGCGCTGAGCAAGGCGGATGTCGAACTGCGTAGTGCATGGCGCCTGGCTGATGAATTACGCAAAGCCATATTGGCTTACCGCCAAGAAGCGTCGAGCGACTCGCAAAACCTGTCTGGTATTGCAGAAGCGGCCTATCGATCTGGAGAAGCCAGTTTACTTGAACTGCTCGACGCCTATCGCACCGAACTGGATTTTTCGATTACTGAACTCGATTTGGCGTTACGCGCTCGCCTCGCCCAGATCGATCTGGAAACTTTGTCAGGAGTGTCATCCTATGAATAAGCTCAAATTGGTTTTGATTTTCGCGGTTGTATTTGCGCTGACGGCCTGCTCTCCGGACTCGGCTCACAATTCAGCCAAGACGGATGCTCATGCCGGGCATGATCACGCCGCCAGCAGTATGGTCATTACGAATTACACTGAAACCTCCGAGCTGTTTGTTGAGTTTCAGAAACTGGTAAAAAGCGAACAAGCTTCTTTCGCCGCACATACCACGCTGATTATTCCAGCGGGTTTTCAGGCCGTGACGGAAGGGAAAATGACCGTTATATTATCCGGTGGCGGTCAACCGGAAGAGCGTGCGGCAGGAAGTGTGGGGGCTACGCCCGGCATTTTCAGTGTTGTCATCACACCGCAATTTTCCGGGAAGCGTCACCTGACTTTTCAGTTGACCAGTGCCAAGGCTACTGTCACGCATGATCTGGGCGAGGTAGAAATCTATCCTGATCGTAAAACGGCGGATGCTGTAGTGTATGAGGAAGGCACCGATCCCGGCATTAGTTTCAGCAAAGAACAGCAGTGGAAGATACCCTTCGCGAATACCTTGGTGTCCGAACGAGAGTTGCACGAATCCCTGACCGTATCGGCCACTTTGCGCCCGCGCGCAGGTGGTGAGGCACTCATCGCCGCTCCCGGTGCAGGCTTATTGCGTGCCGGACCAGCGGGTTTCCCACAGATCGGTATGACGGTAAAAGCCGGGCAGGTGTTAGGTTATTTCGTACCAAAACTAGGCGGCGAAGCCGATGCGGCAACGCTGGAACTTGCCGTGGAACGCACACGCATCGAAGCCGAAGAAGCGCATCAGGCACTCGCGCGCCTGGAAGGTTTGTTCAAAGCAGAGGCAATTCCTGAAAAGCGAGTGCGCGAGGCGCGTATCCGCGAACGCTTGGCAACGGCTGAATTAGCGGCTGCTCAACATCGTTTCAGTACCTATTCGGGCGGCAGCGGTGGCATCCCGCTCAAGTCACCGATCAATGGCACGGTGGTCGCCGTGGGCGCCGGAGCCGGTGCGGCAGTGACGGACGGGCAAATGCTGATTCATGTCGCCGACCTTGGCAAATTGTGGCTGGAAGTGCATATACCTGAAAGCGACCTCGGCAAACTCACGCAACCCACAGGGGCATTCTTTCGCCTGGATGGTGATGATCGAACACGTGTACTGGAAGTTGGACGTAACGCGCGTCTAGTGGCCTATGGCGGGCTGGTGGATCAGATTAGCCGTACCGTAGCGGCTGTTTTTGAATTCGATAACACCGATGGCCGCTTGCGCGCCGGAATGAATCTGCGTGCCGCTATTTATACCGGTCACAGTGAAAAAACAGTGACCGTTCCGGCCTCTGCCATTGTGGATAACAACGGCACACCGGTGGTCTTCATACAGAAAGAAGGAGAATATTTCGAACGCCGCGTCGTGAATGTCGGCGTCCGGGATGGTGATTGGCTAGGTTTGCGTTCCGGCGTAACGGCGGGAGAACGCGTCGTCAGTCTGGGTGCGTATCAGGTGCATCTGGCCGCAGTAGCTCCGGCAGCACTCGGCCACGGCCACGCCCACTAAGGAATGAAAAAATGATCGCTTCTATTATCCGAAATTCATTGGCTAATCGCCTTTTCGTGCTTGTCGCAGCGGGGATTCTGCTGGTATGGGGTGGATGGCAAACAACCCGTATGCCGGTGGATATTTTTCCCGATCTGACCGCCCCTACCGTCACCATACTGGCCGAGGCACATGGCATGTCGCCGACCGAAGTGGAAAATATGGTTACCTTTCCGATCGAGACCGCCATCAATGGTTCTCCCGACGTGCGCCGGGTGCGCTCCAATTCTTCGGTGGGGCTTGCGGTGGTGATCGTGGAATTCGACTGGGGTACGGATATCCTGAAGGCGCGGCAGATTGTCTCGGAGAAATTGCAGGTTGCCCGTGCCAGCTTGCCGCCGGAATTACCGCCGCCGCAGATGGCTCCCGCCGCCTCGATCATGGGTGAAATCATGTTTATCGCCCTGAGCTCCGACAAACACAGTGCAATGGAGCTGAAAAGCGCCGCCGACTGGGTGCTACGTCGCCGCCTGCTGGCGATTCCGGGTGTCGCCGAAGTTATCTCGATCGGCGGTGATGAAAAACAATATCAGGTTACGCTCTCACCGGAAAGACTCACCAGTTACAAGATAACAGTGGATGAAGTGACTCACAGTTTGCGCGCAACCAACCAGAATGCCCCGGCAGGTTTTTACAATGAGGGTGGACAAGAGTATCTGATTCAAGGGGTGGGTCGTGTGCAATCATTGGCCGACATCGGTGAAACGGTGGTGGCGATGCGTTCCGGTCAGCCGGTATTGGTACGACATTTAGGTGAGGTCGCTATTGGTGCCGGGGTCAAACGCGGCACAGCGGCGCACAACGGGAAACCGGCCATCATTCTGTCCATCCAGAAACAACCCGGGGCCAACACGCTGGAATTGACGAAGAGACTGGACGAGGCATTCGCCACCCTGCAAACCAGCCTGCCTCAAGGTATGAAAATAGAAAGTCATCTCTTCCGTCAGGCGGATTTCATTGAACGTGCCATCTCGAATTTGCTGGAAACACTGCGCGATGGCGGCATTCTGGTCATCGCCATTGTCTTTGCATTTTTGATTTCGCTTCGAGCAACAGCGATTACTTTGATTGCATTGCCAATTTCATTAATAACAGCCATTCTCATCATGCAGGCGATGGGCGCAACGCTCAATACTATGACCTTGGGCGGACTCGCCATCGCGTTGGGTGCGCTGGTGGATGATGCCATCATCGTCGTCGAAAACATCGTGCGCAGACTGAAGGAAAATATCGAACGTCCCGCCGACGAGCGGCGTTCAAACAGCGAGGTGGTGTTCGCTGCGACGCGGGAGATACAAGGTTCCATTGTTTTTGCCACACTCATCATCATGCTGGTGTTCGTGCCGATTTTTTTCCTCTCCGGTGTAGAGGGCCGGATGCTGGCACCGCTAGGCTACGCTTATGTCGTGGCATTGGCGGCTTCGCTGATGGTGGCGATCACTGTCACGCCCGTGCTGGCAGCGCTGTTCCTGCCTCACTCCAAGGGTGTGTTATCGCATCAGGAACCAAAATGGCTGGTATCAACAAAAACGAGTTATGCCGCTGCATTGCGCCGGGTCATATTGCACTGGAAGGCAATTTCTCTATTGGCGGCCTCCCTGTTCGTTGTCGCCATCATCGGGTTAAGTTTTGCCGGCCGTGCATTTTTGCCGGATTTCAATGAAGGCAGTTTGACGGTCAGCGTAACAACCTTGCCCGGCACGTCGCTGGAGGAATCCGATCAGCTTGGCCGGCGCGTGGAAACCATCATGCTCAGTTATCCTGAAGTGGTTGCGACCGGTCGCCGTACCGGCCGGTCACCTGGCGACCCGCATGCAATGGAGATTTATGCCTCGGAGATTGAAGCCAGCCTGGAGATTAAAGCGCGCAGCAAGGAGAAATTTCTCGCTGCATTGCGTGCCGATTTGTCTGTTATCCCCGGTGTAAACGTGGTCATCGGGCAACCGATCTCGCATCGCATTGACCACATGTTATCGGGAACCCGTGCCAACATCGCCATCAAGCTGTTCGGCCCCGATCTGTATGAGTTGCGACGTATCGGTGAGTTGGTGAAGGCTCAGGCCAAGACGGTGACAGGTGCGGTGGACGTCGCACTGGAACAGCAATCCGACATCCCCTTTATTATGGTGAAGTTTCGGCGTGATGCCATTGCCCAGTATGGTCTGTCTATCCGCGAAGTGTCCGAGGCGGTTGAGACCGCTTTCGCCGGACTGGAAGTGTCGCGGGTGATGGAAGGCCAGGCGAGCTTTAATCTCATGGTGCGCTTCGATCCTGCCATGCGCGAATCAGTTGAAGCCATTGCCAGCACGCTGATTACGACCGCGAGCGGTGCACGTCTGCCACTCTCGGCACTGGCGGAAGTCAGAAAGGATCGCGGCCCCAACCTGGTCAGCCGCGAAGCCGTGCAGCGCAAAATCGTGGTGATGGCCAATGTGGCCGGGCGCGACTTGGCTGGTGTAGTGGCAGATATTCGCAGCAAGGTGGCGGAGAACGTGAAGTTGCCTGCGGGCTATCACATCGAATACGGCGGACAGTTTGAAAGTGCTGCCGAAGCGACACGTGTGTTAACCGTCTTGAGTGCATTGGTGTTGGTGGGAATTTTTATGCTGCTGTATCTGGCATTTCATTCGGCACGGGATGCGGCAGTAGTCATGCTTAATTTGCCGCTAGCATTGATCGGCGGCGTGCTGGGGATGTATATATCGGGCGGCGTGTTGTCGATTGCCACATTGATAGGTTTCATCACCTTGTTTGGTATCGCTACGCGTAACGGCGTGATGATGATCGCTCACATTCGTCACCTGAGAGAAATGGGAACGGCACTAAATCCGCTGGAGTCTGTGGTGAGCGGTGCGACCGAAAGGCTCGTGCCGATACTGATGACGGCATTGGCCGCAGGTCTGGCACTCGTGCCACTGGCACTTTCTGGCGGTGAACCGGGTGCTGAAATTCAGGCGCCGATGGCCGTAGTCATTCTTTGCGGATTGATCTCTTCGACGGTACTCAACATGCTCGTGGTTCCTGCTGTTTATTTGCGTTTTGGCTCTGTGCGTCGTTCGAGTATAGATAGATGATGGCTGATTGTTGCAACGACAAAGCCTGCGAGATTGAAGCGTTCCGCAGTCGCCAAAGTTCGACACTCAAAATCGTGTTGATCATTAATGCGCTCATGTTCATGATAGAACTCACGGCAGGGTTGCTTGGGCGCTCTGTCTCGCTGGTGGCGGATTTGCTTCAGCACCTTGTTGCTTGCCGAACAGGGTTTTGATGGTGGTATCGATATCGAGTATCCACGGGGTGTCGAGGGCGGGGGATACGCTGCGCAACAGGTGTGATTTGAGCCAGGTTTCACCCGCCACTGATGCGATGCGACCAAGGCCGCGACGCATCGCGTCCTCGCTGATGATTTTCTTCATCTTCAGTATGCCTGGACTAACGCCGTCACCGCGCAACGCGGTGATATGGGCATAGCGATTATGACCCGCTAGAATGGACAACAGCAGCGTTCCCAATACATCGTATTTTGTCGGGGCGTTGGGGCTGGTGTAGTGCAGCGGGCAATCCTGAACCCACGCGTCATAGATCCCGGAGGTATGCAGAAATCCGGCAAAAAAGTGTCAACTGACCGTTCGGCGTGGCACTGGCTTCAGCATCCTATCGCACATGAATTCGCCCTCCCGGCGCGTCGATAATCATCGGTTCCGTGCGTTCGATCATGGCCTGCTTTGCGCGTCTTTTGGCTTCACCTGTTTGGTGATTCTCCCTGTCAGCCCGTATCTCAATAGCCGCGTACTTTAGCGGCTAGTTTTACAGTGTCAACTGCCGGAAGTAGGTTCAAGTAGACTCGGAGTATGGGCAAAAAATAGGGGAGATCAGGTGCGCACGCCATAGCCGCGATTAAGCAGGTGCAGTGCATACCAGAATAGCGCTGCGTTAAAGCCCAGCATGGTCATATAGGCCACGCCCAGATTTACATCCGACACCCCCAGCAATCCATATCGAAAGGCATTGATCATATACAGGATAGGATTGGCGAGCGAGACGGATTGCCAGAACGGGGGCAGCATCGCGACGGTGTAGAACACGCCGCCCAGATAGGTGAGCGGGGTGAGCACAAAGGTCGGCACCACGGTGATATCATCGAAGCTGGTCGCATAGATCGCGTTGATCAGTCCGCCCAGCGAGAACAAGGTGCTGGTCAGCAGCAACACGGAGATCGCAACCCAGAGGTTGTGCATAGGGATGGTGGAAAAAAACATCGATACCGCCGTCACAGCCCCGCCCACTGCGATGCCGCGCGCTAATCCTCCACCAATAAAACCTATCATAATCAAATGGTTGGGTAATGGCGAAACGAGCATCTCTTCGATGTTGCGCTGGAATTTGGAGCTGTAGAACGAGGCCACCACGTTGCCGTAGGAGTTGGTGATCACCGCCATCAGGATGAGCCCGGGTACGATGTAGTCCATATAGTGAAAGCCGTGCAGATCGCTGATCTGACTGCCGATCACCTGACCGAAGATCACGAAATACAAGGCGGTGGTGATCATCGGCGGCAGGATGGTCTGCACCCACAAACGTGAAAAACGCAGCACCTCTTTCCATAAGATCGCCTTGATGGCGATCAGTTGTTCGCGGGCGTTCATGCACCTTCTCCCTTGTTGCCGACCAGACGGATGAACAACTCTTCGAGACGGTTGGTCTTGTTGCGCAAACTGCGAACCTCGATATGCTGCGAGGATAAAGCGGCAAAAAGGCCGGTCATGCTGGCGTGCCCCGGCACTTCGACTTCCAGCGTGTGCTGATCTACCCGGCGAGTCACAAATCCCGGCAATGCAGGTGCTTGATCGATAGCACGCACCAGATCCAGCACCAGCGTATGCGTATCCATGCGGCCCAACAACTGGCGCATGCTGGTGTTCTCGACGATGCGTCCGTCATCGATGATGGCGATGTTGCGGCACATCTGTTCCGCCTCTTCCAGATAATGCGTGGTCAGAATGATCGTAGTTCCCGCCTCATTGATTCCGCGCAAAAAATCCCACATCGAATGGCGGATTTCGATATCCACCCCGGCGGTGGGTTCATCAAGGATGAGCAATCGCGGTTCATGCACCAGTGCACGCGCGATCATCAGGCGCCGCTTCATGCCACCGGACAAATCCCGCGCGTGTTCCCGCCGCTTGTCCCACAGGCCTAACTTGTTTAAATAAACTTCGGCGCGTTCCAGCGCGACAGGGCGAGCAATGCCGTAGTAACCTGCCTGATTGGCCAGTATTTCGATCACCGGTTCAAACTGGTTGAAATTGTATTCCTGCGGCACCAGACCGATGCTGGCTTTGGCCGCTGCGATGTCGCTGTCCAGATCATGGCCGAACACACGCACCGTGCCGGCGCTCTTGTTGACCAGAGACGAGATAATGCCGATGGTGGTGGACTTGCCCGCGCCATTGGGGCCCAGCAGCGCAAAGAAATCGCCCTGTTCGACGGTGAGGTCTATGCCTCGCAACGCGACAACGCCGTTTTTGTAGACCTTGGTGAGATTCTGAATGGAGAGGGCAGCAGGCATGAGGTAGGCGCAGTTTCTAAAGTCTGAATTGTAATGGTTCTGCAAACCTGCGGTGGAGTGACTTGCTGCTGTCCAATTGACAGCCTGGCGGAGGTTGATGACTGTTTTTCTTGGTGTTCAGTGCGGGTTGGGCAACGCGGACGGCGAAGCCGTCCCCGCCTTTGATTTTTGGTTTTAGTGTGGAGTTTGCTGCTGTTCGATGTATTGTCGGATGATGGCAATGGGCGCGCCACCACAACTTCCGGCAAAGTAGCTTGGCGACCATAATGCACCGTCGCACAGTTTTTTGAGGATACCGGGATAATTCTTCTGGCGAATCATCCGGCTGGACACGCCTTTTCATTCAGAAACAAGGAGCGCTTGCGCGACTATGTTTCGAGGGAATGCCCTTGCGGCATCAGGCTATTAACCAAGGCGGAAACGGAAACTTTGGGCGGATAGTTCACCAACAGGTGAACGTGGTCGTCTTCCCCGTCGAATTCGACTAATTCGGACTCAAAGTCAGTACATAAGCTAGCGAAGATGGGACGCAAGTCTTCAAGTATTTCTTTGGTGAATCAGGTACGGAATATGTCCAAGTCCGCAACAGGCAGCAGCGATTTGCCAGGGCGTAACGTCAAGGCCAAATCTGGCCTGAATAAATCCGTCCTCGACCAAGGCTGGGGGGAATGTGGCGATGAGAATAACGCCGATGTGGTCGGCGCGATCAATGCATTACAAGCAGGCACTTTGCGAGCGTTTTCTGCTCGCTCTAGTGAATGCTTGGTTGCTTCACCAGAGCGAGGATATCGCTTGTTAGCCTGTGGAGAACCGGCGCAGTCAGGCAGCTTTGTGAAGCCGGAACCCGCCGAAGGTATCACACAAATCATCGCGTGAACCCGTAGGAATCCCCTTGCGGGCTTAGGGAGGGGAGGATGTCAAACGTTCAGCAGATGCCGATAAACCCTCGCACTGGGTGCAGCCTAAGCCAAATAATTGCCGAACCGGTCGTGTAGACTGAGGATGATCTCGAACAGGATCAGCCCGATGACGTACCACTCCAGCTTATGCAGTTGCTTGTTGTCCCACACATCGGCCAGGGTTTGAGCCGTATCCGAGATCAGCCCGAGTTTGCGATCCAGCGCCGACTGACGCTCCTGCAGCTCAAATTCATCCGCTAAGCTGGCGTACAGTCCAGCCAGATGTGGAAAATCCCACAGTGTTTCAGGTTTGTCGCCGATTTCGGCGCGCCCCACCATGCGATGCTGGATCAACAGCATGCGGCCTATCTTGGACAGCAGTTTTTTTGAATCTCCGCTGACTTGGCCGGACGTGGCCAATTCCTGTGCCAGCGGTTCGATCTTGTCGAACTCGTTGGCAACGTTCTTTTCATAGAGGGTGAGCACCAGATTTTTGCTCAAGGCATCGGCGATGATCTGCAATTTCTCCAGCGAGATTTCGTCCAGCGAGATCGCCCCGCTTTGTACACCGATGCTGCTCCTGCCGCAATGGATTTCAATGACTTCGACTTCTGGCGACGGATACGGGTTTATTAGTAACTTATTGATTTTATTTATGAAATAACTTTCATTCTGATGCGATACACCGAACAGTACCACCACCCCGTAGCGAAACAGGACAGCGATGCCGCCCTCGCTGTCCACTTCAAGCGTCAGCGGAGTGGTTGCCAGACAATCTGCGATCTTGAACGATTTCATGTCCAGCCTATCACCCAGCAGCAGTGCGCGCGCGATTAAATCCTGACGGTTGTTGAGTCTCAGCATGATGCGGACGTGTGTGCGGGTTAGATTTTAAAGCGACCGACCGCCTGTTGCAGGGAATTGGCCAGTCCCTTGAGTTTGTCAGCCTCGACGGCCGTTTCCGCCGCAGCGGTGCTGTTATCTATCGTCATCTGCGCGACTCGTTCGACCTGGCCGGACAGCTCATCGTTGGCGCTGCACTGTTCGGCCAGCGCGACGGAAATACTGTTGACCACACCGACCACACGCACCGCACCATTCTTGATCTGGATGATGGTCTCTCCCGCCTGATTTGCCAGCGTGACACCGTTGCCAACTTCTTTGACGCTGTCGCTCATCGCCACCACAGCTACATGCGCGCTATGTTGAACCACGTCTATCATGCGGGTGATCTCTTCAGTCGCCCGCGCGGTGCGCTCGGCCAGTTTGCGCACTTCATCGGCTACCACGGCGAAGCCGCGACCTTGCTCACCGGCACGCGCCGCTTCAATCGCCGCATTGAGCGCCAGCAGATTGGTCTGGTCGGCAATTTCCTTGATCAACTGCACCACAGAGGAAATCTGATTGGAGTTCTTACCGACTTCCTCTATCGTACTAGAGGTATCGCGCACAGTATCGGCGATACGTGACATTTCGTTGGAGGCGCGATCAATAATCTCACCGCCACGTGTCGACAAATCGCCAGACTGACGCGAAATCTCCAGCGCTTCACGCGCACTATCGGATACCTGATTGGTGCTCACCGACATTTCTTCGACGGCGGCCGCCATGGCTGAAGTCGAGTCGCTCTGACTGGATGAACTGGCCGCCAGATGGCTGGATGAGACCGAAAGACTGTGCGCGGAGACCGACACTTTATCTGCACTTTCCAGCACCTTGGCGAGAGTGAATTGCAAACTGCCCATCAATTCGTCAAATGATCGAGCCGTCTCGCCCACTTCGTCGGTATTGGTCAGGGCAATCCGCTGGGTGAAATCGCCGCTTTTCTGTACATCGCTGATCATGGCGCGCATACGTTTGAGCGGCACGATAATAGAACGAATGATGGCGATGGCACTGAACAAGCCCAGCAGCAACACCACCCCGCCGACGATCACCGCCATATTGCGGGTCGCATCGGCCGTTTCCTTAATTTGTTTGGCGCTGGCGTCGACCTTCACTTCCTGATATTCATCCAGGTTGTTCACCGCTTTAAGAAAGGGAGCGAGCATCGGGATCATCTCTTCACTGGCCACATAACTGGCTTCCTCGCGCTTGCCGCCCTTTATCAGTGTGACGACACGGTCCAGTCCGGAAACATATAAACCCCGATGCTTCTTGATACCCGCCAGCAGCTTCTCGTCCTGCTCCGAGCCGGCTAAATCGCGCGTCAGGGTTTCGAGCAGGGCTGCATTCGAATTGTTTCTCTCTTCAATTTGCCGGGCAATTTTGGCATTGAGCGTGTTGTCCGTGTTTAACAGCATTTCCATGCTGGATATCGCGTTGTCCTTTACGGCGGTGTTGATCGAACTCACCCTCACCTTGTTGGCTAAATCCGCTTCTATTCTGGCCGCATCGTGATTCATGCCGATCAGCTTACTGACCACCAACGCTGCGAGCACCACCACTAAGAACAAAATGAGACCGAATCCCAGACTTAATTTGATGCCTATGGTAAATTTTGAAATGTTCATGGTTACAGTTCTCGCTAGATAACGATGTATGGTCCCACGTTTTTCTGACCGGAACCTGCCCATCTGACTACACCCGTTTAATCCTGGGCGGATTAACAGCAACCCGGCACCCGGTAGAACCGGAACCGTGTATAGGTTAACGGATTAAATCGACGATACTTTAATGTGAAACTCGCGCAAGCGTTCGTTTGCCCTTTCCCACGCTTGCGGGGGAAAGTTGAAAAGAGGGAACGGGCATGGCGAGTTTCATTATCATGGGTGGTTTCTACTCCATGCCCGTTAATTGTCCAACTCGCTGGTCAGCGACTGACACTTGGTAATTCTTTCCTTTTGCACGCCACCTGCGATCTTTTTCGCTTCGTCTTCATTGCCTTTGATAATCGCCGGGACTAATTCTTTCTCACGGGTTTCCTTGAAGGCTTTCCAGGTTTCAACCAATTCTTTGAACTGCGCTTCCTTACCGGCCGGCGCTTTCATCCTGGCCAATTGCGCACTGACCGCATCAGCGGAGTCCTTAACCAGCTTTTGTTGCTCCGGACCGCGCTGCTCTTTGTGCAACATCATGGTGATCAAGGTTTCCCGGGCAGTGCTCAACTTGGTGCGCAAATCGCCGAAATCTCCTGCGCTGGCAGAAAAACTCATTCCGGACAAGGCAATCGCAGCAAACATGGCTAACAATTTTTTCATGGTATTTCCTTCAAGAGATTATTAATCGTATTCGTTAATATCACGTATCCAAAATACGGACAGACAATATATAGCAGAATATGCCAGCTCACACTGAATAACTGCGGTCAAAAAGCCCCTCAATTCAACCGCTTTCTGGCTAATGCGCCCCCGCACCTGAACCACAACGATGGTTTTTAACTATGCTGCTATACGGCATATTTCTTTACTTTCAAACAAGTGTTTGATATGTTGCACAATCTGATTCACCTTTGCTGAATCAGTCGGCGCGTCATCGCGACAATTTACCGTTTTCTTACCATGGAAATCCCTATGTTTGCCAAACCCTATCTGCCCGCCCTATTACTGATTTCCCTGCTCAGCGCTTGTGGCGGAGAAAACAACAACCCTGCTGCCGGCCCGGGCATGCCACCTGCGGAAGTCGATGTGATTACCGCCGACCGGGGAGACGCGACGCTCACTCAGGATTTACCGGGCCGGGTACAAGCTTGGCGCACCGCACAAGTGAGAGCGCGCGTCGAGGGCATCATCGAGAAGCGACTGTTTGAAGAAGGTTCAGATGTCAAGGCGGGAACTTCGCTGTTCCAGATCAGCGCCAGAACCTACAAGGCGACGGCGGATGCTGCACAGGCCGATGTGGTCATTGCCCGGCAAACCGTAGAACGCTACAAGTCGTTGATTGCGGTCAAAGCGGTCAGCCAGCAGGAATACGATGTCGCGGTGGCCCGTGTCAAACAAACTGAAGCGGCGCTTGCCCGCGCCGAAGAAGATCTGGAAAATTCAACGGTACCCGCCGCCATTTCAGGCCGCATAGGGCGAGCTATGGTGACGGAAGGTGCGCTGGTCGGCAAGGGAGATGCGACACAGTTAGCCACCATTGAACAGCTCGATTCTGTGTATGTCAACTTCACCCAACCCGGTGCCGATTTGTTGCGTCTGAGACAAGCGGTCAGAACGGGTAAGCTTAAGCACGCTGATTCTGCCAGGGTCGAGTTGCTGCTCGAAGATGGTCGTATCTATCCACAACCCGGCAAGATTTTCTTTACCGATATGGCGGTTGACCCTTCCACAGGTTCGGTGTC
>Ga0208863_1001332_pt1 | contig 16048 bp, 12 predicted proteins | sample RifOxyD3_FD_184040 | JGI IMG/M metagenome (GOLD analysis project Ga0208863, IMG submission 184040) | Soil microbial communities from Rifle, Colorado - Rifle Oxygen_injection D3 (SPAdes) | ecosystem: Environmental > Terrestrial > Deep subsurface > Rock core/Sediment | place: Rifle, Colorado...
AATAACTTTTGTATTAGAATGTCTTTGTTCCCTAAATCATTTGATAAACTATTAATTTTTTCTTTTTTATTCTCTAAATCATCTAATAACTTTTGTATTAGAATGTCTTTGTTTGTTAAATTATCTAATAAACTATTAATTTGTTCTTCTTTTTTTGTATCGGTTCCTTCTTTTTTTTCTATTAGTATTTTAACTATATCTAAATATTCCTTTTCTGAAGCAATCATTAATGCCGTCTTAAAATACTTATTATAAATATTTTTATAAATGCTATCTGTTCCATAATTTAAGAGTGTTTTAATGTTGATTAAATCTCCGCTTTCAACGTATTTAATTAAATTATTATCAATATCAACAAAATTTGTAAGTATTTTTCTTATTTCGAAACAATGCTTATCCGAAGCAATCATTAATGCGGTTTTAAAACGTTTATCTATAATATTAATATCTACAGTATAAGATAATAATAATTTTGTTATTTCTATATGTTTTTCAGATATTGCATACACAAATGCTTTCCATCCATAATTACTTATAATATTAACATCCGCTCCATGTTCAATTAGTAATTTTACTATCTCGATACAACCATTTTCTGCTGCATACATTAATGCTGTTTTATTATGAATATTTAGAGAGTTAACATCCGCTCCATGTTCAATTAGTAATTTCGCTATTTCAATATAACCATTTTCTGCTGCATACATTAATGCTGTTTTATCGAACAAACCCCTAATATTAACATCTGTTCGGGGTAGTTTTAATAAAATCGTTACTTCCCCAACTTTTCCAGATTCTACAGCAGTTATTAAATCCAATGGCATATAATTATCTCCTTTTTTATTTTTTCCCTTCTATGTTAGTTGACCCTTATAATCCTTTTTTTATTCCAAAAAAATTAATAAAAATTTTAACCATTATTAAAATGAGGTATGTGTAAAACTGCCATGAATAGAATTATAAAGGATTTAATATGTGTATAATTATATCAAATTTGATATAATATTATTATGGTATGGAAAATTGAATTTTATAAAACATCTATGGGTAATAGCCCGTTGCAGGAGTTTTTAGATAATTTGCCAGGAGATGTAAAGGAAGATATGGCAGCGGTGCTTACTTTATTAAAAGAACGAGGAACGGATTTACTTTTACCCCATGCCAAACCTGTGGATAAAAAAATATGGGAATTAAGGATTAATTCAAAAAATATGATTCATAGAATTTTATATTTTGCTCATAAAAATAGAACAATGGTACTTTTACATGGTTTTACTAAAAAAACACAGAAACTACCGCATAAAGAAATTGAATTGGTCTATAAAAGAATGGGTGATTATTTAAGGAGAGTAAAATAAATGAATAAAAAAAAGGATGATTTTGAAAAATGGTTAGATACTCAATTACAAGATGATGAATTTAAAAAAGGCTATGAAAAAAAATTAATACAGTTAAGAATCGCTGAACAGATAATTCAGAATCGTAAAACACAAAATATAACTCAGATAGAATTAGCAAAAAGAGCAGGAACATCTCAATCAGCAATAGCTCGTATAGAAAAAGCAAATTATACCGGTTATTCTTTTAAAACATTGCAAAAAGTAGCAGATGCTCTTAATTGTTATATTGATATTTTTATTATACCTATGCAACAGAGGCTATCACGTTAAACTGTTATTCCAAGCCAATTTCTGCTTCATAATATTATGCAATAAGCTGTGGACAGTATTCTAAAATAGAATTAAATACATCTATATTCCCGGATTTCACATAAGCAAGCAATAAAAAATATACGCCTTCGTATGCTATTTTAAAATCAAACGGATAATAATTTAAACTATCACGAAGTAATGGTAATGGATTTGAAGCATATTTATATAAATTTTTTCTCCATGATGATGCCTTTTCCAATGTAACAGACGAACAAAGAATTATTTGCCAACCACGATAATGCAAATTTCTTTTTTTTAAATATTCAACAAAAATAGATTCTAAACCAACTTTAATCATTGAGTTCGCTATTTCATTTAAGTAAACTCCTCTTCTATCAACTGAATTGTTTTCAATAAGTTCACAGGTTTTAAAAAATATCTGTTTTGCTTTATCTAAATAGCCAATTTCAGATATTGTTTCAGCCAGTGAACCCAATCCTAAATCACTATAAATTATTTTTTGTTTATTGTTTTTTATATTATCAACAAGTGTATAAATTTTTGAAAGTATTTCATCTAATTCATCTCTATTGCCAATTTTAGCAACTACCTGTGCTATTGGAGTTAATGCCATTATTTTGTCCGCATCATCCGCTATTTGCTTTGTAAATTGAAGAGCTTTGGCAATTATTTTTTTTGTTTTATCAAAGTCTCCGGTATTAAAAACTGCCTCTGCTATTACACTCAAAACATGCGTTTTATGATAAATTATGTTTTGTTCTGCAATTTGAAGAGTTTTAGTGAGTAAATACTCTTTATTTTTACTCTCCTTAAAATTATTAATTACTTTTACTAAATTAATTACTATATCTGTTTCTTTAACAGTCTCTGATTTTATAAAATGATATTTACTTTTTTGCATAATCACAAAAATTCTATCAGATATTTCCCTTGCTTTATCAAAATTTTCGGTATTAACCATTGCTTTTGCTATTGAGATTAGAACTTCACATTTAGTAGTATTCCTTTGAATTTTTTCTGATAATCTAAGGGCAGTCTCAAATATTTTTTGGGATTCTTTTACATCAATAATTTTACCTATTGCTTCTGCTATTAAGCTTAACAGTTGACATTTGTCAGAAAGGTCATCGATTGTTTCAGCTATGTCTAATATTTTATTAAAAGATCCCGAAACAAGTTCAGGATGACAAATCGAGAAGTTACTATTTAACATTTTTTCCAGTATTTTAGTTAAACCAGATATTTTTTTATTCTCATCTCGAACTTGTTCAATAAATTTAAGGGCTTCGGCAAAATTAGCGGTATTACTAATTAGTAAAAATAAAGCATAAAATTTTTTATTTTCATCCAATATTGTTTCTGCTTTTGTAATAGCTTTGTCAACTATTTCCTTTGCTTCATCAAAATAGCCAATATTAGCAATGACTTCTGCTAATAAACTCATAAATTGTAATTTATCAGAAATATTAAAAATGTGTTTTTTAATTACGCTATCTTTAAAAAATTCTCTTGCTTTGTCAAAATTACCAGTAGTGGCAATTATCTTTACTATCAGGCTTATAGTGGCCGAAGAAATATTCTTGTTTTGTTCAACAATTGCAACAATTTTATTTAATAAAATATCTTTGTTTTCTACATATTCTGCTTTGGCAAATTCTTTTATTATTGAACTTATTATAGCTTCTTTACAATCTCCATAAATAGCCATAATTTGTTCAATAACTGTCAAGGATTTATCTAAATATCCAGACTTAGCCATTGCTGCTGCGATTGCTTCCATACTGCTTGATTGGGTTAAACCATAGGGACCGTTTATTACGACTGTAAAGGCTTTAATAAATAAAATATCTTTATCTTTTATATCCTTGAATTTGGCAATTGTTTCTGCTATTGAGATTAAAGTATTACATTTATCGGAAAAATCTTCAATTTGTTCTGCAAATATAAAAGCCTTGTCAAAATTTTCTTTTGCTTTTTCAATATTCCAGCTATTAGCCATTGCTTCTGCTTTTAAACTTAAAAGTTGAGCTTGGGAATAAACATTTGTGGGATTTTCTCTTACATTTTTATTATTATTGAGATTTGATTGTGATTTTAAATTTATAAGTTTTGTTGCAAGTGATTCATCTTCAATGTTTTTTGTAATTAAAAGAGTTCTGGCAAATATTTGTTTATTAAGACCGTATGTTTCTATTGTTTTTAGTAATTCAATTATATCTATTGATGTCCTATATATCAGGCAAGACAAGTCAATCTCAGGGAAAACAGTAAGTATATGCACTATAAACCATATCATAAATTCAGAAGATAATTGCATTTTATCAAATAGTTTAATAAATTCTTGAGGAATTTTTTCCTCTATTTTATCAAGGATTTTGTGAACTTCTATATATGAAACATTCTGACCTTGTTTCTGAAGTTGTTCTTGGCTATCCCGTTCTAACCATAACAATAAAATTGCAGATGTAAAAAAGTTTTGTTCATCAAGTATTTCAAGGCGTTTAAGTGCCTCATCCATTTTACCTTCTTTTGCCCATTCAAATATTTCATTAATATCGGAATGTGCTTTATTGGCTACGTCACCAGTCTTTAAGGCTAACCAGCATAACCTTCCTTCTTCTACAGGAGTAGGATTTTTAAATTGGGTATAAAAATTTATTCCTTTCCTTAATGTTTCTAACGTAATTTCGTAATGATTAAAGGTTTTGAACTGTTCTTCAATATATTCCGGATTATTTAATAATTCCCACATTTCTTCCTGTTTTTTTAAATCACATAAATGCTCTAATGCATATTTAAGTGCATATAATCTGGTTCTGCCTTTAAGTTTTGTCCATTCAAAACAAATGCTGGTAATTTCTTTTTGTATTTCACTACATTCATCTTCATAAAAATCTTTTATTACTTCCCGTAGGCTTTCATGATGCAGATTATAGGTTATTTCTTCTGTTGTAATATCCTTTATTTTCGTTATAATTTCTTTACATTTATCTAAAATTTCTAAAATAACAGATTTATTTATTGTTAGAAAGTCTTTTATTGTTTGTATTGAAATAGCTTCTTTAATTTCTGCGAGTAAACATAATAATTTTATTACATCTGTATCTCTATTAGAGAGTTTTTGGATTATTTCTTTAAAAAATCGTTTAAGACCTTTTGGTAGAGATTCAATATCAGAGGGTTCACGTTTATTTGATTTGATTTCGTCACATAAGTGATGTATATAAAGAGCATTTCCGTCTGATTTATCCAATACCTTTTTTATATAATTTTCAGTAAGTAAATTTGCATCAATAAATTTTTCAAGTATTTTTTTGATTGATTTTTCATCTAATTTATAAAGTGTTTCGTGTTTTAGATTATATGAGTAATATTTATCGTCGATTAAAGCTATTTTTCTACTTGTAAAAATTATAGAAAGAAAATCTTTCTGGTGAATAATATAATTTAACTTATTTAATTCATTTAATTCATCCAGTCCATCAATCAATATTAAAAGCCGTCTTGCGTTATTTTGTTTTTCTATTTTTTCTAAACGCTCACGGAAGCCCTCAGCCAGTTCGTGTATGTTATAAGCCTTTGGCATCCCCTTTAAATCAAATAAAATATCAATCCTTTTATTTAAATGGTATATCAAATCTTTTATATCATCAGTAGTGGGAGGTTTATTTATAAAATATTCAATTATCAAAAGATCGTTTTCATTTTCTTCTTCTTTTATTTTTTTAAGTGTTTGTGCTATTAATGAACTTTTTCCAATACCGGGTTCCCCCCAAAATATTAAAAATCCTCTACCATTAACACAAAATTGTTTTATTTTTTCTATTTCTTCTTCCCTTCCCTCAAAATTTTCCGTAAGTTTTGCAATTGTTTCTTTAAAAGTATTATCTGTCTTTTGTTCTTTAATTTTATTGTCAATATATTTTTTAAATTCTTCTTCTTTTATACTGAAAATTTTTTCAAGAATATCAGGAATACTTTTTACATAGACAATCTCCATTAATTCATCTGGATGACCATAAAATAGGCTATTTTCTTTCTTATAAAAAAGAAATGGAAATAATTCCTTTTTTTTATTAATTTGATTTATAATTTCGGGGTGTTCCGGTAATATTAATTTTGTCATACCATCACAATAGGCTGCGTCTAACTTTGAAAAACGTTCTATATCAAAACCTCTTACAGGTTTAAACTGGTTATCCTCTAATGAAATATCACCACTAGCGCCTATATTTTCAATATTTTTATCTTCTATTATTTTATTCATTGCATTTATTAACATCGCTAAAATAGCAGACCTTCCTTCTATATCCATATAATTCCCGATAACATGGCTTTGTGCCTGAAATCTTATATTTTTAACATACCGGGCTAAATATGTTAATGCAGTAGAACAAGCCAAATTAAAATTAGGGGCAAGGTTTACATCTCCTTTTGAATTTTCAGGGATACCTGATGCTATAGATAAATCAGTGATTGAAAATGTTGCGGTAAAACCTGTATTGTTTTGTATAACAGGAAATTTACTGTAGCCCCTTTTTATATTGTTTTTAATTTGTGTTTTCTGCTGTAGTGGTTGTTTTATAGATTTTATTATATTCGATATTTTTACAATATCTTCAGGTCTAGATAATAAATCATTAATTTTAGCTTCTATTTCATTTATGATTGTGTTTAGAAATAGGTTACTTCTATTTTTGTCAGTCCCTATATAAGGATTTTCAACAAATTCGTTTAAAACGTCTATATAGGTATTTTCGCCTTTTTCTCTAAAAAAAGGACCCAAATCTTTTTTGGGATTACAGAATATAATCAATAAATTAGAAATTAAATTTTTAATTTTATTCACTTTTTTCTATCCGTATTTTTAAGGCATTATTCATTCTTTTTATAATTTTTTTAAAATCATCTATTGTAAAATCAGGAAATGATGCTTCTCCATTTTTATCTGTAATAGTAGAAGATGTCCAATAATCAGCTTCATCATTAATTGAAAATTTTATCCCTTTTACTGGAGGCTCGACTTTAATGATTATCTTATTATTGATTTCATCCATGCTTAAAGTGAAAATTTTATCCTCATGAGGGAATCGGGTTTGTAAATCTAATTCCCTATCTATATCTGTTTCAGCGTATGCAACTAAACTATCCTTATAATTAAAATGTATTATGACTTCATTTACTAGGCTTTTAGTTGTATCTACAATATTTTTAATAAATGAATCGTCTTTGGCTGTTGCCTGCATAATTTCGTTTTTATGTAATTTGAATGATTCATTTAATAAATATTCTGCATTACGAATTGAGATAAATTTGTCTAAACAGTCACTACAATCAGTTAAATGAAGAAAAAGTTTACACTTTTGTTCATAAGTCAATTTATTTCTAATATAGTTATTAATAAGTATCTGAAATTCTTCTTCTTTTAACTCATGTAGTTCATTATAATAAGGCTTTTTTAATGTTATTAAATCTTGCTCTATTTCTTCCCAGTCTTCTAAATCTTCTAATGTTTTTATCTCTTCCAGTAATTTTAATTCTTCAACAAAATTATCTATAGGTTTTAAGAAATTATGAGGTATTACATAATAATTTTCTTCTTTAAGTTTAAGGTTACTCCTTTTTAATGCTGATAAAGCACACTTAACTTCATTTTTGGAGATATAACCAAGAATATGGGCATTTTTAAATTGCGTTGATATTTTTATTCCTACATAAAAATCACAGATAATTCCTGTATCAAAGGCTTCTTTTTGGATTACCAGATAAAAAATTTTGTCTGTATTTTCAACCAGAGGCGAGATGTTAACTGAATAGCCATTTATATTTAGATCAGATATATCTACTAATTCCAGTAAATTGGCCCTTCTAAAAATACGTTCTTCAGTAACAGGAATATTGTAATTTTTCTCAACCCATTCCTTAAATGCCTGTGATAGGGATGACTGAACGTAAACCCGATTTTTTATTTGTGGTATAAAAAAAATTTTAATTAGATTATCGCTTTTTCTTTTATATTCTGATTTTATTTTTAAATTTTTATCTAACATTATTTAAACCTCTTATCTAATTTTAATGACCTGATTTTTTGAAAAATTATTCATAAATTTAACAATTATTATTTTTGAGATACTCTATTGCATGATGTTTAATATAACCTAATCTTTTAGCAATCTCTGATTGTGATATATTTAAAGAATTAGCAATTTCTTCTTGAGAATACCCTTCTATATACATATTACAGAGCGTTAAATACTCTTTTTTAGGTTTTTGTTTATGGAGATTTTCTAATACAGAATAAAATGCATCCATTATATCTTTCCATGCAGATACATAGTTATACTGACTAATACTGTATTCATCATACAATTCCTTTATTTTATTTTCATCCCATTTTTCTATATCATCCTGTATTATTTTTATTTTTTCTTTATATATATCCGTTAACTTATCATTACATATATTTTGACAAATTATATATAAATAATGGGTAATATATTTTAATGCTTTTATTTTATCTATATTATTTAAAGTTTTACAAAATTTGATATAAATATCTTGTAATAAACCTTCAATATCTACATTTGGTCTTGCAAAAAAAAACTTTTTTATTTGATTAAATATATATTTTTGGGAGTTTTTGTAAATAAGTTCTTGAATACATTTAATTAACTTTTCTGCTTCTTTTTTACAAATAGTTTTTTCACATAAAGCAATAAATTCTTTAACTTTTTTCGGCCAATAATTAATAAACTCCTCGAAACATGACTTTTTCATAAATCATCCATATATTTTTTCTATTCCAACATAAATTATATAAAATATATCATGTCTAAATTCATACAAAAAGTACTTTATTTTAAAACCTACAAACTAAGGCTATTTAATTCTCGTCAAAATGTAGGGGTTGGGCTTGCCCAATCCTTGATAAAATTGGTAATGCAAGCATTACCCCTACAAAAATTAAATGACCCTGCCTACAAACATCCTTTTCGTTTTTTGTTATATTTAATTTTTTGTTTTATTTCTTTTAATGCTTTAGAATTTTTATAAACAGTAATTACTGTGCTGTCATAATATGAATGTAAAAATTATAATGACATCCTTCTGTAAGAATCTCTATTATATGTTGTAATCATTACATTGTCTACAGCAACAAGAACAACTCCGCCTTTATCCACAATTTTTATTAAATCTTTTCTCATTTGGTCTATTTCTTGAATTATTTTTAATGTTAATTTTCTGTCTAAAATAATTTTATCCTGTTTTTGTTCTCCAAATTCAATTACTAAATTTAATAACTTCCCCGGAATGCCTCTTTGATTCATTCTACTGACTAAATGTTCTGTTGCTACCATCTATTTTTCCTTTCTATTAAATAAAAAGTTTGAATTCTTTTATATGAAAGTCATAATAATGATTTTGCCTTAATAAGACCATCCGGGAAAATTAAGTTATACATGGATTATAAAGAAGGATCGCCTTTAATTGAATCTTTATCGTTTATAAACATCTTCTCTTCCTTTAATTGCTTTGTAATCTTTATAATATGTGGGGCAAATGGTTCTTCAGTAATATTATCAATACACTTATTTATTCGTTGTTTGGTATATAATAATATTATTATTTAGTATTTTAATTTAAAGGAATAAAAAAATGCCTTCAAAATGCCTTATTTATTTGGACCATTCTGCGACAACGCATGTACGACCTGAAGTAAAAGAAGCTATGATGCCATATTTTGACATAGAATTTGGCAACGCATCTTCTCTTTATGCATTTGGTCAGAGAGCAAATACAGCCAAAGAAAATGCACGCAAACAGGTAGCAGATGCTATTGGCGCATTGCCGGAGGAAATAGTATTTACTTCAGGCGGAACAGAAAGCGATAATTTTGCATTAAGAGGAGTAATAAAAGCCTCAAAAGACAGAAAACACATTATTACATCTGCCATAGAACATCCTGCTGTGTTAAAAACATGCAGGGACCTTGTAAAACAGGGTGCGACACTTACGGAATTACCTGTTGATAAATACGGTAAAATTAGTTTAACTGAGCTGGAAAATGCCATTAATGAAGGTACTTTGATTGTTTCAATTATGTATGCCAATAATGAAATAGGGACAATCGAACCGATTGAAGAAATTGGTAAAGTCATTGAAAAAGCATCCCAAAAATATAAACACAAAATTTATTTTCATACAGACGCAGTTCAGGCAGCGGGAAAAATTCCCATTGATGTTTTAAAGTCTAAGATAGACCTTCTCAGTATATCCTCTCATAAACTTCATGGGCCAAAAGGAATAGGTGTTTTATATATAAAAAAAGGCACTAAAATAGAATCAATAATGACCGGAGGCGGACATGAATTCGGATTAAGGGCAGGAACAGAAAATATACCAGGAATAGTGGGTTTGGGCAAGGCAATGGAATTGGCGGTAAAAGAGATGGGTACTGTTATGCCTAAAGTCCAGGAATTAAGGGATTATTTAATAGAAAACATTTTAAAGATAGAACATACTCAACTAAACGGACATCCGACAGACAGACTTCCAATTAATGTAAATATAAATATTAATTATATAGAAGGTGAAGGGTTGCTTCTGTTTTTAGATGATGAAGGGATTTGTGCTTCTACCGGGTCAGCCTGTTCAGCCCAGTCATTGGCTCCATCACATGTAATACTGGCAATAGGTATCCCTCATGAAATAGCTCATGGTTCGTTACGATTAACTCTAGGCTATGAAAATACAAAAGAAGAAATCGACCATGTTTTAAAAGTATTACCTGAAATTGTTCAACGATTACGAAGTATGTCCCCGCTTTATAAAGAAAAGTCTTAAAAAAGTGTTTAAGGATAATTTATGAGGAAAATAACGGATTATTGTAAATTGAATGCAAGATAATACAAGTAAAAGCAGGCTAAACGGTATAAGATTTTTACGGCAGTTTTTTTTCTTTTTATTTTTTCTTGTTTATATGGATATATTGGTAATAACATACGTTCCGCCTTTAGATGACTCATTATTTGATAACAATTACCGTCTCCCGTCAGGGCAGGAATTAGTTATGCTTCCATTTTATTTAGAACATATTAAGGCAGTAAGTAAAAATATTCATGAATCAAAAACCATAGCCTTTATAGGTGCATCTCCTACTTATGGAATTAAGATAAAAAAGTCGGAAAATACTTATCCTTATGCTTATAAAAAAGCATTTAATAAAATTAGTCCTTCTAATTCACGAAATTTAGTAGTTTATAATATTTCTGCCAATGGATTTCTATTATCCGACCAGTATTATATTTTAAAAAAAATAATTTTTGATGCTGATATTTTTTTTATTCAGCTTAATTACCATACCTTTAATCCTGCAACTTTAAACTCAACAAAAATCCGGTATCCTGAATTACCTGAAAAATTACAGGTCTCTGTTTCTTCTGATGAGGCAAAACTTTTAGATAAAAGACCCACACCATTTTTGGCAACTAACTTTTATATACAAAATATTTTAAAAAAATACTGGGCTTTTTACCGTGAAAAGGACAGACTGGCAAGTACTATTTTTAATGAAAATCCTGAGCTTTATTTTTATCATCTTTATGAAAAATATTTTTTAAAGGCAAAGGCAGGTGAACAATTAGATAAAATATTTACTCCGTTTATTGAACTTACACCGGCTCAACAGATGATTATTGTCAAAAGATACAACAAGATATCTCACTTTAAAATAAATGACAGTAATTCTGAAATCAGTTTTTTAAATAAGATACTGGAACTTTTAAAGAATAACAAAAAGAAAGCAGCCTTTTTCCTTGCTCCTGTTAATGTAGGGGCAATTAATGATTTTGAACTTATTGACTGGAATGAATATAAACAGAATGTTTCTGTTATTTCAGAACACATTAAAAAGGATAGTTTTTTATTCCTTGATTACAACCGGACTCAACCTTTACCTGAAGAATATTTTTTTGATATTAGCCATACATTGGATAATGGAGGAGAGTATTTTGGGGACATTCTTTTTAAGGATACAAAGGATTATGTTTTATCCTTTACACCGTAAAACCTTGCCATTTATGCCTGGTACAAAACGGCAGAAATGTTTACACAGTTATTTTTTACAAGTTTTTTGTGAAATTTCGTTAAAATTAGTTTGTCATAAATTATATTTTAAATCACAATAATATAAATTAATAAATATTAGTAATGAGGTCATTTTGTTTCATTTTTTTATTGAGGTTAAGCCTGTTTATACCTTATATATTCCGTCATATCTTATTTACAGAGAGAATTAAATGACCGTGGGTTTGTAGGGTGTATTCTTGAAATATAATTCGATTTATGTTATAATATTCACAAAAATATATGATTAATTAAGCGAAACATGGAGAGTCTATGAAACTGGGAAGATTATTGCTATTACTTATTTTCTTAATTTCATGCAATCTAATAACAGTGCCAAATTCTCAGGTGAGCATATCAAATAATAAAGCTAATCAATTAAAAACTTCACCCTCAATTATAATTAAAGGAAAAATCATTTTCCCTGATAAATTTAAAACACAGGCTTTGACTTCAGGGGAAATTATAGCAAATTCTACTGTCAATCTGATAGATAGCTCAAATTTTAAAATTGTATCCACAACAATAAGCGACAATAACGGAGAGTTTGAATTTACACTCAGTAATCTGCCACAGGGTTATTACTATACGGATGTAAACAAAAGAGAAAAACTTATCGGCTCGGAAAATCTGTTCATGAGATCCCTTCTGCGTTTTGAAAATGACACGCTGGACAGTATAACCGGAAACAAAATTATAATTTCTCCCATGACAACCGCAGTTGCCCTGTCAATAACCCTGGATAAAACAGCAGGATTTGAAAAAGCTCTTAATAAAGTAGAACAAAACGGAGCAGCTCTTAAAGGTGAGCAAATTAGTGATGTCACTCCTGATAGCATGATTCTTAATGTTCTGGCACAGATAAATAATTCATTTACTAACCAGACTGACCCTATAAAAGAAAAATATATATTTATTACCATGATTAACAAGCAAGGGTTCAACCGTAGCGAAGAGGTTGAGATAACAGGATTAGGATTTGATGCAAATACAAATATAAAACTCGGGGCAGAAAATCTTGAGATTTTAGAATCCACTCCCAACAGAATAAGGGCTAAAATAGGAATTTCTTCAAATACCGCAAATCTGAAAGCCTATGATACTGTAAAAATTAAAGACAGTAACGAAAAAAATATACAAATTGCAACTAAAGTAAAGATTATTGAAGGCAATTATCAACTTTGTACTGTAGGACAAAAAGTTTTGCGTCAGATGAAACTTCAGGCACTTGATGTAAACGACACGCCTGTCCCTGATATTAAAGTTCATTTTAATATTACCAAAGGTAATGGCAAGGTATATGAGCTTATTGACAGTAACCTGATAGAAATAATTGATTCTGTTACAACAGGCACGGACGGTTTTAGCATTATAAAATATGAAGCTGATCAAACAGGATTTAATGATATTGAAATAAATATCGAAGGAGGAAGCGAAGACCCGCAAAAGTTTACTCATATAGGCATTGAAGGAAGCGTACAAAATCCGGGACAGCATTTGTTTGCCATGACGGAAGGAATCAGTGGTGAGGCAAGGACAAAATATACCGGGACAGTAAAAGTGCTTGTTATGGACAATGGCCAGCCTGTCCAGAATGCTTCGATAATGTTTCATTATGTCGGAGACCCACCGATATTTGCCGAAATGCCTGAATCAAATCAAACTTCGCCATATTATTATTTATCAAAAAATACTAATTCAGAAGGAATTGCCGAAATTTCAAACTTCCATTTACCATTTAATCCGGGCAATATGGCTATAGGACTTTATTATCTCGGACAAAAAGAGATTGAAATACCTCTTGTGGTAACTTCGCCCACACGGTCACTCCAGACACTTGAAATAGTCGAAGGGGATAACCAGAGTGGCGAAGCAGGAAGGGACCTTGCACAGAGACTTATGGTCAGGGCACTTGATCAGAATAGCAATCCTATAGCAAATGTACCGGTGGTGTTCAGCATAACCCAGGGACAGGGACAGATGATTTATGTTGCTTCAGGAACCGGTACGGGTAAAACCGTAAACCCGATTACAATCAAGACTGGAACTGCAGGTAAAGCCTATATCAATTTCAAGGCACCAATTACTTTGCAGACAGTAAAAATTACGGCATCAGCTGATGGTAAAACTGCTGTTTTTACGGAAGATATTACAAAAAGTTCAACAAATATACTTTCCCAAATCTCGCCTCTCTCGGCACCCAGTATCAATACAGGTCAGGTATACTCATATTTTCAGGTAAAACTCACTGATCCTGATGGGAATGGTGTTAATAACAAAACCGTGAATTTTTCGGTATCAAGTGGTTGTACGCAGGCTAGTTACTCTTCCTCTGTTACAACTGATGAAACTGGAATTGCCCAAACAACGTTCAGTGTTGAGCAGCTTAACGGCTGTTACGGCACAGTAATGAAAGCAATTTCTCCTGATGCAGGAACCGGGGTTGATAGTGTTTATTTTCCATCTATTTATACATGTGCACGCCCTGCACAGAAAATTACATATGTAAGCGGCGATGGGCAACCCGGACAAGTCGGACGCTATTTGACCAATAAACTTTTCGCAAAAAAACGGGACATTTATGATAATCCCACTATATGGGACTATACATCTGTAAAATTTGCAACCGTTGACGATACCGGTAATCCTGTAACAGGTAAAGCCCTTATAAATGAAACACCTGATACTTTCACTGTTACAGGCTCTTCAACAGATATGGGTGTCTCTGTTATTCCCCTGGTACTCGGACAAATCACAATACGCGCCACCTTACAGGGCGGTGCTTATCCTTTCTACGATTTTACAATTCCTGTTACAGAGTAATCTTAAAATAATTCTGATTCATAACTTTTTAATGATATAATCAGAATTAAAGGATAATTTTCTATCGCTTTGATATTACCAACATTGTGTATTAAACAAAATAGACAGGAATAAAAATAAATGTGTTTGGCAATTCCGGGTAAAATTGTAAAAAAAGAAAATGACAAAGGGCTGGTAGACATTGGCGGAGTAAAAAAAGAATTCATACTTTCTCTGGTGCCAGAGGCAAAAGAAGGAGATTGGGTTATAATTCATACCGGCTTTGCAATACAAACTCTTTCGGAAGAAGATGCACAGGAAACATTGAGGCTGTTAAATGAATCATTCGATATTAAATCAATTTAAAAATTCAGACCTTATTTCACAACTTGTACAGGAAATATCAACATGGGATAAACCTGTAAAATTGATGGAAGTATGCGGCACTCATACAATGGCAATCGGGAAATGGGGAATAAGAAAACTGTTGCCCCCTTCCATTTCTCTTATCTCCGGGCCAGGCTGTCCTGTGTGTGTCACACCTTCTTCAATGATTGATACTCTGGTAAATTTTAAACATAATGTAGCTATTGCTACGTTTGGCGACCTTATACGGGTACCGGGCAAAAAATATTCACTTGAACAGGCACGGGCAAACGGATCGGACATAAGAATAGTTTATTCTCCTTTTGATGCTTTAAAATTTACAAAAGAAAAAGAAACAATGTTTATTGGCATAGGCTTTGAAACCACTTCACCGGGGGTAGCCTATACATTAGCTTACGCACAAAAGAACAATATTAAAAACTTTTCTGTATTTCCTGCGTTTAAAATCATACCGCCGGCATTTGACGCTTTACTTTCCGCAAAAGATGTTCAAATTGACGGATTTATATTGCCAGGGCATGTAAGTACTATAATAGGTGCGAATGCTTATGAATTTTTACCGGATAAATATGGAATCGGTGGTGTAATAACAGGTTTTGAACCATTAGACATTCTTTTAGGGATAAAAATGCTCTTGGACCAGATAAAAAATAACAAGCCTGCAATTGGTATTGAATATAAACGATGTGTAAAAAAAGAAGGTAATCAGGAGGCTCTTTCATTATTAAACGAAGTATTTTGTATAGAAGATTCGGTATGGCGCGGGCTTGGATTAATTAAAGAGTCGGGATTGGGTATTAGTAAAAAATATAGTGATTTTGATGCAAAAATTAAATATGATATTTCAATACCAGTTGAACCGGAAGATAAAACCGGGTGCAGATGCGGTGATGTTTTAAAAGGCAAAATTATACCTCCGCAATGCCCTTTATTTAAAAAAGTCTGTAAACCGGAAAATCCTATCGGACCATGTATGGTGTCTTTTGAAGGAAGTTGTGCTGCTTATTATCGTTATGAAACATAAATGGTAGTCTAAAAAAAAATATAAAATGTCAATACCT